>Ga0180009_10004459_pt1 | contig 15432 bp, 4 predicted proteins | sample OS_PC_MetaG_FD_123537 | JGI IMG/M metagenome (GOLD analysis project Ga0180009, IMG submission 123537) | Groundwater microbial communities from the Aspo Hard Rock Laboratory (HRL) deep subsurface site, Sweden - OS_PC_MetaG | ecosystem: Environmental > Aquatic > Deep subsurface > Groundwater...
AGCATCCGCTTTCTTAAATAAATCTTTTGCGGAGGAATAACTTTTCTCATCAAGCGCTTTCTCCGCTTTCCGCATAAAATCTTTAAACTCATTTTCATCTTCAACCGTAAGCCGGCGCATTTTCAAGTACTCCCCGTTTTCATTAACAATTTCTTTTTTCAATTCGGCAGCATTATAAATACAGCGGCATTTTTATGCATTTTTATTCCTTGGATTTTTCGTTCAAAAAAATTGAACAAAAGCTAACTCTATTATGAGACAACGATTCACGCCTAGGGTTACATTTTATTTTAAGGCGATGGGATATTTTTTCATAGCAATTTTTCTCATACATTAAAAACATCTCTATAGGTGGGGAATAACTTATTCTTCTCCTTTATCTAAATCACCACTAAAATCAATTATTCTGTAAATGAATATGACCAAAAAGTGACTGTGATTCAAAAAATATCCGGTACAACAAAAGATGAAAATATTCTGAAATTATTTTATGAGTCCACTACAAAAAGGCTATTTATTCAATTTTGAGAGAGAATATTAAACCGTTGAAACGGTTCGCAAATTCTCTAAGTTGTTATTAACCCACGCCTTAAGTCGTGGGTTAATTTCGAATCAGTTGTGCTTCTTTTAACCGTTTTAACGGTTTATTTGCTTTTTGGAGTAGACTCTTTTATGTATCATATTTATCCGTTTTCATTTGTAAGGCGGGCGATTTGTAATAAATAAAATCTTAACAGATCCTGCTGTTTTACAGTTAACGCTTGCTCTTCAATTTTAATTATACGTTCAACTTCCTTAATCGCACGTATAATATTGATCGGGATCTCAACCATTCCCTCGGATACAACAGATAAATATTCAAAAGCAGCCGCTAAAAATTGGCGCATGTTATCGTCTCCCGGCATTTTTAAGAAGTTAGCCAGATCGGTAGATAGTTTCACTTTCTTAGGAGCAAACGGAAGATCCTTTGTATTTGAGTTTGAAGCTAATGAAAAAAGAGCGGTCGCTAATTCTATAAAACTCTCAACTCGCTGCGATACAGGCTGTTCAAGCAAATTCCAAATTTTCTTTCTCCAAAACTTTACCTGACCAGGCACAACAAGAAGTTTTTTAATTTCCTCAAACCATTCCGGGTCTATTTTGCCTTTAATCGCAGCAGAAAGAATTTCCGGATCTGTGTTGAATAAATTTGGCTGCAGCAATGCTGCAAGATCAGGACGCAAAGTAGGCAATAGATCATAAATAAATTTGTCGTCTTCAAAAAAATCTGCAACGTTCAATCCATGCCTTCTTAATAATTCACGTTGAAAGAGAATGATATATTTGCTCAGTGAATCAATGTCTTCTCTTAATGCAAGAAATGCCGAATTACCCGCCGGGAACGAATTCTCAAGTCTGTTTAAGTAAACAAGATCAAAGTCGTGATAAATTCTTAACGAATGAAGAATTTCATATACCGGAAGATTTGGAAGAATTCTATCTTCAATTATTGAAATGGTTTCTCCTTCGGCATACTGTTTCTGAGAAAAAGTATCAAGCGCTCTAAAAAGACCGGTCGTCAGTTGATTAATTCCAAGTACAGTTGTCTGCGCTTGATTATGCGCTATTGCACGAAGCAAACTTCCATAACGTGAAAATGGGATTGTCTCGGCAATCTTTTCCAAAATCTTTTGACCTGCATCTCCGGAAACCGCTTTACCGGGACGAACAGTTGGACGATCTCTTAATGGCGGCGTTGTCCTTGCAATAAAATATGATATGATATGAATGCCTACAACGTCTTCTTCTCTTCCGTACAAAATTTGTCTGAAATTTTCTGTAAAAATATTTAAGAACTCGTCGAACAAATGGTCTTTTCTGCCGAATGTTAATCTTTCCAATTCCTTTAATCCGCGGGTTTTAAATTGCAGCCGTGTTTCAATAAGCGGTTCACCGGCGCGTACAATTTCATTTTCATAAAATCTTTGCGATTCTTTTACATGAAACAGTAGTTGTGAAAGTTCATTCACGGGAAGGTATCTCAATTTTTCCGAGATATTACTCTGAAATGTGCGCAAATATCCGCCGGCAAAAACGCCAATCAAAGGTGTGGCGGCATACTCTGTGCTTTTCTTTGTAGATTCTTTAAGATAACCTGAAAATCTTTTTGTAGAATCTTTAGAATGAATGAATGCCGGTTTACCAACTAACGACGAATAATAGCCGCCTTGTCTCTGCATTGGCTCACCGCTTCCCATTTTCATTCTAACTTTTCCAATCAATCCTTTCTCAGAAAGCCATAAAGTTAATACATGATTCGCCTCTTTATATAAACTCATTGCGGCTGCTTGCCCAACTTGCTGGCTCAAATCGGAACCGGCGACAAACACTTCACATATAATTTCAGTAAACCTTTCGCTTATTTCTTGATTTAATCTTCTGCTTAGAAGTGAGTATTCCCAAATTTTATTTAAATAATTCTTTAGATTTTTTACGGCATCAATGTCTTCAAATAGGGGAATAAGCCACATCGTTGGCATTTCGGCTTTAGAATTCTCTCGCAAATTTTGTTCTCGCCTTGCTCGCATTTTTCTATCGAGTAAAATTAGCGCTTCCGGTTTGGTTGACATGCTGATTTGAAAGGCCAAAACCATTCCCGGGCTGCCGTATCTTGCTGCAATCTCGTTGATTTCGTTTATGTTGTGCACGGTTGTATTAATTGCAAATTGATCTTGCGCAGTAATCATTTTTTGATGAATTCGAGGTGTAATCACAAACCGTTTCAAAAGATCTTTGTAAAGACATACTTCAAGGAGAAGCTTTTTATCGCTTAAATTTTTCTGAATAGAAGGAAGCAAAGCGCTTAATGTTTCGCGAAGCTGCTTGTTCAAAGAAAAATAAAATTCGAGTGTATTTTTTCTCCGAGTTCTTAGTTCAAGCATTTTTCTTTCAAGCCTGTCGTTATGATGCCATAATGAAGTAAGCGGATCTTTTGCGATACGAAGCTTCATTCCGATTTGTCTAATTTTACCGGCTTTCAAATTAAACGGAAGAATACCGCGGTACCGTTTTTCAAGCTGATGCGTTAGCTGGGTAATCTCATTTAATAAATTGGAAAATTTTTTGTTTGTCCCCCCAATTTTTTCGATTTCCTTTAACAGCAGTGATTCTATTCTAATTGACTTATCTTGTTTTAAAAGCAATTGAAGAATCTTTGTTTGTTGTTTAACATTTTCAATCAACGCTGTCGCTACTAAACTGTGTCCTTGACCAGACGGCCGGTTGCTTCCGTCCCAATCTCCCCAGAAAGAAAGAATTGTTTGTAATTGATGATCGGAATGAATTTGGAAATAGTTTTCCGATGCAATCAAAGTTTTTAGGTCGAGAAGTAATTCTGCCGGCTCTTCACTTGAAGCAATCGCAACATTCAACCCAAGATATTCTTTCAGCATTTCATCGGCTGATTTCTGAATTAGAATTGCCGGAATACTTTCGTTTTTAATAACCCGCTCTATTAATTCCTCAAATATCAATTCGTTCTTTAGAGAATACATTTGAGTTGGATGAACTGTGCGGTCGTATAATCTCTGCTTAAATGCCGTTTCTCTCCGTTCAACAGAATCTTTGTAAAATTCTTTTTCCAGAGCTGCGATTAAACTTTTTCCTTTGTCCACCGCTGTAACTTCGAGGAGTTCATTGGTTAATGTTAATCTGTCGTCAAGTCTTTGCTTGAATAATGAAAGTCTTTCGGGTAAATATTCGTTCTCAAAAATTTGCTCGTATCCTCGATTGCGAATCTCTCCGTTGTACTGAGTAAAGTAAGTCTGGATTCTTTTTTTGCATTCGACGATTATCTTTTGTTCAATGTAATTCCACTGGCACATCAAATCTTTTTGTGGAACTGATTTCTTAATACCAAACGGTTTCACTTCAAATTTTTTGCAATTGTAATTAGCAGTTTCTTCAGCTAACATTCTATTTAAATCAATAAGAACGCGTCTGGTTTTTTTTAGAAGTATTTCCGAATTATCTGTACCGCCAAGCGTTAAACGGAAAGTTTTTCTGCCGGCTTCAAAACCTTTTTCCGTGCGTGCAAATGTTGAAAGCGGAATAAGCCCTATCCCCTGCCGCGCTAATCCCGAAGCAAGCCAATCTAAGGACAGCCCCATAGGAAGATTATTAATTATCATCTGGGGATACATACTTCCCCTGGGCGCTTTAATATTTATTTCAAACCTGTTTCTAATTGAAGGAAGAATTTTTACTGCTTCCTCCAACGAGTTCATTCGTTCTTGAAAAATTTTATTTCTCAAACGCCAGTATGCGTTTACAGTTTCCGTACTATTGCGGTAGAAGAGATAAGTCAAAAATATTGCCGCTATGTTAGGTTTGATAGTCGAACTTATTTCTTTGAATTTGTCAAAAATTTCTTCATGGCAGATTTCAGCGACTGATAAACGGGCGCCGGCAAGAGAATCCGTTTTAGAAAGCGAATGAATTGTAATTAAATATTTTACGTGATTGCTGCCGATGTATCCCTTGCTTAACAAATCATTTATTAATTGCTTAAGAGTTTTGATTTCCTTTAATGCATTAATCGGTGCAACATTTTGATATGAGAGATCATCAATTACAAATATTTCTCTTTCGAGAAGCCACTTAACCAAATTTGATATTATTTCCCTATTAAATACTTGTCCGGTTGCGTTATGAGGATTATTAAGAACAACTGCTCCATACTTTTTCCAATCGGGATTTTTTTTCAACTTCATCTTCACACTTTCTATTAAACCTTGAGTATCCAGTTCATAGTCGTCGGTTAAAGGAACAACGGAAACCGACGGAAAGCAATGTTCGTATGTCCAGCTAAGATCCGGGATGATCGCTTCTTTAATTCCGCAGTGATAACCGAGCAGTCCGAGACCGGTACGTGACGAGCCATTAACCACAATACAATTTTTAATATTGTATTCGGGATGATGCCTCAAAAAGGAATAAAGAAAACTTTTTTCCAATTCCGACATCCATTCATCGGAATTAATGTTATCAATTAATTCATTAAATAAATCTTTTGAATCACAAATAGAAAATTGACCCGTTGGCAGAAGAGATGAAATCTGATTCGGTTTTTTTGTAAGCTCAATTTTTTTAGAAGTTATTCTCTCAATTACATTGGTAATTAATTTTGAATTGCGTTGAATTAGAATATCTAATCTATCTTCTATTTGCCTTGCGTGCCTGCCGAATGAATTGTCGCTCCCTAATGTTTGAGGTATGCTTTCATATGAAGACTCAATTTTTATCTGCCTCTCATCCACAATACTTTTATGCGACACAAGATTATCTTTCAAGATTACAGATAACAATTCAACTTCCGAAGCCGATGGCGTTCCCTTCAATTGGAAATGGATTGTTTCCATTATCTTAATAAAACCGGCATTACCGGCAACAATAACTGTAGAAAGATCTTTTAATGACGGAAAGAATACTGCCGGCGTTAAGAACCGCAGCACAATATTCATCATCTTTGCTTCCCGTGCCATCGAAAGATGATTTGGCGCATCATTTATTTCAACAAAAAACAGAGGAAGCTCCAAACTTAACTGACGGAGATTTCTTCTTGTTTCTTCGCTTGTAAATTTTCCTAAAAGCAGAAATGAAGGAGTATCCGGCGATCTCTTTAGTTTAAGTGAGAGTTGGTTGATAAATATTTTTTCTTCTGATGGGAATTTTTCAAACTCAAGTGACGGAAAAGATAAAAGATGATGCGGCAGATCTATTCCATACAAAAATATTCTTGCCGGAAGATTGGCAAGATGATTTGAAATTGAGTGGAAAAATATTCTTAATGCTTCATTGATTCCACCGGAAGCAAGAATAATTTCGCGTGCGCCTGTTGTACCGCCTAAATCGTAAGATAACGGTTCCTGCTGATCTTTACTGAGCCATTCGTAAATATATTTTACTAGATAGTTAGGGTCTTTCTTGTTAAATCCGCCGCGCGGCATGTAAGGCGCACTTTTTTTTATCAGTGCAAGTAAAAATTCTAATTTTGTTTTCTCACCGTTATTCCAACCGAGTTCTTCGAGAAATAAATCGAGTTTGTCTTCAGTCAAATTTTCTTTAGCTATATCAATCCCTGTAACCATGCGCAAAAAAGCCGAAGAAAGTTTTACATCCTGAACCGGGTTACCGATATGAAAATTAACTCTCTCCTCGGTTGGAACAGTTGCTGATGCGGTTGTTTCACTAACCTCCGATACTCGCGCTGCTTTTATAGATTTGAGTGAAAAATACTTCCATGGATCTACATGCTTTGTCATTTTACATTCTGTACAATTTGAAAACTATTTTTTTTCTTCGTTTTTCTTTGAAGTATTTGAAACTGCATTCTGTAAGAAATTCTGGAACATGCCGATCAGATCGGATCCTTGCGATAGATCGTTCGGCGAAAGAGATACAACTGTTCTGGCATTTTTCAATGATTGGCTTGCTTCTGCCAATCTTGCCGCTTGCGGAGATAGCAGTAATAATTCCGGATTATTTTTCAATAATTCCAATTCTTTGTTATCAAATTCAAGCTGCATCTTTTTCCGTTTCAATTCATCTTCCAGGCGTTTTTGCGCAAGAGCAGATTCCTTTTCCAGTTCAGTTTTCTTCAACTCAAATTTTTTCAGCTCAAGTCCATTTTCCAAAATCGCAATTTCTTCATCCGCTTTCAGCTTTGCCTTAGTTGCAGAAATCCTTGCTTTCTGATTCAACAATTCGGTCTGTTCTAATATTCTTGCTGATTCCTGCTGACGCATAGCTTCTGATATTTTTGAATCAACTGCTTCCAAAGATTGTAATGTGAGTGAAACAATTTCCAAACCTAGTTTTACTTTACTTACATTTACTTTTTCAAGTAAGTAATTATAAATTTTTTCGGAAGACAACTCTTCTATTTCATATTTCTCGGTAAACTCTCTAACGAGACTATAAATAATTGTTTCCAATTCCTCGGTTGATTTAGCAACAGCATTATTGTTCCACCCGCCAACTCTAATTAGAGAAGAAATATTGTCAAGTGAAACAGCAACCGTAATAGCAAGTTTCACTTTAATATCCAGATTTCCTTTAGCTGACGCCTCAATAACAAGCTGAGTTGAATGGATTGTATTTTGTAAAGCCAGTCTGAAATGTCTTGGATATAAGCGGGTTTTTCGCAGAACAATTTTATTTTGTGATTCGGAAAGAACCAACTGATCGGGTGTTCTTAATCTGTATTCGTACAAGAATACTATTACTGCTGCGATTGCGAACATACCTATAATTATCCACATAACTAATTCTCCTAAATAATTCCGTTTTTAATTTGTGATCGCTTAAGGATTTGAAACAGGAGGCGGTTCTAAGAAGCAATCAAATTTGCACGTGAATTTAATATTTTTTTTAATAATGTAACAGCAGGGCGAAGAACATTGTCCGGTAAAAAGGGCTATTTTTCATTTACTTCCGAAATTAAATGCATAATTATTCAAACCGGCGCTATTTATTAAAATATAGTTCCGAAATCGAACCGCTGAAAAAACTATTAGTGAGTCTACTGCAAAAAGGTTTTTAATTCAATTTTGAGAAAGAATTGAAAACCGTTGAAACGGTTCGCCGATTCTCTAAGTTGTTATTAACCCACGACTTAAGTCGTGGGCTAATTTTGACTCAGTTGTGATCCTTTTAACCGTTTTAACGGTTTATTTGCTTTTTGGAGTAGACTCATTAGTTAAAGATTTCAAGAATTCTTCTGTTAAATTGTTCATCATAAATTTTAGTAAAATCTACTGCTTCGATTGCGCGAGGAAAAATTTTTACAAAATTATTTTTTTCGATCTCCCAATTCTCCAAAATTACCTTTGCAATTGTAGAACCGGTGTGAAACACATGATTAACAAGATATTTGTAAATCAAATCTTCGTCCGGTCCTTTAAGCTGATCGATTTTAACATATTCTATATTTAAGTCTCTTTCAACGGAAAAACGTTTATTATAAACAAAAGCTAAACCACCTGTCATTCCGGCGCCGAAATTTTTACCTATCTCGCCAAGTACAATTACCAATCCGCGTGTCATGTATTCACAACAATGATTACCGACACCTTCCACAACCGCTGCTGCGCCGCTATTACGAACGGCAAAACGTTCACCTGCTTTTCCGGCAATAAAAACTTCTCCACCGGTCGCGCCGTATAATGCTACGTTGCCAATTATTGTATTTCCTTCGAGCGATTTTCTAATTGTCCGCGGAAATCTAATTGTGATCATACCGCCGCTCATTCCTTTACCAACATAATCATTTGCAACACCGCAGTGTCGTAGTTCGATATTATCTACTAAAAAAGCTCCAAGACTTTGTCCTGCCGCTCCATTAAGTTGATACTGTATGGAACCTTTGAATTCGCCTGGGCCATACAAAAACGAGATCAATCCGGAAATTCTGCTGCCTATTGCACGATCTGTATTTTTTAATTTCCTATTTACAATCGCTCTGCCGTGCGTCATTATGGCGGGAAGAACTTCTTCACTAATACCTTCGGCAAAATGTTGTTCGAACTTTGCTGTCGGCGCTTTTATTTTCTCTTTACAATTTAAAAAAAGATTTTGCGTTTCATCTTTTGCAAGAAGAGAAGTTAGATCGATATTTTTTTCTTTAAGTAATTTTTTGAATTGATTTTTCTCTTTCAACAAATCATTACGTCCAATAATTTCATCAAGACTTCCAAACCCGATCTCCGAAAGAATTACTCTTATCTCTTCAGCAATGCTCTTAATGAAGTTAACGAGATTTTCCGGTTTGCCTCTGAATTTTTTCCTAAGCTCAACGTCTTGAGTTGCAATTCCTGCCGGACAAGTATTTAGATGACATTGCCTAGCCATCACACACCCAACTGCAACAAGCGCAGAAGTTCCAAAATCAAATTCTTCAGCACCCAACATTGCGCCTATAATTACATTGCGGGCATTTTTCAATCCGCCGTCAATCCGCAAAGTAACCATACTTCGTAAACCGTTTTGAGTCAAAGTTCTATGGACTTCCGAAAGACCGATTTCCCAAGGCAAACCTGTATGTTTTAAGGAACCGAGCGGGCTTGCGCCTGTTCCGCCATCATTACCGCTAATTAAAATCGTATCGGCTCCTGCTTTAACAACTCCCGATGCAATAATTCCGATTCCAAATTGCGATACGAGTTTTACACAAATGTTCGCTCTAGGATTTACCTGTTTCAGGTCGTAGATCAATTGAGCGAGATCTTCTATGCTATAAATATCATGATGCGGTGGAGGAGAAATTAACGTAACGCTCGGCGTTGTGTGCCTATTATTTGCGATTGAGAGCGTTACTTTTTCGCCGGGAAGTTGTCCTCCTTCGCCTGGTTTGGCTCCCTGCCCAATTTTAATTTGTATTTCTCTTGCCGCGGTTAGGTAAGAAGTTGTAACTCCAAATCTTCCGCTGGCAATTTGTTTGGTGTAGCAGTTTTCGCTTTTATCGGGATTGGATATACTATAACGGTCTTTCTGCTCGCCGCCTTCGCCGGTATTACTTCTTATCCCAAGAATTGTTGCAGCACGTGCAAGTGTGCGGTGTGTTTCTTCGGAAATGGCGCCGAATGAAATTGCGCCTAAACCGAACCGTTTTAATATCTGCTCGGTTGACTCAACCTTTTCTATTTGGATCGGTTTTATTTTTTTTACTTCAAGAAAATCTCTTAAATAAATGGATTGTTCCTCTTCGGTAACGGCAATATTTTTATTTTGAGAAATGTTATGAATCTGCTTGAACGTCGATGGAGAAAATCCGTGAGCTTCGCCGCCTTTTCGAAATCTGAATCTCCCTATCTCATCTAATTCAAGATTGCCGGAGAAAGCTTTTTTGCTTTTACCTAAAAGAGATTTTTTTAGAACGGCGAGATCAATTCCGCCCAAAGCGCTTTTAATAGTTGGAAAATATTCATCTATAAGCGATTGAGAAATACCTATTGCATGAAACAGCATGCTTCCATGATAACTGCTAACAGTAGAGATTCCCATCTTCGCCATTATTTTGAGTAGACCTTTTTCCAAAGCGTTACGGTAATTACTAAGTTTTCCGATCCAATCTTCATTTGTAAAATTTTCGCGAATGAGTTCATATGCTATATAAGGATATACTGCGCTGGCACCGAATGCAACCAAGCCCGCAACGTGATGGTCTTCAATTACATCGCCGGTAAAACATAACAGCGCGCAATTGTTTCTTAATTTTTTCTTAATCAAATATTGATGAACCGCAGATACTATTAAAAGCATGGGAATCGGAATATGACCCGGCTGTAATCCTTCATCGGAAAGAAAAATAATCTTTGCCCCGTTATTTACGGCTTTCTCGCACTCGGCTCTAATTTCTTCAATTCTTTTTGACAGATCATCTTCAATATTGAGATGGCATTTTACAATAACATGCGGGAACCAATTATGTTTCTCGAGAAGCAGTTTTACTTCCCGTGGAGAAAGAACCGGGCTATTAATTCTAATAGCTTCGCTAAATGGATTGGAATCGTTCAGAAGATCTCTTTCGCTTCCGATATACCGGTATAAACTCATTAAATATCTCTCGCGTATCGAATCTATAGACGGATTTGTTACTTGCGCAAATTGTTGTTTGAAGTAATCGTAAAATTTTCTGCTCTGGTTTGAAATAAAAGCAGGCGGTGTGTCATCCCCCATAGAGCCGACCGATTCTTTTCCGCTCTTTGCCATTGGAATAATGAAACGATCCAGATCTTCTTTATCAATTCCGAATGCTATGCGCAACCGTTTATCAAATCCTCCTTCTGGAAGAGCGAATTCACCAAATTCTTCATAATCATTTCCTCTTTCGAGCGCAGACAAATGATTCTTGACCTTTTCGGAATATTTATCGTTGTGTGCAACAATTTCTGTAATCTCTCTATTTGTGACGATACCGCTGCCGTCGAGTTTGATGGCAAAATTTTCGCCCGACTTCATGTGATGATGCATTAAAATATTTTCTTCATCTATATCAACAACTCCGGCTTCAGATGCCATTATAACCAACCCATCCTTGGTCATAGTATAGCGCAAAGGGCGCAAACCGTTTCTGTCTAATTTTGCACCGACTAAATCGCCATCCGTAAAAACAAGAGCTGCAGGCCCATCCCATGGCTCAATAAGGTTCTCATGATATATATAGAAATCCTTTAACTCTTGCTCCATACTTTCATCAAAGATATATGGTTCCGGAATAAGCATCATTGCACTGTGGAATAAACTTCTTCCGCTTCGAACCAAGAACTCTAAAATATTATCGAGCGAATAAGAATCGCTGCCGGTTTGAGATACAATTGGTTTTAGTTCTTCAAGTTGCTCATTCCAATAGTTAGATTTGATTGTGGCTTCGCGCGTCTGCATCCATAACCGATTTCCTTTGATCGTATTGATCTCACCGTTGTGTCCAAGCATCCTGAAAGGCTGCGCCATACTCCAGCTTGAAATTGTATTTGTAGAAAATCTTTCGTGAAAGAGAGACACTTTAGCTTTGAACTCGGGTTGATTAAGGTCGGAAAAGAAACGGGCAAGATGCTGCGGTTTCATCATTCCTTTATAAACTATAGTCTTGCTTGAAAGTGAACAGATGAATGTTTCTCCGCCTGATTCTAATATTTTTTTCTCTATCGATTTCCTAAGAAGATAAAGTTTCGATTCGAAATCGCTTTTTCCATTTTTGTCTCTAAAAAAGAATTGAACAATTTGAGGGCAAGTTTCTTTTGCAATTTCTCCGAGCACCAATTTGTTAACGGGAACTTCCCTAGAACCGATGTATTTGATATTAAGCTCGGCAGATTTATTCTTAAACTTGCTTTCAAGATCTGATAATTCTTTCTCTGTTGTAAACACCATTGCAATGCCAAACTTCTCATCTTTAAATTTAGTATCGAGTTCCTCTTTTATAACGAGTTTGAAATACTCTTGCGGAATATCTGTTAAAAGCCCGGTTCCATCGCCGGTTCTTTCATCGGTTCCTGAAGCGCCGCGGTGAGACATGTTTTTTAATGCTTCGATAGAAAGATCAATAACCCTTCGCGTTGGAATAGCTGAAAGCTCGGCAATAAATCCGATTCCGCATGCGTCATGGAATTCTTGTTCATGATTATTAAAGTCGGCTTTCATTTATATTGCTTCCTTTTGTTAATCTAAAAAAAAATTGCTGAAACGTTTATCCGTGACCAGGAATTAAATCTATATATGAATTGCAGATCCCGATAAACGGATTATTAAAGTCCTCGTCACTTTTGATAACACTGGTTGTTTTAAGTGAGCTTATGTGTGAAACTTTTTCATATCCTTTCTTAATTAACTCACCTTATGCATAACTTGTAGCACGATCCCGAAATTTATCGGGATCGTAAAAAACAAGCATTTTATCGAAGCTTCGCTTCGATCTACAATATAATTTCAGACTTTTGCGTAAGGTTAGTTAATTAAGTCAGATCGCATAAAATCTCCGGAATAAAAAAACCTGCAGAAATTCTTTCGGGTCTCGGTTAATCCTTTAATCTAATCTTCTGTTTAATTTGTATATGATAATGGGATTAACCTATTATTTAGCCAATCACGGTAGTTGGAATACCGAGCAGGCTAGGAATAATAATCCCTAATAGAATTAGTGAAGGCGGATTTATTAATGAAATTGACACAACGCCGCGGTCGCCAATTTTGGCGCTTTCTAATAAAAGGACGCTATTTCGTGTTGTGTTTTTCATGTTTATCTAATTCGTGGGCAAAGATAGGGTTTGAATAATGGTATGTCAAGAGAAAAGACGGTTTTTCTAATAATCCGATTGGGTTCACACTATAATTAGAAATCTGGCTAAAGTGAACTGTGCTGCTCCTGAGGAAGTTTTACAATAAATGTTGAACCGAAGCCAACTTCTGATTCAACCGAAATTTCACCTCCGCATTTATCAACAAATTCCTTGCAGATAGGAAGTCCCAATCCTGTTCCGGTTTCATTCTCTGTGCCGAGTGTGCTCGTAGATTTATCAATTCTGAAAAGGTCTGCAATGCTCTCTTTTTTTATACCAACTCCGGTATCTTTAATGGAAATTATTTTTGAATCTTTGTAAGCTCTGCATGAAATCGTAATTTCACCACCTTTTCCGGTAAACTTAATTGCATTATTTACCAAATTTCTTATGACTGTATTCAGCATATTTTTATCAGTCCAAACATTTTCAGCACAGTTGTCAACTTTTATTTCAATTTCCTTTTCTTTTGCACTTGGTTCCAATAAGTTTTTAATACCGCTCATCATTTCGTTTATATCTACATCAGCCATCTCAATATCTATCAATCCCCTATTTAAACTTCCCCATTCAAGTAATTCGCTTAATAAGGAAATTAGGTTTTTGCTTGCTTCGTAAGAGAAATTGATATATTCCTTTTTTTCGCCGTCATTCAAATCATCAAATTCGTCATGCAGCAATTCAAGGAAATTGCGAATTGAACCGGCGGGATTCTTTAGATCGTGCCCAATTATGGATAATAATTTGTCTTTTTGAGCATTTAATTCATTAAGCCCATCGTTAGCTTTTTGAAGTTCCTTATTAATCTTTTTTTCGCTTCTGTATTTGGTAACAAGTAATACTGCTGCGCCGGCAATTAAAAAGAAAATCACAATTAGATAGTTCCGTGTTGTCTTCTGTAACTCAACATCTTTTTTTAGAAACTCTTTTTCTCTTTCATTTCTTTCTGCAATGAATGCCGACTGCAGATCGGCAATTTTATTTGCATCCTCTAGACTAAATATGCTGTCTCTTAATGATTCGTAACTTTCTAAATATTTATAAGCATTCTTATAATCTTTTTGTTTTAATGATAACTTCCTGAGCAAATCTTGATTTATCATCAATTGGTCAATATACCCGGTAGATCTACTTTCAAGCATTGCTGTTTTAAGATAACGGGCTGCCTCAATTAAATTATTCTTCTCTAAATAAATGGAGCCAATCTGATTATAATTCATTATCTCGCCATACTTATTTTCTATCCTCCGGTCTATCTCTAAGGATTTTAATCTATTTTTAAGCGCTTCACTAAACATTCCTCTCTCATAATGAATGTCTCCAATACCCGCTAAGCCCCAACTCTCGCCTTTTATGTATTTTGATGAGCGGCTATACTCAATGGCTTTGTAATAAGTTTCCAATGCCAAACCATTTTCACCTAATTTAGCGAGCGTTGATGCTTGATTAATCAAGGATTTTGCGTAACCCCGCCCATCATTGAGACTGAATCGGATTAAACCTGAGCGGGTGAAATAGTCTAATGCTTTTTCATAGTCTAACTGCTTCAGATAGATTTCTCCGATGTCGTTTAATGTGTAAGCGGTGCCTTTTTCGTTTCCTAATTTGTCAAATATTTCAAGGGCGTCTAAAATATTTTCAAGAGCTATAGAATAAAGAGCAGCTTTGAAATAATAATCTCCAATGTTATTCAGCGAATATGCAATCTGCAAAGAATCTTTGATTTCACGAGCAATGTTTATTGCTCTATTGTAATAATAAAAAGCAGAATCTAGTTTTCCGAGATTACCATAAATTATTCCGAGATAATTGAACACTTCGGATTTTGGACCCTGAGCTTCACCACTTCCCATCAAATCAATTGCAGCTAGCCCATATTGTATTGCTAACCTTGGAGTTTGACTTCTGTACTCCCAGCAAAGGTTTGAGAGAATATTAATTTTTTCGGAATTGGCTAACTCCTTAATGGAAGTGATCAGACTGTCATACTTCGGTTGAGAATGATGCGGTAATACCAGAATAAAAACCCAAATCGGGAAAATGAAAAATATTTTATGCTTCATAGAGCTATATTGAGACACTTAATTTCATTGGGTGAAAAGATAATAATATTTTTCAACAATATGCTATAATTCATTCTCAATGATTTGAACGATGCAAAAAATTCTGATCTGGAAGCGCACAAAATTTGAAAAGGTGAATTTTAATAATGCCGTTATTGACTCCCTTGAGAAGAAAGTAGAATACATGCGCTACTATCGTAGAAACTTTGATAACAACGAAATGGCAACGTTGTAATTTAAATCGCTGATTTATTGCTGAGATGCTATTATTGGAGAGTTCAAGAAATCAAATGACTTGTGGTCAATGGAAATTTGTAAAGCTGCACTTCAACTGCCTGCTCATTTTTATATGAACTATTTCTCCTCAATCAAATCCGCCGATTCCTAAATAGACATGAATCGGCGGCAGTTGATTTATTTGTAAAAATAACGTTACTACTCAGCAGCCACATAAATTGTAATTCAAAATATGCCACAAAGACACGAAGACACAAAGTTTCACTAAGTTCTACTAATAAATTCTTTGTGCTTCTTAGTGCCTTTGCGCCTTAGTG
>Ga0180009_10004460_pt1 | contig 15432 bp, 18 predicted proteins | sample OS_PC_MetaG_FD_123537 | JGI IMG/M metagenome (GOLD analysis project Ga0180009, IMG submission 123537) | Groundwater microbial communities from the Aspo Hard Rock Laboratory (HRL) deep subsurface site, Sweden - OS_PC_MetaG | ecosystem: Environmental > Aquatic > Deep subsurface > Groundwater...
AATCAACGCTAGACCAAAATCTATTTCAGGGAGAACCAGCTATCACCCAGCTCGATTGGAATTTCTCCGCTATCCACAGCTCATCCCCTAGTGTTGCACGGCTAGTGGGTTCGGACCTCCAGCTGCCTTTCGGCAGCCTTCATCCTGGCCATGGATAGATCGCCGGGTTTCGGGTCGATTCGATGCTACTAACGCCCTTTTAAGGCTCGCTTTCACTATGGCTACGTTCCCACAGGAACTTAACCCGCAACATCGGAATCACTCGTCGGCTCATTCTTCAATAGGCACGCCATGACCCTGACAATAAATGTCAGGGCTCTGACTCTTTGTAAGCGTACGGTTTCAGATACTATTTCATCGCCCTCCCGGGCTGCTTTTCAGCTTTCCATCACTGTACTTGTTCACTATCGGTCAGTTGGAGTATTTAGTCTTGCCACATCGTCGTGGCTGCTTCCAACAGGGTTTCTCGAGCCCCGCCGTACTCTGGATCTAGGACACACATGGAAAGAATTTATTTCGTCTACCGGGCTATCACCGTCTTTGGCCGAACTTTCCAGATCGTTCAACTACAAATCTTTGCTCACGTGCCAGCTTCTTGGGTTGCTGACGTCCTACTCCGCAACACCTTTAAATGCGACAGCCCAAGCTCGTCACCTGCACACGCAACCGGACCGAAGTCCAATCACGAAACGCAGGCTCACATAAAAAGGTTTGGACTCCTCCGCTTTCGCTCGCCGCTACTAACGGAATGAAGCTGACATCTTATTCCGGTGGACTACTAGAGTCCTATCGGAACAAGAAGTCAGCTTTTATTTTTTTCTTTTCCTCTGGGTACTGAGATGTTTCACTTCCCCAGGTTCCCTACCACGGCCTATGTATTCAACCGTGGGTGACCTGTCTTCAACAGGCCAGGTTTCCCCATTCGGACATTCCCGGATCATAGGTTGCTTGCCACCTCCCCGAGACTTTTCGCAGGCTGCTACGTCCTTCATCGGCTCACAACTACCAAGCCATCCACCGTACGCCCTTACGTGCTTCGGCCATCCAGACACCGATGCAAAATATCGGACCTGGTGGCCTTGTGTACTTACGCTTACAAGTGCTTATATGAAACTTATGAACTTAAGAAATTAGGAACTTAGGAACGATTGTTCTTCAGTTCATTTGTCCTTTAGTCCTTCAGTCACAAAGTAAACACATGCCTTGTACGTATGACGTTCTATCGTCATATCATTGTATCAATTGTCGAAGTGCAGACTTCAACGATTTACTCACGAGATAATTTAGATCCTTCGGCTCCGTGAACTTCGCTCAGGATATTTTTTTATGAGCGATGTGAATCACATCTCCATAAAAAAATACTTGGCCGTTTGGCCAAGCTACACACACCTCTTCCGGAGGGTTTGCGCTTAGCCTTGAGGAAGTATTTTACTCATGGTTTAATCACTTACTCTCCAGAGGTCCAATGTGACACCGGACGTGGTTAATTGAAGTGCGGATATAGTAGTCCAAGTCCTTAAACTTGTCAAGCGCTTCATTTTGGGTAATAAAGAGGCATGAACAAAATCATTATTAGAGCTATTGGACGTACGGTTGAGCCGTGGCAAAAGCAAGCCGCGAACATGTATTTAAATAGACTACGCCCCTATTTTCAAACTGAAATAATCGAACTTCCGGAAGGACATAAAGGCGCTGCCAAACCTGATATCGAAAGAACGAAAAATGCAGAAGCTGAATCGCTGCTCAAAGGAATTCCAGATGATGCATTTGTCGTTGCGCTGGACCAAGTCGGGAAGCAATCTCGCTCCTCGGATTTTGCCACTCAAATATCCAGCTGGAATGAAGGAGGAAAAACAATCATTTTTTTAATCGGCGGATCATGGGGATTGTCTAAAGATGTGGAGGCGCGAGCTAATCTTAATCTTTCACTCAGCTCAATGACGCTCCCGCATTCGCTCGCTCGAATAATCCTCTTAGAACAAATCTACCGAGCTGCTACAATTCAAACCGGCAAGACTTATCATAAATAAACAAAATAATAATGCGTCATTTTTTACTCTTATGTCTTTTGAATTACCCGTTCTAGAAAACCGTCCTCAAAAAAGAAAGCCACCAAAACCGAAAAAAGCCATTGAGCTTGCGGATGGAGATTATGAACTTATTAGTGCTCCCGGCGAATTTCAAGAAAAAGATCTGGTAAAAGCTTTTGAAATTCACGGCTTTGACAAACTAAATGTTGTTGCCACGCTTGAATCAAAAGACGAACGAAAAAATAATCCAGACAAGCGCAACCAAGACAACATCTTAGCTGATCCTGAAACCGGCTTGATGGGCGTGATGGACGGATTGGGAGGAGAACAAGCTGGAGATCTGGCCAGTAAAAGTGCTGAAAGATTTATTCCGGAAAATTATAAGCAAAGCTTGAAAGAGGTAAGTGTATTGGGAGATACGACAATTCTTAAACGTATTGTTGAGCAGCAAATCTCAAACTTTAGAATGGCAAGAACATCCAGGCCCAGCGCAAGGGCTGTTGTTGAAAAAGAAACAAAGCAGATGGTGGAGGAAGCTATAAAATGCGATCCCGAGATTGCACAAAAAGCCTTGGCGTTACTTCAAGCAATGCGTGACACAAATGAATACGTCCAAGAAACAAACGGTATGACAACCGCTTGTGTTGGATTGGTACACGAAGCAAAGGATGGTAGTCGATGGGCGATTATTGCGAATGTTGGAGACAGCGCTGCACTAAAAAGAAATAAAGATGGAGATGTGATACAGCTTACACAAGAGGACTCTTTTATTGAATATGTAAAAACAGTAAGCAAAAAGAAAGTGATGAATAATAAAGGAGAAGTCGTACCATTGTTGGAAGCCATGAAAAAAACACCAAGAAAAAAATTTGACGTGTTCCCAACATTTGGAAAGATAAATTATTTACAATTAAAAGCCACAGTTAAAATTTGCTTGGGCAGTCGTGAATTTGAACCATCAATAACCATACAACGTGTTAATCCTGGAGATGAAATTATTTTTGCCACTGATGGAGTGATTGATAAATACGATGACATAAAAACCGATGAGACGGATCTTGCAGCTTTAGGAAAGGACACTGCGCCAGGTGCCACACTTGTTGAACGAATAAATAATTTGCGCCGCGCCGCCAAGAAGAGAAGCGTGATTTATAAAAACGATGACGACGTTGCCATTGTGGCAGCCCGAATATTAGAAAGATAAAACTCCCAGTTGGGAGTTTGTGTAAAAGACGCTAGACGATCAACTTGATTTTTGCCCGGCCTGATCCCGGTACCAAGGATTTTTAAAGTGGTAACGCATTTCTGTAAACAACTGGAACCAAAACCTTTTGACATTGGAAAATTGATTACGTCCGGAGAATCGCAATGAAACAAGCGCTCCTTTTTTACGTGGGATAAATATGTACCGATACCACAGACCACGTGCGCTATCAGTCTCCACAGCCTTGAGCTCGCCGCTAATGACTGCAAATTTTCCAGGCGTGGTCACTAGAATTAGATGAACACTCGCTGCCTCCAGCAGATTAGGACTAAAGGGCCCTAGAGCTTTGACAGAGACCGCATATTCAGAGTCTTGTTTTTCCAAGCTGACTGTCTGAATTGCAGAAATCCATTTTGCTTCTATCTTTGGATGCAAAGCTTCCATTAATCCTCCTTTGAGTGTGAAAGGACAACGGTATGCGCTCTTATTACAGAACAAAGCTTGATCTGTCAATGCCCGAGGTCTAAGATGTTTTTTATTATGAAGGGATCAATCACATTTTTTACCGGCCCAATGTTTTGCGGAAAAACACTAGAGCTGGTCCGACATCTTCAAATCCATGCCGCACAGCGAGTACCAACCGTATGCATCAGACCCATGACTGATACGCGTTCCAGAAAAGTTGAATCACGCGCCGGACTGACTTACGAAGCTATATCTATACCGGATGCTGACGAGCAAACAGTTACGGATATCATCGAGCGATACGATGTTATCGGTGTAGATGAGATGCAATTTTTTTCAAAGGATATTGTGCCAATTTTGCACCAAGCTGCGCGTCACGGAAAAGTAATTCTTACCTCCGGACTTGATACTGATTTTCGCGGCCTGGTTTTCCCATCTGCTCTTGCCCTCTTCTCTCTTCCGGAAACCGAGATCCACCGCTCCCGTTCCGTATGCAGCGTATGTCGAAAACATAATGCAACGCGAACTCAACGCTTGAAGAATGGGCAGCCCGTTAACCGGAACGAGCCTACCGTGGCAATTGAAGGAGCAGATGCAAATTATTCCTATGAACCACGCTGTTCTGATCATCATGTAGTGTTGGGCTAGAAGGGGTTGAAAAAATTCGAGTTTTGGTTTATATTGCTGCTCTACAAGCCGCGGTGGCGAAATTGGTATACGCACTAGGTTTAGGACCTAGCGGGAGTAATCTCATGAGAGTTCGAGTCTCTCCCGCGGCACCAAAAAGAAATACCCCCAACCGAGGGTATTTTTTGTAGTCAAACAATGAGGAGGGTCTATGTTTTGTGATCAACTGTAATCATTAGTTAAAACGAATTTTGAAATTATACATTCCCATGGAACACAAACCCTGTAATACAGTCCCTGGTTTTTGTGGTGGCACATCTATTAATGTCTCACCAGAAGGTGGAAGATTTTTACGATATCCCAGGCTCGGAACAACTAAAGCCGACGAACAATCGTATGTTCCGATTGTATCCATTTTGATGATTGTGGGCAAACCTGATTTTGCTGTCGTGACTCGAGGCGAATATCCGCCCCTTGCTGTAATGGAAACTACTTGTTTACCATCAACAATACTTACATTTCCAGCAGCCTGAGCTATTTCTGTTTTTGGCTCGTCTTTACCTCCAATAATTATAATTGCTCCCCCAAGTAAGATAATGGCGACAAAGAATCCTATTGCGATAATTTTCATAAATATTTTTTTTAAAAAAACTTATCAAAAACTAAAAAGCGGTTGAATCATACCAGCGGCGACCAAAGCATTTATTAGATTGAAAAAACCAAAAGCCAAAACTATAAGTCCTACCGTTTTAAAGAATATGCCAGATTGCTTTTTTTTGTGAATACCCAGAGAGCTAAAACTCAAAAGCGCCAACACCGGGAGTGTGCCAAGTGCGAATGCAGACATGATCAAAGCGCCAGTAAAAACACTTCCTGTAGTCAGGGCGTAAATCTGCATTGATTGAGTAAAGCCGCACGGTAGAAAAAATGTGGCGACTCCGACAATAAATGGTGTAAGAATGTGATTAATATTTTTAAGACTGTTAATGTGCTTTCCCATAAAACCCGGCATTGTAATCTGAAATCTTTTTACCCATGGAAACAAATCAAGCAAGTTGATACCGAGTATGATCAAGATTATTGCAACAAGGAAACTCAATACCGATGTTCCAGTTGTGCCTAGCTGAAAAGCTGAGCCAAGCGCGCCGATAGCTCCTCCTAATATAAAGAATGACATTAATCGACCGACGTGAAATAAAATCTGAGGACGTACCTTGTCACCCTCTTTAGCAAATTTTGCGGAGATAGAAAGCACTAAGCCCCCCACAACTGCCATACAAGTAGAAACTGATGCGACAAGACCAATCACGAACGCAGTACCAAAACCAACCACAGATGCGTTTACTAAATTTACAATACCGACCTTCTGCAGAAGTACGAATATAGCCATGAACCCAAAAGCAATAGGCGCCGCAGTTTTAAAATCTGACCACTTCACAAAGTGCTTCCGTTTTTCAACAGAGAGAGTGTAGCCGTGCGGCTTTAATGTCACATTTAAATCCTGAGCAATATGCTCGGGTTCTTTGTCTCCAAAATCCCCTGTAACCTCAAGGCTGCACGTAGAGAGCGAGGATTTTACTTTGCTTATTTCCGGAACTTCGTTGAGCTCACTTTCAGTTAGTAGTTCGCATGTTTTACAGTGCATGCCGTTAACGTGAAATGTATATTTTTTCATAGTGTTATATTTTCTTGCCCTTTAACCGTAAAGAATTGCTGACAACTGATACGCTTGAAAATGCCATTGCAAGCCCTGCAAAAACCGGATTAAATAACAAACCGAAAATTGGATAAAATAATCCGGCAGCAAGTGGTATGCCTATTATGTTGTAAATAAACGCCCAAAAAAGATTCTGCTTAATACTGCGCATCGTAAACTTTGATAACCGTACTGCTTTAACCAGTTTTGAAATATCTCCATGCAAAAGTGTTATACCAGCAGTTTCAATCGCTACATCCGTACCAGTTCCCATTGCTATTCCAACATCAGCTTGCGCAAGAGCGGGCGCATCATTTACACCATCACCGGCCATTGCAACAATGAAACCCCGGCTCTGCAATTCCTTTATCTTGATTAGCTTGTCTTCAGGAAGCACTTCGGCAACAACATTTTCAATTCCAACTTTTTTTGCGATAACTTGCGCTGTGCCCATCTGATCACCTGTGAGCATAACCATATTAATTCCAAGCTTTCGAAGTTTTTTTACCGCCTCTACTGCCTCCGGTTTAATATCATCAGCCACCATTGCTATACAAATAACATTTTCTTTTGTAGCTAGGATTATTGGTGTCTTCCCTTGCTTAACCTCTTTTTCGATTAACTTAAAATCTATAGCCAATCCCAGATCACTGATTAACTTGATATTGCCGGCAAAGTATTCGATATTTTTAATGGTTGCCTTTACTCCCTTGCCCTCAATGTTTTTAAAATTCGATACTGGCAGCGGAGAGATTTTCTTTGATTTCGCATATTCCAATACAGCATGAGCAATAGGATGTTCAGATTTACTTTCAAGCGCAGCGAGAATAGCAATAACATTTGCTTCACTCAATTTCGACATGTTCATAAAGCTAACCAGCTCTGGCTTACCCTTTGTAATAGTGCCTGTTTTATCGACCACAAGCGTATCTACTTTATAAAGTTTTTCCAGCGTTGCAGCGTCTTTTATTAGAATGCCTTCTCTTGCTCCTTTGCCAACACCAACAATAATCGCGGTCGGCGTCGCAAGCCCAAGAGCGCATGGACAAGCAATAATCAAAACACTGACAAACGAAACTAACCCGTAAGAAATTGCTTGAGAGAATCCTAATGTTCCTGTTCCAATTAAAAGCCAGGCACCAAGTGCAAGAAACGAAATTACGAGTACGATCGGCACAAACACAGAAGATATCTTGTCTGCCAACGCCTGAACCGGGGCGCGACTACCCTGTGCATTTTCCACCATCTTTATGATATGCGCGAGTAGTGTTTCTGAGCCGACTTTTGTAGCCTTAAACGTAAACGCGCCTGTAGTATTAATAGTGCCTGCTACTACAGCGTCGCCGCTCTTTTTCGAAACAGGCATTGGCTCCCCTGTGATCATTGATTCATCAATGTACGATGAGCCGTTCTCAAGAACACCATCTACAGGAATGCGGGATCCCGGCTTAATTACCACAACGTCGCCACGAACAACTTGGGTTATGGATATTTCTTGCTCTTTTCCATTTCGTATAACTGTTGCTGTCTTGGCCTGGAGATTAAGTAGCTTTTCAATAGCATCTCCTGTTTTTATTTTTGCTTTTGCTTCCAAATATTTGCCCAGTGTAATAAATGCGATAACCACAACTGTAACATCGAAATAAGTACTGTCTACATTAACAAACTGGCTGAGCGGTTCTTTGAAGACAGTAAGGACAAAACTGTACAAGAAAGCTGCTGACGTGCCAATTCCAATCAATGTATCCATATTGGCTTTGCCATAACGTAAAAAACGATAAACCCCCAAAATATATGGCCTACCGACAAAAAACAGTGAGTAAATAGCAAAGACTAAAAGCAAATACAGAATAACTTGAGCAGTGACTGCGGATGCCATGGGCACAACTCCTGCTCGCGCAATAATATCCCAACCCATCACTAAAATACTGAATATGGCGAGCGGTATTACTGACAATACCTTTGTCCGCATAGCGGCAACTTCTGTCAACTTTTCGTTTTTTGTTTGGCCGATACCGGTGTGTGCTGCATGCTCTTCTGGCGTCATGCTCATTTCTTCAGCTGAAGGGGACTTTTTTTGTTTGCTATCAGGAATAATTAATGAATAGCCAAGAGGTTTTATCTTTTTTGATAAAGCGTTATGATTTGTCTTCTTCGGATCAAAAGAAACTTTTATATTTTCTGTAACATAATTTGCTTCAGCAGATGTTACCCCATCGACTTTTTTAAAAGTCTTTTCAATTATTGAGGAACAAGAAGCACAATGCATTCCTTTTATTTTAAAATTTTGTATTTGCATATTTATTTCCTCTTGAGTTTATAAACTTTTAAAAGCTCCTCTTTAGCCTTGTTAATCTGTCCTGATTTAACTTGATTAAGAATGCATCCACCAAGATGGTTCTCAAGCAATAGATCTTCAACATTTGATAACCCTTGTTTTACTGCTGATGTTTGAGTAATCACATCTATACAATAAACATCATTTTCAATCATCTTCTGCAGCCCTCTAACTTGCCCTTCGATGAGCTTGAGACGACGAATAAGTTGTTCTCTTTTTTTATTGTCAGTGTGTTTCATGCTAAAAGCATAGTACCCCCTGGGGGTATAGTCAAATGGTGTATATTAACGCCCATATGAACCCTCAAATTCAATGGCTATAAATTGATAGGTTGTTTAACGCATGGGATGTTTATTTGTATTCGACTCTTTACAAACTGCGTCCATTCTGCTAAATCCTAAATAGGTCCTTCAACAAAGGAAGGGAAAATGAAGATCTTTGTTTTTCTGAAAAGTCAGATTACCCTTTCTGCAATCAGAGGGGCTATCAATACACTCAACTCCGAGCGCGCTGAGCAGATCGTCTTCACCACGAATCATGTAGATGTCTTGGCAGGAATTTATACATACGCCGATGAATTTGTGGTTGTGATTTCAGATCAAACTACTGGTTCAGGTCTGCGTGCAGTGCAATTAGCCAGCCAGATAAAAGCTTTACATGCAAATGTGATCTTCATGGTCTACGGCATCAACCCGGAATACGGCTCGTCAATAGACATCCTGATCAATAGGATTACATGCTTTTATAGGGGCGCCATGGAGCACTTATTCTTAGCACACGTTCTGTGCAGCATCGTGGAAGACACAACTCCCGAGAGTCTGAAAAAACAATTCACATCCCTTGATCTGTGCAATGCCTAATCTCACATCCCTTTTCAGGGATGTTTTTTTATGCTGTAATGCGCAAAACACATAGCACATAGCACATAGCACATAGCACATAGCACATAGCACATAGCACATAGCACATAGCACGTAACAAATTTATGAAAATCGGAATTCTTATTGCGTCGCTCCCAAAAGACGAGAAGTACACAAATGCTGATCGGTTGGTTGAGGCTAGTGAAAAGCGTGGACATGAAATCGTGAAGATCTACGAGCCGTCTTTGAGTTTCACAATCAAAGATGGAGATATATCTGCGTTTCATGATGGCGAGCCGCTCCTCGATTTTGATATTCTGATCTATCGCCCAAACTTTATTGAAGAGCCGGGTATTCACTCGCACAATCTTCAACTCTTAAAACGCGCCGGTTATAAAATCGTTAATGGAGATGAAGGAGCGGTTGCCACGACAAAAAATAAACTTGCGCAACATGTCTTGTTTTCAGAAAACAATATTCCGATGCCGCGCTGGGCAATTGCTAACGGACCTGTAGCCGCTCGTAAGTCTGCAGATGAGATTGGATATCCAGTAATTATAAAAACCGCATTTGGAACATTTGGAACCGGTGTATTTTACGCAGAAAATTCTGAAACTTTTTTGCCAATCGTGGAGTACCTAAACATTCGTGATGGTAATCCAGTCTTAATTGAGGAGTTTGTGAATGAAGCAGACAGAAAAGATTTGCGTGTTTTCATAGTTGGCGGAAAAATAATCGCGAGCATGGAGAGAACTGCTCGTCCTGGCGATGTGCGCGCTAACGCTTCGATCGGAGGCGTGGGCCATGCAATCAAACTGTCTCCAGAAGAAGAGCGACTTGCTATTCGAACCGCTAATTTGTTCGACCTCCAGATATTGGGCGTAGATATTATTCGTTCGAACAAGAGACCGCTCGTAATTGAAGTAAATTCCAATCCGGGCTTTAAAGAACTTGAAAAAGCAACAGATATTGATGTTGCTGGAACTATAATTGAACAAGCTGTATCATGTTTTTAATATGATTTTATTCCATCGCCTGACTCTCATCTCATTAGGATTAATGATCTTGGCGGCTTTAGCATCTCCCGGAATAACCAGCGCGACTGAAATCGAAAGTGGCTTGGTAAAGAGTGAATCTTATTCAGCGGTTTACTATTTAGAGGATGGCAAGCGCTACACTTTTCCAAATGAGAGCGTTTACTTCAGTTGGTACGATGACTTCTTAAGTGTAAAAACGATCACAGATCAAGAACTTGCTAGCTACAATTTGGCTGGTAATATTACATATCGTCCCGGCACACTTATAAAAGTGCAAACCGATCCCAAGGTTTACGCAATCTCCAGACATGGAATTCTACATTGGGTAAGTACAGAACAACTTGCATCTAAAATATTTGGCCAAGACTGGAACAAGCAAGTTTACGATGTTGCTGACACTTTTTTTATAAATTACAAAGTTGATTCCGCAATAAATTCGGAATCTGCTTATGATGTCGACGCGGAATTGGCAGTCATGAATATTAACCAAAATCTGAATCGCGTTCCCATCCTCAGACTACTTTCTCAACCTGCTCCAAATCAAGCGCACATGCGCCTAATCAAGCCGATTGGAGAAGATGTTAGTTGGACAGTTATCGTCGAAGGCAAGGAGCCAACCGATCCGATGCTGGCGATTTGCGTTGAACCGAATTGCTCATTTATTATTGAGTTTAATGGGCCGCAGTATTACACAGCCTTTACTTCCATAGGAGAAAAAATCGTGGGCTCAAACAACATTTTCGTCCGCCCTCTCCGCTTTAACTAAACGCAAAGGTCTACGAAAATACTAAAATAAGCAAGATGTGCGAATAGTTAAAAAAATTATTTGTAGATTTCGTATGGATTCGTATTTTTGTAGACCTTACGCGCGCTCCACGTAATCGCCGGTTTCCGTATTAACGACAATCTCCTCTCCCTCTTTCATAAAAATAGGAACTTGGACTGTAAAACCGACATCAACCTTAGCTTCTTTAGTAACATTGCCGCTAACCGTGTCTCCTTTTACAGCCGGCATAGTTTCAATAATCGTAAAATTCATTTTCTTAGGAAGCTGTAGCGCAATTGGCTTGTCTTCATATACAACAACAACGATCGTCATTCCTTCTTTTAAATATTTTGCCTGATCTCCAACGTCCTGTTCAGACATACTCATCTGATCATAGGTGGCGGAATCCATAAAATTGTAGCCGGTATCATCTTTATATAAATACTGCATATTGCGACGCTGCATTTCAACAATTTCAATTGTTTCCGAAACCTTCCAGGTCATTTCAAGCGAACGCGCATTCTTAACATTTTTTATCCGCGCTCGAACAAAGGCAGCTCCTTTACCCGGATTAATATGTTGGAATTCAGTCACAACCCAAAGATCACCGTCTTTGCGAACAACTATTCCTTTTTTGATTTCATTTGGACTTGCCATAATGCGTGGATCGTAGAACGCAAAAGAAAATCGGTCAAATATCAAACCTCTCTCTTGCTGAGAATGGAAGAATGTCGTTAATGGATTTGCTGCCAGTTAAAAGCATGACCAATCGATCAACACCAAACGCTATGCCGGCTGCGTTTCCCATTTTTGGCAGAGCAGATAAAAGCCTCTCATCAATAGACCACGTTTTCTTGCCGAGTTTTGATCTAAGCTCGCGCTCCTCGGCAAACCTCTCCCTTTGTTCATCCGGATCTGCGAGCTCAGCAAAGCCATTAGCAAGTTCGAACGGACCAATATACAACTCCACGCGCTCCGCATATCTAGGATCGTCCTCTGAACGACGAGCAAGCGCGGCCATTGAAGCAGGATAGCGATACAAGAAAGTTGGTTGCTCTCCCAATCTTGGTTCAATGTGCGTAAGAAAAATTTTGAAAAAGATATCATCCCAAGAATCTTCATCGCCCACGGTCTGGTCTAATGAGATGGCGAGATCAACGAGCGCTTGCTTATCTTCCAGCAGGCTCGAAAGATTAACATTCAAATATTCACAAAATGCAGCTTCCATTGTAATCCGTCTAAAGCTCTCGGCAGATATTCCAATTGGAAGATCCTTCGTCGCTCCGACTTCCCTCAGGATGACATTTTTAGATTCTTTGGCCACAAATCGAATCATGGATTCTGTATCCTCCATAATCTCATTCAATCCGGCATCTCGTCTGTACCATTCCAACATTAAAAACTCAGGATCATGCGTGCCATCCCAAGGTTCATTATTACGAAAACACGGACCAAGATCATAGATCTTATCCATGCCTTCAGCCAGCAATTTCTTCATGGCATATTCCGGGGATGTAATTAGGGCTGCGTCGCTCTTCGCCCTTCGCCCTTCGCCCTTCGCATTTGAAATAACTACTTCCGTCCAGAATGGCTCAAGATGCGGTTCCTGCCCGGGCAAACCGACTAAACGCGGAGTATGAACTTCCAAAAACCCGCACTGGTCAAACCAAGCGCGGATTAATTTTACGATCTCTGAACGAGCGCGGACTTTTTCCTGATTCATTAAACAGTATACGGCAATAGTGCCATGAATCGCGCACGCTTTATTGCCTGTGAAAGTTTGCGCTGATGTTTTGCACAAACACCCGATCTCTTGCGTGGAACAATTTTTCCAAACGAAGAAAGATAACGACGCAATGTGTCCGTATCTTTGTAATTTATTGCGCTAGCACTTGTCTGACAAAAGTAGCATTGTCTATTAATATTCTTATTCATAAATTGCTATGTGTTACGTGCTACGTGTCTAAAACGGCACATCCTCTAAACGAATCTCTTCTTCACCAACTCCTTTGTCTACTGACGGCTGTGCATTATTAGCCGGATACTGAGTAGTAGGTTGATTTGCAGACGATGGCTGCGAACCTGTCGGGGCACCTGCCGGAGCTCGATCCAACATGATCATATTCTCGCAGATAATCTCAGTACGTGTTCGTTTTGATCCATCCTGTGCCTCCCAGTCACGAGTTTGCAATCTACCTTCGACATAAACCTTTCGACCCTTACCAAGATACTGACCGCAGATATCCGCCAATCGACCCCACGCTACAATATTATGATATTCAACCCGTTCCTGCTTTTGGCCTGCCGCATCAGTCCACTGAGAAGAAGTGGCTACTGAAAAATTTGCTACGTTTTGACCACTTGTAGTGGTGCGTATCTCAGGATCTCGTGTGAGGTTCCCGATTATCATTGCTCGATTTAAGTTCATATTGTTTGGAAGCTTGAAGTTAGAAGTTAGAAGTTAGAAGATAGAAGTTATTTTTCGGTTTCTTGTTCTTCAGTTTCCTTTGGGGCTGCCTCGCTTGTTAATGCTTGATCAATCTTCTTATCAAGTTCTTCATCTGACAAAACCGGCACTGCCTCTGTCTTTTCTTCAGACTTCTCGCCGGGTTCCGCCTCAATTACAGCCACACCTGATTTGATCTCCTCAGCAACCTTACTCTTGTCCTTTGGCGCAGCTTCGCGACGACGACGGCCGCGACCACTAGACGTATCAACTTCCACCTCCTGGAACTGAACAAGTTCAAAACTGCCGCTACCGGCTTCTTCGGCTTTCAATATCAAATGACGCAACACATCCTTGGAAATTCTAAGCGATTCTTCCAACTTTGCCATTAACGGAGTTTCTGCTGTCAGATTATCTAAAATATAATGACCGTAACGCACATTCTTAATTGGATAAGCCAACCTAAACTTGCCCAATCGTTTTGTTTCCGTAACGCTTGCGCCGTACTTTTCTAAAAGATTTTTCACATTCGACTCTACGCCTCCGATCTCATCATCAGTGAAGGTGGCGGGAATGATATAGAGTAATTCGTATTGCATGTATTTATTAGCCTGATCGTGCTACGTGTTATGGATTATATCTTACGTGTAATATGGGAGAGACTATAAAAAATGGACGATTATGTCAAGCGATCTTAGTTTTTTTGGCGTGATTAGTGTATTTTATACTGATATGAAACATTTTGCCGTATTTGGAACTCATCCTCGCCTTAGTTTAGCAGAATTTAAGGCTGCGCGCCCTAAAGCGAAAAATATTAAGGTAGATGATGAAGCGATCACGTTCGAAGACCCGGACTGGAATGGGCAAAAAATGATCGATTTACTCGGTGGAACCGTAAAGTTGGGGGAGGTTGTATTAGAGGTTCCTATTTCAAAATTGGATGAGAGAATGCTGGCAAAGGTTGTGTTAGAAAATCCACGTGCAGATAAAATTGTATTTGGGCTTTCTTTTTATGGCGGTCTTGCGTCTATTCGTAAAAAGATAGAAAAGCTGCCAATAAGATTAAAGCGCGAGCTTAAAGACACCGGAAGACATGTTAGATGGATGACTAGCGAGCACGGCAAATCACCAACTCCGGCAGCTGTGGCAAAGCTTGATCTGACGGATAAGGGATATGATTTTGTATTGATTATTAATAATGACAGAGTAGCGATTGGATTAACCACTCATGTGCAGGATGCAGATGCGTGGAGTCTCAGGGATTACGGACGACCAGCGCGCAAAGCCAAAGCCGGAATGCTCCCACCTAAACTTGCTCGCATGATGGTGAATCTTGCTGAGCTTTCGGATGGAGGAGTGCTCCTCGATCCGTTCTGCGGATCAGGAACTATTTTAATGGAAGCCGCTTTAGCTACCCAAGCCGAAAAAATAATCGGGTCGGATATTGATGCGAAACAAATCAAAGATACAAATGCGAATTTGGATTGGCTGGTTCAACAAAACATTTTTAAGAACAACGAGCGCAAAAACATCCAAACTTTTGTTTCCGACATCAGAAAGTTAGACCCCCGGACCTCGGACATCGGACCTCGGACGATTGACGTAGTCGTGACAGAAGGATATTTAGGACCGCCGCTCAAAGGCCATGAAACAAATGCCGGACTAGAAAAATCAGCAACTGAAATCACAAACTTATGGCGTGATACATTTCAGGTCCTTCATCCACTACTAAAAGATAAAGGCCGTGTAGTTTGCATTTGGCCAGCCTATAAAACAAAGTTGGGATCTGCGCGCGTTGATTTATCTGAAGATAAGGAGCTGCTTAAAAAATTCAACATCCTAACTCCAGAGCCGATGATATATCACCGCCAAGGCCAACATATAAAGCGACAAATCATGATATTAGAGAAAAAGGGTTGACAAAACCCCAATTTTCTGATAGATTCTAGCGTCGATCTTTTCA
>Ga0180009_10004461_pt1 | contig 15429 bp, 15 predicted proteins | sample OS_PC_MetaG_FD_123537 | JGI IMG/M metagenome (GOLD analysis project Ga0180009, IMG submission 123537) | Groundwater microbial communities from the Aspo Hard Rock Laboratory (HRL) deep subsurface site, Sweden - OS_PC_MetaG | ecosystem: Environmental > Aquatic > Deep subsurface > Groundwater...
ATCTGCCCCTTGACAGAACCGGGGACAACCCCTATAAATACAGCTTCTACAAGCGAGGGCGTTTTGCGTCCTATACGCCCGACATTACATAGTTAGGCTTGAGGTCATGAAGAGCTTTGTAGCCAAAAAAGAAGACATAAGCCGGGACTGGTTCGTGGTAGACGCCACCGACCTGATCCTGGGCCGTTTGGCCAGCGAAGTTGCCCGCCGTCTGCGGGGCAAGCACAAGGCCATCTTTACTCCCAACATGGACACCGGCGACTTCATCATCGTGGTCAACGCCGACAAGATCCGCCTAACCGGCCGCAAGATGGACCAAAAGTTGTACCATCGCCACAGCGGCTACCCCGGCGGCATCACCTCGGTCACCGCCCGGCGTCTCTTGGACACCTTCCCTGACCGCGTGCTCATGGGCGCGGTGCGGGGCATGCTGCCCAAGAACCGCCTGGGCCGCCAGATGATAAAGAAGCTTAAGGTTTACGCCGGGCCCGAGCATCCCCACCAGGCCCAGCTGCCCCAGCCGCTTAGCCTGTCCTAAAGGGGAGGAGCATTAATTTATGAGCGACACGCGCGTATACGCCACCGGCAAGCGCAAAACCGCGGTGGCCCGCTGCTGGCTGGTCCCCGGAGGCAGCGGCCAGATTTACATCAACCGCCGCGGCGCGGGCGAGTATTTCTCTCGGCCCACCCTGCTGCAGATGGTCCGTCAGCCTCTGTCCCTGACCGACAACCTGGACAAGTTCGACGTGCTGGCCACGGTGCGCGGCGGAGGCCACGCCGGCCAGGCCGGCGCCCTGCGCCACGGCATCGCCAAGGCCTTGGCCGAGCAGAACCCAGAGTTGCACAAGGCTCTCAAGAAGGCCGGCTTCCTCACCCGCGACGCCCGCAAGAAGGAGCGCAAGAAGTACGGTCAGCCCGGCGCACGCGCCCACTTCCAGTATTCCAAGCGCTAAGAGCGCGGCCACTACCGGCAATTCAGGGGAAGGTCCGCGCGGGCCTTCCCCTTCTCATTGGGGAGAAGGTGTGATGATTCCGGTCGCCATCATGGGCGGCTCCGGCTACACCGGGGTGGAGTTGATGCGGCTTATCGCCGGACACCCCCAGTTGGAGCTGACCGCAGTAAGTTCGGCCCAGTTCAAGGGCCAAGCGGTGGAGGCGGTGTTCGGAGCCCTGGAAGGGGCTTTCAGCCTGTCCTTCGTGGATCACGACCCCCAGGCCCTGGCCCGGGACGCCGAACTGGTGTTTTTGGCCGTGCCCCACAAGGCGGCCATGGCCGCCGCCCCGGCGCTTTTGGATGCCGGAGCCAAGGTGGTGGACCTCTCGGCCGACTTCCGAATCCACGACGTGGCGGTGTACGAGCAGTGGTACGCCCCTCACAGCGCGCCCCAGCTCCTGGGCGAGGCGGTCTACGGCCTGCCCGAGTTCTACCGGGACCAGGTGCGGGGCGCCCGGCTGGTGGCCAACCCCGGCTGCTACGTGACCAGCGTGCTGGTGCCCCTGGCGCCGCTACTCAGGGCCGGGCTGGTGGAAGCCGAGGGGCTCATCGCCGACAGCGCCTCGGGGGTTTCCGGGGCCGGGCGCGGCGCCAAGCTGGGCCTCATCCACGGCGAGGTGCATGAAAACTTCAAGGCCTACGCGGTGGACGGCCACCGGCACACCCCGGAGATGGAGCAGGAGCTTTCCCTGGCCGCGGGCACCGAGGTGCGCCTGACCTTCACCCCCCATTTGCTGCCCATGGACCGGGGCATCCTCTCCACCATCTACGCCCGGCCCAAGGGCGGCGCGGACGCGGCGGCGGTGCGGGCCTGCTGGCAGGATGCCTACGGCTCCGAGCCCTTCGTGCGGGTGCTGCCCCCCGGGCGGCTGCCAGCCACCAAGGAGGTGCGGGGCACCAACCGGGTGCAGCTGGGCGTGGCGGTGGACCCCCGCAGCGGGCTCGTCAAGCTCTTCTCGGCCCTGGACAACCTGACCAAGGGGGCCAGCGGCCAGGCCGTGCAAAACGCCAACCTCATGCTGGGCCTGGCCGAAACCGCAGGCCTGGCCGAGCTGGCGCTCACTCCCTAACCCCGTGAGCACCACCGGCAGCCCAGGTCTCTGGCCGCGTCTGTGCGGTGATTTGCCGCCCCTGGACGTGCCCTTCCTGGAGCGGGAGCCGGACGGGCCCACCCGCCACCTGGCCCTGGGCCTGGCCTATCGGGGGGATGGCTTTTTGGGCTGGCAGGTGCAGCCCAAGGGGCTCACCGTGCAGGGCGCCCTGGAAAAAGCCCTAACCAAACTGTGCGACCAGCCCATCCGGGTGGCCGCCTCGGGCCGCACCGACACCGGGGTGAACGCCTGGGGCCAGGTGGCCAGCTTCGCCACCACCAGCACCCTGTCCTTGGAGCGTATGCTCAGGGGCCTGCGCTCCCTGTTGCCCCCCGGGGTGTGGCCGCGAGCCCTGGGGCCGGTGCCCCGGGACTTCCACGCCCGCTTCAGCGCCCAGGGCAAGACCTATCACTACTACCTGTGGCCCCAGGCCCAGGGCGGCCTGTTTTTGGACGGCCTGTGCTGGCCCCTGCGCGGGGCCCTGGAACTGGAGCCCATGGCCCGAGCCCTGGCCGGCCTGGTGGGCCCGGTGGACATGGCCGCCTTTGCCAGCGCGGGCAGCGAGCCCGGCGAGAGCACGATGCGCCAGCTATACCGGGCCGAGCTGTCGTTGGTGGAGGGCGGCTTGGTGGAGGTGCGCCTTACGGCCAGCGGCTTCCTGCGCCACAGCGTGCGCAACCTGGTGGGCAGCCTGGTGCAGGTGGGCCAGGGGCGGCTGGAGCCAAGCGGCCTGGCCCGCATGGCCCAGGCGGGCAAGCGCCTGCGCCCCGGCCCCAAGGCGCCACCGCACGGCCTTTACCTGGCGCGGGTTTTTTACACCGACTCACCTGTCTGAGAGGTGTTTGTTGGGTAACGCGAAGCGAAGCCTAACAAACACTTTATCTCTATCTCCATCCAGTAATAGCCGTCATCACCAGGAGCATCTTGGAAAAGATGCGACGTGGTGATCTTCGTTTTCCCCCAGGCGGGGGAGGTTGGAGCCTGTAGGAAGGACGGAGGGCCTTGTCTCTTGAACAAAGTCATGCCGAGGGAAGTCGAAGATTGCCACGGCCGGGCAGGACGGGCGGCTTGGTCCCGCTGGGCCTTTGCCGCTGCCCGGCCTCGCAATGACGGCTATTAGCTGGAGGTAGTGGGTGGGATTGGTTGTGCTCTGCCGAAAAATTGGTGTTCGTGAGCGAATATCTTCTTCCAACAGAGACCGCTTCGTCGCTACGCTCCTCGCGACGACAAAGCTCTTTTGCGGCGGGGCCGCCGTGGTGTGCCGGGGTCAAGTGCAAACCTCGCCACACAAGACCAAACGCCTTTTTAATTAGCTAGTTTTTCCGGATGAAAATTGGAAGCCGCGGACTACTTCTTATTGTCCTCGGCCATGGTCTTACTCAGGGCTTTATAGACCTGGGGGAAAGCCTCCTCAAAGGCGGACACGGACATGCGCCCACTTTCGATGAACTTGACGATGATCTCCTTGGAGGCCTTGAGCAAGGACTCCTGGCGAGGGCTGAGGCGGTCCAGGGGCGGCTCTTTTTTTTGGCTCATGGGTTCTCCAGGTTCTAGCCGGGGCTCCCCGCCGGAAGGAAGAAGGCACACCATTATTCCCAGCGGGGGCCCGGCCCGAAGATAAACCCTTTAAGGCCCATCCCCGATTCGGCCAGCTTACAACAGTCCCGCACCCCAGGCAAGGCCTCGGCTGGTCAGGTTGGCCGGGGCTGTGCTATACCTTCTAGCCATGGAAACATCCTTCCCCCCCAAGGCCATCCGTCTGCTGCCCGAGGAGGTGGCCAACCAGATCGCCGCCGGCGAGGTGGTGGAGCGCCCAGCCAGCGTGCTCAAGGAGCTGGTGGAAAACTCCCTGGACGCCGGAGCCCGGCGCATCGGGGTGGAAGTGGCCGCCGGAGGACGCCGGCTGATCCGGGTGGTGGACGACGGGGCGGGCATGCTCCCCGACGACCTGCTCTTGGCCCTGGAGCGTCACGCCACCAGCAAGGTGGCCAGCGCCGAGGACCTCACCCACATCTCATCCCTGGGCTTCAGGGGCGAGGCCCTGCCCTCCATCGCGGCGGTGAGCCGCCTGCTGTTGCGCTCGCGCACCGTTGGGGCCGAATCCGGCGGCCAATTGCGGGTGGAGGGTGGCCGGGTGATCGCCGTGGAGGAGGTGGGCTGCCCGGTGGGCACCCTGGTGGAGGCGCGGGATTTGTTTTTCAACACCCCGGCCCGGCGCAAATTCCTGAAAAGCCAGGCCACGGAAAGCGGACACCTGGCCGGGACCCTAGTGCGCCTGGCCCTGGCCCGGCCCCAGGTGGCCTTCCGCTACACCGTGGGCCAACAGGTCACTTACGACCTGCCCGCCGGCCAAGATTTGGCCTCCCGGGCCGCTTCACTGCTGGGCCGCGCCACCGCCGAGGCCATGGTGCGCCTGGAAGAAGAGGAAGGCTTCCTGCGCCTGGAGGGCCTGGCCGGGCTGCCCTCCCTCAGCCGCTCGGCGGCGGACCAGGTATACACCTTCGTCAACGGACGCTTCGTGCGCGACAAGGTGCTCTTGCACGCCATTTATCAAGCTTATCGTGGTCTTATGCCAGACGGCCGCCGTCCGGTGGTGGTGCTGCACCTGAGCCTGGACCCGGAGCTGGTGGATGTGAACGTGCATCCCGCCAAGACCGAGGTGCGCTTCAGCCGCCAGCAGGAGGTTCACCAGGCCCTGGCCGGAGCCCTGCGCCGGGGACTGGGGCGCAGCCGCGTTTTTAAACCCACCCACCAACCCACGGTGGGAGGCCCGGCCCCCCAGCGGCCCCACCCCCAGCCCGAGCGCGGCCCTTGGACCCCGCCCCGCGCGGCCGCCCCCGCCGGCCGTGTGGCCGAGCCCGGCCCCCAGGCAGCGCGGGCGGACCAGCCCGCATTGCCCGCGGGCAGCGCCAACCGCATGCGCCCCTTGTACACCAAGGCCGAGGAGCTTACGGTGATCGGCCAGTTGCACGGGCTCTACGTGCTGTGCTCATCGCCCCAGGGCCTGGTGCTGGTGGACCAGCACGCGGCCCACGAGCGCCTGACCTACGAGCGCCTCAAGGCGGGCCTGGCCCAGGGAGATCTGCCCCGCCAGGGGCTGTTGACCCCCCAGACCCTGGAACTCACCCCCGGGGAATCGGCCTGGGCCGGCGAGCAGGCCGGACAATGGGCCCGCCTGGGCCTGGAGCTGGAGCCCTTTGGCGGCAGCACCTGGGCCATCCGGGCGGTGCCGCCCCACCTGGCCGGGGGCGATCCCCGCCCGGCGGTGCGCGATCTCCTGAGCCAGATGAGCGCCAGCGGCCTACCGGTGGACACCCCCGAATTCGTGGAAACCGCCTTGCGCTCCCTGGCCTGCCACGGTTCGGTGCGCCAGGGCCAGCGCCTCAAACCCGCCGAACTGGAGGAGTTGGTGGACCAGATCTGCGCCCTGCACCCTCCCCTGACCTGCCCCCACGGACGCCCGGTGATGCTGCTACTCACCCGTCACGAGTTGGACCGCTCCTTCCGGCGCGGTTCGGAGCCCTCCTAGATGCCCTCGCCCGCCCTGGTGGTGCTGGCCGGGCCCACCGCCGTGGGCAAGACCGGCCTGTCGCTCAACTTGGCCCGGCGCTTCGGGGCTGAGATCGTGGGCGCGGACAGCGTGCAGGTGTACCGGGGCCTGGACATCGGCTCGGCCAAACCCACGCCGGAAGAACAGGCCCAGGCCCGCCACCACCTCATCGACGTGGCCGAGCCCGGCGAATCCTTCAGCGCGGCCCGCTACGCCCGCCTGGCCGGGGAAGCCATCGCCGGCATCCACGCCCGTGGCCGCCGGGTCCTGGTGGTGGGCGGCACCGGGCTCTACATCAAGGCCCTGCTCTTTGGCCTGGCCCCCACCCCTCCGGTGGACCAGGAGCTGCGCGCCCGGCTGAGGCGGGAGCGGGAAGAGCTGGGGCCCGAGGCCACGCACCAGCGCCTGGCCGGCCTGGACCCGGACACCGCGGCCAAGCTGCACCCCAACGACCGCCAGCGGGTGCTCAGGGCCCTGGAGGTGTGTTTGCAGACCGGAGCCCCCCTGAGCCGCCGCCAGCAGGCCCACGGTTTCGGCTCGCCGCGCCACCCGCACCTGATTGTCGGGCTGGAGCGGCCCCGGGCCGAATTGAACCAACGCATAGAGGAGCGGGCCCGGGCCATGTGGCAACAAGGCCTGTTGGAGGAGGTGCGCGGCTTGCTGGCCAAGGGGGTCCCCCCGGACGCCCCGGGCCTGGCCAGCCTGGGATACCGCCAGGCGGTGGCCTTTTTGCGCGGGGAAATGAGGTCCGAAGAGGCGCTGTTTGATATGATAAAAAAAACCAGGGCCTACGCCAAGCGCCAGCTGACCTGGTTTCGCGGGATTGATGGTTTGGTATGGTGTGATGCCCAGGATGCCGATGGCGTAAGCCGCCGGGTGCGAGCCTTCTGGTCTTGAACGAGGGGAATGATGAAGTTTCTACTCAGAATCCTGATGGTTGCGCTGTTTCTGGCCATGGCCTTGCCGGCCTCGGCCGAAACCGTTTTGGTCTTGGGACGGGCTCCCTTGGGCGGCAACGAGGCCCAGGCCAAGGACCAGGCCGTGGCCGACGCCCTGGGCCGGGCCGTGGCCCAGGCCGCGGCCGCCACCCTGGACCCGGTCACCCTGCGCAACAACCTGGCCGTCTTGGACCAACAGGTCCTCAAGGATGCCAAGCGCTACATTACCAACTACAGCCTGGTGGCCTCGGCCCCTTCGGGGAACTCTTTTCTGGCCCTGGTTTCGGTGACCATCGACGACCGGGCCTTGACCAAGAGTCTGATCCAAGCGGCCCTCAAGCTGCCCACCTCCCACCTGGGCGCCATCCTGGTCATGGTGAGCGAGGAGACCTCGCCCGGACGGCCCCCGGTGTACTGGTGGGCCGGCTTGCCCGGAATCCCCGACGCCCCGGCTCCGATGGCCAAGGTCATCAAGAAACTGGGCATACGCATAATCAATCCCAACATGGTCAAACCCCTGTTGACCACGGACATGCACCAGCCGGTGCTCAGCGAAGCCCAGGCCCTGCGGTTTGCCCGGGAGGTGGGGGCCCATGTGGTGATTTTGGGCAGCGTGCGCACCTATCCCCTGGTCACCGCCCAGCATGTCCTGCCACCGCCCCTGGTGCAGTTGTTGGCCATTGACTCCAAATCGGGCCAGACGGTGGCCATGGAGGAAACCGACTCGCCGGTCTACCATGTGACCCCCACCTCCGAAGACGCCAAAAAAGTGGTGGACATGGTGGAGGGCTCGGTGCTCAACCTCATGGCCAAGGTGGCTTCGCGCATGGCCGAGGCGGGCCCGGCCAGCAAAGAGTTGACCCTCAAGGTCAGCGGGGTGCGCTCCCTGACCCAGCTGCTGCGGCTGGAAACCGTGCTACGCTCCCTGACCGACCTGGTGGAGAAGGTGCAGCGGGTATCCGCCGGCGCGGGCAAGGCCGAGTTCCAGCTCACCCTCAAGGGCACTCCCGCCCAGGTGGCCGACCAGCTAATGGTTCAGGACTACGGAGACTTTTTGGTTAACGTGGTGGAGAGCGACGCCCAAGGCCTGCAGGTGGTCATCATACCCCGCCAGCCAGGTTCGGCTCCGCCGGCCCGGACAGGGGCCGCCGCGCCCGCCGCCGCCGGTCAGGGCGCCGTCCCGGGTGCGGCCGCCGGGGCTGCGGGCGCGCCCCAAACTACGCCGCCTGGGCAGTGATCCCGCTTGACAGTACCAGGCACGGCTGGTAGAAGAAGGTTTCAATTTCAGGCACGTAGCTCAGGGGGAGAGCGCCACCCTGACACGGTGGAAGTCCCGGGTTCAAATCCCGGCGTGCCTACCAGACCCGCCTTGGATGACGGGTTCCCGCCGGGCCGGAAAGGGCCGGCTGCGGGAGCTTGCGCCAGGGCAAGGGGGATTTGTTTATTTTGGCGCCCGAGATGACCTCAGCACCGCAAGAAATGCTTACCGCCGGTCAAGTCCTGGCCAACCAGGACCCCAAGGCGGCAAGGAAAGCCATTGCCGCCAGGGATAACGGGCGGTTGCTGGATTTGTCCGCCCGGGTGGACCCCCGGGCCCAGCTTTCTCCGGTGTTGCCTGGGGAGCCAGAGGCCCTGGAAGTGCTTCGTCACTCCGCCGCCCACATCATGGCCGAGGCGGTCAAAGAGCTGTTCCCCGGCGTCAAGGTGGCCATCGGCCCGGCCATCGAGGACGGCTTTTACTACGATTTCGACTATGAGCGGCCCTTCACCCCCGAGGACCTGCCGGCCATCGAGCAGAAGATGGCCGATATAGTCAAGAAAAACATTGCCTTCGAGTCAGAAGTCTGGGACAGCGACAAAGCGCGGCAACACTTCACCGCTCAGGACGAAGCCTACAAGGTGGAGTTGATCGACGCTCTGGACGCGGAGGAGGTGGGCATCTACAGCCAGGGCGGTTTCACCGACCTGTGCCGTGGCCCCCACATCCCCTCCACCGGCCGCCTGGGGGCCTTCAAGCTCACCAGCGTGGCCGGGGCCTACTGGCGCGGCGATGAAAAGCGCCCCATGCTCAGCCGCATCTACGGCACCGCTTTTTTCGACAGGAAAGAGCTTAAGCAGCATCTGGCCCTCATCGAGGAGGCCAAGAAGCGCGACCACCGCAAGCTGGGCCGCGAACTGGAGCTGTTCTCCTTCCACGACGAGATCGGGGCGGGCCTGGTGGTGTGGCATCCCCGGGGCATGATTCTCAGGACCGTCATCGAAAACCTGGAGCGCTCCGAGCACCTCAAGCGCGGCTACTCCATGGTCCAGGGGCCCCAGATCCTAAAGCGCGAGTTGTGGGAGCGCTCGGGCCATTTCGACAATTACCGCGAGAACATGTACTTCACCGAGGTGGACGAGGTGGCTTATGGCCTAAAGCCCATGAACTGCCTGGCCCACATGCTCATATATAAATCCAAGCTGCGCTCCTACCGCGACCTGCCGCTCAGGCTGTTCGAGTTGGGCCTAGTGCATCGCCACGAAAAAAGCGGCGTGATGCACGGCCTCACCCGAGTGCGCGCCTTCACCCAGGACGATGCCCACCTCATCTGCCGGCCCGACCAGTTGGAGGAGGAGATTCTGGGGGTGATGGATTTCGTCACCGACTTCATGGAGCTGTTCGGCTTCGAATACTCCCTGGAGCTATCCACCCGGCCGGACAAGTCCATCGGCAGCGACCAGGACTGGGAGCGGGCCACGAGCGCTTTGAGCAAAGCCTTGGAGGCCAGCGGCAAGGCCTATGAGATCAACGAAGGCGACGGCGCCTTCTACGGGCCCAAGATCGACTTCAAACTCACCGACGCCCTCAAGCGCTCCTGGCAATGCGCCACCATCCAGTGCGACTTCACCCTGCCCGAGCGCTTCGATCTCAGCTACATCGGGTCTGACGGCGATTCCAAGCGGCCGGTGATGCTGCACCGGGTGATCCTGGGCTCCATCGAGCGCTTCATCGGGGTGCTCACCGAGCACTACGCCGGAGCCTTCCCCCTGTGGCTGGCCCCGGAGCAGGTGCGGGTGCTCACGGTCACCGAGCGGGCCGACGCCTGGGCCCGGGAGATAACCCAGGCCCTGGTGGACGCCGATATCCGGGCCCAGTCGGACCTGCGCAACGAAAAGCTGGGGGCCAAGGTGCGCGAGGCCCAACTCATGAAGGTCCCCTACATGGTAATATTGGGAGACCGCGAGGTGGAAGAGCGCCAGCTCACCCCCCGGCTCAGAGACGGTAAGAACCTCCAGCCTCAAACGTTGGAGGAGTTCATAGCTATGTTCAAGGATGAGGAAGCCGAGCCCTTGCGGCGTCTGCGCCAAAAGGCGCGCCAGCGCTGCCAGATCTAAAGGGAACGAGGCTCGGCCCAAACTAATATGTTGAAGAGGAGGACACGGCCATAGCCAAGCAAGATCGCGTGCGGGTCAACTCGCAGATTCGCTCCCCCCTGGTCCGGCTGGTAGACGCGGAGGGGGAACAGGTGGGAGTGGTTTCGGTGGAACAGGCTCTCAGCTCTGCTTCCGAGGCGGGGCTGGACTTGGTGGAGGTGGCGCCCAACGCCGAACCGCCGGTTTGCCGGGTCATGGACTACGGCAAGTACAAGTACCAGCTGGCCAAGAAAGCCCAGGAGGGCAAAAAGCGCCAGAGCCTGACCCAGGTGAAAGAAGTCAAGCTGCGCCCCAAAATCGAGGACCACGACTTCGGCTTCAAAATGCGCAACGCCAGGCGTTTTTTGGAGGATCGCAACCGGGTCAAGATAACTGTGCAGTTCCGGGGAAGGGAGATCGCCTATCCCGACCTTGGCCGAGATTTGTTGCGCCGGGTGATCGAAGATCTTGCGGACGTGGGCCAGGCAGACGGCGGTCCCCGCATGGAAGGCCGGTTCATGCATGTGTTTATTACGCCCAAGGCGGCCAACTAAGCCGCCCAGGGCCAGGGTACGGAGAAAATCATGCCCAAGATCAAGACCAACCGCGCCGCAGCCAAGCGTTTCAAGGTGACCGGCAGCGGGCGCATCAAGCGCAACAAGGCTAACGCCAGCCATATTTTGACCAAGAAGACCACCAAGCGTAAGCGCGGCCTGCGCCAGAGCGCCTTGGTGGACAAGACCAACGAAAGAGGAATCAAGCGCCTGCTGCCCAATCTCTAGGCCGGCGCGGGAGATCTAAATAAAATGCCTCGAGTAAGACGCGGATTCAAAGGCCGGCAACGCCGCAACAAAGTGCTTAAAATGGCCAAGGGCTACGTGGGCGGGCGGCGCAAGCTCTTCCGCACCGCGGTGGAAACCGTCGAGCGCGCCCTGGCCTTCGCCTATCGCGACCGCAAGGTCAAAAAACGCGAGTTCCGCAAACTGTGGATCATACGCATCAACGCGGCGGTGCGCGAGCAGGGCATGAGCTACTCTCGCTTCATAAACGGCCTGGGCAAGGCCAAGGTGGCCCTGGACCGCAAGGTTCTCTCCGAGCTGGCTATCAGCGACCCCAGTGGCTTCGCCAAGGTGGTGGAGCTGGCCAAGCAAGCGGCCTAGGCTGCCGCCGTCCATGCGCCAGAAGCTCCTAGAGCTTAAGGACCAGGCCCTGGCCCAGTTGGTCGCCGCCGGCAGCGAGGCGGAACTGGGCGAGTTGCGCACCCAATATTTGGGGCGCAAGGGCCTGTTGACCGGGTTGTTGCGCAAAACCGGAACCCTGCCCGCCGAGGAGCGTCCGGCCTTCGGCCAACTGGCCAACCAGGTGAAGCAGGAACTGGAGGCGGCCCTGGATGAGGCCTCGGCCGAGTTGGGCCGCCAGAGCCGCGCCAAGGCCCACAAGCCGGGGGTGGACGTGACCCTGCCGGGCATCAGGCCCCGGCGCGGACGCCTGCACCCCATCACCCAGACCGAGCGATTGATCCTGGAGGTCTTCACCCGCATGGGCTTCAGCGTGGTGGAAACCCCCGAGGTCGAGCTGGACTGGTACTGCTTCGAGGCCCTGAACATGCCCCCGGACCACCCGGCCCGGGACATGCAGGACACCTTCTACCTGTCCCCGGGCGTGGTGCTGCGCACCCACACCAGCCCGGCCCAGGTGCGCACCATGGAGAAGCAGCAGCCTCCCCTGCGCATCGTGTGCCCGGGCAAGGCCTTCCGCCGTGACTCCGACGCCACCCACACCCCCATGTTCCACCAAGTGGAGGGGCTCATGGTGGGCGAGGACATCTCCTTCGCCGACCTCAAGGGCGTGCTGGTCAATTTCGTGCATCAGGTCTTCGGACCCCAGGTGCCGGTGCGCCTGCGCCCCAGCTTCTTCCCCTTCACCGAGCCCAGCGCCGAGGTGGACATTGGCTGCGTGGTGTGCCAGGGCCAGGGCTGCCGGGTGTGCGGCCACACCGGCTGGCTGGAGATCCTGGGTTCGGGCATGGTGGACCCCAACGTGTTCAAGAACGTTGGTTACGACCCGGACAAGGTTACCGGTTTCGCCTTTGGCATGGGCATAGAGCGCATCGCCATGCTTCGCTGGGGCATTGACGACCTCCGCCTGTTCTACGACAACGACCTGCGCTTCCTCCGCCAGTTTTAGCCCGCGAATTTCGCGGGATTGGGAAAGGGTTGCCCCTGACAACCGAACGTTGGGTAGAACCGAGCCAGGAAAGCATGATTCTTTCAGACGCTTATTCATATAACCGCCCGGCACAGACAAGGGGCTGCGGACCAGGCGTCCGGCAAGCCGACGCCGCAGGTGTGGCCCAAGCCGAAGCGAGGCGGGGGCGCCGCCGGCAACGCAGTATGCGGACGCTTGGCGCAGCCGAGAGGCCGAATCTCGCTAAATTCGCGGGCTACTAGGAGACCCCGATGCTCGTACCGCTAAAATGGCTGCGGGAGTTGGTTGACTGCGACCTGGCGGCCACCGACCTGGCCGACCTGTTGACCAACTCCGGCCTGGAGGTGGACGCGGTCATCGACCGCCACCCCGGTCTGGAGAAGGTCGTCACCGCCAAGGTGCTGGCCGTGAGCCCCCACCCCAACGCGGACCGCCTGCGCCTGGCCACGGTGGACTGCGGCGGCGGACGCCAGGAAACCGTGGTGTGCGGCGCGCCCAACCTGACCGAGGGCATGGTCGCCCCCCTGGCCCTGGTTGGGGCCAAGCTGGGCCCGGACGGCCAAGAGGTTGCCGAGGCCAAGATTCGCGGGGTGGTAAGCCGCGGCATGCTCTGCTCCGAGAGGGACTTGGGCCTGAGCGAGGACCACGGCGGCCTGATGGTCCTGGACCCCGGCCTCGAGGCGGGCCTCCCGCTGGCCGGCGTGCTCAACCTGGAAACCGAGGTCCTGGAAATTTCCATCACCCCCAACCGGGGCGACGCCCTTTCCATCCTGGGAATAGCCAGAGAGATCGCCGCCTTGCTGGGTAAGGAGCTCAGGCTCCCCCCCTGCGACCCCGACGAGCACCAGCCGGGCATAGAGGGCCAGGCCACGGTGGAGCTGGCCGATCCCCAGGCCTGCCCGCGCTACGCCGCCCGCCTGGTGGAGGGGGTGAAGATCGGCCCCTCGCCGCTGTGGATGCGCGACCGGCTCATGGCCTGCGGCATCCGGCCCATCAGCAACGTGGTGGACGTGACCAACTACATCCTCATGGAGTTGGGCCAGCCCCTGCACGCCTTTGACTTCGCCAACCTGGCCGGGGGCAAGATCGTGGTGCGCCTGGCCGCCGAGGGCGAGAAGTTCGTGACCCTGGACGGCCTGGAGCGCACCCTCACCGCCGACACCCTGATGATCTGCGACGCCGAAAGGGCGGTGGCCGTGGCCGGGGTCATGGGCGGGCTCAACAGCGAAGTCACCGATGAGACCGCCGACGTGCTCATCGAAAGCGCCTTTTTCGATCCCCTGTCCATCCGGCGCACCTCCAAGCGCCTGGGCCTGTCCACCGAGGCCAGCTACCGCTTCGAGCGGGGCATCGACCTGGCCGGCTGCGCCCGGGCCGCCGGCCGCGCCGCGCTGCTGATGAACCAGTTGGCCGGAGGCCGGGTGGCAGCTGGAATCGTGGACGCCTATCCCGCGCCCTACCAGGCGCCCCGCCTGCCCCTGAGCGTCAGCCGCACCGCCCGCTATCTGGGCCTGCCCCTGACCAGGCAGCAGGTGGTGGAGCCCCTGGAGCGCCTGGGCCTGGCCGTGAGCGATGGGCCGGACCCGGACACCATAGTGGCCGAGCCCCCGGCGGCGCGCACCGACCTGGAGCGCCCGGTGGACCTCACCGAAGAAGTGGCCCGGGTGGTGGGCTTCAACAACATCCCCGCCCACATGCCCCAGGCCGGGATCGAGGCCCCGCCGCGCCCTTGGGAGCAACGGGTGCGGGCCCTGGCCCGGGACGCCCTGGCGGCCCAGGGCCTGGACGAGGCCATCAATTTCTCTTTCGCCCATCCCAAGGCCGCCGACCGCCTGACCCTGGCCGAAGACGACCTCCGCCGCCGTACGGTGAAGCTCATGAACCCCCTGAGCGAGGAGCAGTCCGAGCTGCGCTCCAGCCTGTTGCCCGGTCTGTTGGCCTCGGCGGCGCGCAACCTGGCCTATCGGGTGCCCGACGTGGGCCTGTTCGAGATCGGGCGTATTTTCGTGGCCCGGGAGGGCCAGGAGCTTCCCGCCGAGAGCTTCCGCCTGGGCGCGGTGCTGGCCGGGACCATGGCCCCGGCCTCATGGTGGGCCGGCGAGCAGCCGGTGGGCTTCAGCCACATCAAGGGCGTGGCCGAATATCTGGCCGCCGCTCTGGACCTGGCGGGCCTGGCCTTCGAGGTTCCCGCCGAGACCCCGCCCTACCTGGACCCGGCCGAGTGGTGCCAGCTTTCCCTGGGCGGCGAGGTTTTGGGCGAGATGGGACGCCTGGACAACCGGGTGGCCCGCAATTTCGACCTGGACCATCCGCTGTACCTCCTGGATCTGGATTTCGACCGCCTAGCCGCCCTGGCGCCGCGCTCCAAGTCCTACACCCCCCTGCCCCGCTACCCCGAATTGGTGCGCGACGTGGCCCTGGTGGTGGCCGAGGCCCTGCCCGCCGGCGAAATGCTGGCCCGGGCCCGCTCCTTCAGCGACCCCTGGCTGCAATCGGTGGAGGTCTTTGACGTTTACCGGGGCAAACCCCTGGAAAAGGGACAAAAATCCCTGGGGCTGCGCATGGTGTACCGGGCCGACGACCGGACCCTCACCGAGGAGGAGGTCACCCCGGGCTACCAGGCATTGGTGGATGAATTGATGAAAAGCTTCGAGGCCACCCTGCGCGCGTGAGCCCGAACATGCTATAGTCATCGTAACTTCGGGGAGTAACGGTGACCGGCAATATTCCGGACAAGCCTTATTTTCGCATCGGCGAGGTGGCCCGCCTATTGGGCACCCAGACCCACGTGCTGCGCTACTGGGAGGACTGCTTCCCCCAGCTGAAGCCGGTGCGCGCGGCCAGCGGCCAGCGTTTGTTTCGCAAGGCCGACATGGAAACCCTGCTGCTCATCAAGAGCCTGCTCCACGAAGAGGGCTACACCATCGCCGGGGCCCGCAAGCGCCTGGCCGAGATGGACCAAGCCTCGGCCAAGAAACCCGCCGCCGAGTTGGGCAAGCTCAAGGACGAACTCCAGGACATCCTGCGCCTGCTGGACTGAACCCCCTAGCTACAAAAAGGTGTCGTAGACTCTTCCGGCTGATGGGGAGATGGCGGATTCGTTGAGTTTCGGGGCTAGGGCCCCTCTACCCAACCTACGCGATTACCTGATTTTTCTAGAAATAACGTGGGTTGGGTTGAGCGCAGCGGATTCCGACAGTTCGCTTGTCCCACCTTGATGTTACGAAAAGGCTCGACACCCACCGGCACAGCCAG
>Ga0180009_10004462_pt1 | contig 15426 bp, 10 predicted proteins | sample OS_PC_MetaG_FD_123537 | JGI IMG/M metagenome (GOLD analysis project Ga0180009, IMG submission 123537) | Groundwater microbial communities from the Aspo Hard Rock Laboratory (HRL) deep subsurface site, Sweden - OS_PC_MetaG | ecosystem: Environmental > Aquatic > Deep subsurface > Groundwater...
ACGCCTTCTACCAGGGGTACCTGGCCTCGCCCGACCGCCCTGACGAGGTGCTCTACTTCGCCGCAGCTTCCTACCTGCTGGCCGAACAACCCCGCGAGGCGTTTCCCCTGCTGGCCCGCCTGACCAGCGGCGAGCTGGGCACGGTGGACCTGAAGTGGTACCAGGGTCTGGTTGCGGCGGTGGCCGCCATGGAGCAGCCGGAGCTGGCCGAGCCGGCCATGACCCGCATGCTGGCCCAGTTCCCCGACGATCCCGAGGCCTGGTACCTGCAGTACCAGTGGCAGGCCGCCCGCCGCGACTTCCGCAGTGCCGCGGTGGCCCTGTCCATCGTGGGCTTCCTGCGCCCCCTGAGCGAGGCCGAGGAGCAGCAGCTGGGCGACCTGTTCAGCCTGGTCCAGGTGCCCCACCTGGCCAGCCGCTACTACCGCGCCGGCATGGGGGAGGTGGCCACGGCCGAGCAGTTCGAGCGCCTTACCTCATCACTGGTGGCCGCCCACGAGATCGACGAGGCGCTGGCCGTCCTGCAGACGGCCCTGGCCGCGCAGGAGACCCCGCGATTGATCTCGCTGCTTGGAGACATCCAGTACCTGCGCAAGGATTACGAGGCGGCGATGGCCGCGTTCGTGCGGCTCTCCGAGCTCGAGCCCGAACGGGGCCGGGCTTGGCTGATGCAGGGGTACTGCGCCCTGGAGCTGGGTCGCAGGGACGAGGCCCTGGACCTGCTGGCCCGGGCGTCGAACTACGAGGATCAGGCGGAGATGGCGCAGCTGCTGATCCAGCGGGCGCTGAGGATGTAGCTACTCGGTTCTTATCGGCTGGTCCGGTTGGCCCTTCCCGTCCACGCTCTCGAGGATCACTTCCAGCGCCCGCCACGGCAGCGTGGCGCACTTGACGCGGGTGGGGAAGTCCTTCACGCCCCCGAACACCGCCAGCTTGCCCAGCCCCTCGGGGTCGGGGGTCTTCTCGCCGCTGGTCAGCATCTCGATGAACTCGTCCAGGATGCCGCGGATCTCCTCCACCTTCCGTCCCTTGAGCACCTCGGTGAGCATGGAGGTCGACGCGGTGAAGATGGCGCAGCCCTCTCCCTCGAAGCTGAGATCCTCGATCACCCCGTCCCGCGCCTTGGCGTAGAGCGTCAGCTTGTCCCCGCACAGGGGATTGTAGCCTTCGGTGTGGCGGCATTCGGCCCCGTCGTTGCACTCGTGGATGACCCGCTTGTTGCGGGGGTGCCGTCCGTGGTCCAGGACCAGCTGCTGGTAGAGGTCGCGCAGGTCGCTCATGCTGCGAAGAACTCCTTCACGCGCTGCAGGCCTGCGGCCAGGGCGTCGAGGTCGCCGCGGGTGTTGTAGATGCCCAGGCTGGCGCGCGTGGTGGCCGGCACGCCGAACCGCTCCATGACCGGCTGGGCGCAGTGGTGGCCGCTGCGCACGGCGATGTTGTCGGCGGCCAGGAAGGTGCCGATGTCGTGGGGATGCACCCCTTCGAGAACATAGGAGAACAGGCTGACCCGTTCCGGCGCGGTCCCGATCAGACGCAGGCCAGTGATCGAAGCCAGGACCTGTTCTCCATGCTCCTGCAGGGCCCGCTGGTGGCTCTCGATGGCCTCCCAGCCGATGGCCTCGACGTACTCGATGGCCGCACCGAGGCCCACGGCCCCGCCGATGTTCGGGGTGCCCGCTTCGAACTTCTGGGGCGCCGGCGCGAAGGTGGTGCCGCTGAAGCTGACCGAGCGGATCATGTCGCCGCCGCCCTGGTAGGGGGGCATGGCTTCGAAATGCTCCAGCTTGCCGTAGAGGGCGCCGATGCCCGAGGGGCCGTACAGCTTGTGCCCCGAGAAGGCGTAGAAGTCGCAGCCGATCTCCTGCACGTCCACCGGCATGTGCGCCACGGCCTGGGCCCCGTCCACGAGCACGGGAACGCCCTGGGCATGGGCGAGGCGGGTCATCTCCCTGACGGGGTTGACCGTGCCCAGGGCGTTGGAGACGTGGGCGAAGGCGGCGAACTTCGTGCGCGGGCCGAGCAGCCCGGCGAAGGCCTCGAGGTCCACCACTCCCCGGTCGTCGATGGGGGCGACCTTCAACTCGGCCCCGGTCTCCGCGCAGAGCAGCTGCCAGGGCACGATGTTCGAATGGTGCTCGAGGTGGGTGATCAGGATCTCGTCGCCGGGGGCCAGCCGGGGCCTCGCAAAGCTGCGGGCCACGAGGTTGACGGCCTCGGTGGTCCCCCTGACGAACACGATCTCGCGGTCATCGGACGCATTGAGGAACCGGCGGACGGCCGCGCGCGCGCCCCCGTACCGGGCGGTCGCCGTCTCGCTCAGCTTGTACACGCCGCGGTGGATGTTGGCGTACTCGAAGGCCTCGAAGTGCCGGACGGCGTCCAGAACCTGGTGCGGTTTCTGGGCGCTGGCCGCGCTGTCCAGGTAGACCAGGGGTTTGCCGTTCTCCGTCACAGCGAAGACCGGGAAGTCCCCCCGCCAGGGACTGGTGGTCCCCGAAACGGGCGCGGCGGTTTCGAGCGATTCCTTCATGGGTGTACCCAGTCCTCCCGGCTTCCGGTCACAGGCCCCGGTCCAGCTTGGCGCGGACCGCAGCGATCAGTTCGTCCCTCAGTGCGGGGACCTCCACCGGTTCGACGACCTCGCCGGCGAAGGCGTACGACAGCAGGTTCCGCGCCGTGGCCTCGTCGAAGCCCCGGCTGCGCAGGTAGAACACCTGGTCTTCGCCCAGCTGACCGGTGGTGGACCCGTGGCTGCACTTGACGTCGTCCGCGTAGATCTCCAGGCGAGGGATGCTGCGGCTGACGGCATCCTCGCTCAGCAGCAGGTTCCGGTTGGTCTGGAAGGCCTGGGTCTGCTGCGAATCGCGGGCCACCTTGATCATGCCGTCGAACACGCCCTGGCTCCTGCCCAGGAACAGGCCCTTGTAGAGCTCGTCGGTCGTGCAGCCGGGGGCGTCGTGATTCACGCGGGTGCGGACGTCCGCCTTCTGGCCGCCGGCCGCCAGGGTGAGTCCCGTCAGCTCGCAGGTCGCCCCGGATCCGGCCAGGGCCAGGTGCACCTCGCGGCGCAGCAGCCCTCCGCCCAGCAGGAACTCCCGCGAGCGGTAGGTGCTGCCCGATTCCTGGCGGACGTGGGACGAGCCGTAGTGCAGGACGTCCTCGGTCTCGTCGAACCACTTCAGGTGGGTGATCCCGGCGTTCTCGCCGCAGATCACCTCGGTCACCGGTGCGACCAGGACCGGCCCGTCCGGACCGCCCACGTAGCGTTCGATCACGGTGGCCTCGCTGCCGGGCCCGGCGATGATCAGGTTGCGGGGGGCGACCAGGGCGCCCTCGGCCTGGCCGTCGGTCACGAAGACCAGTTCGATGGGCTGCGCGATCCGTGCGCCGGCGGCCAGCTCCAGCTTCAGGCCGTCGTGCCAGAAGGCCGTGTTCAGGGCGGTGACGGCGGCGTCCGAGATGTCGGCGACGGTCCCCAGGGTCTTCGTGTCGCCCGCCTCGGCCAACGATCCGATCGTCAATCCGGCAGGGGGAGCGACCAGCGGGGAGGACAGATCCGGCTGGAAGCGCCCGTTCACGAACACCAGGCGCAGGGCGCCGATCTCCGCAGGCAGGGCGAGACCGGCCAGGGGCTTCACCAGGCCGGGCCGGGGCATGAAGGCGCCTTCGGCCAGCGGCCGGATGTCGCCGTACTTCCATTCCTCGCGGCCGGCCACGGAGAAACCGAGGACCTTCACCCGGGCGAGCCCCTGCTCGCGCAGGGCGGCCCCGTTGATCCCCAGGCTGCGCAGGGTCTCCAGATACCCGGGAAACAGGTCGGCGTAGCGGGCGGCGGCGTTCAGGGTGGCGGTGTTCACGATCAGCCCTCCCCGCCGCCGGGGACGGCCTCGGCGAACTCGGCGCCCAGCCAGCCGTAACCCTTGTCTTCCAGCTCCAGGGCCAGTTCCTTGCCGCCGCTCTTGACGATGCGCCCGGCGGCCAGCACGTGGACGTAGTCGGGCACGACGTACTCCAGCAGCCGCTGGTAGTGGGTGATGATCAGGAAGCTCCGGTCCGGCGCTCGCAGGGAGTTCACGCCCTTGGCCACGATCTTCAGGGCGTCGATGTCCAGGCCCGAGTCGGTCTCGTCCAGGATGGCGAAGGTGGGCTCCAGCAGGGTCATCTGCAGGCACTCGTTCCGCTTCTTCTCGCCGCCGGAGAATCCGGCGTTGACCGAGCGGGTCATCAGCTTGGGATCCAGGTCGAGCAGTTCGATCTTCCGCTTGGCGAAGTCGGCGAAGTCGAAGGCGTCCAGCTCGCTCTCGCCCCGGTGCTTGCGGTGGGCGTTGACGGCCGCCCGCAGGAACTCGGCGTTGCTGAAGCCGGGGATCTCCACGGGATACTGGAAGGCCAGGAAGATGCCCTCGCGGGCGCGCTCCTCGACGGCCAGCTCGCCCAGGTCGGAACCCTTGTACAGGATTTCACCCTCGGTGACCTCGAAGTTCCCGTTGCCGGCCAGCACCTGGCTGAGGGTGCTCTTGCCCGAGCCGTTGGGTCCCATGATCGCGTGCACCTCGCCCGGCTTGATCTCCAGGTCGATGCCCTTGAGGATCTCCTTGCCCTCGACGGCGGCGTGCAGGTTGCGGATGGTCAACATGTCTCTATCACTCCTTCGGCCCGTGCGGGGCCGGTCGGTTACGGGTCAGCCCACGCTGCCTTCGAGGCTCACGCTCAGCAGCTTCTGCGCTTCCACGGCGAACTCCATGGGCAGTTCCTTGAACACCTCGCGGCAGAAGCCGCCCACGATCATGGACACCGCATCCTCGGTCTCGATCCCCCGCTGGTTGCAGTAGAAGATCTGGTCGTCGCCGATGCGGGTCGTCGTCGCCTCGTGCTCGACCTGGGCCGAGGCGTTCTGGGACTCGATGTAGGGGAAGGTGTGCGCGCCGCACCGGTCGCCCAGCAGCATGGAGTCGCACTGGGTGAAGTTGCGCGCGCTCTCGGCGCCCTTGCCCATCTTCACCAGGCCGCGGTAGGTCTGGTCGGCCTTGCCCGCGGAGATGCCCTTGCTGACGATGGTGCTCCGGGTGCGCTTGCCCAGGTGGATCATCTTGGTGCCGGTGTCGGCCTGCTGGTGCTTGGTCGTCAGCGCCACGCTGTAGAACTCGCCGACCGAATCGTCGCCCTTCAGCACGCAGCTGGGGTACTTCCAGGTGATGGCCGAGCCGGTCTCGACCTGCGTCCAGGAGATATGGGACCGGTCCCCGGCGCACAGGCCGCGCTTGGTCACGAAGTTGTAGATGCCGCCCTTGCCGTCCTTGTCGCCCGGATACCAGTTCTGCACGGTGCTGTACTTGATCGAGGCGTCGTCGTGGGCGAAGAGCTCCACGACCGCGGCGTGCAGCTGGTTCTCGTCACGCTTGGGGGCGGTGCAGCCCTCCAGGTAGCTGACGTAGCTCGCGTCGTCGGCCACGATCAGGGTGCGCTCGAACTGGCCGGTGTTCTCGGCGTTGATGCGGAAGTAGGTGGACAGCTCCAGGGGGCACTTCAGGCCCTTGGGGATGTAGACGAACGAGCCGTCGGTGAACACCGCCGAGTTGAGGGCCGCGTAGTAGTTGTCGGTGTACGGGACCACCTTGCCCAGGTACTTGCGCACCAGGTCGGGGTGCTTCTGGACGGCCTCGCTGATGGGCATGAAGATCACGCCCATCGCGGCCAGCTTATCCTGGTGCGTGGTGGCCACCGAGACGCTGTCGAACACGGCGTCCACGGCGACGCCTGCCAGGCGCTTCTGCTCGGTCAGGGGGATGCCCAGCTTCTCGTAGGTGTCCAGCAGCTCGGGATCGACCTCGTCCAGGCTGTCCAGCTTCTTCTGCTGTTTCGGCGCCGAGTAGTAGCTGATGGCCTGGTAGTCCACCGGAGGGAAGGTGACCTTCTGCCAGGTGGGCTCCTCGAGGGTCAGCCAGTGGGCATAGGCCTTCAGCCGGAAGGCCAGCAGCCACTCGGGCTCGTTCTTCTGGGCCGAGATGAACCGGATCACGTCCTCGTTGAGGCCCGGCGGAACGGTGTCCGCATCGATCGCGGTCACGAAGCCCCACTTGTAGTCCTGCTGCGAGAGGTCCTCGAGCATCTGCTTCTCGTCGCTCATGATCTATCCTCGCTCCCTTGCCGGAAGTCGTTCACTACTTGCACTGCGGAGCCGCAGCCGCCGCCATCTGCGCCAGGGTCACCCCTTCGAGGGTGGCCTGGATCTGCCGGTTGATCCCGCTCCACTGGTCCTGCAGGCCGCAGTCGAGCTGCAGGACGCAGGAACAGTTCCCGCCGCTGGAGCACTCGGTCAGGGCCAGGGGCCCTTCCAGGGCTCCGACCATGTCGGCCAGGGTGATCTCCTCGGGCGACCGCGCCAGGCTGTAGCCCCCGGCGGCGCCCCTCTGGGACACCAGGAGGTCGGCCTTGCTGAGCAGCTTGAGGATCTTGCTCACCGTCGGCAGGGACAGCCCCATGGCCGTGGAGAGGTCCCGCGCGGTCATCTGGGCGGGAGCGCCCTCCCCGGCGAGGCGGGTCATCAGTCCCACGCCGTAGTCGGTCAGTTTCCCCAGGCGGATCATTCCGGTCTCCTTGATACAGTACTAAATTTGTACCGTATCGATAATGTAGGTCCGGGAAATCCGTATCGCAAGAAAAAGTTTACGGAAAATGTATTCATTAAAAGAAGATATAAGTCATTTAAAAACAACATTATAAAATCAAAATCCGAATCCGCAAGCCGGGAAACGGCTCCAGGGGCGGTACCCGATCGGGCTGTCGGGGCGAATGCCCGGGCCCCATGGCAGGTCCCGGGAACTTTCCTGTATATTGCCCCTGTTATACCTGTCCCTGATCGCAAACCCGCCGGCCCCCGGGGCCGGCTCGATAGCCCGGGGATTCGGCCCCAGGGCCTGGAGGACCATCATGAACAGATTGTCGAAGACCATCCTGACCCCGGCGATCGTGGCCGTCATGCTCGCCGGGGCCTTCGCCGCGGGTGCCCAGAACCCGCCGCCCCCGTCCGGGAAGCAGAAGGGCCTGCAGAAGCCCATCTCGGGGGACGAGGTCAAGCCCGCTGACGGGAGCCTTGGCAAGGACGTCATCCTGGTGTCGCTCAAGGGGGACCTGATCGCCGTCAACGGACAGCAGACGACCCTGGACGGGTTCTCCGCCGCCATGACCGCCGCGGCCGCCGGGGACCGCAAGAGCAAGAAGGTGGAGTTCGATTGCGGGCCCGAGGTGACGGCCGACCAGCTCTACGCCGTCCAGTCGCAGCTGCAGGACCTGGGCATGAGCAAGGTCCGGTTCCGGTGGGGCGGCAAGGGCGGCCAGGTGCCCCTGGTGCTGCCGTCGGACGACGCGCTCGCCCGCATGGCGAGTCTGCCGCCCGAAGACATCCTGGAGATCCGCCTGCACGACGACAACACCATCACCGTCGAGGGCCACACCGCCGCGCCGGGCAAGCTGCAGTCGCGGATCGCCGAGCGGCTGGCGGCCAACGACAAGATCGTGGTCTCCCTGATCCCTGACCACGATTGCCGCTACAACGCCATCGTGGGGGCCATCGACCGGCTCACCAACGCGGGCGCCCAGCGGATCGCGCTGAACGAGCCGCAATAACCTGCCATCCGAGCGGGAAATGGTTGCCAGGGCAACCATACATGACGAAACCCCCTCTGAAGAGGGGGTTTCGTTCATTGACATGGCATGAGGGAACTACTTCAACAACACCATCTTCCTGGCCTCGGTGTAACCCGACCCCGTCTCCAGGCGGAAGAAGTAGGTGCCGCTGGTGACCGGGTTGCCGCTCAGGTCGGTGCCGTCCCAGCCGTACTGGCCGCGGTAGTCGCCCGCGGGCAGGGTGGCGTCGATCACGGTCCGCACCAGGTGGCCGCGGAGGTCGAAGACCTGCAGCTTCACCTGGTCGCTCTTGGCCAGCGCGAAGTTGAAGGTGGTCTTCGGATTGAAGGGGTTGGGGTAGTTGGCGCCCAGGGCGGTGGCGGCCGCCGGCACCGGCGCCGGGCTCAGCCAGTCGTTGGCCGCGCCGGGGGTGCCGCGGTCGCCCGACCCGAACAGGGGACCGTTCGAGGCCCACCTGGAGCCGTCGTTGTTGTCCCCGGTCCCGATGAACTGCAGGGAGGAGCCGGTGGGGTCCTTCCACAGCAAGCCGTCGTCATAGGACACGCTGTCGATCTCCAGCAGGGAGCCGTCCAGCAGGACGATCTCGTCGTCGGCGTTGGAGAGCTGGAAGCCGGAGTACTGGTAGAACACCGTCACGCCTTCGGCGGCCAGGGCCGTGGCGTTGCGGGCGAACACCTTGTACTCGCCGGGGCCGATGACCAGGGGACCGCCGTTGTCGATGACGTGGGACTCGATGCCCAGGTCCTTGATGGTCCAGCCGTTCATGTCCACGGCGCCGGAGCCCTGGTTGTAGACCTCGAACCACTCGCCGTCGGTGTCGCTGAGGATGAAGGGATCCTTCATGATCTCGTTGATCACGATGTCGCCCGAGCCCAGCTCGAAGATCTCGACGGTGCTGTTGGGGGCGATGGTGTTGTTCGAGTCGTCCTTGACGTTGTTCACGCGCACGCTGTGCTGGATGCCCGCAGCGCTGGCGCCGAGGGTCAGCTCGACGCTGGTGTTCCCGGTCAGCAGGACGGCCGAGACGACCGGCACGGTGTTGCCCGGGGCGGCCGTCTGGAACACGGCGTAGTTGCCGGCGGTGGCGGCGGACACGGGATCCAGGATCTCGTCGAAGTTGACCTGCACGTGGGTGGGATCGGTCAGCAGGGCGCTCACCAGCACCGGGGGCGTGGTGTCGGGGCCCTGGCCGTTGTTCGTCAGGTCCGAGGCCAGGCCGACGATGACCTGACCCGCCCCGGCGTAGGACCCGCCGGCGCCGGCGGCCACCAGGTTGTCGCCCACCAGCCAGGTCTCCAGGCCGGGCGCCAGATCGTCGTCCACGCGGATCACCACGGGGCCGCTGCCGTCGTCGATGGTGAAGTTGTGGGCGGGGTTGGTCCCGGTCGTGGCGGCGATGGCGGTGATCGGGCCGCTGGTGCGGATGTAGGTGCCCTCGTTGCTCAGGGCCGCGGCGGCGCCGGTGCCCAGCACGGTGGGCGTCAGGACGGGGTTGCCGCCGCTGACCAGCTCGACCTCGTAGTTCACGATCTCCAGGGTGGTGAAGTAGTAGTCCACCCGGCCGCTGATCTTCACGATGTTGCCGGTGTCGTTCAGCAGGGTTTCCCCAGTGACCCGGATGTCGCCGAAGACGTTCAGGCCGCGGCCCGAACCGTCCTGGACGTAGGCGCTGATGCTGACGCCGTCGGCCTTGTAGTTCCCGGGGATGTAGACCTGGCCCTGGACCATGACCAGGGTGCCGTCGAAGCCGGCCGAATCGGCGTGGATGGTGGCGATGGGCGTGATGACCTCGGGAGCCACGGTGTAGCTGTAGAACGAGGTGGGGGCGTCGAAGGGGTTCGAGCCGGTCTGCCCGTCGTTGTCCAGGGCGGTCACGTAGTAGTCGATCTGGTCGCCGTTGCTGGCGCCCTGGACCGTGCCGAGGTAGGTGTCGCCGGCCGACAGGAACATGGCGGAGGTCTGCCAGACGCCGCCGTTGTAGCTGAAGTGCAGGGTCACCGAGGAGACGGTGCCGTCGGCGTCGGTCACGTCGGCGTAGATGGTGACTTCCTCGTCGGGAACCGGCAGCAGGGGTCGGTGCATCACGTTGTCGACCTGCGGGGCCTGCAGGGGCACGTCGCCGTTGGCGGCGCCCGGGGTCCCGAAGTCCCCGCCGCCGAAGACCACGTTCGACTCGGCCCAGTGGGTCCCGTCGTTGTTGTCGGTCCCGACCTCGTCCCACATCATCGAGTGGCCGGTGGGGTCGGGCCAGAGGATCCCGCCGTCGTACTCCACGCGGTCGATCTCGACCAGGGCGGCGTTGAGCAGGATGACCTCGTCGTCCCCGTTGGCCAGGGTATAGGACGTGCCGTACTCGTAGAGCAGGGTCACGCCCTGGGCCGCCATGGCGGTGGCGTTGCGGCCGAGGACGGCGTACCCGCCGGCGGGAACCACGGCCGAGCCGACGATGACGTGACTGTCGGCGCCGAGGTCCTTGATGGTCCAGCCGGCAAGGTCGACCGGCGTGGCGCCGGTGTTGTGGACCTCGAACCACTCGCCGTCCGCATCAAGGATGACGAGAGGGTTCTGCATGATCTCGGTGATCACGATGTCCGCATCGCCCGCCAGGGCCGCGCCGGCCAGCAGGGTCAGGGCCATCAGCACGACCGGCAGGGCGAACAGCCGGCCGAATCCGTTAGACGTACGCATGGGGCAGCTCCGATCATTCGGGACAAAGAGGCGGCCCTCCGGCCGCACGGGATTCTCCGTCTAAGTATATCACATTTGGGCGCTTTTGAGAATAATTTGGGGAATTCCAGCCGTTGGTTTTGCAAAAAAACGGCCGTTTCCCTCCATCTGCGGGAACCCGGGACGGCCGCAACCTGGTGCCGATGAACACGCTATTTCGCCAGGCTTTCCAGCAGGGACAGGAAGCGTGGATGCCCCCGCAAGGGATCCAGGTCCGAGTCGTTCTCCATCCACTCGCGGTAGGAAGCCCCGATCCGCACGGTCCGCTCCAGGCAGTCGATGGCCTCGTCGATCTTCCCCAGCCAGGCGTAGGTGCAGGAGACGTTGTAGAGGATGGCCGGATCGTCCGGGTCCAGGGCCAGGGCCCGGTTGGCCCACTTCAGGCCGCGGTCCCGCTGGCCCAGGCGCACCATGGCTCCGGCGCCCATGTAGCAGGCGCGGGCGTCCTCGGGGTTCAGGAGGATGGCCTTCTCCGCCAGCTCCATGCCCAGACGGTTGGCGGCTTCCTCGTCCCGGGGGCGATCCAGGGCGTGATAGACCTGGGCCAGCAGGATCGGGATCTGGTAGTCGTCGGGGCTGACCTTGGCGGCCAGCCGGTAGTACTCGACGGCCTCGTCGTACTTGCCCTGGACGACGCAGTCCCGGGCGTGGAAGTAGTAGGGTTCGAACAGGCTGGGGTCCAGCTCGCCGGCGATGCGGAACTCCCGGGCTGCGGCCTGGTGGTTGCGGCTCAGGGACAGGGCCAGCCCGCGGGAGGCGTGGGCCTCGGCCAGGGCCGGATCGATGTCCAGCGCCTGGCTGCTGAGCCGGTCGGCCTGATCCAGGTTCTCGGCGCTGCTGTCGATGTACATGTAGAGGTAGCTGAAGCAGTCGGCCTTGCCGGCGTAGGCCGAGGCGAACAGGGGGTCCAGTTCGATCGCCTGCCCGAACATGCGGCGGGCGATCTCCACGTTGCGCTTGCCCCAGCGGCGGAAGAAGTCGCGCCCGCGCAGGTAGAAGTCGTAGGCGGCGGGATTGTTGGTCCGGGCCTCGACCAGCCGGGCCGTGCGGTCCGGGGCCAGCGTCAGCTGCAGGGCCTTGACGATGCACTGGGCGATCTCGTCCTGGACGGCGAACACGTCCCGCAGCTCGCGGTCGTAGCGGCTCGACCAGAGGTGGCAGCCGTCGGTCACGTCGATGAGCTGGGCCATGATCCGCAGCATGCTGCCCGACTTGCGGACGCTGCCCTCGAGCAGGGTGCCCACGCCCAGCTTGCGTCCCACCTCGCGGCTGTCCCCGCCCAGGTCGCGGTACTGGAAGCTTGACATGCGCGAGGCCACCTTCAGCCCCTCGATGCGCGTCAGGGCGTTGATGATCTCCTCGGCGACGCCGTGGCAGAAGTACTCCTGGTCCTGGGTGGAGCTGAGGTCGGAGAACGGCAGGACGGCGATGGACCGTACCGTTCCCTCATCCCCGCGGCAGGTCTGGACGCGGATCTCCCGCAGCTCGTCCCGCAGGTCGGCCGCCCCGTTGAAGCGGGCGCCCGGATCCTTGGCCAGGCACCGCATCACCGCCTGGCTCAGGCGCAGGGGGCAATCGGCCCGCAGGCTCAACGGGGGCAGGGGCTGGTCCCGCAGGACCGCCGCCAGCTTCTCGGCCGTGGTCTGTCCGGTGAAGGGCTTGTGGCCGGTGATCAGCAGGTACAGGACGGCCCCCAGGGAGAACAGGTCGCTGCGGGCGCCCACGTCATGGCCGCGGACCTGTTCGGGGGCCATGTAGTCGGGAGTGCCCAGGATGTGCGAACCGGTCTGGTCCAGCTTGGCGGTGACGGAGATGTCTCCTGGCAGGGATTCGGGGCGCACCAGCTTGGCCAGGCCGAAATCGAGGATCTTCACCTGGCCGTCCCCGGTGATCATGACGTTGTCCGGCTTGAGGTCGCGGTGGACCACGCCCTGGGCGTGGGCGGCGCCCAGGGCGTCGGCCAGCCCGATCGCCACGTCGAAGAACCGGGGCCAGGCCAGGCTGGGCCCGGTCTCGGCGGCGGAAAGGGGGCTGCCCTCGACCAGTTCCATGGTGATGAAGTGGAGGCCGTCCGCCTCCTCCACCGAGTGGATGACCACGATTCCCGGATGGTGGATCGCGGCCAGGGCTCGCGCCTCCTGCTTGAACCGGCCGAGGCGCTGGCGGTCCTCGGCCATCTCCGCAGGCAGGACCTTCAGGGCCACGTTGCGCTGCAATTCGTTGTCCCGGGCGAGGTAGACCTCACCCATGGCTCCGGATCCGATTTCGGCGGTGATCGTGTAGCGGGATAGGGTCTGGCCGATCATGACTACCCCCCCTGCCCGTATCCGGGCCCTGACGGAGTCTGCGGCGCTGACGGCGAGAAGTCAGTATGTCGATTCCGATGCCTGTCCGAACCTGGAATACGGATCAGGGCGCAAAAAGTTGCCCCGGACCGCAGCCCGGGGCAACGCGAAGCCTCCGAGGGGGTTCCCGGATCACTTGACCATGGTCATGCGCCCGGTCCTCACCGATCCGTCCCCGGTTTCCAGCCGGTAGAGATAGGATCCCGAGGCCACCGGCCGGCCGCCGTCGTCCTCACCGCGCCAGGTCACCTCATGGGGACCGGCGGCGTGGGGGCCCTCGGCCAGCGTCGCCACCAGGCGGCCGTCCAGGGCATAGACCGCCAGCCGCACGGGGCCGGGCGCGGCCAGTTCGAAGCCGATGGTGGTGCTGGGGTTGAAGGGGTTGGGATGGGCCTGGCCCAGGGCCGCGGCCCGGGGGGTGCGGTCGCCCACCGCGCTGACCGGATCCTGGCCCTGGATGACCGCGACGGTGCGGTCGGCCGCGATCGGCCCGAAGGACTGGATGGTCCCGTCGGGCCAGAGGATCTCGACCTGGTCGACCAGGCCGGCGTCGCCGAGGCCGAAGTGCTGCACCAGCGGAGAATGGCTGAGGTAGCCGGAGCCCGAGACCACCAGGCGCGACCGGGGCACTCCGCCCGCGCTGACGACGATGCGCGCACCGATTGCGCTGGTGTTGGGAGCGTTGCCGGTGAGCGCCAGCTGCAGCCAGTGGTTGGCGTTGGCGACCTGGTTCACGAGCAGGACGTTGGGCTGGCCGTCCTTGGTGATGAAGACGTCCAGGCGGCCGTCGCCGTCGAGGTCGCCGCAACCGACGGCGTTGCTCGCGCCGTCGGCCTCGGCCGGTCCCACCGGGATGCGGGTGAAGCCGCCGGCCCCGTCGTTGATCAGCATCAGGTCGCTCTGGCCCGAGCGGGTGACGTACAGGTCGAGGAATCCGTCGTTGTCCAGGTCGGCCCAGGCCACCCCGCGCCCCTGGCCGGTGTCGCCCAGGTTGGCGCCCGGATTGAGCGAGTACTGGAACGGACCGGTGCAGCGGTAGAGGCGGTCGGCGTTGCCGCCGTTGGCGACGTACAGGTCGAAGTCCCCGTCGTTGTCGTAATCGCCCCAGGCCGCACCGTAGCTGTTGCTGTTGTCGTTGGTGTTGGAGCTGCCGGACACGTCCTGGAAGCCGAGGACGGTCTTCTCCAGGTAGACGTTGGCGTTGAACTTGCGGGCCAGGTACAGGTCCATGCGCCCGTCCAGGTCGCCGTCGTTCCAGCAGTGGGCCGAGCTGTTGCCGAGGTTGTTCAGGGGGGTGCCGACGACGGGGACGAACAGGGTGTACCCCACGCCGGGGTCCCCGATGTTCTCCAGGACGGTGTTGGCGGCGCCGTGGTTCAGGATGAAGAGGTCCAGATCCCCGTCCTGGCGGAAGTCGAACCAGGACGCTCCCGCCGCGGGCACGGTCACGTTCACGCCGTAGGCGGGATCGACGGCGAACCCGCCCGATCCGTCGCCGGCCAGCAGGACGCTGGCCTCGCCGTCCCGGGCGAGGTAGACGTCCAGGTTGCCGTCGCCGTTGAAGTCGGCCCAGGCGCCGGAAACGCCTGCCCCGGGATCGGCGAGCGGACCGGCGGCGATGTCGGTGAAGGTCTCGTTCCCGTCGTTGCGCAGCAACTGGTCCACCCCGCCCTGGTTGATCACGTGGACGTCCAGGTCGCCGTCCCCGTCCACGTCGACGAGGCTGACGCCCCGGCCGGGACCCGGATCGCCGACCGCCCCTGCGGTGAGCGGCTGGAAGGGCCCGTCGGAGTAGGCGCCGGTGAAGGTGATGGCGCCGTCCTCGGCCACGGTGAGGACCTGGGGATTGACCGCGGGGCCGGTCCACCAGGGGATCTCGTCCCAGGTCAGGGTGAACTGGCCGAACCGGAAGAGGTTCAGGGAGGTGTCGCCGTTGCCCCGGATGGAGATGCCGTCGGGGCCTTCGAGCAGCCAGCCTGCTTCCACGCCGTCGGGATCGCAGTCGATGGCCACGGTGGAGGCGTAGTCGGGGATGGCGGAGGCGGCCTGGAGGATCTCCTTGGTGGTGTTCTTCTGCACCAGGGCGATGATGCGCAGGTCGTCCACGTTCCACGAGGGATCCATGGTGAAGGTCCGGGTCACGGTGGTGGTCTGGGCCGGGGTGGTCAGGGTGAAGGGTTCGGTGGCCGGCATCATCACGACCATGTTGCTCTGGCCGTGCAACCCGTCGATGCAGACGAAGAAGTGCACGGTGTGGGCGCCGGAGAGGGCGGCGTCGACGGTGATGTCGAAGCTGGCCTCGGCCTGGTCGTTGATGACGCTGAAGACGCCGCTCATGACCAGGGGACTCGCGATGGCGGCCCTGGTCCCGTAGTCCACGTCGTAATAGGGGAACATGGTTCCCGAGGGGAGCCCGCCCACTTCGAGGATGGTCCCGTCGAACATGACGTTGGGCGTCCCGGAAATCCCGTACCAGGTGGCCCGGGCGTTGCCCGCCGGGGTGGCGTAGGGAGCGGAGAAGTAGAAGGTCAGGGGCAGGAACTCGGCCGGCCCGTGGTAGGATTCCAGATCATCGATTCCCGCGACCGCGGAAGGGCAGTAGGGTCAGCCGTCGGCCGAGTAGAGTTCGGCGACGACGGCGCGCTGGGCGGCGGCGCTGATCCCGGGTGCCAGGGTCAGGGCCGCGAAGGCGGCCAGGAGCAGGATC
>Ga0180009_10004463_pt1 | contig 15424 bp, 11 predicted proteins | sample OS_PC_MetaG_FD_123537 | JGI IMG/M metagenome (GOLD analysis project Ga0180009, IMG submission 123537) | Groundwater microbial communities from the Aspo Hard Rock Laboratory (HRL) deep subsurface site, Sweden - OS_PC_MetaG | ecosystem: Environmental > Aquatic > Deep subsurface > Groundwater...
TCTTCTGATTTCAGCATTTTTATGGCAACCGGAAACGTCAGCGGTCGGATGTAATTGTTCAATGCCTGTTCCACTGCTTTTAGATCTGTCATTTTATCCTCCTCCAAATCAATGTCCTAATAATTTAATATCTTGACATCCCTTTCATCCTGAATAATGGAATGTTGGAACAATGGAATATTGGGAAGCAACAGTGGAAAAAATTATTTATATAAGACAAATTCCTTCAAACCCATCATTCCAAGATTCCATCATTCCACCATTCCAATTGGGGCGAAGCCCCTATGTTCAATGTTAACGAAACTCGCTGCTGCGAACCCCGTCCGGGTCTATTTGGTTGATCAGTTGTATCACCTCCTGCCCTGGAGCAGGGGTTTCGGCTGCATCCGGTGCCACCAGAATATCAAAGCCGGTCTTCTCTTTGATCTCGTCAACGCTGTGGCCCGGGTGATAATACTGGATCTGCATGACCCGATCCGGATTTTTGAAATTCATCACTCCCAGATTGGATACGATCACGATTTCATTTTTTTGATACGCTTCCAAGCGATGATCATATCCCTGGCCGGTTACAAAATCGACTTCCTCAACAAAGACTCTGTTGGTATGCCGGGTCACCCAGATGACCACCTTCGGCGTAATCGGCATCAAAAACGCTGATGCCGCCCCGCCCGGCAATTGCACTTTGGGCCGGTCGATATCTCCGATGACACTGAGGTTGGTGTTTCCACGCCGATCGACCTGGGCGGCGCCCAGGAACATCACATCCAATTCTCCCCTCTGGGCCAGATCAAATGCCTCGTGGAGCCCGAAGTAGGCTACGGCATTTCGATTCAGCCGGGCATCGAAGGACGATGGGTAGATCCTGTCAAGCTCGGGGTCCACCCCTTCCGCTCCGGAAATGTAAACCATGTCCGGTGCATGGGTTTTGCGCGCCACACTCATGGCCAAAACCGGCAACGGTGAAGAAACACCGTGGAGAACGGTGTTGAAATTTTCAATTTCCGCGGCCATGGCATAAACCATCAGATCCGGCGTTTCGATTTTAGCAGTCATGTACTCACCCTCCTCCCCATCCCCATGTATACGTATTGATCCAGATATTCATCGAATTGATCCTTGGCGGCTGCCCGGAGGTATTCTTTGATGTGATCATAGTCCGCGTCGTAATAATTAAAGCAGGAGCAGGGATAGGCTCCCTTCGGCGTCTCCACCACGGCATCCACGATGAAATGGGGAATAGTCGTGGCCTCGGGCATCTTTCTGATTTCACTGTTGGAAATCAGTTCTTCCACCGTCACCACCACCTTCTTGGCCGCCTTTGCCTTGATCACGTCTTCATAAAGCGGACCTTCGATCCTGACGTTTCCGTATTCATCCGCCTTCTGGGCATGAATAATCGCGACATCCGGTTCAATGGCCCTCACTGCAATCATGGTTTCGCCGGTGAAAGGGTCCTTCACCTCTTTCTGGCTGCCCACCACCTCGCTGATGGTCAGCAGGTCGGATCCAAGCATTCCTTTGATGGGAATGGAGGGCAGGCCCATGGCTGCGGCACGAAATCCGGCAATAATCGGCTGGCAGGCCCCTTCTTTCGTAATGATCTCGCCTTTCTCCGATTTTTTTCGAAAATTGGGCGCCATCCCGAAAACCTCAAAGGCCAGCATGCCGGCCCGTACTTTGGCGACACAACCGGCACCGATAAGCAGATCAAAATCCATCGCCGGCTCACGGTCTATCAGGTTCAGCTCCTTTTTCCCCTGGCGCACCAGTTCCCTGACAAACTCCATCGGCGCCCGTTGAAAAGTGGCGCCGCCAAACGTTATCAAGGCGCCGTCATCGACGAATCCTGCAGCCTCCTGGAGACCGGTCAATACCTTTTTCATCTGATATACCTCCTGATCCACTGTTAAATAGGACGCAGCCCCTCCCGCCTTTCCATAACTTGTATGATGGCGGGCAGGTTTTCGCGGATAGATTGTAATCGATACTCGTTTCTTGATGCCCGATACTCGATATATAATTACAATCCAGCCGATAAAATGAATGTAAGATCATACCGCTTATCAAGTATCCAGTATCCAGTATCAAATCTAATGTTCATCAGCGTCCAAAAAAGGAATTTTCGAATTGAACCGCAACAGAGTTTGTATAGCAATATATGGAAGGGCTGTAAATAAATACCGCCGAAGTGCTATCGTTTAAAGGGTATCCTATGAAAATCAAATCGGCCGATACTTTTTTATTACAACCATTTCCCTTGACAAGGATGAATTTCCACTGATAGAAATCATTAATATTTTAAAAGCGAGATTTAAGGTAGCATCACTGTTGAAGAGGCGCAATGCCTTTTCCTCAGACATGTTCGATCAATTTTCCCCATCGTTTTGTGATTTGTTTTTTAGATCGAGAGACAGGCTGAACGCGTTCGATCTTTTTTTAAATGAGAAAGCGAAAATATCCATATGGCGATCGACCGGTTTTATATTGACGGCATCAATCAGCATATAGACTTTTTTATTTTCCATCATTCATCAAGACAAACGATTTAAAGGGCAGGAATTTGATCATGAACGAATCTGACAAAACCTTTCCGCACATTCTTTTGGATAACGCCCAAAAATATGGCGACCGCAGACCAGCCATTCGAGAGAAGGGCTATGGTATATGGCAGTCCTTCACCTGGCAGGACTATCTGGATCAGGTCAAAGATCTCGCTCTGGGGTTGGCATCTTTGGGATTTCAGCGGGGAGATAAAATGGCCATTATCGGAGACAACCGGCCCCATCTCTATTGGGGAATGGCAGCGTCCCAGTGCCTGGGCGGCGTTCCGGTCCCGCTTTACCAGGATGCCATTGAAAAAGAACTTTATTATATCCTGGATCATTCAGAGGCCAAATTTGCTTTGGCCGAAGACCAGGAGCAATCCGACAAACTGCTTGCCCTGAAAAAGGAAATTCCCCGGCTCGAATACATTATCTATAACGACCCCAAAGGGATGCGAAACTACGACGAACCCTTTCTCCTGCGCTATTCCCACGTCCAGGAACTGGGCCGGAAATTCGGTAAAGAAAACCCCGATTATTTCATGAACGAAATCAACAAGGGCAGGCCGGATGATGTCGCCATCATCTGTTATACCTCCGGCACCACCGGCAATCCCAAGGGTGTTATGCTTTTACAAGAGGCGGTAATTGAGGCGGCCAAAGGCTTTACCGGGTTTGACGGTCTTACGGAAGATGAGGAGATCATGGCTTACCTTCCCATGGCCTGGATCGGTGACCACGCCTTCTGTTACGCCCAGGCCCTGGTCACCGGATACACCATCAATTGCCCTGAAAAAACCTCCACGGTGGTGCATGATACCAGAGAAATCGGACCGACTTATGTTTTCGCCCCGCCGAGAATCTGGGAGAATTGGCTGACCCAGGTCATGATCAAAATGGAAGATGCCGCATGGATCAAACGCAAGATGTTTCATTTCTTCATGAACGTGGCGGGTAAGGTGGAAAAACTGAGAATGGGTCATGCATCTGTCCCCGTGGGCCTTAACGTTCTCTATCAATTGGGCAGGTTCCTGGTTTACGGACCGCTTTTGGATAACCTCGGCATGAGAAGGGTCCGGGTGGCCTATACCGCCGGGGAGGCCATCGGTCCTGAGTTGTTCGAATTTTTTCGGTCCTTGGGAGTAAACCTGAAACAGCTCTACGGCATGACCGAGAGTATGGCTTATATATCCCTTCAAAAAGACGGAGATATCGACCCTGAAACCGTAGGCACGCCTGCACCCGGGGTGGATATCAAGATCACCGACAGAGGAGAGGTTACCTACAAGGGCCCGGGCAATTTTGCGGGGTATTACAAAAACCCGGAGGCCACAAAAGAAACCCTCATCGACGGGTACATTCAATCGGGTGATGCCGGATATATCACGGAAAGGGGTCATCTCAAGATAATAGACCGGGCCAAGGATGTCAGCAAACTGACCAACGGGACCTTATTTGCTCCCAAATATATCGAAAACAAGCTCAAATTCAGTCCATTCATCAAAGAGGCTGTGGCCCACGGAATGAATATGGACTATGTCGCCGCTTTCATCGATATCGATTACGGGGCAGTCGGAAACTGGGCTGAAAGGCGGCATATCGCCTATACCAGCTATACGGACCTTGCACAGAAGCCTGAGGTCTATGATCTCATTAATAACGAGATCCTCCGGGTGAATAAGAGCCTGAGCCAGGACAACCAACTCAAAGAGGCTCAAATCAAGCGGTTTCTGTTGTTGCACAAAGAACTCGATCCGGATGACGGCGAAATCACACGAACTCGAAAAGTGAGAAGAGGATTCGTTGCTGAAAAGTATGGCGCCCTTATCGATGCCCTTTATACGAGTCAGGAAAGTGTGGAAGTGGATGCGACCGTTACCTACGAAGACGGCCGGACAGCCACTATGAAAGCCAATCTCAAAATTGAAAATGCTGAAAACTTTTAAGCAGACAGGTAGGCGGTAGATCATGAGCCAGAAAACAGAACCAATATTGCAAATGGAAGCTATAGAAATCAGTTTTGGAGGCCTGAAAGCACTCGACAAGGTTAGCCTCCAGGTATATCCCGGAGAAATAATGGCCATTATCGGGCCCAACGGCGCCGGCAAGACAACCCTGCTCAATGTGATAAACGGCGTGTATACACCGGATAACGGCCGAATCTTCTTTGATGGCAAGGAGAGACCGTTGAAGATAAAGCCGCACCACGTGGCGGCCATGGGAATCTCCAGGACCTTTCAGAATTTGGCCCTTTTTAAAGGAATGGATACATGGAGCAACATCATGGTGGGCCGGACAAAAAAAATGCACGCCGGCTTTTTTTCCCAGGGTATTTACTGGGGAATGAGTCAAAAGGAAGAGATCGAGCACCGGGAAGCCGTGGAGGGGATTATCGACTTTTTGGAGATTGAAAACATCCGCAAGCAACCTGCGGGCATGTTGCCCTATGGCCTCCAGAAACGGGTGGAGCTGGGACGCGCCCTGGCATCGGAACCGAAGCTTCTGCTTCTGGACGAACCCATGGCGGGAATGAATCTGGAAGAGAAAGAAGATATCGCCCGGTTCATTTTGGATGCCAATGAAGAAATCGGTTACACCATTGCCCTCATCGAACATGATATGGGAGTGGTGATGGATATTTGCGATCGTATCGTGGTTCTCGATTTCGGCAACAAAATCGCCGAGGGGACTCCCGATGAAATCAAGTCAAATCCTAAAGTCATCAAAGCCTATCTGGGTGAAGCAGAAGGAGGAGGAGAGTAAATGAATTTTTTCTTTGAGGTGCTGATTACCGGTCTTCTGGTGGGCATCATGTATTCTCTGGTGGCTCTTGGATTTGCTCTGATTTACAAGGCATCGGATGTATTCAATTTTGCCCAGGGAGATATGAGTCTTCTGGCCGGCCTGGCTCTGGTGGGTTTCCTGACGATTATGCCGTTATGGCTGGCTCTTGTTTGCACCATTGCCGTCATGACTCTTCTGGCATACGCCACGGTGTTCATTATATTCAGACCGTTGGTGGCTCGCCCGCCGCTCATCCTCTTCATGGCAGCCATCGGATTGGCGTTTCTGGTCCAGGGTATCGGCCAGTCTATCTGGGGCACGGATGCCAAAGGATTGAATATCGGAATACCGGACAATCCTATCATATTAGGCGAATTATTTCTCAGTTCTTTTGATTTGATTTTTGGGGTTGTCGCAGCGGCGCTTGTTGGAGGACTTGTCCTGTTTTTTCAAAAGACACGAACCGGAAGAGCGCTGCGGGCTGTCGCCGATGATCATGAGGCAGCCCTTTCCGTCGGCATTCCGTTGCTCAATGCCTGGGCTGTGACCTGGGTGATTGCCGGTATCGTGGCCACGGTGGCGGGCATAGCCTGGGGGTCCCGTCTCGGCGTTCAGTTCAGCCTGTCCCTCATCGCTTTAAAGGCTCTGCCGGTACTGATCTTAGGCGGCATTGACAGTATCCCCGGGGCTATTCTGGCAGGCCTTGTTGTGGGTGCCGGGGAAAACCTGGCAGAGGTGTTTATTGGTCCCTATGTGGGTGGAGGTATTCAAACCTTTTTCCCCTACCTGATGGCTCTGCTGTTTCTCTGGTTTAGACCTTACGGCATGTTCGGCAAAGAAATCATCGATCGGGTATGACAGGAAGGTCGAATTCGGAATGATTCGATTTTGGAATTTAGATTTTGGATTTCGGATTGAAAGGGCAAGGGTCAGAGGGAATGATCGAACTTAGATTCCATTGGTAACATTATTTCCACCGCGCCGGACGCGGAGACATAACGTAACGGAGTTAATTTATGTTATATAGAGAATGCGGCAATTTTAAAGATAACTATGCAAAAGATATGGCCATTTTCCCCATTCCGTTAGACCGCTGGGGCCTGGGCATCATGCTGGTTTTTGCCTTCCTGGTGATTCCTTTTACAGCCAGTGATTACTGGCTCAGCAGTATAATGATCCCTTTTTACTGCTTTTCTCTGGCCGCTCTGGGGCTCAATTTCCTGACCGGCTATGCCGGCCAGGTTTCCCTCGGCCACGCTGCGTTTATGGCCGTGGGAGCATATTCTTCACTTATTCTGTACGGTCGTTACGGCATTCCACTGGTACCGAGCATCTTAGGCGGCGGCATTGTGTCCGCGATCGTCGGATCTATATTTGGGATACCCTCCCTAAGAATTAAAGGTTTTTATTTAGCCGTTTCCACTCTGGCAGCCCAGTTCATCATCGAATGGGTTCTTACTCACTGGAAATGGGTCAGCGGTGGTGTATTCGGTACCATCGATGTGCCGAATCTATATATTTTCGGGGCTTTGCTGGATACGCCCCTAAAGAAATATTACTTGGTGTTATGTATCGTGGCACTAATGATTACCTTCGGTAAAAACCTGGTGCGTGGTCAGTTGGGCCGGAACTGGATGGCCATCAGAGATATGGACGTGGCCGCTGAAATCATCGGCGTCTCCCTGTTCAGGTATAAATTAATCGCGTTTGCCGTTAGTTCATTTTATGCCGGGGTTGCCGGAGCCCTGATCACAATAACCTATTATGGAGCGGCAAATATCGAAGAATTTAATCTATTTCTCTCTTTTCACCTATTGGGAATGATCATTATAGGCGGAATGGGAACGATCTTAGGTTCTTTTTTGGGCGCCGGTTTTATGGTTCTGCTGCCCATCTTTATTAACCAGTCAATGCTGACTTTTATGGAGAGAGTCCCTTCGAACCTACGGGCCAACAGTGAAGCAATTGTATTTGGCGGGTTGATTGTTTTCTTTTTAATTGTTGAACCTTACGGAATGGCGAGACTCTGGCATACGATCAAAGAGAAGATGCGGTTGTGGCCGTTTCCGTATTAGATTGCATACTATTAACCAAGGAGTTATCAGTGACTAAAGTGAGCTAAAGTGAGCTAAAATTAAGGAATTCTGCCATTTATATACGAAAAAGACCACGAGACAGCGTGTACCTCAACTTTAGGCACTTTAGATCACTTCAAATTTTAGTCACTCATCGATTGTTTATCGGCAAAGCCGGTTGTCTCTGACCACGCAAGGCGGGATCATAGACAGGCCATGTACTCTTTGTGTTCTGGATGAGGGTAAACGTTAAGTTAACTCAATAACCATCAACAACAAAAAAAGGAGGGCATGAACATGGGACGTAAATGGATATTTACCCTTTTTGCATTGGTTTTGGCGTGCAGTTTGATCCTGGCATCAGGCCAGGTTCAGGCGGCAGATGAAAAAGCGCAGTTTTTCGGCCTCTTGATTTACAGAACCGGTCCTTTTGCCGCAGGCGGTAGCGGTATGGGCAGCGGCTGGGAAGACTTTATGGAGCTGAGAAATATGCAGGGTGGTGTCAACGGCATTAAATACGCATGGGAGGAATGCGAAACTGCCTACAACACGGCCAGAGGTGTGGAATGTTACGAGCGGCTAAAGGATAAGGCCGTCCTGTTTCACCCCTGGAGCACCGGTATCACCTATGCCTTGATCCCCCGGGGCACCAAAGAGGAGAAGGTGATATTTTCTTCCGGATATGGTCGGGCCGATGCGTCCGACGGAAGCGTTTTCCCCTGGGTTTTTACAACCCCGACCAATTATTGGTCACAGAATTCAGCCAAAATTAAATTTATCGGCGAAAAGATGGGGGGCATGGACAAACTCAAGGGTCTTAAGATCGCCAACCTCCACATCGATGTCCCTTACGGACAGGAAACAAAACCCATGCTGGATGCGCTGGCCGAGAAATTCGGTTTTACCATACAACACTTTCCGGTGCCATGGCCCGGAATTGACCAGAAAGCCCAGTGGATGGACATCGTCCGGAGATTTAAGGCCGACTGGGTCATCAACCGTAACTGGGGAGTCTCCTGTACCGTACCGCTGAAGGAAGCGGCCAGACTCGGGTTCCCGCGAGAGCGCGTCCTCGGTGTCTGGTGGTGCGGCTCTGAAGAAGACGTGCTTCCGGCCGGCCCGGCAGCCAAAGGCTATTACTCAGCCAACTTCCACGGATCCGGAAAAGATTTCCCTCTAGTTAAGGAAATTATAGACAAAGTCTATGGTACAATGAAAGGGCATATGGCCTTTACCCGTGTGGGTTCGGTATATTGGAGCAGAGGCATCTATATCGGTGTCGTCACCGAGGAAGCCATACTAACCGCCCATAAGAAATTCGGCGTTAAGGTGCTTACCGGAGAAGAGATCCGGTGGGGCATGGAAAACCTTAATATCACTGCAGAGCGAATTAAAGAGCTCGGGCTGGAAGGATTTATGTCTCCTATCAAGACCTCCTGTGAAAACCACGAGGGCGGAAATATCGTCCTGTTCCAGCAGTGGGATGGAGAAAAGTGGGTGCCCGCTGGTACTCAGACGCCGATGAATGACTTCGTCTGGCCCCTGATCAAAGAATCTGCGGCAAAGTATGCCAAAGAACAAGGGATCACCCCGAAAGATTGTAAATAATTAACAAACCATGATGCAGGCAGGGAGTCCTTGGACTCCCTGCCCCATCGTAACCCTTGCCCTTGATAAAGCAGGGCAAAAAGGCTGGCATGACTATGGAGCAGGCTCCCCTACTTAAGGTCAATAACATCGAAGTTATCTACGAACATATCATCCTGGTCCTCAAGGGGGTTTCCCTGGAAGTCCCCAATGGGGGAATTGTTTCCCTGCTCGGGGCCAACGGGGCCGGAAAAACCACCACCCTGAAGGCTATTTCAAACCTGGTTAAGGCGGAGCGGGGGGAGGTGACCAAAGGCACTGTTGAATTTGAGGGCAGGCGCATCGACAAAATGTATGCTCCGGCAGTGGTAAAAATGGGCCTGATCCAGATCATGGAAGGCCGCCGCACTTTTGAGCACCTGACCGTAGAAGACGACCTCCTCACCGGCGCCTACACCCGGGGCCATGACAAGAAAGGGATCAAGAAAGACCTGGACATGGTTTACAACTATTTTCCCCGGCTGGTGGAAAGAAAGCGTGTCAAGACCGGGTATATTTCGGGGGGTGAGATGCAGATGTGCGCCATCGGTAGAGCCCTTATGGCCCGGCCCAAGCTGATTCTCCTGGACGAACCGTCCATGGGGTTGGCGCCGTTACTGGTGCAGGAGATCTTCGGCATCCTGGCCCGCCTGAACAGGGAAGAAAACGTGGCCATGCTGCTGGCGGAGCAAAACGCTTCAATGGCGCTTCAGTTTGCCCAATACGGATACATCATGGAAAACGGTCGGGTGGTGCTGGACGGTGATTCAGAGACTCTCCGGGACAATGCCGATATACGTGAGTTCTACCTTGGTTTGACGGATATCGGAAAGAAAAGCTACCGAGATGTGAAGCATTACAAACGAAGAAAGCGGTGGCTGGCCTGATATCAATCACATGATCTTTTCAAGCTCATCCTTGGAAACCTCAAACGTTCTGTCGAACTCCTCCCAGAACCTTTTATCTTTGTTTTTCCACCCTTCGCCGAATCTGTTGTCGAAAAAGGATCCCAGACGGGCAAACCAGTTGCCCGGCTTCTCAATCCCTTTTTCTTGCGCAATGAGGACCTCTTTGAGATAAATGTCTATCTCGCTCATCTTCTCTTTGGGAATGTAGGATTTGGCACCCAGTTTTATCGAGCCCACCAAATTATCCGGATTTAATCCGTGGGCGGTGAGCATGAGCACCGGTATTTTTTTCTCCGCCGCAATCTCAAGCAGGTCAAATCCCTTAACACCCATGATATCCAGAATAGCGGCATCGTAAGCCTTGCTTTCCATGAGCTCTATAGCCGACTCAAACGTTGAAGCGGTTTCAATATCAAATTCATCCAGGAGCTCCTCCAGCGTCTCCAGAACATCGCGTTCATCATCCACCACGAGAATCTTTTTCCCTTTAAAAATATCATCACCGGTCATGATTGCCATCCCCTTCTGGTTTCGAATTAAATAGGATACAGGTCCGCCCGCCATTCAACACACAAGCGGGCTAGGATAGATTGTAATCGATACTCGCTTCTTGATACTCGACACTCGATAAATAATAACAACTTACAGGTTAATACAAATGAAAGATCATACCACTTATTCAGCATCCAGTATCCAGCATCCAGTATCAGTTCTAAGGGTTATCTGCGTTCATCAGCGTCCAAAAAAAATCCTATGCAATCAAGTTATTACAGTTTATGGTTCTTGACAAATATATTTTCAATTCCTTATGATTTTACCTTGTCAAAAAAGAAAACGGATCTCAACTCATGCCGATTTACGAATATCAGTCCCTGACCCCTGAAAAGGCTTGCCCCAAATGCCGGGATGGCTTTGAGGTTTATCAGAAAATCCATGAAAAACCGCTGTCCAACTGTCAACATTGCTGCAATCGGGTCAGAAAAATCATCTCCTGGTGCCATTCAGCGGTTATGGAAGAGTCAGAAGGCCATATTAACGTAAAAAATAAGATCAAAGCATACGAGAAATCAGGAATGTGGTCTCATGCCGCTGAAATGGCCGACAAGCATGCTGAAAGAATAAAAGACAAAGGGCTAAAAACGAGAGCCCTCGAGAATTATAAAAAAGCTGGTTATAATACCGATTCCCTCACCAAGCGCGAAAAATTGAACGACAAGTGAAGCGCGGCTCTACTGTTTCCCGCCGTACAATTCCTTGATCTTGGCCCTATCCGGCGACCCGTCGTCCAGAATGGGTAAATCCGTGATAAATTCCACATACTGGGGTTTCTTGAATCTCGCGATCCGATTTCCCACAAAATCGATCAATGCCTTGGACTCAAGGGCCTCCCCTTCTTTCAGCAGACAAACCGCTTTAATCCCCTCTTTCCATTTGGGATCCGGCACGCCGAAAACAACCGTCTTTTCTACGGCCGGGTGCTGGAGAATCGCCTTTTCCACCTCCGCCGGATAGACATTTTCGCCGCCCGGCTTGATCAATTCCTTTTCAGCCGTGCGTCCTGCATACCAGAGAAAACCGTCTTCATCAAAACGACCCAGATCGCCGGTATGGTGCCACCCCTCCCGAAAGGTATACGCATTGTCTTCGGGCAGGTTCCAGTAGCCCTTGAAGACCATCGGCCCTTTTACGGTGATTTCACCCACCTCGCCCGTTTCAACCGGACGATCATAATCATCCACAAGCTGCACAACGGTCAGGGGAAGCATTTTACCTGCAGAACCGGGTTTCTCATTGTAGGCACAAAAGGTGGCCATGCAGGAAGTCTCTGTCTGGCCGTACAGGCAGTAAAACGTCCCGCCGGTCAAATGTTGATATTTTTCTATGGTCTCGGGTGTGTCCAAACCGGCCACTAGCCTTAATGTCTTGATCGATTTGCCCGTCTGCTCGTGCTGTTCGAGAACTGAGGAAAGAATCGGCGAAAATGTAAACATCATGGAAGCGCCCTTCTCTTCAATCAGTTCAGCCGCCCGGAGGGCATCGAACTTATCCATATTCACGTTCAGAGCGCCGGCATGAAAGCTTGTGGTGGCCATAAAGAGACCGCCCACATGAAAAAGCGGCAGGAGATTCAAATGTACATCTTCTGCCGTCACATTGAACAGGTAATCGAAATGCATGTCCGCACAAAGGACATTGCCGTGACTCAGCAAGGCCCCCCTGGGCCTTCCGGCCACAGCCGCCGTGTGTATGATAACGAAACCGTCATCGGTTGATACTTCAGTCGGATCGAAGCTGCCCGGGTTGTCCATCAACGAATCAAAAGCAGAAAAACCGCCCCCTTCCGAACCCAGGCAATAATATTTCTCAACGGATGGAAGTTTTTCTTTTATACCTTGAACCGCTTCCTCGTATTCCTTGTCCGCAAAAACCAGCTTCGACTCGCAATCGTTCAAATTAAATGCCACTTCTTCAGCCGAAAGCCTCCAGTTAATGGGCAGCATGATTGCCCCCAAGGCAGCGGCAGCACCGTAAAGAAGGAAATATTCAAGACTGTTTTTTCCCAAGACACCGATACGATCCCCCTTTTCGATACCGGCTTGCTGGAGACCGCAAGCCAGATGGTCCACCTTCTCCTTGTATTCTGAAAACGTCAGCGTTCGATCGTCTACGGCCTCGAACCATGCGCCTTTTTCTTTGAAACAAACGGCATTGCGGATTATCAAATCATAAAAGGTAAAGTCATAAAGCCCCATAATCCACCTCTCCAAAGAAGACTTTCCCGCGGCATACGTGCGGGAGGGTTGGGTTGTAAGATAGCAAATAAACCGAGAATCGCTTAAGCAGGCATAATAGATAGCGGCATCCCGAATGTCAATATCATATATGATTTGAACAGGTTAACCTTGTTATTCATCGTTCTCAAGTTAAATAGAACGCAGATTTCCGCAGATACACACAGATAATAATATTTTTTTCTTAATCCAAATAATCTGCGTTCATCAGCGTCCCAAAAAGGAAATTCCTATACTATCAAGTTAACCTTGCCCGCGCTATTGTCATTTCGGCAAATGGAAAATATAATAAAGAACTGGAATCCCTATCCATTCATTTTAATATAGGAGGTCGGCATGGTCAGGAAAATCAGGCAGGCGGCTGTGATCGGTGCGGGAACCATGGGAACCGGTATTGCAGCCCTTCTGGCCGGAGTCGGTGTTAAAACACTGCTATTGGACATCCTTCCCCCGGGTCTAAAGGATGCTGAAAAAAACGACCCGCTTGCCCGAAATCGCATCGCCAAGGCCGGTTTGGATCGGGCTTTCATGTCTTATCCGCCGGTTTTCCGGCACCCAAAAGATACGGCGCGTATCACCATCGGCAACATGGAGGACGATCTTGAGAAACTCAAAGGCTGCGACTGGATCATCGAAGCCGTCATCGAGAATCTAAAGATAAAACAGGACCTGTTTAGTCGAATCGAAGCACTGAGAAAAGCCGATGCCATTGTCTCCACCAACACATCCGGTATCCCCCTTAAAAAAATATCCGAATCACTGAGTCGTGATTTCAAAACGTACTTCCTAGGCACCCACTTTTTCAACCCGGTGCGATACATGACACTGCTTGAAATCATACCCGGTGAGGACACACGACCTGAAATTATCGATTTTATGACACGCTTTGGAGAACGGATCCTCGGCAAAGGAATTGTCTTGGCAAAGGACACCCCGAATTTCATCGGAAACCGCATCGGTGTTTACGGCATTGTAAAAGCCATGCAGTTGATGATGGAAGACGGATTGACCATTCCGGAGGTTGATGCATTATTCGGCCGGAACCTGGGTCGCCCAAAAACAGCTATGTTCAAAACCGCAGATCTGGTGGGTCTCGATGTTCTCGGCGACGTGGCCGGAAATACATATGAGCTGGTAGCAGAGGATGAAGACCGGGATGGTTTTCGGGTTCCCGAATTTATTGCTCGAATGATCGATCAAAACCTTTTGGGAAAAAAAACGAATGCCGGTTTCTATAAAACCGAACTGACCCCCGAATTCAAGAAAGTCCGAAAGGTAATAGACCCGACGACTCTGGAATATTCCGAGTATGATCGATCCGATTTTTCCTGCCTGGCGGAAGCCAGGAAAACCGAATCACTGCCTGATAAAATCCGGTCAATTGTATATGGTGATGACAAAGGCGCTCGTTTTGCCTGGAAGGCCGTTGCCGACAGTTTGATATATGCAGCCAAACGAATTCCGGAAATCTCGGATACCATCCTTGAAATCGACAGGGCCATGAAATGGGGATTCAACTTTGAAATGGGACCTTTTGAACTGTGGGATGCCATCGGTCTTGAGGAATCGATTCAAAGAATGGAGACCGACGGGTTTTCGATTCCTAAACCCGTTAAACAGATGGTAACCTCCGGGAACGGTCGCTTTTATAAGTCCGAAAACAATAAATTCTTCTATTATGATTTCAAAGACGCCGATTATAAGGAAGAACCGGCCACACCCAATATCATCCATTTAAATCGCCTAAAATCCGGAAAGAAACTGGTTAAAACCTGCCCGTCCGCCTCTCTGATCGATCTTGCCGACGGTGTTTTCTGCTGCGAGTTCCATACCAAGATGAATGCCATAAACCGGGAGATTGTCGATTTCCTGTATGATGCATTTGAGTATGTCGATCAAAACGGTATCGGTGTGGTGATCGGCAACCAGACCACCGGCCTGCCGGGTACTTTTTCTGTCGGCGGCGATCTGGCCTTCATGGCCGGTCTGGCACAGCAGGGTAAGTTTTCGGATATGGAATCTTTCTTAAAAGACGCTCAAATGGGAATGCTGAAAGCGAGATATTCATATTTTCCGGTGGTCACTGCCCCCTATGGTCTGGCTCTGGGCGGCGGGTGTGAAATCTGCCTGGCTTCGGATAGAATCGTTGCCCATGCGGATCTGAACATGGGATTGGTGGAATTCGGTGTGGGACTGCTTCCGGCCGGAGGCGGCTGCCTGAACCTGTGGCGGAAAGTTCTGAATTCTATTCCGGAATCGATTCAGGAAATCGATCTGGCCAAGTTTTTTATCCCCGCTTTCATGTCCATTGCACTGGCAAAAGTATCAACGTCTGCAGCCGATGCGCGCGCGAACGGCTTTTTGGGTCCGGCCGATAAAATTATCGCGAACCGGGATTACCTTGTCGCCGAAGCAAAAAAAGAAGTGATCCGCCTGGTGGAAACCGGGTATTCGCCTCCCAATAAAAGCGGCATTCGGGTCATGGGCCAGGCAGCTCAAGGTATGGTCAGGGCTGAGATACATAATATGCTCAACGGCAATTTCATCTCCGAATACGATGCGTTCATTGCCGAAAAGATTGCCTATGTCATGAGCGGCGGTGATGTTCGCGACAACAGCGAGGTGGATGAAGAAGTCATCCTGACCTTGGAGCGGGAAGCCTTCATTGAGCTCTGGAAACAGGAAAAAACCCA
>Ga0180009_10004464_pt1 | contig 15422 bp, 9 predicted proteins | sample OS_PC_MetaG_FD_123537 | JGI IMG/M metagenome (GOLD analysis project Ga0180009, IMG submission 123537) | Groundwater microbial communities from the Aspo Hard Rock Laboratory (HRL) deep subsurface site, Sweden - OS_PC_MetaG | ecosystem: Environmental > Aquatic > Deep subsurface > Groundwater...
ACATCTCCCGCTGGGCGGAGTATGGCAGGGCCCACCGAGCGTTCTTCGGGCCCCATCACCCCGCCACCACCATGGTCGAGGTGCAGCGGCTCATCGCCCCGGACATGCTCATCGAGATCGAAGCCGACGCAGTCACGCCGTAGGCACCGGCCTCAGGTTCGAGCGCCGCTACTCATACCCGTGCCCAAGCGTGCGGGTCGGATTCTATTTCCGCCAGCCGAGGCGGTTGACGACTGCCCCGTTCGCCGAGGTGCCGTCCGACTCGACGAGTCCGTTGGGGTCGATGACCACGAACGATTCGAGGGACATCGTCTCCGTGGTCGACTTCTCTCCAGCGACCGGAAGCGAATAGACGATTGTAGCGTCCGCAGACTGCAGATCAGAATTGCCGTAGGTGATGCTGGCGGCGTCGGGTGATGGAAATCCGTCCTGAGCTACGACACCGAAGTCCCCCGTACCATCGACGAATATGTTGCTAACCTCGATCACGGCGCCGGCATCGACAGTACCGTGGAGTAGGAGTCCGACTCTCGCGTTATCGACTGCTTGGAGACCGTCGATTGTGAGGCCGCCGACGAGGTTTGCGACTTGAATCCCGTCGGCCATCGTTGCCAATCCGGTATTGCTCGTGGCGACTTCCTTGGTGGTCGAGCCCGACGAGATGAGCCCCGAAACTTCAACGGGGCCCGAAGCGAGGACGTACGCGCCGCCGCCGCGGTTGCCGGAGAGGGTGTTGCCGCTGCCGGTGATTCGCAAGACGGGATCGGACCCGTCCGAGGTGCAGCGCTGTGTCCACATGCCGACGTCATTGCAACCGGAGATGGAAATCGACGCGTGGCTCGCCGTGCTTTGGTCCTGAACGATCCCGAAGCCGTCGCAATCGGCGATGACGAAACGCAGTGAATGGAAAGACGATCCTTTTCCGATGACGACGCCGAAGGAGCTGATGGCGTTGCCGATCTGGCCTTGCCAGATGTTGCGAACTTCCAGATCCGTGAAGGTGACGGCACCCCCTTCGGTGATGATCCCCACACCGACGGTGTTCTTGATGGAACCCGTCGACCAGCTGCCCGAGCTGTCCTTGAAGATGGTCCCGAACCCGCCGAAGCCTTCGACGACAACGTCATCGAACGTGAACTGCAGGACGTTGGCGAGGGCAATGCCAATGATGGAAGCGTCTTCGGCGTGCAGGGGAAAGACGAGGTCTGGAACGACGTCCTCGGTGATCGTACCGAGGACGCGGACGTGCTTCAGGGTGACGGAAGCGGCGCCCTCGACGGCCATTCCTACGCCAATGTCAGCGTCGATCTCGATGTTCTCGGCGACGAAGTCGCCGTCACCGCGGACCAGGACGCCGACGCCGCCACCTGCATCGACGACGAGACCGCGGAGGGTCGTGGTCATGCCGGCGAGCGTCTCGACAATCAGGGCGGCGCCGGGGCCCAAGGATGAAACCGTCGCTTCACCGGGGTTTTCGGCGGCGAGGGTGGAGCCCGCCGGCACGGTCATCGCCGGATGGGTGCCGTCGGCTAGGATGTACTCCTGGCCGGTCTTCGCGGGGTCGTCGTCGCTTCCGCAGGCGATGGCGACGCATCCGAGGGAACCGGAAAGGAAGTGTCGTCTCTTGAGCTGCATGCCGATGTCGTCTTCATACACGACCTCCCCACACGGGTTCAATGCGCGCGGCCGAAGGCTGCTTCGGCCGTGCTCTTCGACCTGCGTTGACTACGTCCAGCCAGCTGATCGAAGTGGCCGAGCGGCGGCGGACCCATGATACCCTGCGCGGATGGGCCTCGTGTCTCGCTGGATTCTGGGCTCCCCCAAGGCGCCCGGACAGATCGACGGAATGTATGTCGACATCGCCGCGCCCTCGCTCTGCGGCCTATCGGTGGGGGAGGGCCGCGGCGCCGTGGAGCATTGGTTTGGTCCTCCACGCTCTTGGCTTCAGGCGAGAAAGGGTCTGCTCGACTATGGCCACCTGGGACTTCAAGTTCGTTTGGGCGCAGGCGGTCTGGCGGGGTTCTACGTATTTGTTACGCAGGGACCCAACGATCCCTGGACGCCGTTTTCGGGATCCTGGCGACCGGGCAAGCTCGCCAAGCCACCGACACGCGACGGCTTTTGCGACGTACTCGGCGATCCCAAGCGCAGGGATGAAGACGAAACGTTCGTCTCGCTGTTCTGGGAGCGCCGCGCCTTGATAAACGCCGACTTCTCCCTGGAGGGGGAGCTGCAAGCCCTCTGGGTGGACTTCGACGATTCCCTTTGATTGCTCAGGGTAGCTCGAACACGCTCACGACGGGCCTGTGATCGGAGACTTGATCGTCAATGACCCGGTGGTCGACGAGCCGCCAAGCCCGAGGCGCAAGGATGTAGTCGATGCACCTGTCCGGTGCATCCGATGGATAGGTGGCGGGACCCTCGAAGGCGCCCGTGAACAAGCCGCTGTCTCGAAAGAGGCGGATGCTCTCACTCCCCTGGGGAGCGTTGAAGTCCCCAGCGAGCAGCGCCGGGGTGCCGCCCATGCGCGCGAGCAGCTCGCGGGATTGAACCAGGTTGTTTTCCAGGTCGAAGGAGTCGTTGCGCAGCGACCCAAGCACCACGGTCTCCTCACCGATTTGGGATTGGACCCACAGCGCTCTACGATTGTTCACGGGATAGTAGAAAGGCGCGCCACCGGCTAGCTGTTGCGTTGGCAAGGGATGCAACGGAAATCGCGACAGGATGGCGTTGCCCGAGCGAACGCGAAAGAAGGGGAGACCAAAGCTGTAGTTCGGCGCGAAGGCGTGAGCATACATACCCACTGAATCGGCGAGAAACCGAACCTGGTCGATGGGACACGGCCCGCTCTCCACGTCGATCTCGGAGAGGAAGACCAGGTGTGGTTGCTCCTCGCGCAACAGCGACGCGATTCGCTCGAGGCAGGCGCTGACCTCGACCGTGGGTCGGAACGACAGTCCGCCTTCGCGCACGAAGCACTTCGCGATGTTGTACGCAATCACCTTGACCCGGCGCGGTGAGCCTTCTTGTCGGGGATGGCTCGTCGTCCCCAGCTCGGGTTGTTTCCACGAAGGCCAAAGCCCGTTGACGCACGTCAGCACCAAAGCACCGACAACCGTCGCAATCAGAAGTCCGATGGCACGACGAAGTCGCGTGCGGCGCACCCGCGCGCCTCCTGCCCGCCGAGAGCTCTCCGGCTGCCCCGGCTCGTTCATGAGCCAAGGGTACCACGAAGGGTGCATTTTCGCTTTGAATCGGGCACCAAGTCGACCAACCTAGGCTCGACCTGTGCGGAGCATCGGAGTGCGGGAGGTGCGAATGGACACGGAGGACATTTTCGTATTGATAGGTATTGCCGTCGTTGTCATCGGAATGGGGTTCGGGTGGCGCGCCCTGCGTCGCTGGGTTGCCCGGGACCGCGCCCGGCGAGCCCTGCCTTTTGGTGTGAACGTCACCGTGGCCGAAGGAACTCGTTGCGGCCTGTGTCGCGCTGCCTTGACCTCGTCGGCCACCCGGGTGGCCGGGCTCGACCTTTGTCCGGCGTGCCTTCGCGGAGATCTTCGTGAACGGCTGTTCGGCAGCGGGATCCGCATCCAAGATGTGTCGCTGTGGTACTATCCCAGGGAGGGAACCATCGGGGGGCAGAGTCGAAGCCTCCGCGGCTCAATTGGGTCTTCCACGGGCATTCAGGCGAAGTTTGCGCGTCAGGGCGATTGGCTCATGCTCAGTGACGCCGACGGCCACGAATGGAAGTCCGGCGATCCGGAGTTCGACAGCGCTGTGGCGGTACGAACCAACGACGGAGAATCGCTGGCGACGGCGTTGCAGTCGGCCAGTATTCGCAGCGCCATTGGCGAAGCCCTTCGCTTCGAGGCCTCGGGACTCACGCTCAGCGACAGCACCCTCCAATTGGACGTGAGCGGCCGTGTGGAAAAGGAACTGGACCACCTGCGGTGCTGCATGGCCATCATGCTCGGCCAGCTAGCGCAGGGAGCAGGATCTGGCTATCGCGGGTCACCAATCGAGCAAACCAACCGCCGACCTTACCCGGACCTCTCCTACGTGCTGGACCAAGGTCCATCGACCGTGCGCAACGCATTCATTTCGTTCTCATCGCTGGACGACCTGCATGACGTTCAGAGGCTGTTCGAGAGCCAAGCTGGTTCCGACAAGCCGGTTGAAGGGTTGCACCTGAAGGCCGTTTATCTGGGTGGCGCCATCACCGCTTTGACGAAAATGAGCACGCTTCGGCTGTTGGTCATGGACGATGTCACGGGGGTGCAGGATTGGACGCCGATGGCATCGCTCTCTTCACTGGAGGCGTTGACGCTTGCCCGATGCCCCCTGTCCGATGTTTCGTCCTTGGCCGGGTTGAAAAGCCTTCGGACGTTGTCGCTAGAACAGAGTCCAGTGTCCGACCTGACGCCGCTCGCGGGATTGACGTCGCTCCAGGAGTTGAACATCCGGGCGACGGCGGTCTCGGACTTGACGCCTTTGGGCGCGCTGTCGGGTTTGCGGCAGATTCGGTTGATGGGGGCGCCGGTGTCATCCCAGCAGGTGGATTGGCTCCGCAAGGCGTTGCCCGATCTCGAGGTTGCAGAGTATTGAGTCGGGGCGGATGCCGCTCCTATGCCACCGGTCACAATTGTGGTTCAGCGTCGCCACGGTGACAGATCGGTAGGGCGCCCGTACCGGGCACTGTGGTGACAGATCGGTAGGGCGCTCGTACCGGGCGCCGCAGTGACAGATCGGTAGGGCGCTCGTACCGGGCGCCGCGGCGCCTCATAGAGGCGCCCTACCAATTTGCAGCTGCGGACGCGTCCCACCAGCTCGAGGGGAGAGATGGCGGGCTGAAAACGAAAGATGTGGCAGGCGGTCTACGACTCGACCAGGGACATGGAAGGCTCACCGAACTCGCCGGTCGAACTAGTCACCGCGCGCGTGCGGAACCACGATTGGCGGGGTTGTACCAGCCCGTCGCGCGCGGTGACTAGTTCGACCGAAAGCGACGTTCTGGAACAGCCTTCCTTGTGAAGGATGCAAGGCGAAATCCTCGGGCGGCGCTACGCCGACCACGGTGCAGAGCACCTAGCTAGACTCGACCCTGTCCACATCTCTCGTTTTCAAAGAACCGATGGCGAGTCTACGCGAGTCGCCGAGCGGATGGGAAGCACGATCGCGCACTTTTTTCCAACCTCACCGATCCTTGAACCGGCTCACGCGAACGAACGGACGGGCATCGAGGACGATCGCTCCGTCCTTTCGATCCATGTCGTACTCGAACCCCCAGATCTCGTTCTGATCGTCGCGCGCGATCAGGATCAGGCTGTCGACGCGGTAACCGGATGGGCTTCGCTCGGACACGAGCTTGCCGACATCCAGCCGCCTTTGCCGATCGGGCACCTCCTTTTGGATCGCGCGAAAGAACGCCTCATGGGCGAAGATGCCCCGTTCGGGCTCACCGACCAGGAGCGCGTCGAGACGCTGCTCTCGAGCAGCTCGAATCACCGCCCCTCCGATGTCCTCGACCCCGGACAGCCACTGCGGGATCGAGGACGTCGACGGTGATGGCCGTGGTGACACGTTCACCACCTTCCAACCGATGCGCGAGAGCAACACGACGACGCGCAGCGAGCCGCGCTCTTCAGGGTCGTCCGGGTCGCCCGGAACGGGCTTGTCGAAGACGATGTCCATCTCCACCCCGAACGCGAGGTACTGGAGGTTCTTGGGGGTTCCGTCGGATTCGTCACGGTAGTGGACGACGGGGATGTCGTCCTTCATCGGCTCGATGTCGATGCGGTGCAGCGGCAGGCGGCGCCCCTGCAGCGCTGCATCGTTCAACGTGACGAGCTCGTCAGCCAGCGCGGTGAGCGGCGACGGCGCGAACAGCCCCGAGCCGTGGGCGTAGTCCGCTTCGTCGGGAGGAGCGGTCACCATCGTATCCGAAACAGCAGGATCGGGGGATGCGACGATCGGGGTCGGCACCGGTGCGGGCGCTGGGGTGGGCGGAGGCGGCTGGCTCGTGGCGCACGCACTCAGCACCAGCGCCGTCAGGCATAGGAATGGACGCTTGTCGAAGCTCGGAAACATGGCAACCCTCTGTGTGAGGCTACCAGCGTCGCGCAGGTACGCAGCCCGGCGCAAGCGATCTGAACAGCTCGGCTTCAGAGCTCATCCGCCGTGATCGCGAAAACCCTCGCTCAGCACCCCAACCCTCGTCTCGAGCTTCCGCGCGCGATCGAGGAGCGCGAGCGCCAAGGTCAAGTCGCCGGACTGCCGTGCAAGGTCGCCCGCCCGCTCGAGGCAGACCAGGGTCTTCTGCCAATCCTCCGCAGATTCCCAATGCGATACCAGGCGCAAGAGCTGTGAGAGACTGGCCCCCTCTCGCTGCTCGTACCACTGCGCAGCTAGCCGATGCAGTTGGCGGCGCTGCGAGAACAGCATCCGATCGTACACGCCGGAACGCAGTGTCGCGTCGACGAACCCCCAAACATTGCGCTTTCCGGCAACGGGACACAGAAGCCCATGGTCGCAAAGCACGTCGACCTCTTCCTGTATCTCGACCCCAGTGAGCTCTTCCGGCGCCAGCGCCTGCAGCATGGCGAGCTCCGCCCCCTCCTTCAGCAAGCTCGCCAGCTTGAGCAGCATCTGCTGCCTCGGTGACGACTGCTCAATGACCTTCTCTTCTTCGGTTCTTCGCCTCGCAGCCACAGGACGAGCCACCGTGATTGGGTCCGTCTTCCCCTTGACCCGCAATGGCTCCACCGGCTCAAACTGCCATCTCCCGCCAGCTGCCTCGCAAACGGACTCGTCGCAGAGAATGGTCCCGTTGCTCGCCTGCATCAATCGAGCCGCGAGGTTGACCTTGTCGCCGAGCACACCGTACGTGCATCGCGCCGAGCTCCCGTAGGAGCCCACCCGCATCTGCCCCCTCGCTAGACCGATTCCCGTCCCCGTGATGAACGAGAGCTCCGGTGGAAGTGTCTGCAGCTCGAGCGCTGCCTCGACAGCGTGGCCGGCGTCGTCGTCATCGGCGCCCGGCGCCCCAAACACCCCATACAAGTACGTTCCCTTTGCGTCGATACTGACCTGGAGCAGGTGTCCGTTTCGACGGCAAAGCACGCTCTGGATCCAGCGGACCGTCGCATCGAGCCTGGCGCCGGACGGCTCGTTCCGCTCGAAGTCGCCGAGACCATGAACGCGTACGAAGAGCGCGGTCGCCTCCCGCAACTCCGCCAGAAAGCACCCGTCGCCCCGAACGATTCGGTCATAGACGGGGGTCAGCACCCAAGGGAGCATTCGTTCGGCGTCGACCGAATTGGCTTTCTCCAGATCCCACGGGGACTCGGACACCCGTGTGAGCAGCTCCGAGACGGCAACGAACTGCAGGTTCGAGGTGGCATCAACCCTTGCGTCGCCGAGACAGGCGCCGCTTCCCAGCTCGACGGCGAGGCCAGCCTCGACCAGCACCTCCCCCGCTCCAGCGAGACGTTCCCCGACCGCGAGACGCACCAGGGGTTGTCCGGCCACCACCTCGATACGTTGGGGGTCTCCCACCAGAAAGCGCCGGACTTCTCCCTCGCAAATCGCGATCTTGATCCTCAGCGAGAGCGATTCGCCGGACCCCGATAGCACCGGAGCGATCGTTCGCATTGCGCTCTGCATCGCAAACGCACAGGCGAGCGCCCGCAGGGTCGGCCGTGGAACGTCGCCCCGTATCGCCGGCGCAGCATCGAAGCAGCATGTGATCGCGTCGCCGCTGAATCCTGTCACGCTACCACCGAAGCGGTGCACCTTGTCAATCAGCGCCGCATAGACCTGGTTGAGGTGACGTACGACCTCCTCGGCGCCACGCTGGAGCCCCAAACCCCGCGCAAGCTCCTCCGTGAGCGGAGTAAACCCAGAAATGTCAGCGAAGAGCACCGCGCCTGAGGAATTCTCTGGCAGACTCGCATGCTCGGCCAAAGCGATTCGTCGGTCGATGGGGACGAACGACGCGATCGACTCCAGCGCGCTCCGACTGCGCTCCGCGATATCCAGACGTAACTGCTCGAGCTGACGCTCGAGCCTCTGTTCGCGAGCGTGAACCTCCTCGGCCATGCGGAGGAAGACCCGCGCCAGGCGTCCCAGCGCGTCGGGGCGCAATGCTAGCTCACCCAGTGTTTCGGGAACGAAGCTCTTGTCCTCAATCGAACTGGCCGCGGCGGTCATCACCTCGACTTGATGCAAGTACTCGAGCTCCAAGTCATGCCATCTCTTTCGCTCGAGGCTGCCCCGGATACGCGCGCTGAGCAAGATAGGATCCACCGGCTTGGGAAGGTAGTCGTCAGCGCCCAACTCGATTCCACGGGCTGCGCTCTCGGTATCGTCGGCGGCCGAAACCACGATCACAGGAATATCGCGCGTTGACTCCATGGCCTTGAGTCGCGCCAGCACCTCGAAGCCACTCATCCCCGGCATATGGATGTCGAGAAGCACGAGATCAACAGCAAAGTCCCGAGCTGAGTCGCTCTGGAGAATGGCTAGCGCAGCTGCGCCACAATCAGCCATGACGGCCCGGTGGCCGAGACGATCCAGTCGGCGTGCAAGCAGCTCACGGTTGGACTCGAGGTCGTCGACGACCAGAATTGTGCCTCCTCGCACGGTGGGGGAGACGACAGCGCGAGTGCGCAGGTCATCCAGCGCCAGCGCGGCGTCGGCAGGGCTTCCCCACGCCCGCTTCGTGGACGACGGTTGCTCATGCAAGAGCGCATCAAACCGACGAACGGCTTCCGCGATTCGCGCGAAGTCCCCGACGGAGTCGGCGATCGACGCCCGATGGCTCACCTGATTCTGAAGCCAGTCTATGGATCGGCGGGCGGCGCTCAGCGGCTCGACAAGCGCGACACGAAGCTGCGCTACCCGCTCGTTGAGCGGCGTTGTGTCGGCGCCATCGAGTTTCGCATTGACGTTCGACAACAGTTCCAGTGACCTGGCTGCGATGGATTCGAGCTGCTCCTCGACGTCGCGGAGCGACGAGTCTGGATTCCCGTCGGCCAGCTCCTCGAGGACGAGCTGGGAGTAGCCAAGCATCGAGTTGATCGGGGTCCGAAACTCGTGCCGCAAGTGGGCAAGTGCCACATCTGCTTCGCTTGCAGGGTGCTTTTTGCTTGATTGCTCAGCGACCAAGAGGCAACTCCAGCCGTCGTACTTGTTGAGGAGCGATCTACGAGTCTACACGACGGAGGGTCGGGCAATCTATTCGTATTGCCCCGACGCATCCCGCCGCCAGGGCATCGTCGAAGGAGACACCCCTCCCGACCGGACGGTGCCCCTGCTTCCGTCCATACCAAACCCGAACAGCAGCCCGAGTGTGCGCGGGTGTGGGCACGTGGCCACCGCCGCGCAATGTCCATGTCAAGCGAGGAGAGATGTGGAGCGGGGCAGCGACGCTTGACCTCGTTGATACGATCGGAATACGACCCTGAATCAATCCTTCTACCTAGAAAGCCAAGAATGGCCATCGAAAGAAAGCAAAGGCCGCTCTCAACGACGGCTGCTTCGTTCAACCTGGTAGCGCTGGCAGCACTCGGGCTCTCGGTGGGAGGATTGTGCGGCTGCGGCAGCGACGCGAGCGGAACGGAGGGAACAGGGGACGCGGGCGTGGACGGCGCCAGCCAGGATGGTAGCGCGGACGCCGACGGGAGCGGATCGGATGCGGCCAATCCGGACGGGAGCGGATCGGATGCGGCCAATCCGGACGGGAGTGGACCGGACGCTGTCGGTTCGGATGCAGATGAGCCCGACGCGCCCGTTTCAGATTCCGACTCGCCGGATACGGGACCGAGCGAACCGACGGTCATTCTACCCCGAACGTCGATTCTGGCCGACGAGGTCGCGATCCTCGTGAATGACGCAGATCCGCAGTCCGTCGAGGTTGCTGCCTACTACCAAGCCGCCCGAGGAATTCCAGACGGCAACGTGATTCACTTGGACTTCACGCAGGTGGTCAATCTCGATCCCGCCGGCTTCGCTCCCCTGAAAAATGAAGTGGACAATGCAGTATCGACCGACATTCAGGCATTCGCTATCTCGTGGACCACGCCCTATCGGGTTGGTTGCATGTCCGTTGCAAGTGCTTTCGCCCTAGGATTCGACGACAAGTACTGCAACACCACGGGTGGCTCCTGCGGGATAACGGCCCAGGTGGACTACTTTGATTCGGATTCGAAGAGGCCATTTACGGACCACGGTGTGCGGCCGACGATGATCCTCGCGGCGGCGAACGTGGACAACGCGAAAGCACTCATTGACCGCGGCGTGGCTGCGGACGATACGTTCCCAACCGGGGATGGATATCTTGTGCGGACGACGGACGTCGCCCGGAGCGCGAGGTGGTCGAACTTCGTGGCGACGGTTGCCGACTGGGACTACCCCAACGGCTTGCAGCTCGAGTACCTCGACAACTCTGACGGCAGCGGGTCCAACGTGATAGCGAACACGAACGACGTGTTGTTCTACTTCACGGGGTTGGCGAACGTTCCGGAAATCGCCACCAATACCTATCTCCCTGGCGCGGTAGCGGACCACTTGACGTCGTTCGGGGGGCGCATTCCCACCAGTGGTCAGATGAGCGTCGTGAAGTGGCTGGAGGCGGGGGCAACCGCGAGCTACGGTACGGTGGTTGAGCCGTGTGCGTACACCCAGAAGTTTCCTGACACGCGGGTGATGTTGCCGCACTACTTCCGAGGCGAGACGGTGCTGGAGGCGTACTGGAAGTCGGTGCATTGGCCGGGGGAAGGCAACTTCGTGGGTGAACCGCTCGCGAAGCCCTGGGGCGCCGCTGACATTGGATTCGACGCAGCATCGACGACGTTGACGATCAAGACGACGTTGATGGATCCGGAAAAGTCGTACGAGCTTCGGGAAGCTGACGACAGCTCGGGGCCTTGGACGACCGTGCTGGCGAACATCACCGTGGCGAAGCATGAGCGAGCGACGATCACGTATGAGCCTGCCACCGCGAAGTTCTACGAGCTCGTGGAATTGCCGTAGCTTTTTCGGCGGTCCCTGCGCCTGCGGCTCCGTAGTCGTCGACTCCGCGCAACGTGCCGCACTCCGTCCACCGCTTCAAGCCGTGACACCCGCGCTCTTGTTTGCCGGAGCGTTCGACGCCGCGGTGTTGTCGGGTGTATCCTCCCTGCCCGGCCCGAACGCCGGATTCCGCAACATGGGAGGGTACGCATGGACGTCATGGAAGCCATCAAGGGACGCCGGACCATTCGCAAGTTCAAGTCCGATCCGATCCCCCAGGAAGTCGTCGACGAGATCTTCGAAGCTGCAATGTGGGCCCCATCACACGCCAACGCGCAGCCATGGGAGTTCGTTCTCGTCGGGCCGGAGGCACGCGCGCGACTGTTGGTGATGCTTCAAGCCAAGGTCGACGAGATGCTCGCGGCGCCGGACGTGCCGGAACCCAAGCGCAAGGGGCTCTTGTCGTTGCGGGCGGACTTCGGTGGGGCACCTCTCATGGTGGCGGTGGTGAGCCGGGCGGCGAACGAACCGCTCGAAAAGCTCGAAAACCCTGAGAGCACGTCGGCTGCGGTGCAGAACATGTGCCTCGCCGCCTGGGCGCGGGGCGTGGGGTCGGTGTGGCTATCGGTTGGCGCCGCACCTCCTTCGCGCGGTATCCTGCAAGTGCCCGAAGGCGCCCAAGTCGTCGCTCTGCTCGCCCTCGGTTACCCTGGCGTCACACCGCCTCCGCCGCTCCGAGAGGACTACAAGGCGCGCCTTCGGGAAGTGAAGTAGATGCAAGGGGTGCTCGTTCACAGAGGAACCGAGATGAGCACGCTCGCGCCATACTTCATCTCGACCGCATGATCACCGTCGGCGCTGACTTGGACCGGCCCTGCGGATCCCTCGAGCTCCAAGGCGCCGTTCGCGGGCGTCCGCGGATAGGGGTGATCGCGGGGGCCGATATCAAAGAGCGTCAATCGGAGCCCCCCCTGCAATCCCTGCCAGCCGGCGGAGGACGAACCACCGACGTTCGGAATCGACACATAGGCGCGTTCGAACCGTCCCAGCACGGCGCCTGACAGGATGCCGTATTGGAGGGGATAGACCGCGAGGTCGAGCTTTCCGACGAATGCCATTGTCTCGCTGTCATTGCCATCGGACCGTTTCTCGCACCTGACCTCATCGTCGCATTCGTCCACGAGCACACTTGGAGCGAAGGAGACCCTGACCGGGCCAAGCCAGCGGCCGAGCTCGAAGCCCATTCCGAAGCCACTGAATTTGCCGGGGATCAGGGAGGTTGGCAGGTGGACGAACTCGAACCGCATGCCCCAAGCCCAGCTGTCTTCCATCTTCCAGGCCAGCGGTTCCGGAAGCGGGATTCTCACACAGCGCGGCGGCCCCCCGCCCACGAGTTGGAGCTCAATGGCCGCGGGCTCATTTGCGAGCGAATTCGCGGAGCCGGGCGAGAGGGTCAGCAACAGCTCGTGGGTGCCGGAAATGTCTGCGTAGTAGTCTACATCGTGATCATCCACCACCAATCCTGCCGCGTCCCACCAAACACAGCTGGGCTCGGCGAGCCGCACCATCGCTGCGTTCCGGAGTCGCGTGCCCGGCGCGGCGTCCGTTCGGACGCTCACTCTTTCGTGTGCCACCTCCCCCTTCCAATCGAAGGCCACCGAAGTCGCCCGCACACGCGCGTCGAGCCCGGGAAAGTGTGCGGTGCTCGGTCTCACCGGCCGATAACGGTGCACGGAGCAAGCCGATAGGACCAATCCCATCAACACAGCAAACGTTGTGGCAAAGCGAGGCGCCATCTGCGAGACAGCATAGCTGGTGAGAGGCTGCCCCGCCTGTGTAATGGGAGGTGAACGTTGAAGCCACGCGTTCCGGGCGGCGAGGGATCGCTCAAGGCTGAAGGCGTGCCAAGCCCCCGCGTGTCCCAACCCAGAGCGAGCCGGCGTATCGAACTGCACTGGTCACATCGTTGCTGGGAAGCGGGCCCAGCTCGGCGAGCGATTCGCTGCCTTGCTCGAAACGCACCAGCCCTCCACCGAGGGTTGCAGCGAGGAACCCGGAATCGGTGGCCACGAGCCCGTGGGGATTGATCCATAGACCTTCCAAGCCCCGGACGACCGTGGACGTGTCCTCTCCGAGACGCGCGACACCGCCAGCATACGTACCCACGATAACGCCGTTGGGCTCGGACAGAAGCGCTGTGACCCATCGGTGAGGCAATCGCCCGTCGTCGATGGTATACGGCCGAACGCCATCGGGCGAGATACGCGCTACGCCGCCTGCGGTTCCAACCCATAGAACGCCATCGCCACTTTCAGCCACGGCGTAGACGATGCGACTGGGCAGGCCGCTACTCTCGTCCAGCTGCCTCCAGGTTCCTTCCCGCACACCCACCAGACCGCCACTCGTTGCGAGCCAAAGGGTCCCATCCCTGCCGCGTGTCAGACCGTTGACATGGGACGTCGAGGCCGGCATCGGCATCGCTGTGATCTTGTCCGCGTGCCAACGGAACAGCCCAGTCGCGGAGGCCATCCACAGATTGTCGTTTTCGGAGAGCAGGGCGTTGACCATCCGCGGAGCTCCTCGAAGCGTTTCTGCCTGGCCTCGTAGATCCAGGAGGTACACTCCGTCATTGAAAGTGCCCACGGCGAGCCTCCCACCGTGTACGGCCAGTGCTGCGACATGGGCCGACGGAAGGGTCCCCGCATGTTGACCACCCAGGCAGCCTACGCTCGACGCGACTGGCCGCACTTTACCAGCACGCTCACGGAAGCATCCCACAACGGCATTGGATACCTTCTTTGCACGCTCGGCTGGTTCCTCGGTGAGCTGCCACCATCCTCGCGGGTCGGTCCCGATGTGCAGCACGCCATCGCTCCAACGTAGGGAGGAGATGCGCCCGCGAGAGACCCTTCCATCTCGCCATGGCTCGGCTGCTTTGGCGTCCTCAGCCAAGCGCCAAAGGCCGTGGGAGGCCGTTCCGATCCAGAGGGAGCCGGCGTCGGTCGCGGCCAGCGCGGTGATGGAATCCGCCGGCAGTCCGGCTACAGCATGCCAGTCGTGACCCTGGAGCCATCGAATCCCACCATGGCGGAACGCGACCGCGACGCCCCCCTTCCACGGTGCGATGGCGGTGGGACTTGCAGCGGGCAATCCCGAACAGGGGCTGAGCAGCTCGCCGCCGACCCGAAGGAAGCCGTCGAACAGCTCAACGATCACCCCGGATTCCGTGCGAACCACATCGAGTCGCGCACTCCTCGCGAAGAAGCATTCACTGCTGACCGGAGTCTTCACCGCATGGGACGGCGAAACCACCGGCCTTGTGGCGTTGGTGGCTGTCCACCTCGCCGTGCTTGCCGCATCAACCTGCACCTTCTCTGTGTCGGTGACCGGCACCCGCACGGTCGCTTGGCGCTGAAAACTATTCTGGGCGTAGTCCGTCGCGACGAGCCCAACCTGGTAGTCACCTGGCACGGGCAGCGGCAGCCGAGCGGTCCATTCCCGTTCGGTTGTGCGCGTCATCACCCAGGTCTTGCCGGCGATTCGCGCGGACACGCGCCTGACGTCCGCCAGGTCGAGCCGTATGGAATCGCCGTGCTTGTCGAAGACGCTATCGTCTGGGACAGCGATGAGCTGAAGCTCGGTGCCGCGACGTTGGGCTCGGAGAGCGAACTGCGGAGGGCGGCTGTCGACCCGAAACAGCAGCATGCTTCTGGGCGAGGTGAGGCCCTGCGTCTCGGTGAAGACCTGCACGCGATACAGGCCATCACGCACCCATCGCGGAACCAGGAACCGCCCGAGCCACAACTTCTCCAAAGAGCTCCACTGGCAGCTCACTCGTTCGCCCCAAGGCAGCACGGCTACGACACTTTCGACATTCCTGGGCGCCCGAATGCGGAGCTCCGGATCCCCCGGAGCGATCCGGTCCGGGCTGAGCGAGTCTGTGGCAACCAAGCTGGTGTGGTCCGATAGGAGCTGGTACCGCGAGCCCAAGGCCACGATCTCGTCGCGGACCCGATGACCCCCGGACTTGCGATAATCACGCTGCAGGTCCTGCATCCGAAGGCGTGCCCAGTTTCGTCCGAGCAACGCGCGTTCGGGGACGGCGTTGCTGACCGCGGTGGTGGCTTTGAATTCGACGTTTCGACCATTCAGCGTGCCCGTCACCTGCGCACGCAACGGGGCGGAGCCGAGCGAGGCCTCTTCCGAGAGTCTCCCGATGACACGGAGTGTCTCTCCGAGTGGCAGTCGTTCCGGCCATGAGCCGTGGCGCTGCTCTTCGCTGAGCCCCTCGATGTCGACCTTGACGTTCTCCAGAACCGGCGCAGCGATCAGTGAGGCGTAGGACTCCGCGAGCTTGAGGCCGGCTTTCCCACCGGGGAGATAGCGCACGGTCGATTCCGGAAACAACT
>Ga0180009_10004465_pt1 | contig 15418 bp, 10 predicted proteins | sample OS_PC_MetaG_FD_123537 | JGI IMG/M metagenome (GOLD analysis project Ga0180009, IMG submission 123537) | Groundwater microbial communities from the Aspo Hard Rock Laboratory (HRL) deep subsurface site, Sweden - OS_PC_MetaG | ecosystem: Environmental > Aquatic > Deep subsurface > Groundwater...
GTCGCTGCCGTGGTGCTCGCCTCCCCCTGGCAGATGGTTGACGCCGATGCGCTCAGCCGGCTGGCCATCGGCCGCACCATCGTCACCACCGGCTCCGTGCCCGCCACCGACCCCTTCACCTTCACGGCACCCGCGAAACGCTGGGGCAACCCCGAGTGGCTGGGCGACACGCTGATCTATCTGGTCCACAGCCACGGCGGCGGCCGTGCAGCCCAGGTCTACAAGCTGTCGTTCATCGTCGCCGGCATGGCGCTGGTCTGGATCCTCGCCCTGCGCATGGGAGCCGGCCCCGCCATCGCCGCCGCGGTGCTGTTGATGCTGCTGCCCGGCTGTGCGGCCCGCTTCACCCTGCGCAACCAGATCCACGCCTTCTGGCTCGTGCCGGCCTATGGCCTGCTGCTGCACGCCGCCTGGAGCCACCGCCGCTGGCTCTGGGGGCTGGTGCCCCTCGGTGTGCTGTGGGCCAACCTCCACGCCTCCTTCCCGCTGGGCTGGGTCGTGCTGCTGGCCGCGATGGTCCAGGCGCTGGTCCAGCGCCGGCATGACCTGTGGCCCTGGATCCTGGCGCTGCTGGTGCTGCACCCCGCCCTGGCCCTGCTCGGCCCGCAGGGCCCGTACTCCTATCAGCAGGGACTCGACCACCTGTCCGGTGGCAGTATCTACCGCGAGCTGATCATGGAGTGGCGGTCGACCGACACCGCTCCCTCGAGACTTGCTGCGCTCCCGCTGCACCTGATGGGCCTGTTCGGGCTGGCGAGCTTCCTGCCGGCGCGCAACCGCATGCAGGTTGGACCGCTGCTGCTGCTGCTCGCGGGGCTGGTCCTGGCCAGCTCCTCCCGCCGCTTCCTGCCCCTGCTGGTCGTGCTGGCCCTCCCCGCGGTGGCCGCCAACTTCACACGGCTGCTTGACTCGGTGAGCCGCCGCTGGATCCGTCGAGTGGCGATGATCTGCATCGCGGTCCTCGGGCTCGGGATGGCCGCCGTGGTCGCCGTCGCCGCACGGACCGACGACCGCCCTCCCCTGATGGGACGGGTCGATGCCCCCCTCGCCGCGGCGCGCTTCCTGGCGAACGACGCTCCATCGGGCGCCCGTCTGTTCAACCCCTACAACAGCGGCCCCTGGCTGCTGTGGCTGGTCGGACCGAGAATCCAGATCTACATCGACCCGCGCAACAACCACGGGGCGGCGCTGCTGCAGCGCTACGTGCGGGATCTGCTGCCGCACCCGCATCGGTTCGAGCAGGAAGCATCCCGGCTGATGATCGCCCTCTGCCTGGTAGACCTGGGCGACGGTCGGTACGGGCCCCTGGCCGCGCACCTGGCCCTGGCCCGTCGGCGGTGGCGGATGATCCAGATCGACGGTCGGTTCGCGCTGTACGCCCGCGCGCAGAGCGCCATGGCCCAAAAGTGGGGCTACCATGCGCTGCGGGGAGAGCTGGGTTTCGAGTACCTGGCCCAGGCGCCACCGCAGGCGCTGCGACACGATCTGCTGCGGGTGCGGCGCCAGGCGCCCGCGCTGGCCCAGGCGATCGAGGGCTACCGTCTGCTCTGCCTCGACGCGCCGCCCCCTGCAGTGGCGACGGCAGTCGTGCCGCTCGCGAGAAGACGTGCCGGGCGGGCGCGCCGGCTGCTGGAGCACTCGCTGCCTCGCCTCCCTCCCTCCCCGGCGCTGATGGTCTACCTCGCGACCGCCATGGCCCGCACGGGTGACCGACCGGCCGCGCAGCAGGTGCTGCAGACCGCACGGCGGATGTTCCCACGAGCGGCAATGGTCCACGGGCTGGCCGAGGAGATGGGTCTCAGGTCCCGCGGAAGATGATGGGGAAGCTGAAGGACTGGGCCCCGATGGATGGGAAGGCCCAGCGCTTGATCGACCGAGCGATGCAGGTCACCAGATCCGGGTTGTTGCCGGCCGAGACTCGCACCGAACGCACGATGCCGCTGTTGCCGATCGAGACCTCCACCTCGGCCTTGACCTCTGTGAGCGAGTCGTCCCGCTTGAGCGCGCGCTCGTAGCAGGCCTTCAGCGATGCGCGGTGCTTCTTCTGCAGGGCGATCAGCTCGCTGACGCTGATGCGGCGGCGTGGGTCCGAGACGGTTCGGGTCACCGATGGCGCCGCTGGAGCTTCCGACGACGGGTTGCCCCTGTCCTTGTACAGGTCAAGCAGGTTGCTCGGGCGGGGGGTTCGCCCTGTGCTGACCTTCTTGGCGGCCGGCCTGGGCCGGGGCTGCCGCGGCGTGACCCTGCGCTCGGGTTTCTCGGAGCGGTTGATCTCGAGCGGAGGGAAGTCGATCGGCTCCGAGCCAGCATCCGGCGCATAGGAGGGGTGGTGCGCTGCCGGCTGCTGAGTATTCATGGCCAGCTTGGGCGGGTCCTTCTCACCACGTTCGAAGAACAGGAAGTAGCCCACGAGGAACAGGCCGCAGATCGCGGCCAGCCCGCCCCCGATCCCGGCGCTCACCATCCACAGCGGAGTGCGGCTCTGGGGGGGCAGAGCCACTGGCGGGAGGGGCATCACCTCCTGCGACGGCCGGTTCATCGGCGGGAGCGGTGCGAGGTCCATCTCCTGCGCGGGACCTGGCAACGGCAGTTGCTCGGCCGGCGGGACCTGCTGGAACAGGGGCACCTGCATCTGCGGAGCCTGGGGCTGCATCTGCGGGGGCTGCATCTGCGGGGGCTGCATCTGCTGGGGCTGAATCAGGGGCGTCTGGGGGATCGGTGTCGCGATGTGCGATCCCCCCCTGCCGCCGACGTGAGGGAGCCCCGGGGATGTGGGCGGCGCCGAGGCGGGCGTCTGGGGGCCAAACGCAGACTGGGGCGCTGGATGCTGTGGCGCCGGCGGCATGCTGGGCAGGACGGTCGGCGATCTGGGTGTCTGCATTGGATACAGACCCGACTTGCCACGCGGAGGAGGCGGGGGGTGCTTGGGCAGATACGGCCTCAGCTCGGGAACGTCGTTGAGCTCCAGCCAGTCGTCGAACCCATCGCGCCACACAAAAGCCTCACCGCCCGTTTCCCCGCGCCTCACCCGGGAACAGAGCTCCGGCAGCCCCATTGGCCCGTACTGGTTTCCGTCGACCGCCAGGTACCACTCGTCCTCGGGGGCCGCAGACTCGCTCAGGAAATCAGGCACGGCGCTGAGGCGGGTCGCCTCTGGCCCGAAGTCATCGTCCGCGTCGAGGGACGGCAGGTTGTCGGGGATCCGGCTCGAGACCGGCAATGGCGTCAATGGAGAGGACGGCCTGTGCTGCGACCCGCGAAAGGCGCCATCGAACGCCCGGGCAAGTGGCCGCACCCCGCTGCCCGCAGACCTGGGCAGCGTGGTGGCCGGGTCCTGGTCCGCCCCACGGCCCGGCTCCCTGACAACGATGATGTTCGAGCAGTTCTTGCAGCGGATCTTGAGCACCTTGCGCCGAACCTTGTCATCGGCGATGGAGTACTTCGTCTTGCACTTGTCACAGACGAATTTCATGTCAGATGAGACCCAGCAGGTGTTTGCGGATGTGTTCCCGCGTGTTGTCGTCCGGGCTGCAGCGCAGGGCGCGCTCCCAGAGGTCAATTGCCTTGTTCTTGAAACCCTTGCTCTGATAGAGGATCGCCAGGTTGCGCAGCGCGGCAAACATCTCGGGCTCCAGCGCAACGGCCTCCTCGAACTCCTGCATCGCCTGGTAGGTCATCCCCTTCTTCTTGAGGAACAGGATTGCCAGTTGGTAGTGCAGGCGCGCGGAGAGCGGGTCGACGCGTATCCCTTCCCGGTAGCTCTCGATCGCTCCATCGATATCGCCTACTTTGTACCGTTTGACGCCTTCCTGGATCGCTTTCTTGGCAGTAGTTGAGACCTGGGACTGGTTTGACTTGTCCGGGTTGCGCCGGGCGCTCGCCAGGACGCGCTCCACGGTGGTCTCCAGTGTGGCCATGTCAAATGGCTTCTCCATGAAGGCACTGACCCCGTAGGCCTCTTTCAGGTCTCTGGCGAACCGCCACCCGCGATAGATGCTCGAGATCATGATGATCGGGATCTTCCCATAGCGGTCGCTGCTCTTCAGCTTGCGACAGATGTCGAAGCCGTGGATCTCGGGCAGCATCGCGTCCAGCAAGATGAGGTCGGGGGTCATGCTCTTGAGCAGATTGAGCGCCTCCAGACCGCGGCCAGCCTCCTGCACGGCATAGCCGCGGCTTCGCAACGTTCGCCCCACCAGCCGGCGCAGCTCCGGGTCATCATCCACCAGCAGGATCTTCTGGGTGGACACATGTGGGGGCTTGTACTCCCCGGACCGACGCCGCCCCAGCGAAAGCGTGTTGTTCTGGTCGATCGACACTTCCAGTTCCTCGTCCACATCCCCTTCGGTCTCGATCAGGATCTCTTGCTCGTCGATGTCACCTATCGGCTTCTGCGCGGCAGACTTGCCCCCAAGGGCGTCGATCAGCTCCCGCGGAACCTGGGTCAGCTCGTCAGAGAAGACGAACAGCACCATTGCCTCATCCGATGCGGAATCCCCCTCTGCAAGGTCACCGCGGTACTCCAGCTCACCGGTGCGCTTGGCAGCGTACGCGCCCTCCACCGCCCGCCGCAGCATGCCGTACAGGGCGACGCAGGGCAGGACCTTGCGGCTGGAGGTGAACGCGATCTCGCTCACCTGGTTGTCATCGGCGGGGTCGGCCATCGAGAGGAAGATGCGTTCCCCGTCCACCCTCACCGGCAGCACGGTGTACTTATGGGCCGTCTGCTCCGGAACGACATCGAGGTAAGTCAACGGGAGCACCAGCCGGGAGAGCCGCACACCAGGGACCCCGACCTGGGCGGACAGCACCGACAGCAGGGCGTGCTCGCTGGCAAGTCCAAGCCGAGCACACTCGGTGGCCAACCGGTTGCCGGTCTCCCGTTGACTGTCCAGCGCCTGCTTCAACTGAGGCGGGGTCAACAGCCCACGTTGGACCAACATCTGGCCCAGCGGTCTACGTTTCACAGCACCCCTGTCCTGGTCTGTCCCCGAGTGGGGCCCGGGGACGGTAGTCTATCACCCCTTTGGCGACACCTCAACGTCGCCCAGTCGAAGAAGGGTTCGATCCAGCAGGTATTCTGCACGCACATTGCGCATCGCACGCAACGCTTGATAGCGCAGCTGAGGGTGAGCGAGGGCCAGGTCAGCGACGAGTCGCTTCATCCGCTGTCGCTGGCTGTCGGGCTCGCACCCCGTCCGCTCACACGAGCTGACACGAAACCCCCGCTGCTCCACATAATCGCATATCCACGACTCCGGGACATAGCACAGCGGACGGATCACCACGTTCCGTCCGTCATCGCTGCACAACCGGGGCGGCATGGTGCGCAGCTGGCCGGCAAAGAACAGATTCAGCAGCAAGGTCTCGATCAGGTCGTCGAGGTGGTGTCCCAGCGCGACCTTGCTGCATCCCAGCCTGGCCGCCAGGGAATAGAGCACCCCCCGCCGCAGCCGCGAGCAGAGCGAGCAGGGGATCGATCCCCCCTGCAGCTTGGTCCGCACCACCTCATCGATCGGAACCGCCTCGACGTGATGCGCGTACCCGTGCTCGCGACAGTGCCTCTCGAGCCACTCCCACGAGACGTCGGGGCGACCGTGGTCGATGGTGACCGCGGTCAGACGAAAGCGGACCGGCGACCGCCGCCCCAGCAGGGCCAGCACCTCGAGCAGGGTCAGGGAGTCCTTGCCGCCCGAGACGGCGACGAGGATATGATCCCCCTCCTCGATCAGGCTGAAATCCCCGACGGCCTCGCCAGCCCGCCGGACGATGCGGCGCTCGAGCTTGCTCCGGAACCGAAAACCGCCCCCCTTGGCTTGTCCTGTCTGGCTCACTGTGAAGCGCGACGGCTAGTCGAGGAACTGCAGCAGGTAGGGACGGTAGTCCGCATCAGACGGGAGGTTGGTATCCACCACCAATCGCCCGTCCGGGCCGACGTAGACTGACGAGCCCCGCTGTTGCCAGATGGGCAGCTCGGAGTACTCGATGTTGTTCTGGCGCAGGATCTCTTCCTTCTCCAGCGGGCCGAGGCCTTCCAGGAGCTTGGTGGTGCCCTCGGAGTTGGAGCCCTCCTGGCCCAGGACATAGGAGCAGTAGCGGTCCAGGGCGGCAACCGCGGCCTCCTGCTGCCGCCACATGAAGTAGGCCACCACGAGATCAGTCTGGGCAAAGGCGTACAGGGTGCAGGTGAAGAGCGCCTCGTCCTCCACCAACAGGCTCATCTTGCTGGACGCGACAGCCATCAGGTAGCCCTGCAGGTCGCCGGCGCCATGCCAGCGTCCAACAACGTGGCGGTGATCCAGCAGGATGGACATCTCCATCTGTTCGATGAAGCCAAGGCGACCGCACGGGTCGCCTCCCAGCAGGTGTGATCCGGCGCGCACCATCATCTTGCCGAAACGGGCGTCCAGTGGGCGGGTGAACCCGAAGTCGGGCGAGTCCAGGATCCCCTCGAAATCCACCCCACACAGGCGCGCGACCACATGACCCTGGGGGATCGGTGTGGTCGGGGGGATCTGAAAGCCGCGGAGGCGCTCCAAAAGTGTCGTATTCATTGGCAGATCATGGTAGCAGCCCCCCACCAGCCCGTCAATTTTTCCCAGCCGCGGCTACTGCTTCCGCCGGCCGCCACGTTTGTTGCCCCGTCGCCGCCGTTTCTTCACCTTGCCGTCCGATGGCTGCTGCTCTCCCTCCGGCGGTGCCGCCGTGTTTGCTCCGCCCGCCTCCTCGAGCGTCGGATCGTCGAGCCCATCGATGTCCTCGAGACTGTCCAGCACATCCTCCAGCTCCCTGACCTCGACCAACTCGTCGTCGCCGTCGGTCAGATCGATGGTCTGGTCATCCAGGCCAGCCTCGTCGCTCTCGGTGTCAGAATCACCCGCGAGGCTCGTGCTCCCCTCCGCCTCGGGCGCCTCCCCGGGCTCGGGCGGGTCCGCCGGCTCCAGGATCGAGGAGTCGTCCTCCTCCGGTTCCGCCTCGAGCAGCTGCTCCGGTTCCGCCTCGAGCAGCCCCTCCGGCGTCGACTCACGGTCCGACAGCTCGAGGTCGTCCAGTGGTCGCTTGCTGTCACCCTCCCGGTCGACGCGCTCGAGCTCGTCGTCCACGGTGGGCGATGGCACCTGCCGCTGTGGGACGGGTGTGGAAGCAGCTGCACCCACTCGCCCGGGGGCGACTGGATGCCCGATCAGCTGGCCGACGAGCTCCGCTGCTTCATCCCGGGCCCCAGAGGGGCGCGAGGACCGCAGCTCGCCCGGCTTCTCCGCCCTGGAATCAGTGATCAGGCCGCCTATCGCCTCCACGCGCTGTCGGTCGGAGGCGGCCGCCTGCTCCAGGTCCTTGGAGATGTCCGCCAGCGCACGCTTCAAATCGGCAGAGGGTGCCAGCTCCACATGTCGCGGCCTCGTGATCTCCTCGTGAAGGTTGAGCCTGCGACCGGGCTCGCCGGAGGTCGGGCGATCGAGCAGGAGCTCGGACTCCTCCTCCTGCGTCTCCTCGATATCGGTCACCTCCTCCACCAGATCATCGGTGACCACGACCGCCGAGTCGTCCACGTCGGCGGACACGCTGTCGGCCCGCAGACTCGCCTGATGGGACGGACGGATCTCGATCGTCTCCCCCTCCTCCTCGTCGTCCGCCGCCACCAGCTCGGCGATGGCCTCGTTGGCCTGCTGGATCGCCTCCAGCGCGCTGCTGCTGCTCGGGGCAGGTCGCTGATCGAGCTGTCCGCCGTCGAACAGGCCCCTGTTGTCGAAATCCAGCTCGTCCTGGGCCACCTCCCCTCGCGGCCCGTCGTCCTGCGGCAACTCCTCGGCCACCGCCGCCGCATCCAACAGGTTGGAGCCGACCACCCCCATCGTCTTGGACACAAATCGGCCCAACCGCAGGCGGGAGAGGCGCAGGCCGGTGTCGAACGCGAACTGCTCGAGATCCTCCAGCATCTCCTCGGCGGACGAGAAGCGGTCGGCCGGATCGCGCTCCAGGGCGCGCATGACCAGGATCTCGAGGTCCACCGGGTAGCCGGCCCGGGCGAAGGTCGGCGGGGGGATTGGGTCGTTCACCACCCGCCGCATGGCCTCGTAGGAGGCTGCGCGAAACAGGCGTTGCCCCACGGTCAGCTCGTAGAGCAGGACGCCGACGCTGAATAGATCCGACCGCCCATCGACCGACTGCCCGAGGATGGCCTCGGGGGCGAGGTAGGCGAACTTCCCGGGCGCGGCCCCGCTCTCCTGACGGATCTGGTTCTCCGCCCTGGCGATACCGAAGTCGATGATCTTCACCACGCCGTCGAACGAGACCAGGATGTTGGTGGGGCAGATGTCCCGGTGGACGATCTTCAGCGGCTGTCCGGTCTCGTCGCGGAAGGTGTGGGCGTAGCGTAGAGCCTCGAGCGCCTGGGCCATGATGGTCAGGGAGAGCTCCATCGGAATCATCTGACCCTGGCGAGTGGCGGCCTCCGCCAGGTCTCGCAGGCTGGCGCCCGTCACACGCTCCATCACGATGAAATAGGACTGGTCCTCCTCGCCCACGTCGTAGATCTGCACGATGTTCGCGTGACAGAGCGCGGCGGCCAGCCGGGCCTCACCCAGGAACATCTCCACCGCCTTGGGATTGTCGCTCAGACGACGGTGCACACGTTTGAGCACCACCTGGCGCTGGAACCCGGCGACCCCGGTCTGTCTGGCCAGGTAGATTTCGCCCATGCCTCCGGCGGCTATCTTGCGCAGTGGGACATAGCGCTGATTCAGCAGGCTCCGATTCACGGCCCATTCCTCCCACTGTTGCCGCGGAAAGGCGAGATATTAGGCGGCTGCTCGCACAACGTCTACCACAAACTCGCCGCAGTTTCATGCATATCGGAGCTTGCCTGGGCCCCGCGAGGCAAGACACGCGATGCGCGCAAGAGATACACTCCGCGTGATGGCCCCCTCGCTTCGAGCCGGCGGGATCCTGCTGGCCTACGGCGCGCTGCTTCTGCTCCTTGCGCCCGCCGAGATCAACGGTGACGGCGTGGGCTACCTGCGCCAGATCCCGCAGCACACGCTGGCTCCCGGGCATCTGGCCTATCTGCCGCTGTTGCGCCTGCTCGCGCACGTCTGGCCGCACGGCGCGCTGCTCGACCTGGTGCTCCCTGCGCGGCTGCTCAGCCTGGCCTGCGCCCTGACCAGCCTGGTCCTGCTGTACGACTCGGCGCACCGCCTCCACGGCCAGCGACAGCACGGGATGCTCGCCGTGGCGCTCCTCGGGCTGAGCCACTGCTTCATCCGCTCGTCAGTCGAGGTGGAGGTATATGCCATATCCACGCTGCTCGCGACCGGTGCTCTGTGGGCACTCACACGCTCCCGTCGGTCGTTGCGCTGGGCCCTGCCGGCCGGTCTGTTGGCCGGCACGGCGGTCCTGCTGCACCTGACGCTGACACTGCTCGCCTTGCCGTTGATCCTCCTCCTGGCGCGCAGCGAATGCTCCGCACGCCGGGGCCGCCCTCCAAGGGAGGGCCCCCGCCGCCTCGCGCTACCCCGCGCGGCGCTGGCGGGGATCGGGGCCATGGCCCTCGTCATCGTGCTCGCCCTCGGCGCCTCGCTCGCGCATCGGGGCCTCCCGGCCGGCGAGGTGTGGGGCTGGCTGCGCAGCGCCGACCATGGCATCCCCGATCCTCACGGCTGGCTGGCCCCGCTCGTCGCGCTGTGGGGCATCGCGCGTTCGCTGGTCCACGTGCCCTACCCCTACGAGAGCTCGATGACCCTGGTGCTGACGCTGACTCTGCTCGCCGCCTCGTGCTGGATCGTTGCCCTGAGCCGGATCCATCGCGTCCGGATCGACTGGTTCGCGCTGCTGAGCTGGTCACTGCCCCTGGCGCTGTTCGCGATCACCTTCTTCCCCTCGGACACCGAACGCTGGCTGTTCGTGCTGCCCGCCGTCGCCCTGTACCTGGCGCCGGCGCTGCGCTGCCTCCCCTGCTGGCGCCTGGCCGTTCTGCTGTCGACCATGGCTGCGGTCAACCTGGGGCTGGGCCAGGCGCCCGCCGCCTTCCGTCGCCGGCCGCTTCAGCGGGCGCGCGCGGTGGAGCAGATCGTCTCATCCCGGTCGCTGGTCGTCTCGCCGGGCCACGGCTGGGACGAGCTCGTGGGGCTCGGCATGGCCAGAGAGCCCGAACGATACCCGCTGATCTACCACGTCGGCGCCGACGGCGGGCTGCAGCGGGCGGCGGCGCAGATGCACCGAAGGATCTGCGCGGCGCTGGCCGCCGGACGGCCGGTCTTCGTCGTCCGTCTCGAGGACAGCGTCGACCCCCGCGGCTTCAAGGAGCTGGCCTGGTTCGGCTTGAGCCGTCGAGGATTCGCCGAGCTGTTCCGTCGCTACCGGCCGGGGGCCGGCGGCGCGGCTGGCCTGTGGCAGCTGGAGCGCCCGGCGCCCTGAATGGTTGATCTTTTCGGCCGCGTTGCATAAGAAGGGGCGGCACCTCGTCAACCGAGGAGCCAGACACACTGGAGGGAACCGTGAAGACACAGATCCTGCTGGGAAGTCTCGGTCTCATCATGCTCGTTGCCTCGCCCGCCAGCGCGGGACCCCCGAAGGGCCTCAAGCCCCACGCGCCGATCGTGTGCAAGGGCAACCGGGACATCAAGCTGGTCAAGCGCCACATCGAGACCAGGGGCGACGCGATCACGATCATCGGCAACTGCGACGTAGTCGTCGAGGGCAGCCAGATCGTGGCAGGCGGTGCCGCGATCAAGCTCATGGGCAACGGCGACATCTCCATCACGAACAGCGTCGTCCGGGGAGCAGCGCATGCCATCCACCTGATGGGCAACGGAACGGTCAAGGCCAAGGGGACGCAGTTCCACGGCAAGATCTCCGTCCTCGGCAACGGCGAGTTCAAGGACCTGGGGGGCAACACGTTCGACAAGCGCGGACCGAAGCCCAAGGGGAAGCCCGACGAGCCCGCTGCCGAGCCACCACCCGCGCCGGGCAAGCTCAAGAAGGCAGACCCGCCCCGTTGTGTGGGCTCGAGGGGGCTGACGCTGACCAACCGGCTGATCAAGACCGAGGGGGACGGTGTGGCCGTCGTCGGAAGCTGCACCATCAGGCTCGTCAACTGCCGCGTCGAGGCCGGCGCGAATGGCGTGGCCATGATCGGGAGCGGGCGGGTCGTGCTGGAAAACACCTACGTCAAGGGGCGTAGCGCCGTCTCCATCGTGGGCAGCGGCGATGTCTCCGCCCAGGGCTGCCAGCTGCACGGAGGCATCCAGCGCGTGGGCACCGGCAAGTTCATCGACAAGGGCGGCAACACCATCAAATAGCCCGAACCGAACGCGTTGCCTACCTGCCGCCCCTCAGCTTGACCTGCACCTCGCGGACCTCGCCCGGCTTGAGCCTGACCCGGACCGACTTGCTCAGCCCCAGCTTTGGATTGGTCAGGGTCAGTCGATAGCCGCGCGCCGGCAGCTTGACCTTCTCGACCGGCGCGTTGCCGAACGGCCTGCCGTTGAGCAGCACCTGGGCCGGCAGATCGCTGTGTACCGTCAACCAGCCGGTCGGACCGGCCCTGCGCCCGACTGGCACCAGCTCCGCCTCGATCTCGACGCTTTCCCCCGCGGAGAGGTTGACCTGGGTCCGGTAGGGCTCGAAGCCCGGCTTGTAGACCTCCACCACGTGCTTGACGTCGGCGCTCACCATCACCCGGCTCGGGGTCCTGGCGCGTTCGTGGCCGTCGATCACGATCGTCGCGCCGCGGACCAACCCTGAGCGGACGACCAGCGTTCCCAGCTCGCGCCGCAGCACCGCCCGCAGCTTCACCGTGCGCCCCTCCTCCACCACCTTGCGCGTGCGGAAGATCTGGTAGCCATCCTTGACGATCTCCAGCGGCAGACGCATCATGGCGCGCCGCTCGAGGGTCAGCGGCGTACGCCCGACGCGGCGGCCGTCCTCCAGGACAGCCGCCTCCGATGGGATGCTGGTGATCGCCACCTTGCCCATTCCCAGGGCCCTGGCATCGGGGACCGCCGGCTTGCTGCTGCAGCCGGCCACGACCAGCGTCACAATCAGCACCCACCTCATGCCAGCTCCCGTTTCAGCTCGCGACCCATCAACTGCTCGACTGCTGTCATGGGTGACAGGCCCTCGTACAGCACCGCCTGCACCGCCTCGGTGATCGGCATCTCGACTCCCAGCCTGCGCGCCAGTCCGTGGCACGCTCGCGCGCTCCGGATCCCCTCGGCCACCGTGCGCGTCCCCGCCTGGACCTCCGCCGGCGAGAGGCCCTGTCCGAGCTTGACGCCAACCGAACGATTCCGCGACAGGTCGCCGGTGCAGGTCAACACCAGGTCGCCCATTCCAGCCAGCCCCGCGAGGGTCAACGGGTTGGCCGCCTTGGCCACGGCCAGGCGGGTGATCTCGGCCAGCCCGCGCGTGATCAGCGCCGCGCGGGTGTTGTGCCCCAGCCCGAGCCCGTCGGCGATCCCGGCGGCGATCGCCACCACGTTCTTCGCCGCTCCGCCGACCTCCACACCCGGGATGTCGTCGCTGGTGTAGATCCGGAACCGGTCGCCGGCAAGCGCCCGCTGCACCTGTACGGCCACCTCGATGCGCTGGGCCGCAACCACGACGGCGGTGGGGAGCCTCTGCGCAACCTCGAACGCGAAGCTGGGTCCGGAGAGTACGGCGAGACCGGGGTGGAGCTGCCTCGGAACCAGCTCCCGCAGGACCTCGACCATGGTGGCCAGCGTCACGTTCTCGATGCCCTTGGTCGCGCTGACCAGCAGGGGCTGGCCGTCGATCGCCGGGCCTGCCTCGCTCCAGACATCGCGCACCACGTGGGAGGGGAGGACCGACAGCAGCAGGTCCCGCCCCTGCACCGTCGCCCGCAGATCGGTCGTGACGTCCAGATCGGGCAGGTCCACGCCCGGAAGGTAGGCTGAGTTGAGCCGCCTGTCGCGGATCTCCTCCGCGACCTCCGGCTCGAAGGCCCACAGCGTCACCCGGTGCCCCTCCTCGGCGGCGAGCTTCCCCAGGGCGGTGCCCCAGCTGCCCGCACCGACCACCCCGACCCTCATCGCTGGCCCGGCTCGGCCTGGGCCACGTGGTTGCGGCCGGCGTGCTTCGCCCTGTACAGAGCATCGTCGGCCGCCGCCACCAGGCCGTCCGCCGTCGATGAATCACCCGGGAAGCTCGCAACCCCCAGGCTGATGGTCAGCTTGCCCAGCGGCTGCGCCTGCTCGTTGTCGAAGCGCGTCTCGTCGACCCTGCGTCGCAGCTGCTCGGCCACCTGCGACGCCGAGTCCTTGGGCGTGTCGACCAACAGGACGGCGAACTCCTCGCCGCCATAGCGGGCCACCGTGTCGTTCAGCCGACGCCCCTCGGCCAGCAGACGGGCGACCTGCCGCAGCACGCCGTCGCCGGCCGGATGGCCGTTGAGGTCGTTGAAGTGCTTGAAGTGGTCGACGTCGATCATCAGCAGCCCGAGGGGCAACCCCGTCCGGTTGCTGCGCTCGACCTCCTTGCCCAGGCGCTCATGGAAGTAGCGGTGGTTGTACAGTCCGGTCAGACCATCGGTGATGGCGAGCTGCTGCAGGCGGCGGTTGGCCTCGGCCAGGCTGTGATTGGCCTCCGCCAGTGACCGGTTGGCCGCGTTGAGATCTCTCGTGCGCTCGGTGACCCGGAGGTCCAGATCCCGGTTCAGGCGGATCAGCTCGTCGTTCTTGCGCCGCAGATCCCGCAGCAGGCGTTTGTTCTCCTGCACCAGCCGGTAGTTGCTCAGCAGCCCCGCCACGGTGAGTCGCAGGTCCTGCTCGTCCCACGGCTTGCCGATGTAACGGTCCAGGCTGGCGCGGTTGATCGCACGCACCACCGAGTCGAGCCCGGCCTGGCCGGTGAGCAGGATCTTCACACAGTCGGGGTGGCGGCCATGGATCACCTCGAGCAGCTCGACCCCCTTCATCCCCGGCATGATCTGATCGGCGATGACCATCGCCACGGCTTCGTGCTCTCGGTCGAGATCGTCGACGAGCTCCAGCGCCTCCTGGGCGTTGCGCGCCAGGTCGATCTCCCACTCGTCCTCGAACCGTGTCAGCTGCTGCCGCAGGGCGTGGAGGATACCCTCCTCGTCGTCGACACAGATGATGTGCTCCCTGGCGGAGACCCGGACCCGGGCGAGCTCACTCTCCGGCATCGTCTGCCCTCTCCGCCACGGGTGGCCCGGACAGGGGCAAGAGCACCGTGAACGCAGTGCTCCCGGGCTTCGACTCCAGCTCTATGCTGCCGCCGTGCCTGTTGACGATCCGCTGCACGATGGAGAGCCCAAGGCCCGTTCCCTCCCCCCGCCCCTTGGTGGTGAAGAACGGCTCGAAGACGCGGGGGAGCACATCCTGTGCGATGCCCGGGCCGCTATCAGCCACACAAACGCCGACCTGCTCTCCGCGGCGGAACGTCTTGATGTCGATCGTGCCTTCGCCGTTCATCGCCTGCACGCTGTTCTGGATCAGGTTGGTCCAGACCTGGTTGAGCTCGTCCGCGAACACAGGCACCCTGGGCAGCTCGTTGTCGTAGTCCCTGTTGATGGTTATACCATACCGCATTGTGTTGTGCAGAATGGTCAGTGTGGTCTCGACCCCCTCGGTCAGGTCCACCTCCGTGGCCGAGGCCTGGTCGGGGTGGGCATAGGTCCTGAGGGTGCTTACCAGCCGAACGATCGAACCGATGGCGGCCTCGATCGACAGGGAGCTGCGCTCGAGGAAGACGAAGTCCTCCATCAGGCCCACCAGCAGCTCCGGTGGGACCCTGGGTCCCAGCTCGGCGATCCGGTCGATCACGACCACCACGCCCGCCTCCACGATGCGCCGGGCGAGCCTGCGGGCCAGCAGGACTCCCCTCTGCTCCAGTACACCCTCCAGCTCCCGCGAACGACGCCGCACGTCCATCGGTGACAGGGGTCTGGTCTGGGCCAGGGAACCTCGCACTCGCTCGACGTCGGCGAAGAACCGGACCACCTCCTCGGCCGTCAGCCCGCTGTCGAACAGCTGACGCAGCCGCCCGACGAGCCGGTCGAGCGTCTCGCCCAGCGCCTGCGATGCGCCGTTGATCGCCCCCGCAGGGGTGTTGATCTCATGGGCCACGCTGGCGACCAGCATGCCGAGCCCCGCCATCTTCTCCGAGTGGATCAGCTGGGCCTGGGCCTCCTTGAGCTCCGCGAGTGTGCGCTCCAGCTCGCGATTCGTCTCGCGCAGCTCGCCTGTGCGCTGTGCGACCTGCTGCTCCAGATCCTCGGAGAAGCAACGCACCTCATCATATAGCCTCGCGTTTTCGATGGCGGTCGATGCGTGGTCGCAGAAGGTGACCACCAGGCGCAGATCCCCCTCGGAGAAGTGCCCTGCCCCCTCGCGCATCGCGGCCACCAGAGCGCCCAGCACGCGATCCCGGGTCTCCA
>Ga0180009_10004466_pt1 | contig 15417 bp, 21 predicted proteins | sample OS_PC_MetaG_FD_123537 | JGI IMG/M metagenome (GOLD analysis project Ga0180009, IMG submission 123537) | Groundwater microbial communities from the Aspo Hard Rock Laboratory (HRL) deep subsurface site, Sweden - OS_PC_MetaG | ecosystem: Environmental > Aquatic > Deep subsurface > Groundwater...
AAATTCAAATTTATAAGAAAAATAATGCTCCTTCAAAAAGTAATTGCTGGGATTTGGCGAAAACCTATCTTTTTGTGTCAAAAATTATTTGAATCATAACACAGCCTGTGGAGGGGCATTGGATGCGAGAGATAATATCCCCCATTTCTTAAAATTTTTTCTGCATCTTTCTTAAATTAAGCAAAGCTTCTTTTCGCATATTCTTTTTACGTTGAATTGTTTGCTCATCAGTAAGATTTCTCCAATTCATTCCCTTAATCGAACTTAATCGGTTCAAGTAACTTATCCATTTATATAAATAAACCAATTTCTCCCATTCTTTTGGAAGTTGATTATACTTTGAGTATCCTTTAACTAAATCTTCTTTATGGGCAAGTTTTCTATCTGGCGTTCTAAGTCCTGAGAATAAATCTTGTACTGTCCCACTTGATCTTGAAAATTCAAAATCAATTACACCACTAACAACATATTTTTTACCATCTTTTTTAACTAAAATATTTGTTAACGATGCATCTCCATGGCATAATCTCGGACCTACCTCTTTTTTTAATAAATGTTTATTCGAATCAAAGAAGTCTTTATTTTGTTTCAATGTTTTTGGCGAAATTAATTTTCGTTCTTCTAGTTTATTGAATATTTTTTTAACGTTATTATCATTTTCAACATACCAGCTTTTGTATGTTTTTATCAGATTAAGATTGGGATCAAGTTCCCCATATGATTTCATTTTAAAAGAATGCATTTTTCCATATAGTTCTCCTATTTCCTCAAAAATCTCTTTTTTATTGTTTATTTCTTCATATGATTTAAGCACTGATTTTCCGCTCAATTTTTCAGCGATAATATATGGTCTTTCAATAACTTTTTTTGTATAATCTGATTTTATTATTTTAGCAATTGGAAAATCCTTGAATTTAGACTGAACAAGTTTTCTAATTTTGTTTTGTTTAAGAACATAATTTTCATAACCTTTAAGTTTTATTATCTTAATTACATAATCTCCATCACTTAGCTCAACATCATAAGCAAGGTTGTTGTATCCCTCTGGAAATTCATTTATTGATTTTATTTTACTCTTCGGAAAGTTTTCTAAAATCACCCTTTTCACATCAGAATATTTTGAAAGCTCTTTTTTCATATTTTGACAAGGACTTTCATATTTTTAAAACCTTAGAATGCTCTCTGAGGGCTGGATGCGAAGGGGAAGACAGAATAAAATTATCATTTACCAATAAGGATTTATACGGAAATATCTGCCCTGAGAATCTCTTGCCAACCTTCTTCTTTTTGTATGCCTTTCACACGTTTGCTCTTTTCAGATTAGGTATATACTTCGTGATCACTTTTTTGATTTTCATATCTTAACTTCGATCATCTTTCTGTCTTTGAATTTCATTATGGATTTGTACCCTGCCTTTCTGGCGAGGGCAAAGGCTTCTATCAGCTTGTCATTTATCTCCCCAGTCCTGTGGGCATCAGAGCTTATTGTTATGGGGATGTTCCTTTTCTTCATCTCCTTCAGGATCCATTCCGAAGGATATTGAGCTCCGACATCTTTTTTGAATCCGTGGGTGTTGATTTCGATGCAGATTTTCGCTTTCGCAGCTTCGTCCAGGGTCTTCAGCACTTCCTTCTTGTACCATTCATCCTGCTCATTGAACAGCCTTGAATCTTTGTTGTAAATCTTGACCATGTCAAGATGGCCCAGGCATGTGAAGAAATTCGATTTTATCATAACCCTGAGGAGATGGTAATATTTCCCGACAAATTCTTTCATTCCAATGCCATTTGCTATTTCCATCCATTTTTCAGGAGTGGTGTTGATTGAAAGATATTCTTTTCCGAAGAGCACATAGTGTACAGAGCCTATTATTTGGTCATAGAGTTTTTTATGATCTTTAATTTCGTTTGCAGTCCATTCTTCATATCCCTCTAGCCAGTCCATCTCTGTTCCCAGAGAGATCTCTATTTTGTCTTTGTATTTTTTTTGCAAACCTCTAATTTCATTCACATATGCCCCATAGTCAAATTCATAGTTGAAGGGACCATGGTGTGAAGATAATTTTCTGAATGCTTCTGGCCTTTTGTAATGGTCACAGAAGCAGATGTAGCTTATGCCTGCAGCGATGGCTTCTTTAACCATGTCTTCAGGAGCCAGCTTTCCATCGCTTCCTGTCGAATGAACATGGGAATTGATTAAAATGTGTTTCATTTCATCCTCTCTTGCAATAGCCAATGCTTCTTTATTTTTAAAACCTTAGAATGCCCTCTTCCACAAAATCTCAAACATTGTCCTTTCAAAATCCGAAACATCTTTGCTCCCAATCATTATTCCGATTGAGTCATGTTCCCTGAATGTCAGAAAGGCGACCTTATCCCCATAGATTATCTTTGTTATTTCAATCTCCTCATCAACAAATCTCATGTCCATGGCAGTTTTGGGAGCAGTTTTTCTATATTCTCTCATTTCCTTGCAATCAGAAGTTATAACTCTAGAAAATATCTTCTGCTTTCTTTTCTGTTTTATAAAATGGGGAAAATAGAATTCCATCCTGTCCAGCATTTTTGGAGCCCCTATGAACCAGGCTTCTTTGTTCTCATTTAATATGTCTTGAAATATGGATTTTATCCCACTTATCTCTTCATACATCTCAATCTTGGGCTTTTCTTTCAATGAACTCTTCATTCCTTCCAACTCTTTCATGACCGAGCTTACTTTTTCTTGCCTTTCTTTTAACTCATCCAAAAACCTTCTCGGATCAACTGCTTCAAAATACTTTATACCTTCTTTGATGGCATATGATACATATCCCTGTTCTATCAATGATTTCAGAATGTCATAAGTGGTTACCCTGTTCAAATTCGCTTTTTCTGAAACTACTGTAACAGATGATTGTCCGAGCCTAAGCAATGCAAGATATACCTTGACTTCTTTATCGCTCAAACCTAGTTCAATTAATATCTCTTCTACTGCGACCATTCTATCCTTTGATCTTTCAACTATATAAGTCTTTCTTTGTGTAGTAGATTTTCTACAACATAGCTTCATATATTGTCACTACTCCTTAATAACATCCATAACAACGTGGATAGGAGAAAAACAAAATGGGAAACTACAAACCTTTGAGAACAGGACAGCCAGACCTGAAGAATGTCCTTGAAAACCCCTCGCTTGTTGAAGGGCTTTGCAAGAAGATTCAAACAGGAGTGTTAGAGGGAAACCTGCAAAAATGGGAAGTTGAGAATCTTTTCTCAACTGCTAGAGCCAATATTGCAAACGGATCCTTTGCTTACCAAAAGCTGTATGCTTTGGGAGAAGCAATAGGGGTAACCTTCCCTGTTTATGCTACAAAATAGGGAAGGCCCTTTCATATTCACTAATTCAATGTAAGGAGGAAAAAATAAAATGGAAATATACAAAAACCAATATGAGCGGGAATTTAGGGTGCTTGAAGATATAAACACAAATGGGATAATGTCTGCCTGTGCAATGGCACCATTTGATAATGCTAAAGAAGCATTAAAAAATGAAGGGTATAAAGTCATTTCACTTGAACAGATGGCCCAATTGAGGATACAAGAAGGTAAAGATTCTGCCATTTCCAGATTAGGAAGTTGGACAATGGAAGATTTTGTTTACATCCCAAATAAAGGGATCTTCTTGACAAAAAATTCCCCCATAATGAAAAATGCCAAAAAAGCAACCAACTGTTCTAGGCAAGGAGTAGATCTTTATCTTGATTCAAATCAGGTTGAGAAATCAATTGAAGGTTCTTACAAAATAAAGGATGCGGAACATCATGTTTGTACACCAATAAGGATTGTGATTCCCACATCAAGATTCGCTGAAGAAGGACTGACTTCATATGCCTTTGGAGAGCATGCAAGAAACTATGGAGAATTTTTGAAGGAGATTGGAATCCAGGATCTTGAAATCTGTCTTGGAAACACAAAAAAACAGCCTTTTGCAAAAAAAGCTTGGTTTGAAACATTTGAAAATTCTGAGTTGCGTGGAGACCATGATCTGACCGGGAGCATGGGTTTTTATGGCCTTGTTAGGGGAATAAAGAAGCAATAGAAGAAAATTATTTTTTATTTTGGGCCGGAAGGCCCATTTTTCTTTTAAATCCGAAGTCATATAAGTGTTGCCCCGATAACCCCCCCATCCTTGAGAGTTTTTGCAATTTTTATCTGCCCCTTAAATCTAAAGAATGTTCTTTTTCTCATTTCATTCTGCGCTGAATGAAGAAAAAGATTATGCGCATTGGATAATCCACCAGAAAGGATAATCAGTTCGGGGTCTAATAGTTTGATTATGTTGCTTAATCCTATCCCTAAATTCTTCCCTGCTTCTTCATATATTCTCCTTGCCTTTTTGTTTCCCTTCTCCGCTTCTTTTTGCAATTGGATTATATCCATCCTCAAACCTTCTTTTCTCGCTTCCTTGATTATTGCTCTTCCACTGAAATATTCCTCCAAACAACCCTTGCTTCCACAGTTGCACTCTCTCCCACCATTTTCAATTATGAGATGGCCTGGCTCTGGAGCATTCCCCCCGCCGGAATATAACTCCCCATTGATTATTACCCCGCCCCCTATTCCTGTTCCCAATGTAAGCAAAACCATATTATCTGCACAAAAGCCAAAATTGTGTTCTGCAATCACAGCACATGTAGAATCATTTTCAATTTTCACAGGCAATCTGAATTTTTTACTTAAGAATCTTACGATATTAAAATTTTCAAATCCCCTTAGATTGGGCAACCTTATTATTCTCCCTTTTTTCTTATTGATTATTCCTGGAAGCCCCATCCCTATTCCTTTGATCTGTTTTTTGTCAATTCCCTCAAGGACCAAAGATATCCCCTCAACTATCTGACCCAATACTTTTTCCTTTCCTTTTGCAGTGCCAAAGGAAACCTTTCTTATGACTTTTCCTTTTTCAACTAAGCCCACTGAGATTTTTGTTCCCCCGACATCAACACCTATTTTATATTTCATTTTTTAAATAAAGTCTTTTTGTAGACATGTCCTGCTTTTTTTGAGCATATTGATACAAAGAATGCTTTCTTTTTCCCAGCATTAATTGCTCTATGGGCATATTTTCCGGGAACAACATATGCTTTGTTTTTCTTCATATTTATTGAAGATTCTTTGTTACCTTTTTTCATAAGAAGCAATACCTTCCCTTCTAATAGGATATACACTTCTGACAATGGTTTCTTATGCAAGTGTCCACGAGTCATAAAATTCTGCTTTCCTATATTCCCGGAATTCAGAACAGTAAGACCATAATTTATTCCATCTTCTTCCCTTATAATAACTGAATAAATGAGTGGATTTTTACTCAAAGATTTCGAAAAAGCCCCATTGTCTTTAAAATATCCATTCATATCTTTCAGAGATATACTAAACTCAGAAGTGCATCCTTCTTTGATATATTTTTTCAATTCCATTTTCAAACATTAGCGTGTCTTTTTTTCAATTCCCTGCTTTTCTTTCCCAATAATCCCATTATTTTCACTATAATGCTGTCAAGATAAATCAAAACTGTCTGTTCAAACAAACTTCCCAATGGTTCAGACAGGCTGTCTATCTTAGCAGGGATTTCTATAATTAATGAGGAATTTCTTGCTGCCCTGGACTTTCTATCAGTTGTTAATACTGCAATGACTGCTTTCTTCTTCCTTGCCTCTTTTATCCTGCTCAAAGTTATCTCTGTTCCGCCCGTTCCAGTAATTGCGATCATCAAATCACCTTTCTCTAAAGCTGGCGTTATTGCTTCTCCAATAATATATGTGGTGAATCCTAAATGCATAAGTCTCATTCCAAATGCCCTTGCCATCAAACCTGATCTCCCTTGGCCAGTTACAAAGATTCTCTCACTTTCTAATATTTTGCTTATTAGGTTCTCAGTCTGTTTTGTACTTACATTTTTCAATGCCCTTTTTATCTCATTTTCTATTTTTTTCTCTATTTCCTTTATGTCAATCTTCTTCCCTTTTGGTTTTTCCTTCAAAGACAGTTTAATCTTTTTAGCTATGTCTCTTGGATTTTTTGATTGAGTAATATCCCTTCCTACAATGACAATAGCTGGATTAAAATTTGAGATGTAGGGCATATTCTTTGCCGTCAAACCTCCTGCAATTGAAATAGGTGTCCTTATTTCCCCCCGTATCGCCTGAAGGTCTGCAAATGGTGGCTTATTTTCATCAATTCCGGTATGCACACATATATAATCTGGCTTTAATTTTTCTATTTCCTTTGCCCTTGAAAGCTTATTTCTTATTCCAATAAGATCGACAACAACTTTTTTCTTTTTCCTTCTCGCAACCTTTATCGCATCCTTGATTGTTTCGTTTGATGCTGCTCCGCAAACAGTCATCATGTCTGCTCCGGCATTGAACGCAATTTCTGCTTCTATTTTTCCAACATCCATTGTTTTCATATCTGCAAGAATTATCTTTTTTGGAAAGGACTTTTTGAATTCATGAATCGCTTTATCAGCAGACTGTTCTTTTAGAAGGGGCGTGCCTAACTCCAATATATCTGCATACTTCTCTATTTGCTTTGCTATCTTCAATGCCTTTTCAATAGTCAATACATCTAAAGCAACCTGTAATTTTGGTTTCATTTCATCCTCCCTTTTATTCACTAATGATTATCGGCTTTCTTCTGAAATGGGCGAATATCCCATTCCCTAATATTCCATCTACACTATTTAATCTTTGCTCAAGTTTTTTCGGATTTTTTACCTTTCCAAAATTAAGGAATAAGACCTTGTTCCCATTATGCCTTACTTCCTTTAAAACTTTGCATTCTTCTTTCAGTTTCTCTTTTACTTCTTTTACCTTATTGCTCTTGACTTCCACAAGAACCGGTTTTGTCAATTCTCCTAATTTGCTTTTATCTGCAACAAAAATCACTTTTCTTGCAGCATAGTCCATCTCCTTCTCTTTTACAAAAGCCAATGCCCCATGCCCCTTCAGCATTTCTTTTTTTCCATTAATCTGATCTGATCCATCTATTGAAATGACCGGCTTTCCATTATTTACTGTCTTTAATCCAGCCCTTTTTGCTTCATTTCTTATCTGAATAGAAGAAGGAATCACCCTTACTTGCTTTTTCAGATCAGATTCCCCAAGGAGCTTTACAAATATTGCCATTGTTGTCCCAGACCCCAAACCCAGAACAATTTTTCTCTTTTCAATTAACCTAGTTAAGAATTCCAGAGCTTTTTTAGATGCCTTCAGCTTTTGTCTTTCTTTCATTTTGCAAATCTCTTTATTTCATCTGATATTGCTTTTGAAAGATCTATTTTTGATGCAGAAGATGGAATGCTGTTACAAGAGACCACTTCTCCCTGTTTTCTTAATTTTTTCATAGCATCCCCTACAAGTATCCCGTGAATGCCTATGTAATGGATAGTCTCTGCTATTTTCTTAGCTTCTTTTCCCGCCTCAACCATTGTGTCCCCTGTGCTGATTATGTCATCCACAATTATTGCGATCTTTACTTTCTTTTCCTTATTTAATGATGAGAGAATCTTGACGCTTTTGGGACCAAGTCTCTTTTTCCTTAAAATTATAGGCTCTATTGACAATTGTTTAGAGATTGGGATTATCCAATTAGAGCTCTCTTCATCTGGTCCGATTAAAACATAATCATCAAACTTTTTCTTGATATATCCTGCTATTACGTCTGCAGCAGATATCTTTACCGCATTTGGGAAAAAATCTTTGAATCTCTTCAATCTATGTGCATGTGGCTCTACAATAAATACTTTGTCCACTTTTGAGAAGATCTTCGCCACGATTTTTGCAGAGATACTTTCCCCTTCTTTGAATCTTTTATCCTGCCTTAAATAAGGGAAATATGGGGCAATAAGCATAACTTTTGATGCTCCCAAATCTTTGGCAGTCTGTGCAGCAAAAAGGACCTCAAGAATTTTATCGGAGATATTATTATAAAATGATTGCACAAGAAACACTATTTTTCCTTTTATTGAAGTGTTGAAACCTACATGCAGCTCCCTATCTGGGAATTTTTCTGCACTTAATTTAGAATAAGGAAGATGTAATCTTCTTGCAATTTTCCTTGCAATTTCTGATGCTCCAGAACAGCCTATTATCACCGATGTCATTTTGCTTTCTCCTTTTTGAATACTTCATCTAACTGATTTATCCAATTTAGCATATGTGTAGTGATTAAAAAATGCTCTTTTACATATTCTTTCCCATAAATGCCCATTTTTTTCCTTAGTTTCTCTTTTTTAATCAGATTGGTAACTTTTTCTGCAAATCCATTGAGATCATATGGATTAAGCAGATATCCTGATTTTCCATGGACTACTTGATCACTTATTCCTCCAACATTGCTTGCAACTACTGGAGTTCCTTTCCATAACGCCTCACTAACTGTTAATCCAAATCCCTCTTTTATTGACTTCTGAATTACCACTACTGCTTTTCTCTGCAATGCATTGACCAAAAGATCATTTGCGACATTCAAGACAATAATATCACTATTCCAGCTCTTCACGTAGGTTACCAATTCTTCATACATCTTTTGACCCATTGGATCATCCAGAGCCATGCTTCCGATCAATACCAGCCTGCAATCTACTTTTTTTCTCACTTCTTTGAAGATATTCACAACTCCAAGATGGTCTTTCCATTTGTCAAACCTGCTCACTTGGCAGATTATGGGCTTGTCTGTTGGGATTCCAAATTTATTCAAATAGTGGTCAATGAATTCCTCACTTAATTCCTTATTTTTCATGCTTAGTGGATCTATAGATGGGGCCATAACACTTTGTTCTGGCTTCAGATCTTTTTTCAAGAACTTTTTTGAAAGAAGAACGATTTTATCATATTTCTGTATATAACCCTTCAAATAATTGTAGACATTTCTGGTGGGGGTTGAAATGTCTGTATGGCATCTCCATATCCATGGCTGCCTTTTCTTGTAGAAGTTTATCAAAGGCAAGGGTTGTATATCATGGATTATGACTGCATCATGATGGATATGCGTGAATGAAGAGAATCTTTCACAGTTTTCAAGATAAAGCCGCTGTTTATTTTTTGTGAAATGTATCCTTTCACCCATCAGGGCATTTGAAAACTTTTTTGTTATGATAAAAAAATCAGGAGTTCCATGCAATATCCTCCAACCCACATCTATTCCTAAAGAATTCATCAGCGGAACAAATCGGTTCAATATCTCTGCAACTCCTCCCCCTTGGTGGGTTGAACTGATGTTCAGAATATGCTTTCCAGCTATCTTTTCAGCACTTTCTTTTATTAATTCTATCTGCTTCTTTCCTATAATCTTCTCATATGCATTCAAGCTTTTCATCTATCCCCCCTCTTTAATAGCCAATCAAAGAGAAAATAGTTAATAAACCTTAAGTTTAATGCCCCGTCCGATATCTTAACCTAAGGTTAAAGAAATTTCTGAATGAAAGGATGCGAGAGAGTCTATCAATTAGAAATCAGTAGCCGAACCGCCTTTCATAATTCTTATGATCCATCCATTCGATCATTATTGAAATAATAACAATGCCTTCTCTTGCAACAGAATAAAGAAGCCTCCAGCCCCTTGGCAAGTCATATTTCCATAGATTGTCTATTTGGTATTTATCTATGTACAATTTGGGAATCAGCCTTTTCGGGACTTGAATTCCGCAAAAAGCATCTCCTTGCAGGTCTTGAATAGCTCTATTGATCCATTTGTAAAGCTCTTGATCTTCAACCTTTGAATCTTTCAACTTGCCATAAGTTTCTTTCAGTTTTTTCATCTGCAAATGCAACTGTAGATTTCATTTTGATTATTGAGGGTTTGCTATCAAATCAGTTCTGCTTAGATATTTTTTCACAAGAGAAGGATTCCATATCCAGGCCACTTTGCCTTCTCTGTCCAAGGCTATCTTTCCAGAATACAATAAATAATCAAAAACAACGCAGAATGTCTGATACATCATTTGTTTTGGCAGATTCTCCCACAGAGCTTTTTTCTTGTATTCGCCAGAATTCTCTTTAATAAATTCCTCAACCATTAAAACAGTGTTTAATTGGGGATAGTGCAAAATGCCCTTGTTTTTCAATTCCTGGCTCATTGTCATGGTTATATATACTTATATAACTATTTAAACCTTTCTCTTGGCCTCTGCACGGTCGGTAGAAAACGTCGATAAGTAAGGAGGGTTGATTGCTATTGGAAGGGAAGGTGATTGTCAGAACAACCGCTAGGTTTTCTACAGCCCCGTCCAAGATTCGAACCGCCCCATCTCCATCGGTAAATCGCATTTTATCGACGCTGAAAGTAAACGCCCAGAGCAGGAATCGAACCTGCACATCCCTTGCGAGAAACCAGCTCGCTGTTAAGCATGACACGCAAATGATCCTGAAACTTAGATTCACCATCATCAGATCCAGTTTAGTTGATCAAATACTCTGCTATTCCAGGCTGGCGGAGTACCATTGTCCCATCTGGGCTTAGAAATGCTACTTCTTTTCGGTTTTTAAAGTTTTCAGAGTTTACTTTTACAATGATTGATAAAACTTCTCAATAGAATATTTGGAAGTGTTGGGGGGATGTACAAAACAATCCTCGCATCTTACCTTGTAATCTCTTGCTCCAACTTTTATTTGGGAATCCCCTACTCCAGATTTTTTCTTTTCTACACTTTCTATATATTTATTATATTCTCCAAATTCTTCCTCAGAAAGTATCACCTTCCCACTATGGGGGCCGTCTACAGGCCATTCAAGCTGAGTCAAGGTGGCTGCTTTTCCACATGGCTTAAATATTCCATTTTGGAGCTGCATTTTGCTGCATGTCGCTGTTGTCCTTATTCTATAATCTGCGAGAGCGATTAATTCGGACACGTTTCTCTGAGAATCTCTAAATTTAAAAGGCTGCCCGAGATAATTCCTATCTAAAAAAGCCACATTAATCTCAAGATACTTCTTGAATTCTCTGCAGAATTCAATTATTTCATCATCAAAGAACTGAGCTTCGTCTATAACCATTACGATGTCTGAGAGATCTTTTATTTTATTGTCTCTTACATAATTCAGAGAATAGTTGTAAACATCAATAGTATTCTTCGAGCTTATTGAAGGTATTTGTATCTTATCATGGGTGGAGCTGACATTTTCTCCATATCTGGTGTCCCATTCATGATTGAAACATAATATTATTTTGTGAGCTATTCTGGCTTTTCTTACAAAAGTCTGCAGCGTGCCTGTCTTTTCAGAATACATAGGTCCGAATGGCGTTCTCAAAAAGCCGTTTCTCATGAATTTTTAACAGAAAGACAGTTTAAAAGAATTATTATAAATTCAGCAGTATAATGGTTTGCCCTCTGGAGTGAACATATGAGGGGTTATTTTTTTAATCTCATGAGTGGACATGAGGGATTTATGTCTTTTAGAATTGTAAGTCCCTGCACTCTTTTTTGAAGTGAAATAGAATATCTCTCCTTTAGAATTTCTTGGATTGTGGATCATATGGATTACGCTAAACACCCCATAATTGTTTATAGGTTCTTTCGATAAAACCCCTGCTTTCTTCATGCCCTCCAGCATGGAATCATAAAGATTTGCGCAGCATCTTCTGTTCAAATATAAATCATGCACTCTCACAACTGCCTCCCAAGAATATTTCTCCCAACTTCTTTCGACCCGCTCTTCCAATTTTCTTTCCTTCATGACATTTTTTATGAGGGTGTTGCTACTTTTAAGCATTGCCAATCTCTCCCAACAGTGTTTTAACCTTGTTTTCTATCTCTCTGTAAAGATTATTGTCATTTGATGAAACTCCCCAGATTTCCACTTTCTTGCCATATTTTTCCTCTATCATGCTTGGAGAAACGTTGTCTGCAACAATAATTATCCTATTTGCCCATCTCGCAAGATCCTGATTTATTAAATTTCCCGAAAGAATTCCTGCACTTCTTGCGCTGTGCTCTGGATTTTTATTGAATTGTTTAAAGAAATCTTCAGCTACTTTGCTTCTTAATTGATTATTTCTGCAAACAAATAACATATTAGTCATTTTGATTTCTATTGACAGAAAGATCAGTGAGCTTTAATTTCTTTCCCTTCTGCCTGAAGAGCTCATAAAGTATGACTCCTGCGGAGACGGAGATGTTAAAACTTCTCACAAATCCGGCCATTGGGATGAATATGAATGAGTCGCATGCTTCTTTGATCTCTTTTGAAAGCCCTTGATTCTCATTTCCGAAGCAGATTATGCATTTTGGGGGAAATTTGAATTTTGTGAGATTTGTTGACTTCTGGATGTCTGCCCCCATGAATTTGAATCTCTGTTTCTTCTTTTCCTTCACAAATTCTTTGAGGTTTTTTATTCGCTCAATCTTCAGCCATTTGTTCGCTGATGATGAAGATTTCTTTCCCATGCTTTTGAGTTTCGGGAATTGATTGTAAGTGTAGTAAAGATTTACTTTTGATATTCCAAATCCATCACAGCTCCTTAGAACGGCAGATGCATTGTGCGGATCCCACACATTATCTACCAGAATTTCAACATTTGGAATCTTGTTTTTATAATAAGAATCAATCCTCTTCTTTCTTGCAATATCCATTTTAAGCAGTAAACATTTCCCTGACATCTTTTGAAGCCTCAATAAAGCCCAATTTAAGGCTTATGTCGAGATATGCCCAGGAGATTATGAACGCTTCAAAAGCCTCCTCATATTGCTCTTTTTTGAAGAAATAAAGGCCGTCCTTGTAGTAATTGGAGGCGAAGTCATGGAATTCCTTGGCGTTTTTATCCTTGGAGATTACTTTGACTTTTTTCATTACATTAGTCATTCTTTTCATTTCTTTACAAGCGTATTGTTTGATTGCCATTGTTTTATAATCTTAGAAGATCCGCCTTCTTATGGATTAGTTTTCCATCCTTAAAAATGTACAGTTCATCCCCGTCACACCCGCCCATGTCTTCTATTGTTTCCAATATGTGTTTTTCATGTGAAGATGAAGACCCGATAAATCCGTTGTATTTCAAGCTTTTATTTATGAAAGAAGTGTAAATAATTTCCTGCTTTTCAGAAAGATCATCATTGATTACTATGATGCTGGTTGTAAAATTCAAAAGTTTCAATTCTTCATAGACTTTCTTTATCATTTCCATATTTTTATATGGAAATATCACAAACCAATTTCTGACATAATCCTCGCCAGTCATTTCATTGGTCATTTATCTTTCCTCCTTTCTTTCATTTTATCATAATTCTCTCTTCTTTCCTCAAGATATTTGCATAAAGTCAGGCATATTGCACAGTCATAGGTGTGGAATGGCTTATTGAGAAGTATAAACTCTCTCCTGGGCCCATATATCGTTGAAGAATCACATTCTTCATTCGTTAAAGTGCGCTCAGTTTCTTCTTTACAGTCGCCACAATTAATGATTATTTCCAATGGTTTCGAATCAGCCATGTATATTTCAGTAGAAGGCGATTTATTAATTTAATTAATCTTAGAAAAATTGTTTAACAAAAAATTTGGGAAAAGGAAAATTTAATCAATCATTTCTATTTCTATGTTGATTTCCCTGGGGATTGGAACTCTCATGATTGAGTGAAGAACTCTTTCATCCATAGGCAAGTCAATGACTCTCTTATGGATTCTCATTTCAAAATGATCGAATGTTGCAGTCCCGTTTCCGCATGGGCTCTTTCTTGTTGTGATCTTTAATTTCTTTGTTGGAAGGGGGATTGGTCCTCTGATGACAACTCCGGACTTAGAAGCAATATCCTTTACGACAGTACAAAGATTATTCAATTCTTCAATATTTGTTGATGCTAATTTTATTCTTGCTAATGCCATTTCATTTATGTTACTGAATTACAAGCATATGCTTAAAAACCTTGGGTTTTTACAATGCTTGCTCTCTGCATAGCTTTTTAAAAAAAGGAAATACATTATTACTTGCTGGCTAACTTTTTAGGAACAAGATCAATGCATACTCCAGCTGCCACAGTCGCTCCTGCATCTCTTACTGCAAATCTTGCCATGTTAGGGTTCACTGATTGCTTCTCAATCACAAGATTGCCCATAGGCTTAATTACTACGACTGCCACATCCCCGTTCTTCAAGAAATCAGGATTCTCCTGAGCAACTTGTCCCGTTCTAGGATCAAGTTTCTGCTTCAGTTCAATGAACTGGCATGGAACCTGTGCTGTATGAACGTGGAACACTGGTGTGTATCCCTTAGCTATAACAGTTGGATGATTTATGACTGCAATTCTTGCAGTGAATTCTTCAGCGATTGTTGGAGGGTTAGCAGCTTCTGAAATTACGTCTCCTCTTGCAATGTCCTTCTTTCCAATTCCCCTTATGTTGACTCCGACATTGTCTCCTGCAAGTGCTTCTGGTTGAGCCTCATGATGCATTTCAACTGTCTTGATTTCGCCTTCAATGCCTTTTCCAGATCTTCCAGGCAGGATTATGACTTTCTGACCAGGTTTCATTATTCCTGTCTCGACTTTTCCAACTGGAACTACTCCAATTCCTGTAATTTCATAAACGTCTTGGATTGGCATTCTCATTGGAAGATGTGTAGGTTTGTTAGGAATTTCGAATAAATCTATCTGTTCAAGAAGTGTTGGTCCGTTGTACCATTTCATATTCTCAGACTTTTTAATCAAGTTGTCGCCTATCCATCCTGAACCTGGGATAAACTGTATCTTGTCTATCTTGAATCCAGCATTCATCAATAATTTTGTCAAGTCTTCTTTGACTTTTAAAAATACTTTTTCATCGTATTTTGCAATGTCCATCTTGTTTACCCATACTGCAACCTGTTGGACTCCCATTGTTCTAAGCAAGAATGCATGTTCTTGTGTTTGTGGCATAACTCCCTCTGGTCCTGCAACGACAAGGAAAGCTGCGTCTGCCTGGGAAGCTCCTGTTATCATGTTCTTAACGAAGTCTTTGTGTCCAGGTGCATCAATGATGGTGCAGTCAAATTTCTTTGTCTTGAATTTCTTGTAAGAAAGATCAATTGTAACTCCCCTATCCCTTTCTTCTTTAATCTGATCCATGACGAAAGCGAATTCAAACCCTTTCTTTCCAACCTTTTCAGCTTCATCCCTAAGCTTGCTCATTTCTTGCTCCGGAATATCTCCAGCTTCGAAAAGAAGTCTTCCGACTGTTGTGGATTTTCCGTGATCAACGTGACCAACGAAAATAACATTCAGATTTGGTTTTTCTCTTGCCATTTTGTTTGATAAAAACTGAAGAAATAAGGGGTTTATAAATATTTCGTTTCCTAGACTTTTGCACTTTCCCTCGTAGAGCTTGTCCAAATTAATTTTGCATGTTTTGACCAAAAGGTTTAAATACTTAAGATATCTATAGATATCTATGAGAAAGATAAAAATCTCTG
>Ga0180009_10004467_pt1 | contig 15415 bp, 23 predicted proteins | sample OS_PC_MetaG_FD_123537 | JGI IMG/M metagenome (GOLD analysis project Ga0180009, IMG submission 123537) | Groundwater microbial communities from the Aspo Hard Rock Laboratory (HRL) deep subsurface site, Sweden - OS_PC_MetaG | ecosystem: Environmental > Aquatic > Deep subsurface > Groundwater...
CTTCTGCCGGCCGCCGCGCGGTCGTCAAGGTCGTTACTCCGGGCCTCCACAAAGGCAAGCCGGTTGCGGCGCTGCTCGAACCCAAGAAGCGTGGTTCGGGTCGTAACAACAACGGCCACATCACCGTGCGTCACAAGGGCGGTGGTCACAAGCAGCATTACCGCGTGGTCGATTTCCGTCGCAATAAGGACGGTGTGCCGGCCAAGGTCGAGCGGATTGAATACGATCCCAACCGTACCGCGCATCTGGCGCTGTTGTGCTACGCCGACGGCGAGCGCCGCTACATCATCGCGCCGCGCGGCGTGGCAGTGGGCGCACAGCTGGTGAGCGGCGCCGAAGCGCCGATCAAGGCGGGCAACTGCCTGCCGCTGCGCAGCATCCCGGTGGGCAGCACCGTGCATTGCGTCGAAATGATGCCGGGCAAGGGTGCGCAGATTGCGCGTTCGGCCGGCACCTCGGTGCAGCTGCTGGCGCGCGAGGGCAGCTATGCCCAGCTGCGTCTGCGTTCGGGCGAGATCCGCAAGGTGCACGTCGACTGCCGCGCCACACTGGGCGAGGCGGGCAACGAAGAGCACAGCCTGCGTTCGATCGGCAAGGCCGGCGCCAACCGCTGGCGCGGCATCCGCCCGACGGTGCGTGGTGTGGTGATGAACCCGTGTGACCACCCGCACGGTGGTGGCGAAGGCCGTACTGCAGCGGGCCGTCATCCGGTCAGCCCGTGGGGCACGCCGACCAAGGGTTACCGTACCCGCAGCAACAAGCGCACCTCCAACATGATCGTCCGCCGCCGCAACGCGCGCTGATTGAGGTAGAAAGATATGGCACGTTCAATTAAAAAAGGCCCCTTCGTTGACGGGCACCTGCTGAAAAAAATTGAAGCCGTCCGCGGCTCCAATGACAAGCGCCCGGTCAAGACCTGGTCGCGTCGTTCCACCGTGTTGCCCGACTTCATCGGTCTGACGATTGCGGTGCACAACGGTCGTCAGCATGTGCCGGTTTTCGTGACCGAGAACATGGTCGGTCACAAGCTGGGTGAGTTTTCCCTGACGCGCACCTTCAAAGGTCACGTTGCGGACAAGAAGGCGAAGAAATAAGGAGCGCATGATGGAAGTTTCTGCAATTTTGCGTGGTACCCGCCTGTCTGCACAGAAAGGCCGTCTGGTCGCCGACCAGATCCGCGGCCTGCGCGTTGAGAAGGCGCTGAACATCCTGGCTTTCAGCCCGAAAAAAGGCGCCGGCATCATCAAGAAAGTGCTCGAGTCGGCGATTGCCAACGCCGAGCACAATGAAGGTGCCGACATCGATACCCTGAAGGTCAAGACGATTCTGGTCGACCAGGGCACGGTGCTGAAGCGCTTCACTGCCCGTGCCAAAGGCCGCGGCAACCGTATTAGCAAGCCGACCTGTCACATCAGTGTGACGGTTGGGGATTAAGGAGGCGGCATGGGACAAAAAATACATCCGATTGGGTTCCGTCTTGGTGTTCAGCGCATCTGGACCGCCAAGTGGTACGGCTCCAACCGTAACTTCGCCACCACCCTGCTGGAGGACATCAAGGTTCGCGACTATCTGAAAAAGAAACTTGCGCACGCCTCCATCTCCAAGGTGCTGATCGAGCGCCCGGCCAAGAACGCGCGCATCACGATTTTCAGCGGCCGCCCCGGTGTGGTGATCGGCAAGAAGGGCGAAGACATCGAAGTGCTGCGCGGCGAACTCGCGCGCCTGATGTCGGTACCCGTGCACGTCAACATCGAGGAAGTGCGCAAGCCGGAAACCGATGCGCAAATCATCGCGGACGGCATCGCCCAGCAGCTCGAGAAGCGCGTGATGTTCCGTCGCGCCATGAAGCGCGCCATGCAGAACGCCATGCGCCTGGGTGCGCAGGGCATCAAGATCATGAGCTCGGGCCGTCTGAACGGCGCCGAGATCGCCCGCACCGAGTGGTACCGCGAAGGCCGCGTGCCGCTGCATACCCTGCGTGCCGAGATCGACTACGGCTTTGCCGAAGCGAAGACCACCTACGGCATCATCGGCATCAAGGTGTGGGTGTACAAGGGCGATGCGCTGACCCGTGGCGAGCAGCCTGCGGCGGCCGAAGCGGACAAGCGCGGCAAGAAATCAGGAGTGAAACATGCTGCAGCCAGCTAGAAGAAAATTCCGCAAGGAACAGAAAGGCCGCAACACCGGCCTGGCGACCCGCGGTGCCGATGTGAGCTTTGGCGACTTTGGCCTGAAGGCCGTAGGTCGCGGCCGTCTGACCGCGCGTCAGATTGAGGCTGCGCGTCGTGCCATGACGCGTCATATCAAGCGCGGCGGCCGTATCTGGATCCGCATTTTCCCGGACAAGCCGATTTCGCGTAAGCCGGCCGAAGTGCGGATGGGTAACGGCAAGGGTGCGCCGGAATACTACGTGGCTGAAATCCAGCCGGGCAAGGTGTTGTACGAGATGGACGGCGTGAACGAGACGCTGGCGCGCGAGGCGTTCCGCCTGGCCGCGGCCAAGCTGCCGATCGCGACCACCTTCGTGACCCGCATGATCGGGAGCTGAGTGATGAATACGAAAGAAATGCGCGGCAAGAATGCCGATGAACTTAAGCAGGAACTCGAATCCCTGCTGCGTGCCCATTTTGCATTGCGTATGCAGGTGGCCACCCAGCAGTCGAGCAAGACTGCCGACCTGGGCAAGCTGCGTCGCGATATTGCACGGGTCAAGACCATTATGCGTGAGAAGGCGGGTCAAGCATGACTGAAACCAAGAAGATGGTGCGCACCCTGACCGGGCGCGTGGTGAGCGACAAGATGGACAAGACTGTGACCGTTCTGGTCGAGCGTCGCGTCAAGCATCCGGTGATTGGCAAGGTGATTCGCCTGTCCAAGAAGTATCACGCTCACGACGAAAACAACGAGTTTCATGAAGGTGATACGGTGCAGATCGAGGAGTCGCGCAAGCTGTCGCGTACCAAGGCCTGGACGGTAAGCAAGCTGCTCGAGCGCGCTCGCGTATAAAGCTTGCATGAAGTTAAAAGGCCCGGTATAGTGCCGGGTTTTCCGGTTGGTTGGCCGGTATGTGTTCCGGTTCGCTGACTCAGTGTTTTCCGCGCCAGGTTTTATAGAGCTTAGCGCGGAATATCTCCCGAACGGGTTCCAAAACTGGCCGCCGCTGAGTTTGATTGAAGCTGGTGGATTAAGTTGGAGGCAATTTAAATGATTCAGATGCAGTCCGTATTGGACGTTGCAGACAATACCGGTGCACGCTCCGTGATGTGCATCAAGGTGTTGGGTGGTAGCCATCGTCGCTACGCCAGCGTGGGCGACATCATCAAGGTCACCATCAAGGATGCTGCGCCGCGTGGCCGTGTGAAAAAAGGCGACATCTACAATGCCGTGGTGGTGCGTACCGCCAAGGGCGTTCGTCGTCCCGATGGCTCGCTGGTGCGCTTTGATGGCAATGCCGCCGTGCTGCTCAACAACAAATTAGAACCGATCGGCACCCGTATCTTCGGGCCGGTTACCCGTGAGTTGCGTACCGAGAAGTTCATGAAGATCGTCTCGCTTGCGCCTGAGGTTCTGTGAGAGGGAATCATGGCACGTATTCGTAAAAACGATCAGGTCATCGTCCTGGCCGGCAAGGACAAGGGCAAGCGCGGCACCGTGCTGCGCGTGTTGGAAGACGGCCATCTGGTGGTTGAGGGCGTGAATCGCGTCAAGAAGCACCAGAAGCCGAATCCCATGCGCAATATCCAGGGCGGCATCGTCGAAAAGGAAATGCCGATTCAGGCTTCGAACATTGCGCTGTACAACATCGCAACGCAGAAGGCTGATCGCGTGGGTTACAAGGTGCTGGAGGACGGCCGCAAGGTGCGGGTGTACAAGTCCAATGGCGAAATGGTTGACGCACAGGGGTAATCATGGCGCGTTTGCAAGAATTTTATCGTGAGACGGTGGTGCCCAAGCTGGTAGAACAGTTTGGCTACAAGTCCGTCATGGAAGTGCCGCGCATCAAGAAAATCACCCTGAACATGGGTGTGGGTGAAGCGGTTGCCGACAAGAAGGTGATGGAGCACGCAGTGGGCGACATGCAGAAGATTGCAGGTCAGAAGCCGGTGGTCACCAAGTCCAAAAAGTCGATCGCGGGTTTCAAGATTCGCGAAAACTACCCGGTGGGTTGCATGGTCACCCTGCGCCGTGGGCAGATGTACGAGTTCCTGGATCGTCTGGTGACGGTGGCGATGCCGCGTATCCGTGACTTCCGGGGCATTTCGGGCAAGTCTTTTGATGGCCGTGGCAACTACAACATGGGCGTCAAGGAGCAGATCATTTTCCCCGAGATCGAGTACGACAAGATTGACGCGCTGCGTGGGATGAACATCACCATCACCACCACCGCCAAGACTGATGATGAAGCGCGAGCCCTGCTTGCCGCCTTCAGTTTCCCGTTCAAGAATTGAGGTAGGCATGGCCAAATTATCCTTGATTAACCGTGAAGAAAAGCGCGCGCGCATGGTGAAGAAATATGCCGCCAAGCGTGCCGAACTCAAAGCCACGATCGCCAATGTTCAGACCAGCGAAGAAGATCGCATGGCGGCATACAAGGCGCTGCAGGAGCTGCCGCGCAACGCCAGCCCGGTGCGCCAGCGCAATCGCTGCCAGCTGACCGGTCGTCCGCGTGGTGTTTTCAGCAAGTTCGGCCTGGCGCGCGGCAAGTTGCGCGAATATGCGATGCGCGGTGAGATCCCGGGCATCGTCAAGGCTAGCTGGTAAGGGGCAAACTAAATGAGTATGAGTGATCCCATCGCGGACATGCTGACCCGCATCCGTAATGCACAAGCGGTCGAAAAGGTGGCTGTCACGATGCCTTCATCGAAGGTCAAAGTGGCTATCGCCAAGGTTCTGAAGGACGAAGGCTACATCGAGGATTTCGCCGTTCGCGGCGAGGCGGGCAAGCCCGAACTCGAATTGCAGCTGAAATATTACGCAGGTCGCCCGGTAATCGAGCGCATCGAGCGTGTGAGCAAACCTGGCCTGCGCATCTACAAGGGCGCCGAAGATCTGCCGCGCGTGATGAATGGTCTGGGCGTTGCCATTGTGTCCACCTCCAGCGGCGTCATGACCGACCGCCATGCTCGCGCCAAGGGCGTGGGTGGCGAAGTCCTGTGCGTGGTTGCGTAAGAGAGATCAGATATGTCACGTGTAGCCAATAATCCCATTACCGTGCCGAAAGGCGTCGAAGTCACGCTGGGTAGCGTGATTTCGGTCAAGGGCCCGCTCGGTGCGATGAACCAGGCCGCGGCGAACGACGTTACGGTTGCGCTGAATGATGGCGTGCTGACGTTTGCGCCTATCGGTGCAAGCATTCAGGCGAACGCCATGGCCGGCACCCTGCGTGCGCTGGTCAACAACATGGTTCAGGGCGTTACCAAGGGTTTCGAGAAGAAGCTGCTGCTGGTCGGGGTCGGTTACCGCGCCCAGGCACAGGGTGATGCGCTCAACCTGACGCTGGGTTTCTCGCATCCGGTGGTGCACAAGATGCCTGCCGGCATCAAGGTCGAGACCCCGACGCAGACTGAAATCGTAATCAAGGGTATGGATCGACAGGTTGTTGGGCAGGTGGCCGCCGACGTGCGTGCATACCGTCCGCCGGAGCCTTACAAGGGCAAGGGCGTGCGCTATAGCGACGAAGTGGTCATCAAGAAAGAGACCAAGAAGAAGTAAGGCTTAAGGACAGAAAATGAACACCAAGCAATCACGGATTCGCAGAGCGCGCAAAACCCGCGCCAAAATCGCGGCCGTCAAGGCGATCCGCCTTGCCATTCTCCGTACCAACAGCCATATCTATGCGCAGATCATCTCTGCGGATGGCGGTACGGTGATGACCAGCGCGTCTTCCAACGACAAGGACCTGCGCGCGAGCGTGCCCAACGGTGGAAACGTTGCGGCAGCTGCGGCGGTGGGTAAGCGTCTGGCTGAAAAGGCCAAAGGACTGGGTATTGAAAAAGTGGCCTTCGATCGTGCCGGCTTCAAGTTCCATGGGCGTGTGAAAGCCCTGGCAGAAGCGGCCCGCGAAGGCGGTTTGGTATTTTAACGAGGCAGAATCAAGATGGCCCGTACAGCACCTACTAGTAACGAAGAGCGCGGCGACGGCTTGCGCGAGAAGATGATTTCGATCAACCGTGTCACCAAGGTGGTGAAAGGTGGTCGGATCATGGGCTTTGCCGCACTGACCGTGGTTGGCGACGGTGACGGCGGCATCGGCATGGGCAAGGGCAAGTCCCGCGAAGTGCCGGTGGCCGTGCAGAAGGCGATGGAAGAAGCGCGCCGCAAGCTGGTCAAGATCAACCTGAAGAGCGGCACCTTCCACCACACGGTGATCGGGCAGCATGGCGCCTCGCGCGTACTGATCCAGCCGGCGTCGGAAGGTACCGGAATTATTGCCGGCGGCGCGATGCGTGCCGTGTTCGAGGTGATGGGCGTGCAGAACGTGCTGGCCAAATGCCTCGGCTCGACCAATCCCTACAACGTCGTGCGTGCCACCATCGACGGCCTGATGAAAATGTCGACGCCGTCCGAGATTGCGGCCAAGCGCGGCAAGTCTGTCGAAGACATCACGGGGTAATCAGCCATGAGCGAGCAGAAGAAAATCAAGGTGACGCTGGTCAAGAGCCTGATCGGAACCAAGCAACCGCACCGCGCCTGTGTGCGTGGTCTCGGCCTGCGCCGGATGCACCACACGGTCGAAGTGCTGGATACGCCGGAAAATCGCGGCATGATTACCAAGGTCGCCTATCTGGTGAAGTGTGAGGCTTAAGATGGAACTGAATACGATTAAACCGGCTGACGGCGCCAAGAAAGACAAGCGTCGCGTGGGACGTGGCATTGGTTCGGGCCTGGGCAAGACTGCCGGGCGTGGCCACAAGGGCCAGAAATCCCGTGCGGGCGGCTACCACAAGGTCGGCTTCGAAGGCGGCCAGATGCCGATGCATCGTCGCCTGCCGAAACGCGGCTTTGTTTCGCTGACCAAGGCGGATACCGCGCGCGTGCGTCTGTACGAACTGGCGACGGTGGGTGTGGACGAGATCGATCTGCTGGTGCTCAAGCAGGCAGGCCTGGTTGGCGCCTCGATCAAGATGGCGCGGATTTATCTGGCGGGTGAAATCAGCCGTCCGATCAAGCTGCGCGGCATCGCCGTGACCAAGGGTGCGCGCGCCGCGATCGAAGCGGCCGGCGGCTCCATCGCCGAATAAGTCAGCGAGGACTCACGCTTTGGCCATGCCCAAAACCGGCTTGAACAAATTTGGCGACCTCAAGCGTCGCCTGCTGTTCCTGCTTGGCGCCCTGATCGTCTACCGCATCGGCACCTTCATCCCGGTGCCGGGTATCGATCCGCTGGTGCTCGACCAGCTGTTCAAATCGCAGCAGGGCGGCATCCTGGGCATGTTCAACATGTTCTCGGGCGGTGCCTTGTCGCGCTTCAGCCTGTTTGCGCTGGGGATCATGCCGTACATCTCGGCGTCGATCATCGTGCAGTTGATGACGACCGTGTCGCCGCATCTGGAAGCGCTGAAGAAGGAAGGCGAGTCCGGCCGCCGCAAGATTACGCAATACACGCGTTACGGCACCCTGTTTCTGGCAATTTTCCAGGCGCTCGGCATTTCCATTGCGCTGGAATCGCAGGCCGGCCTGGTGCTGGATCCCGGCCTGGGTTTCCGGCTGATCACGGTGGTGACGCTAACGTCTGGCACCATGTTCCTGATGTGGCTGGGTGAGCAGATCACTGAGCGCGGTCTGGGGAATGGCATTTCGATCATTATTTTCGCCGGCATCGTGGCGGGGTTGCCGTCCGCGATCGGTGGCACGCTGGAATTGACGCGCACCGGCGCATTCTCGATTCCGCTGGTGCTGGTGCTGTTTATCGGCGTGCTGCTGGTGACCGCGCTGGTGGTGTTCGTCGAGCGTGGCCAGCGCAAGATTCTGGTGAACTACGCCAAGCGTCAGGTCGGCAAGATGGTAGTCGGCGGGCAGAGCTCGCACCTGCCGCTGAAACTGAACATGGCGGGCGTGATTCCGCCGATTTTCGCCTCGAGCATCATCCTGTTCCCAGCGACGCTGGCAGGCTGGTTCGGCAGCGGCGAGAACATGGGCTGGCTGCGCGACATCTCGGCGACGCTGGCGCCCGGTCAGCCGGTGTATGTGCTGATGTACGCAATTGCGATCATTTTCTTCTGCTTTTTCTACACGGCCCTGGTGTTCAATCCCAAGGAAACGGCAGACAACCTGAAGAAGAGCGGTGCATTCGTTCCGGGCATCCGTCCGGGTGACCAGACCGCGCGTTACATCGACAAGATCCTGACCCGGCTGACGCTGGTGGGCGCAATCTACATCACGCTGGTGTGTCTGCTGCCCGAGTTCCTGATCCTGAAGTGGAACGTGCCGTTTTACTTCGGCGGAACCTCGCTGTTGATTATTGTGGTGGTGACGATGGATTTCATGGCGCAGGTTCAGGCTTACGTGATGTCGCACCAGTATGAAGGTTTGCTCAAGAAGGCCAACTTCAGGAACGGGCTGGTGGGACGTTGATGGCAGGGGAAGCAGATGTCTAAGGAAGATGTCATCCAGATGCAGGGTGAGGTCCTTGAAAACCTGCCGAATGCCACGTTCCGGGTCAAACTGGAAAATGGCCATGTATTGCTGGGATATATATCGGGCAAGATGCGCATGCACTACATCCGCATCCTGCCTGGCGACAAGGTTACGGTTGAGTTGACCCCCTACGATCTGTCCAAGGGACGCATCGTTTTCAGGGCCAAGTGATTGTTGTCCGGCAGCGTGTTGCCGGCGAGTGAATGGAGAAAACCATGAGAGTGCAGGCTTCTGTCAAGAAAATGTGCCGCAAGTGCAAAGTGGTTCGCCGCAAGGGCGTTGTTCGCGTGATCTGCGACGATCCGCGCCACAAGCAGCGCCAGGGCTGACCTTCGGGTTGGTCTGAATTGAATTCGAGTCGACCCAAAGCAGGGTCGACGTGTTATAATTTTTTGTTTTCCGTTCGGAGCATTGCGAATGGCTCGTATTGCAGGGGTTAATATCCCGAATCATCAACACGCGGTGATCGCGTTGACCGCCATCTTTGGCATCGGCAGGACCACGTCCGGCAAGATTTGCGACGCCGCGGGCATTGCCCAGTCGTCGAAAATCAAGGACCTGACCGAGACCGAAGTTGAGCGTCTGCGCGAAGGCGTGGCCCAGTTCACGGTCGAAGGCGATCTGCGTCGTGAAGTCACCATGAACATCAAGCGCCTGATGGACCTTGGCTGTTACCGCGGCTTCCGTCATCGTAAGGGTCTGCCGGCACGTGGCCAGCGTACGCGTACCAATGCGCGTACCCGCAAAGGCCCGCGCAAGGCCATCAGGAAATAACAAAGGTTAACCATGGCAACGAAAACTGCTACGCGCGCCCGTAAAAAGGTCAAGAAGAATGTCGCCGAAGGTATTGCGCACATTCACGCCTCGTTCAACAACACCATCGTGACCATCACCGACCGTCAGGGCAATGCCCTGTCGTGGGCGACGGCTGGCGGCGCCGGCTTCAAGGGCTCGCGCAAGTCGACGCCGTTCGCGGCGCAGGTCGCGGCGGAAAATGCCGGCAAGATGGCGCAGGAATATGGCGTCAAGAACCTGGAAGTGCGGATCAAGGGCCCCGGCCCCGGTCGCGACTCCACTGTGCGTGCGCTGAATGCGCTGGGCTTCAAGATCGTCGCGATCTCGGATGTCACCCCGATCCCGCACAACGGTTGCCGTCCCTCCAAAAAGCGTCGTATCTAATTACCAGGGAAAATCATGGCTCGTAATCTTGATCCCAAATGTCGTCAGTGCCGCCGCGAAGGCGAGAAGCTTTTCCTCAAAGGCGAGAAATGTTTCACTGACAAATGCGCCATCGAGCGCCGTCCCTATGCGCCTGGCCAGCACGGCCAGAAAAGCGGCGCCCGCCTGTCCGGCTACGGCGTTCAGCTGCGTGAAAAGCAGAAGATCCGCCGCATCTACGGCGTGCTCGAAGGCCAGTTCCGTCTGACCTACAAGCGTGCTGACAGCCGCAAGGGCGTGACCGGCGAAAACCTGCTGTCGATGCTGGAGTCGCGTCTGGATTCGGTGTGCTACCGCATGGGCTTCGGCGCATCGCGTACCGAGGCGCGTCAGATCGTGCGTCACAACGGCATCAGCGTGAACGGTCGTCGGGTCAACATCCCGTCGTACCAGGTGCGTGCCGGTGATGTGGTCGAAGTGGCCGACAAGGCAAAAGCGCAACTGCGCGTCAAGGCGGCTGCCGAGGCGACTGCTGCGCGCGGCTACCCCGAGTGGGTGGAAGTCGATGCCAAGGCGCTCAAGGGCACCTACAAGGCTGCTCCGCAACGCTCGGAACTGCCGTCGACCATCAACGAATCGCTGGTCGTCGAACTGTACTCCAAATAAGCTGGCCCGGTCCTGACGGACCCGGTCTCAAGGGCTGCTTCTCAAGGAAACGTACTCTATGCAAAGCGCTACGGAATTTCTCAAACCGCGTATTGTGGAGGTCGATCGTGCCTCCCCGCTGCACGCCAAGGTCATCATGGAACCGTTCGAGCGTGGCTATGGCCATACGCTCGGCAATGCGCTGCGCCGCATCCTGCTGTCCTCGATGGTGGGCTATGCGCCGACCGAGGTGACCATCAGCGGCGTCGTTCACGAGTACTCGACCATCGAGGGCGTGCAGGAGGATGTCGTCGACATTCTGCTGAACCTCAAGGGCATCGCCTTCAAGATGCACGGCAAGTCCGAAGCCATCCTGAAAGTGTCCAAGTCCGGCGAAGGCGTCGTGACCGCGGGCGACATCGAAGTCGGCCACGACATCGAAGTGCTGAACCCCGACCACGTGATTGCCCACCTGACCAAGGGCGGCAAGCTCGACATGGAAATCAAGGTCGAAGCCGGTCGCGGCTACCAGCCGGCCACCGCGCGCAAGGTTTCGGAAGAAACCCGCGCCGTCGGTTCGATCCTGGTCGACGCCTCGTTCAGCCCGGTGCGCCGCGTCGCCTACTCGGTCGAGAGCGCGCGTGTCGAGCAGCGTACCGACCTCGACCGCCTGGTGATCGACATCGAGACCAATGGTGTCGTCGAGCCGGAAGAAGCCGTGCGCACCGCCGCCCGCATCCTGGTGAACCAGCTGTCCGTGTTCGCCGATTTGGAAGGCACCCCGGCCGAGTCCGAGTCGCCGCGTTCGCCGCAGGTGGATCCGCTGCTGCTGCGTCCGGTCGACGATCTGGAACTGACCGTGCGTTCGGCCAACTGCCTGAAGGCCGAGAACATCTATTTCATCGGCGATCTGATCCAGCGTTCGGAAACCGAACTGCTGCGTACCCCGAACCTGGGCCGCAAGTCGCTGAACGAGATCAAGGACGTGCTGGCTTCCAAGAGCCTGTCCTTGGGGATGAAGCTCGAAAACTGGCCGCCCGCCGGCCTCGAGCGTCCCTGAATACATCGCAGCACCCCGTAACCGAATCAAACAATAAAGTGCGGGTCGCCGTGGCAGGCGACTTAGCCCAAGAATACTGAACGAAAGGAATCGCCATGCGTCATCGTCAATCCAACCGCAAGCTCAACCGCACCACCAGCCACCGCCTGGCCATGTTCCGCAACATGACCAACTCGCTGCTGAAGCATGAAGTCATCAAGACCACGCTGCCGAAGGCCAAGGAACTGCGCCGCTTCGTCGAGCCGCTGATCACCCTGGGCAAGGAGCCGAGCCTGGCCAACCACCGCCTGGCGTTCGACCGCCTGCGCGACCGCGACATCGTCGTCAAGCTGTTCGGCGAACTCGGCCCGCGCTACAAGACCCGTCCCGGTGGCTACCTGCGCATCCTCAAGTATGGTTTCCGCAAGGGCGACAACGCGCCGATGGCGCTGGTCGAACTGGTTGACCGTCCGGAGACCGATGCAGAACCGGTCGAGGCCGAGTAAGCCATATCCGATCCAGTAAAAAGCCGGGCTTGCCCGGCTTTTTTCATGTCCACGCCCGGCGCAGCTTGTCTGCGCGCGCCGCGCTCAGGCATAGTGCTGCTTCCCGTCATCAGGAAAAACCCGTGATCGTTCTCTTCACCGACTTCGGCGTGCGTGATCCCTATGTGGGGCAGGTCAAGGCGCGCCTGGCCGAACATGCGCCTGCCCAGCAGGTGGTGGACCTGCTGCACGAGGTGCCGGACTTCAACCCGCATGCGGGCGCGCATTTGCTGGCGGCGTTTGTCCCCAGCTTTCCGCCTGGCAGTGTGTTTCTGGCGGTGGTCGACCCCGGCGTCGGCACGCCACGCGACGCCGTGGTGATGCTGGCGGACGGACGCTGGTTTGTCGGTCCGGACAACGGGCTGCTGTCGATCGTTGGCGCGCGCCATGCCGACACCCGGCGCTGGCGCATCACCTGGCAGCCCGAGCTCATGTCGGCCACGTTTCACGGACGCGATCTGTTTGCGCTGATTGCCGCCGACATCGCGCGCGGCGAATTCCCCACCGACAAGCTGAGCCCGATCGATGCGCTAAACGTCGAGTTCGACGCCGGCGATCTGCCGCGGGTGATCTACATCGACCACTTTGGCAATGCCTGGACCGGCGTGCGCGGGGTGCAGCCGGGCGCGCGCGTCAGTGCTGCCGGCCAGCTATTCAAGCACAGCGAGAGCTTCGGCTTTGTCGGCAAGGGCGAGGGCTTCTGGTTCATCAACAGCGTCGGGCTGCTGGAACTGGCGGTCAACCGTGGCAGTGCCGCGACCACGTTCGGCCTGAACGTGGGCGATCCGGTGCAGGTGCAGCGCCTGAACTAGAGTCGCGTCTAATTGAGCCCTAGCAGCAGCGCACGATAGTCGTTGACGTTGGTGCGGGTGGGGCCGCTGACGACGAGGTCGCCCAGGGCCGAGAAAAATCCATGACTGTCGTGCGCGGCCAGACAGGTGGCTGCGTCGAGTTGTCGCGCCTGCGCGCGCGCCAGCGTATCCGGACCGATCACCGCGCCTGCGTTGTCTTCGCTGCCGTCGATGCCGTCGGTGTCGCAGGCGATCGCCCAGGCGGGGGTGTCCGCCCATGCCAGCGCCAAGGCCAGCAGAAATTCCGTGTTGCGTCCGCCGCGTCCATGCTGCGGCTGAAGGGTGACGGTGGTTTCGCCGCCGGAAACCAGCGCGATCGGGCGCGATGTCGTTGCACGCGCCAGCGCAGCATGCGCCCGGGCCGCCGACTGCGCGTCGCCACTAATGCTGTCCGACACCACCATGGCCGGGATGCCGTGTTGTTCGAAGCACGTGCAGGCAGCCTGCAGGCTGGCCTGGGCACTGGCGATGATGCGGTTTTCCGTCCGCGCAAAGCAGGGGTCGTCGGGCTTGGGCGTGTCGGCTTCCGCAGTCGCCTGTTCCAGATGACGGCGCACGCCCGCGGGCAGCGCAATGCCGAAGCGCTGCAGCCGCTCCAGCGCATCGGCGCAGGTGGTGGGGTCGGGCGCACAGGGGCCGGACGCGATATGGGTCGGGTCGTCGCCGACGACGTCGGAAATGATCAGTGCAAGCACGCGCGCGCCGTTGGCCGCGCGTGCCAGCCGTCCGCCGGACAGCCGGGTGAGGTGCTTGCGCACGGTGTTGATGTCGTGGATGGTCGCACCGGCGCCGAGCAGCGCCTTGGTCACCTGCCGCAATTCCTTCAGCGACACGCCCTCGACCGGGGCGGCGAGCAGGCTGGAGCCGCCACCCGAAACCAGCGCGAGCAGCAGGTCATCCGGGCCCAGCTGGCCCGCCATTTCCAGCATGCGCAGCGCGGCTTCCTCGCCGCGTCCGTCGGGCAGCGGATGGCTGGCCTCGACCACCTCGATGCGGCGCGTCGGCAGGCCGTGCTGATAGCGGGTGACCACCAGCCCGGACAAGGGGGCGTCGGCCGGCCAGTGCGCTTCCACGGCGGCGGCCATGCTGGCGGCGGCCTTGCCGCCGCCGACCACCAGCGTGCGGCCGCGCGGCGGCGCGGGCAGGTGGGGCGGCAGGATGTGGGCGGGATCGGCGGCGTCCACCCCGGCGCGGAAGGATTCCAGCAGCAGGCCACGCGGGTTCATGCGGGTCGGCCTCGGTCAGGCGGCAGCCGGACGGCGCAGTCTGCGCGCGAGGCCGCTGCGCAGCCCCGGGCCGATCTGCATCGCCAGCCGGAACAGGATGGGCATGGTGAACAGCGTGAGCGTGGTGGCGACCAGCAGGCCCCACACCAGGCTCGCTGCCATCGGCCCCCAGATCAGCGACTTGCCGCCGAGTCCGACCGCCAGCGAGAACAGCCCGCCGATGGTCGTGGTGGTGGTGATGATGATGGGAACGACGCGACGTCGCGCGGCATACAGCGTGGCGTGCAGCAGTCCCATGCCATCGCGCAGGCGGCTGTTGGCGGCATCGATCAGCACGATGGCCGAGTTGACCGCGATGCCGGTGAGCGCAATGACGCCGTACAGCGTATACAGCGACAACGGATTCTGCGTGATGAACAGGCCGAACACCACGCCGGTGAAGGCCATCGGCACCGTCAGCAGGATCAGCAGCGGCTGCCAGTAGGAGCGGAACTGCGCGGCGAGGATGAGGTAGATCAGGCCGACGCCGAACAGGAACAGCATCTTCATCGCGTCCAGGCTTTCGTTGATGTCGTCGAGTTCGCCGCTGAAGTCGATGCGCGTGTTCGGGTAGCGCGCTTCCATCGCGTCCCACTGCGCGGCGATCTGCGCGTTCGCCTCCACCGTGTCGATACGGGTCTTGTCGAGATCGGATTCGATGGTGATCGCGCGCTTGAGGTTGTAGTGCTTGATGCCGCCCGAGCCGATGCGGGTGTCGGCATGGACCAGCGCGCCCAGGGTGGTGACGCCGCCGCCGGGCAATGCCACCGGGTCGGCCAGCAGCTGCTGGATGTCGGCAAGACCGTTCGGGTTGGCCCCGCTTTGATTGGATGTGGCGCCACGCACCCGCACTTCAATCTTATCGCCGCTGTCGCGCATCTCAGTGACGATTTCGCCTTCGGTGTGCAGGCGCACCAGCCTTGCCACCGTGGCGGGATCGAGGCCGGCGTTTTTCAGCGCTTCGGCGTCGAGCTGCAGCACCAGCTGCGGACGGCCCGGCAGGTCGTCGTCGGTAACATCGCGGGTGCCGTCGACCCGGATGACGGCCTGCTTCAGTTCCTGTGCGGCGACGCGCAATTCGCTGACATCGTCGCCTCGTAAACGCAGCTTGATCGCCTTGGCCGCCGGCGGACCGCCCGACAGCTGGGTGAAGGAAACCTTGCCGGAAGTGGGCAGGGCTTCGATGTCGCGGCGCATCGCCGCCACCACCTCGCTTACATCGCGCATGTCCTCGCCGCGCGGGTTGAGCGACACGCTGACCTGGCCGTATGATTC
>Ga0180009_10004468_pt1 | contig 15415 bp, 13 predicted proteins | sample OS_PC_MetaG_FD_123537 | JGI IMG/M metagenome (GOLD analysis project Ga0180009, IMG submission 123537) | Groundwater microbial communities from the Aspo Hard Rock Laboratory (HRL) deep subsurface site, Sweden - OS_PC_MetaG | ecosystem: Environmental > Aquatic > Deep subsurface > Groundwater...
ATTTCAATTAGTTACCGGCTACCCGGCTCCCGTCCCCCTCAAAACGACTTTACGAAAAATTATTTCACACTCCCCCGGGAACCACCACCAACACTCAATAAAAATTTTCACCCATTATTGCTGAGTCCGGCCAGGCCATTCGGGTCGGTCCGCTGGTGCGCTTTATGGAGGAACAGGGGGCCGAAGTCAGTGAAGCGCGCCGCCTGCAACCCTCGCTGGAAGACGTCTTTGTGCGCATCACGGGCATCGAAGCAGGCGCCATGCACAAAGAGAAGGAAAAACCGGGAGGCGGGGCATGAAAAGATGGATCGCCTTTTGGAGCATCGTGTTCAAGGACATGCGAACCTATTATCTGAAGCCGCCCAATATCAGTTGGGGATTGATTTTCCCGCTGGCGTGGACCGGCATGTTTTTCATCCGTTCCGGGGCTGGACGGGACAGCATTTCATCCCTGCTGCCCGGGGTGGTAGCCATCGCCATTTTGTTCGGCACCACCTCCATGCTGGCGGTGACGGTGACCTTTGAAAAAAAGAACCGCTCCTTCGAACGCCTGCTGCTGGCGCCCGTCCCGCTGGAACTGTTGATGCTGGCCAAGACCGGCGGGGCCATATTTTTCGGGGCGGCCAACGCCCTGGCGCCTGTCGCCATCGCCTTGTTTCTGGTGGACCTGTCCGGGGCGGCCTGGACTGCCATTTTGCCCGCCGTGGTGCTGATCGCCGTGGTCTCGACGTTTATGGGCCTGTTCATCGCCGTAGCGGTCAGCGAGGTGTTCGAGGCCCAGACCTTTTCCAACTTTTTCCGCTTTCCCATGCTTTTTCTGTGCGGACTGTTCTTCCCGATCGCCAGGCTGCCCGTTTTCCTCAAGCCGTTGTCCTACGCGCTTCCCTTGACTTACGGCGTGGATATCCTGCGCTGGGGCTTCGAAGGCCGGAGCCTTTTTCCGCCGGTGCTGGATTTCGGCATGCTTCTGGCTTTCTGCGCCTTGCTGTTTTGGATAAGCCTGCGCAACATTCGCAGGCGCTGGATTGCCTGAGCACGCCACCGAGGACGAACACCTGCTGCTGGCCGCCGGCCGGGGTGATTTGGATGCTTTTGCCGAGATAGTCAAACGGCATCAAACCTGGGCCTGGCGCATCGCCTGCCGCTTTCTCGGCCAAACTCAAAATGCCGAGGACGTGGTCCAGGAGGCCTTTCTTCGACTGCTGCAAGCGGCTCCCCGCTATGACCCGCGGGCGGCCTTTCGCACCTATTTTTATCGGATCATCACCCGCCTGTGCCTGGATCAAGCCGAAAAAAAACATCCGTTTTACACGGATTGTCCGCCGGACATACCCGATCCGGGCCCGGACCCGGCCGCGCAAATCATGCACCGTGAAACCTCTGCCGCCGTTCGCGCCGCCTTGGACAGGCTGCCGGCCAATCAACGCATGGCCGTCGTGCTGCGCTACCACGAGGACCTGAATTACATCGGAATCGCCGAGGCCATGCAGATCAGCGCCAAATCCGTCGAGCGGCTCCTGTCGCGGGCGCGGAAACGTCTGCGGAAACTGCTGCCGGCTCAGGACTATCGGGAAAATAATTTTTAACCCGAAGAGGGGGTTTTTCCGCTTTGGCGCGTTTAATGACCAAAGAGGTGAGTTGCATGGCGGGATGCCGTACCTATCGAAGACGATTCAGCGCCTACCTGGACGGCGAACTGTCAATTAAAAAACAGAGGGTCCTGGCAGACCACCTTGCGACATGCTCCGGATGTTGCCGGGAGTTGGCGGCCCTCGAGCGGCTTGGCCCGGCCTTGGCTCGCCTGGATGTTGCTCCGCCGCCGGCCGATCTGGAATCACGCATCGTGGCGGCGGCGCGGCGGAGGCGGGAGGAAAGGGCATCCGGGTCGTCTGTTCGACTCCGCCCGGCGGCAATGCCGGCCTGGTCATGGGGCATGAAAGCCGCCGGCGCCGCGGCGATGGTCGTTGCGATGCTCTATTTGGGCCAATTCGTGAGCACCAGGGGGTGGCTGCCGGGGTCGCGGGGCGGCCGCGCCGCAATTTCGACGACCGAGGGCAGCGCGGCGGAGGGTCTGGAATGGTTCGCGCCGGCGCCGCCGGGATCGCTTCTGTCCGGCTATCTGGCCATGGCCGGGCAAAAGTTGCCTGCCGACAGGACGCATCACTAGGCCTGGGCCGGTTTGCTGAAAAGAGGAAAGGCCGCATGAACCTGCACTACCTGGTTAAAGAACTCTATCATCGCAAAACAAGGACGACGATCGCCGCACTCGGACTGGCCGCGGGCATTTGCCTTCTGATCGTCATCAATGCACTGGCCATGGCTTATCGCCAGGCGGCCAAAGCCCCCCTGAAGGATTTCGGCGCGGACGTCATCGTCCAGCGTTCCGGGGACGTCCCCCGCGAACTCAGCGGCGCGGTTTTCCCGTGTTCCGCGGTGACGATCACCCGGGCTGAGGTCGAACGCATCCGGCGCATGCCCGGTGTGAGAGAAATGGGCGTTGCCGTGCTGCTGTGGGTCTTCGATGCCCGGCGCATGGCCATCGTGCTCGGCATCGAAGATCAGGGCAACGTGGGACCGGCCATTCTGCGCCGCTATGTCAGCCAGGGGCGATTCTGGGAGGCCGGCCGGCCGGAAGTCCTGGTCGAAACAGCCTATGCGCGGCAGTTCGGGATCAAGCCCGGAGATCGTATCCCTCTGGGCGGGGAAACGTACGCGGTGGCCGGGCTGGTGGATGCTTCGCGCGTACCGAAAGTCGCCACGGCCAACATCTATCTGCCGCTTGCGCAAGCCCAACGCATCGCCTCGGCATCGACCAACCTGCGGACGGTTTCACCTTTTGCACCCTCCGACGTCAACCTGCTCTTCATCACGGCAGACCAGGACAAAACGGCGCGGCTGACCTCGAGCCTCGCCGCTCTGCTCGGTCCAAAGGCCGCCATCAGCACGCCGGAATCCTTCCTCAAGTCCCTCGGAACCCTCTTCGCCCTGTCGGACAAGTTCGCCCTGACGGTTTCCTTCATTGTCATCATCATTACCGTTTTGATCACCTTCAAGTCCATGGCCGCCAATGTGTCCGAACGACGCAGTGAGATCGGCATCCTCAAGGCGGTCGGCTGGACGAACCGGCAAGCGGCCATGCAGATCACGGCCGAATCGGTCTGCCAGTGCCTGATCGGGGCGGCTGTCGGCCTGCTGGCGGCTTTTTGGGCTGTCGAGGCTCTCGGTCTGGTCACGATCAACATCCCGATTCCCTGGGAAATGAGCCCCAGCCCCCATTTTCTGCCCGGCGGCGGCGATCCGGTTTTTCAAACACTCCGGCTGCCCATCCGTATTTCGGCGGGCCTGGCTGTGTCCGCCGTCGTGCTCGGCCTGGTCGTCGGCGGTCTGACCGCCGGGCTGCTGGCCCGGCATATTGCGCGTATCAAACCCTCGGAGGTTCTCGGATATGAGTGATTCGCCCTTATTGACCGGCGAGCATGTGAGTAAAAGCTATGGTGCGCTCGAGGTGGTCAAGAACGTCAGCATCGAGGTGGCGCCCGCCGAGTTTGTCTGCCTGGTGGGCAAATCGGGCAGCGGCAAAACCACGCTGCTGGCGCTTTTGTCGGGGATGGAGCAGCCCACGTCGGGCCGGGTCACGCTGGACGACACCGATCTCACCGGATCATCTGAAAACGATCTGGCGCTTATCCGGCGTGAAAAGGTGGGCTTCATCTTTCAGTCCTTTCACCTGATCCCGACCCTGTCGGCCTGGGAAAACGTGGCCCTGCCCCTTTTCCCCCTCAAGATGGCCCATCAGGAGCGGCGCTCGCGGGCGGTGGCGCTGCTCACCCGCATGGACATGGGGCGCCGGCTGGAGCATCTGCCCGCGGCCCTTTCAGGAGGCGAAAAACAGCGCGTGGCTATTGCCCGGGCCTTGGTCAATCGGCCCCGCATCGTCTTTGCCGATGAGCCCACCGGCAATCTGGATTCAACTACCGGAGCAGATATCATGGATATCCTGAAAGGACTACAGGATGAGGCAGGCGTGGCCATGCTCATGGTCACCCACGATCACGAGCTGGCCGGCAGGGCGGACCGCATTGTCCGCATGCAGGACGGGGAGCTAGGCGCATGAAAAAATTCTTGGCGGCCGCTTGTTGTCTCGGCCTGGTCATCCTGCCGGCCTTTCCATTCGGCTCCGCCGGGTCCTGCCTGGCCGCCGGCCCGGTGCTCATCGACGTCCTTTACATGAACCACGGCCCCATGCAGCCGACCCTGGAGCAGATGCGCTCAACCTTCAGCCGATTCGGGGATAAAATCCAGGTGGGCTGGCATGATTTCGAAAGCGAGGAAGGGGCGGCCTTCAAGGCTGAAAAAGGGATCAAAACCCATGTGCCGCTGCAAATCTGGCTCGACGGGAAGGACACCCGGGTGGTCGGCGGCAAGACGGTGCGCTTTTTCGGATTCCCGACCGGTGCGGGCCCCGGCTTTTTTCAGGGCCAATGGAGCCTGAACGATCTGAGCACGGCCATCGAGGCCTTGATTACGGGACGATGAGGCCTCTCGTGCACTGGGGTTATGTGTTCAAGGAGCTCAGGCGCCGCCATCATCGGAGCCTGGCCAACATCCTGGGGATCGGTATCGGCACGGCCCTGTTTGTCGCCATCCATGCGGCTTCGGCGGGGTACCAGCTGGCAGCCGCTCAGCCATTCAAGAACCTGGGCGCCGATCTGATCGTGCAGCGGGCGCAAAAGCGCGATGCCCGGCAGGCCGGGCCCGTATCCATGCAAGGCATCCGCCTGCCATTTTCCAATCAACTGCTTTCAGCCCAGGATTTCCGGAAACTGCAATCCATGCCGGGCGTTGATGCCTCTGCTTCCGCGCTGCTGCTCTGGGAATTCGGTGACCGGGGGTTCAGGAACATCCTGGGCGTCAACCTGGATCAGCCGCACCTCGGGCCGGTCAAGGTCGATGAATGGCTTGTCCAGGGCAGATTTGCGCGGCACGCGGGTGAGGCGGTCCTGGAAAAACATTTCGCGAAATTTCATCATCTCCAACCGGGCTCCGAAATCACCATCGGCCGGCGTCCTTTTGCCGTGGTCGGGTTGGTGGAAATCAAGGCCGGCGCCCAAATCAACTCGGCCAACATCTACCTTCCGCTCGATACGGCGCAGGACCTGATCCAGGGCGGACCCTCGGCCGTCAACATCGTCTACCTGCGCCTGAAAAAGCCTTCCCTGGCGGAACAGTCACGGCAACAGATCGCGGCGGCGCTGCCGGGCGCCGATGTCACCAGCGCCGACTCCATCCAGCAGTTGATGGGCGGCGTTTCCAGGATATCGGACCGCTTTGCCCGTCTGGCCGCCTGGATTGCCTTTGCCGGCGCTTTTGTGCTGATTGTAAAAAGCATGCTGGCCAGTGTGCTCGAGCGATCCGCCGAGATCGGCATTCTCAAAGCCGTAGGCTGGACGGGCGCCGATGTGCGCGCCCAAATCGTGGCCGAAGTCCTGGCCCAGGCGGTTCTCGGCGGGCTGCTGGGGATTTTGCTCGGCTATCTCATGGTCCTTGGCCTGAGCTTTCTTACCATAACCGCGGCCCTGCCCTGGGATGTGAATCCGCTTCCGGCCTCGGCCAAAATTTCGCCAGCGGCGGCAACGGCTGTCCGGCTGCCGGTACGCCTCTCGCTCAGCCTGGCGGCCGCTTCGCTGGGCCTTTGCCTGTCGGCGGGCCTGCTGGCGGGCTTTCTCACGGCCAGGCGCGCCGGACGCACGCGGCCGATGGATGCTCTGAGGAAGTTATGAACCGCATTTTTTACCCGCGGGTGATGTCATGACGAGATTGAAGTTTTGGCTGTTTTCCCTGTCCATTGCCCTGAATGTCTTCTTTGTCGGCGTCTACATGGCGAACCGGCTGCCCGGGTCCGCGGACGGAGGGGCCGGCTCGGCCCATATCATGCCTTATGAAACGCTGGGCTTGTCGGCCGGGCAACGGGCCGTATTCGAAGCCGAACGGGACCGCTTCCACGGCCGAATGACGCAAACGCGGCAGGCCATTCGATCCAGTCAGGACGAACTCATCCATCTGTTGTCCGCGGGAACGCCCGACCGCGCGGCAATAAATGCCCGGCAGCAGGAGATACTAAGCCTGCAGGGCAAGCTCCAACAAGACGTGATTTCACACCTTCTCGATGTCAGCGCGCCCCTTGTCCAGGAGCAGCGAGCGCACTTCTTTGCCCTGCTCAGGGAGCGAATGGCCCAGCATGCGCCGCTCAGCCCGCCGATATGTTATTAACCCGGATTTTGTAGTTGGCTTCTACCGCGGCCGGGAAATCCTTGCTGGAACGCTCGTTTCCCGCTTTTCGGCCTCGACGTATCCAGTAATACGCCCGCGGCCAAAAACCGGTCCAACTTCGCGTTTCGCTAGGTATTTCGACGCTTTATAAGAAAGAATTTTTTATCTGCCACCCAGGCTGGTGACGCTGAGTCATCTTTCAGGTGACGGTTCGGGAGGACAACCCCCTCACCCCTCCGAAGGCGGGTTCCCGGAAGCGATACCCAAGGGGGCAGCCCCGATGTCAGAAACAGTTTCTAAGTCCAATATCCTTTCGGCGTCCAGAAGGCCGGGCACTCCCTGCGAACCCGACCGCAAAATTCGGGATTAATGAAATGGGAAGGGCTCAAACTTTCACCCGGCAGCCACAACCCGATTGATCCGATACCGGGATTTTTCCTTAACGGGGTGCGGGAAGCAGCCGAGGGGTAATGATGATGGCGGCCCCGCTGGGGTGCCTGATCGGGGTCCCGTCCGGTTTCCACCAGGACCATGATCTGATTTACGCGCCAGGACGGACTATTCCGGATAAATCCGCCCATCATGGTCGTGACCTGTTCGCCCCTGTGAGTGTGCGATCGGCTCCCTGCCGGCTGGTCGAGGGAATGACCTTTATCGAAAATACTATATCCCCTGTTCACTTGTCCTTGGCGATCCGTCTCCTTTCGTCGTCCCGGACTTCCCGCCTCAAGAGCTTGCCGACCTTGCTCTTGGGAAGCATGTCCCGGAACTCCACGTAGGACGGCACCTTGTACGAGGCGAGGTGATCCCGGCACCATTTTATGAGTTCCGTGCCGCTGACGCCCTTGGCGTCCTCCTTCATCACCACAATGGCCTTGATGCGCTCGCCGACCTTTTCGTCCGGGATTCCGACCACGCAGGCGCCGATGACCGTGGGGTGGTCCTGGAGCACGGCTTCGACCTCGGAGGCGGAAACGCGATAGCCCTTGTGTTTGATCACGTCGGCCGATCTCTCCATGTAGACCAGCTCGCCCTCCGGGGTGCGGCTGACAAAGTCTCCCATGCGGTAATAGGTGACGCCATCGATGTCGACGTAGGACTTTCGGGTCTCCTCGGGCTTGTTCCAGTATTCCTTGACCGTGTATTTGCAGGTGACGAGAAGTTCGCCGATCCGGCCGTCGGGGAGGCATTCAAGGGTTTCCGGATTGACAACGATGCACTCGCGGCTGGGCAGCGGCCTGCCGATGGCGGTGGGCCTGGGCTCCTCGTCCAGGCGGCTGTAGGTCACGTGGCCGGCTTCGGTGGACCCGTAGACCTGGTAGATCGGGATGCCGTATCGGTCCCGCCAGCGCTTGAAAACCTCGGCCGGGAGAACGTCGCCGCCGCAGTAGCAGAATTTGAGCGAGGAGAGATCGTAACGGTCCAGCCGGTCATTTTCGAGAATCATGCGGTACAGAACCCGTGGGTGGAACCCGCGGGTGGACATCCATACATCCCGAAAAGCTGATGGATCGAGGCCTGGGACCGCACGGGTCGCCCCGGGTGTCCAGCCAATAACCCGCCCGCCTATTACCTCGGCCGAGGCCCTTGGCCCGGGGTTCGTATCGGAATTCAGGGCCGGATGCCATTCGTTCCGGTGGGCGGGAACGTATGAGCGGATTACTTTGGCCGGTCACTTGAAAATCGTCGGATTTTAGGTCATGTTGGCGTGAAAGCGTTCTTTCAGGATGCGCCGCGGACTTTTGGGCTCGACTCAAAGCCCGGGCCACGGTCGAAAAGCGGAAAAAGAAGGCTTGAAATCCGGAAATCGCAATGGCTGCCGCGCCAATCCAATTTAGACAAGAGGTATTCACGTTCATGGACATCTCACAGTACCGCCCCATTCTCTACCCTGCGAGCCTGGCGGTTGTCGGTGCATCGGACCGCCCTGACAAGTTCGGCGGCATGTACCTGAAGACGATCCTGGACTTCGGGTACAAGGGAGCGATATTCCCAGTCAACCCCAAAGGGGGGTACATCCAGGGCCTCAAAGCGTATCAATTTATCGAGGACATTCCCGGTCCTGTTGATCAGGCGGTAATTACCGTGCCTGCTCCATACGTTCCGGAAGCGCTCCGGGCCTGTGTGAAAAAGGGGGTCGCGGCGGCTCAGGTTTCTTCAGCGGGTTTCAGGGAGTCCGGGCCGGAAGGGGAGGCTCGTGAGTGGGAGATCACCGAGCTCGCCAAGGCCGCGGGTGTGCGGATCATAGGGCCGAACTGCTTTGGCGTTTATTCACCGGAGGTGGCTCTGACCCATGTCGTGGGGGCGGGCTACCCCAAAACGCCGGGCCGCATAGGCTTCGTATCGCAGAGCGGCGGGGTGGCATCCGATGCGGTCTATTCCGGCTCCGGTCGTGGTCTGCGTTTTTCGGTGGTCGTCAGTTGCGGGAACGCATGCGACCTGGATGCGACAGAGATGCTCGATTATTTTTCGGCGGACCCGAACACGGAAATCGTCGGTGCGTATATTGAAGGCGTGAAGGATGGACGGGCCTTCCTGGCCGCCTTGCGGAAATGCACCGCGAAAAAACCCGTGGTTATACTCAAAGGGGGGCTGAGCGATGAGGGGCGCCGGGGCACGGCGGGCCACACCGGCTCCATGGCCGGATCGAGGACGGCCTGGCAGGCGGCCATCAAGTCCTCCGGGGCGGTTCCGGCAAATGACACGGAAGATATGGTCCGTTGCCTCATGGCGTTTCATTGCCTCCCCGGTTTCCAGGGAAGCGGCGCCGCGATTCTCGCCCCTTCGGGTGCGCGGGCTGTTGAAGGACTGGACGCGGCCTCGGAGAATGGCTTTACGGTACCGGCGCTTGAGGAGGCGGATACCCGGAAACTCGAGTCGCTCATTCCCATCGCCGGCGGCAAGGCGGCAAACCCCGTGGACCTGGCCGGACCGCTCATTCACCCCGAATATATCAATCCCATTCTCGAGGTCCTGGCCGGAGCAGGCGACGTCGATTTTCTGATGATGTACCAGATGCTCCTCTACTTTCTCAGAGGTGTGAAAACGGGCATGGCGGGTAAAGAAGCGGACGACTACGTCATGGCGCTTCACCGTGGTATCGCGGACAAAGCCGGGGAAATTCGGACCAGGCGGGGGAAACCCCTGGCCATGGTGCTTGTGGCAGTTGCCTCGGACCCCGATGAATTCAGCCTGGAATACGACCGGGCCGTTGCGCGGAAGCTGTATACAGCCCGTGGAATCCCGTGCTTCGATACCGGCCGCGAGGCCTTCTCGGTCCTTCGCAGGGTGGCGGACTACTACTCGAGGCGCGGGAGCGGCACGGGTTCCGAAGAAGTCATCAGGCCGAAGGACTGACCGCCGTTTCGCGGGCCGAGAATTATAATAAATTGTTGGACATCCATTTTATTCGCCGTTGTTCCCGCTACGCCGCCACGACCAGGCGGTCCCGGGGCATGACCGGCGGCAACAATTCAGTGGTTGGCGGCAACGCAGGACCGCCCTGTCGCGGCCTGTGGCCTCAGGACTCCGGCCGGCGCCTTTTCCATATATAGCAAGGGACTCGCTGCCGGAGTCGTCCTTCGGCCAAAGGCCCCGCGGGCGGCTGAAAAATGATATGCCCCGATTCATTGAATCGGCAACACCGGCGGGCTGATTTCTCCTTGACAAAAACGGAGCGGGCTGGTTACTATGAATTGAAGAGGGAAATCCATCATATTTTCAATCAGATCGACCAGTAGCACCTTCTGCCGTGGAGCTCCCGGCCCCGGATGCGGATTCATTTCCATTCGAGACGCAGGAATCAGGGCCCGAGGACAGGCCATCAGGCCATCACGACGTTTTCCTCGTAATTGAAGCGCCCCGCGGCCTTGCCGAGGGGAATCTTTGACATGAAAAAAACAGAAATCCATTGGCTTGGTTGGCGGACTAACTTCTCGGCAGACCGTGAGGAATGCCTCCGCCCTCCATGTTCAGCCGGCTATACGGGGACATCGAGATGACCAGGAAAACCAGCCGGAGAGAATTTTTAAAAACCAGCGGAAAAATTGCGGCCGGCGTGGTCTTGTCCGGCCTTCCCGCCGCTTCCGCATCGGCCGCCGCAAAACCGGAACCGACTGATTCCGCAAATCAATCAACACCGGACCGAGCGGGCTATACGGTTTTTTCCGCCGGGCGGATCGGGACGATGTCCGTCAAGAACCGGCTGGTTCGATCGGCAGCCATGATCGCCGCCGCGGCCAATGGCCGGCCCACGGATGAATATATCCGGATATATCGTGATCTGGCCCGGGGCGGGGTGTCCGTGATCATCACGGGTTTCATGATAGCGACCCGGGCCGACGCCCGGTACGGCCGGCAGATTTTTGTTTACGATGACGGTTATATCAGCGGGTTGGAGCGGTTCGCCCAAGCCATCCATGAAACGGACGGTGATTGCCGTCTGGTGGCCCAGATCGGCCACGGCGGTGAAAACGTCAGCCCCTCGGGAATCAAATGGCCTTTCGCCTGGAAAAGCAGGGGAAGGGCCCTGGCCACGGATGAGGTGGATGCCATCGTCAACGACATTGCCGACGCCATCTACCGGGTCAAGGCCGCCGGTTTCGACGGGGTGGAACTGCACGGCGCCCACGCCTACCTGCTCAGCTCATTTCTTTCCCCCCTGACCAACCAGCGCACCGACCGATACGGGGGATCGCTCGAGAATCGTGTGCATATCATCCGGGCCATCATGGACCGGGCCGCAAAGCGCGTCGGCCCCGACTTCCCGATTATGATCAAGGTCAATTCGAACGACAACGCGGCAGGGGGCATCGGGCCTGACAATTTTCCCGCCCTGGTCAACGAAATCGTCAAGACCGGCGTCGCGGCCCTCGAAGTCAGCGGCAACGACTGCCTTCAGGAGGGGATTGACGACATCGATGACGAAGCCTATTTTTTCACCGGCGCCAAGGCACTGGACGTCAAGACGCCCATCATCCTTACCGGCGGCCACCGTCATGTGGACCACATCGAAAAACTCCTGAATACCAAAGAGATCGAATTTATCGGCATGGCCAGGCCCCTGATCCGCGAACCGGACCTGCCCGGCCGCTGGCGGAAGGGCACGGGGGCCGATCGCGCGGCCTGTATTTCCTGCAACGGCTGTTTCGGGGCCATCATGCAGGGAAAAACCGCTTACTGCATCCAGATCGCCTGAAATAAACGCTGAAAAAACAAATAAACGGCGGAAAGGGAGGATATGGCTTTGCCCGGGGAAAAAACGTCGCAAAAATCAGAAGAACGCGCCGTCTCCCGACGGAATTTTTTGAAACACACCGGGACAATCATTCTCGTGGCGGGCAACAGTTGGCTGCTTCCGGTCAGCGGCATGGCCGCCGATTCCAAAACAGACCCGGGCATCCCGGCCTCGGACGGGTATCTGCTGGTGGACCTGAAAAAATGCCAGGGCTGCGCCAGCTGCATGCTGGCCTGCTCCCTGGTGCATGAAGGCGCGGCGAGCCTGTCCTTGTCCCGAATCCAGATCATCCAGAACTCGTTTGAACACTTTCCCCGGGACATCGCCATCGGACAGTGCCGCCAGTGCGTGGCTCCGGCCTGCGTCGAGGCCTGCCCCGAAGATGCGATCACGGCGGATAAAAGGTTCGGAAACGTGCGCATGATCGATCTGAAAAAATGCATCGGCTGCGGCGCCTGCGCCGAGGCCTGTCCGTATATCCCCAGCCGGTCCCACCTGGCGCCCCATGAATCCTTTGGCGGGCAAAACAAGGCCCGTAAATGCGATCTGTGCAGCCGGGCTCCCTTTCACTGGGATGCGGCCGGCGGCGGACCGGAGGGCAAGCAGGCCTGCGTGGCGGTCTGCCCGGTGGGGGCCATTCGAATGACCCGGAAAATTCCCACCCAGAAAGGCGATGCCGGATACCAGGTCAACCTGCGGGATGGCAACTGGAAGCGTTTGGGCTACCAGGACAGCTAGCCGGTTTTATTTAAAAAAGAGGGTTGTTCATGAACGGATATGCCGGAAGGATACTGAGAGTCGATCTGTCCACCCGAAAAATCACCCATATCCCCACAAAAAAATACGAACCATGGGGCGGCGGGCACGGCATGGGTTCGGCCATCTTCTTCGATCTGGTCAAAGACAAGACCATTGACGGCTTCGATCCCGGAAACGTGGTTACGATCATGACCTCCCCCTTGACCGGGACCCTGGTTCCGGCGGCGGCCGGCCGGACCGAGGTGCAGGGAATCGGGGTCCAGTCCCACCCCATCGGCTGGTTCACCCGGAGCAACTTCGGCGGCCGCTTTTCGGCCATGCTCAAGTTCGCGGGCTGGGACGGGATCGTGATCGAAGGAAAAGCCGACCGGCCCGTCTGGCTGGACATTCGAAATGACAAGGTCGCGATTCAGGACGCCGGGCCCTTGTGGGGCCGGGACACTCGGGAGACCCAGCAAAAAATATGGGGCCTGGTTACGGGCGGTCAGGATTCGGGCGACTGGATGGACCCGGGACCTGGAGAGACCCGGGAAAGCACCACCCAGAAACCGGCGGTGCTGACCATCGGCCCGGCCGGAGAAAACCTGAGCCGCCTGGCCTGCCTGATCCATGACGCCGGGAACGCGGCCGGCCAGGGCGGGTTCGGGGCGGTCTGGGGCTCGAAAAACCTGAAGGCCATCAGCGTGATCGGGACCGGAGCCATCAAGGTTCATGATCCCAAAGGGCTCATGGCCGCCCGTCTATGGCAAAAGGCGCATTACGCCTTCGATCTGGAGCACCTGAAAACAACCGGGGGATCGTTTGATTTTCAAAGCCCCCCGGTGCCGATTACCATGTGGCGCGGAGGGCGGCCTCGCAACGATCAGCGGCCCCAGGCCTGTCTGGGGTGCCACAGCGGCTGCCGGGGACGATACGACGACGCAGCGGGCAACGAGGTCTCGTGCTTTCCCTCCGTATTCTACTGGGATGCCAAGAGCCTGGATATCCAGCGCCGGGCCAGCGACCTGCTCAACCGCCATGGGCTCAACGCGGTGGAATTGATCTACGGGCTTTTGTACCTCACCCTGATGAACCGGTTCGGACTGCTCACCCGGAGCGGCATACCGGACTGCCCCCTGGACTTCAGCGATCTGGGCAGCCTGGAATTCGTTGAGCAGTTCCTAAAAATGATGACGTTTGGAGACGACGGCAAGGGCGGCCAGAGCGCGTTCGGCCGGGACGTCAGCCAGGGATTTGTCCGGGCCGCTGAAAAATGGGGCTGCCTGGGCAGCGATCTGGCCACCGGCATCCTCATGTTCCCGTACTGGGGCCTGCCCATTCACAAGGAACCCCGGGCCCAGGTCTACTGGGGCTACGGGACCATTTTGGGGGACCGGGACATCAACGAACATGACCTGGACTGGATCAAGTGGGACGCCTCCCTGGCCAAAGTATACGGCCGTCCGCCCATTCTGCCGGCCGCGGAGGTGGTCAAAGTGGTCACGGACAAGATGGTTCCCTATCAAGGGGATACCCGGATGCTGGACTTCAGCGAATCGAACATCTACTCCGAGCACATGGCAAAACTGGTGAGCTGGCACCGCTACTACACGCGCTTCTGGAAGCAGTCCCTGCTCTTTTGCGATACCCGCTGGCCGGATTTCGTCAATCTGTACGCGCCGGACAAGATCGGGTCCACCGGCGAGGCCGAACCCAAATTCTTCAATGCCGTGACCGGGAACAATTTCTCGTTTCTCGACGGCATCAACCTCGGCCGGAAGATATGGAATCTCGACCAGGCCATCTGGACCCTGCAGGGACGCCACCGGGACATGGTTCACTTCGCCGACTTCATCTACACCAAAAAGGGCATCCATGTGGACCTGCCCGAGGCTTACATGCCCGGAATGGAAGACGGGGTCTGGGACTATTACAACTATACCCCTCGGACCCTGGACCGGAAAAAGTTCGATGAGTTCAAGACTATTTTTTACAGGCTCCAGGGCTGGGACCCGGAAAGCGGGTATCCGACCCGGGCGACCCTCGATTCCCTGGGCCTGGGATACGTGGCCGCCGAACTCGATAAAAAGGGAAAGTTGGGCCGGCCTGGAACCTGAATCGACCCACAATGAAAAAGGGGCGGGAAATGGCCATCCGGCTGATTCTGGCCGTACTCCTGACGGCCTTGTCCTTGAACGTCTGTTATGTCCCGGCCGCAAAGGCCTCCCGGGATGGAAATCCCCGGACATCGACCGATGCCGGATACCTCGGCCAGGGAAAATATACGGGACCCTACTGGCCGACCCAAGACTGGCGAACCTGTAGTCCGGAAGCGGTGGGCATGAATTCCGGCAAGCTGCTCGAAGCCATCCGGTACGCGGCCGAGCCGGAGTTTCAGACCCAAGGGCTGGTCATTATCGGAAAAGGCTACATAATCGGCGAAGCCTATTTCGGGGACTTCAAGCGCGATTCAAGGCACGTCAGCCATTCCATGGCCAAGAGTTTTACCAGCGCCCTGATTGGAATCGCCCTGGACAAAGGGCTGATCAAGGGCATCGATGAAAAACTGTGCGAGTTCTACGACTCGTGGGACTGCGCCGACAAGGGGGACCTTCGCGCAAAAATCCGCATCCGGCACGCCCTGACCCTGACCACGGGGCTCGAGTGGCGGGAGGACTGGTCGAAATGGGACCCGGCCACGAATGATGCCTTGAAAATGGCTTCCAGCGGCCGGTTCGTGAAATACATGGCGGAACGAAAAGGCCTTTATGAACCCGGCCAACGCTTTTTTTATTCCACCGGCGACCCCATGCTGTTGTCCAAGGTCATTCAGGAAGCCGCCGGCATGACGGCTTTTGAATTCGCCAAAGAAAATCTGTTCAAGCCGTTGAATATCACGAATGTTGACTGGGACCAGGACCGGGACGGCTACACGTCCACCGCCTGGGGCCTGCACGCCACGGTCCGGGATTATGCGAAATTCGGTCACCTCTTCCTGCACAAAGGCCGTTGGGGGGACCGGCGGATCGTATCCGAACAATGGGTTGAAAAATCGACCCGCACGGATGCCAGCGTCCAAATGTGGGCCGGGTACGGATACCTCTGGCACGTCAATCTGCCATACCGGCTCAAGTGGAACCAGTCGCCGGTCCCCACGGACTCCATCCCGCC
>Ga0180009_10004469_pt1 | contig 15408 bp, 13 predicted proteins | sample OS_PC_MetaG_FD_123537 | JGI IMG/M metagenome (GOLD analysis project Ga0180009, IMG submission 123537) | Groundwater microbial communities from the Aspo Hard Rock Laboratory (HRL) deep subsurface site, Sweden - OS_PC_MetaG | ecosystem: Environmental > Aquatic > Deep subsurface > Groundwater...
AATGGCCGTTGCCTTGCCATTTCCCATGCCGGGACCGATGGCACCAGCCCCGGTGATGATGGCTACCTTGTCTTTCAGACGCTCTCCCATAGCTCACCAACTTTTAACGCCTGCGAAAAAAGCGACTTACCCCTATGCCTCCTCCGACTTTTCCCTCAGGGGAGCAACAATATTTTGCCCGCCTCACCGCTCTGGGCCAGTTCAAAAGCTTTCTCATAGTCAGCCAGCGGGAAGCGGTGGGTTATTATCGGCAGGGGGTCGAACCTGCCTGTGTCCAGCATAGCCCGAACCTGCCACCATGTCTGCCAGACCACCCGGCCAAACACGCCAAATACTCTTGCTTCCTTGAGTATGATATTGGGGTGGAAGTCAAATTCTATTGGTCCCGGCGGCACACCCACCAGGCTTACCCTGCCCTCACGCTTCAATACCTGGAAGCAAAGTTTGGTGGCTTCAGCGTTGCCGCTGAGCTCAATTGATACGTCCACACCGAGACTACCGGTGGCATCCATGATGGTCTTGACCGGGTCCTGCTCTTTGGAGTTAATAATGGTGACATCGGGAAAGAGCTGGCGCGCCATAGCGATACGTTTCGGTGCTACTTCAATACCGAAAATTTTGGTAGCCCCGAATACTCTGGAAGCACCGAGAGCGAACATGCCAATGGGTCCACAGCCAAAGACCGCCACGCTTTTACCGTTGATTTCCCCGGCCATGACACCATGCATCCCTACACCGAGCGGTTCGTGGATGGCGCCGAGTTCGTAAGAAGTGCCCGGCGGGTGTTTCCAGCATACCTGTGCCGGCACGGTCATATATTCAGCAAAGGCGCCATTAAGCGTGTGGCCGAGGAGGCCCATGTTCAGACAGTTGAGCGCGGCGTCGTTCTGGCAGTAGTAACATTCCCCGCAGAATATATGCGGCTCCGGGGAAACAAGGTCGCCCTTCTTGATGTTGGTCACGCATTCACCCACCTCTATCACCTCTCCGCACGTTTCGTGACCGGTAACAATGGGCAACTGCATCATCTTCATGATATTGGGTGATGAATGATAGATGTGGATATCACTGCCGCAGATCGCGGTCCCCATAATTTTGACCAGGACATCCTTGGGCCCGACCTTGGGCATATCAACATCCTTATATTCGTACCCTACAGCTTCGGTTGCTTTCACCAACGCTTTCATTTCATCTGCTTCCTTTCCATATCAGAATTCGCTGTCAAAGGGAACACATAAGAAAACCCCTGTAAATTCCTCTTTTGAGTTCGTTACAGGGGATTCCGGTAACTTTTCCATGTATTCTGATATGCTGAATGATGATGGTTTCTGATAATCGGTCAGTCAATTCAGGTTCAGCTATACCAGCGAGCATCATTGTCTATTATACCGCATTCCAGGACACACGACCAGCCGCTAAGTTCCACCACAATACTGCTTCTAGCTCTGGGCCAGTGCTTCCAGCAATTTGTCGGCCGCTTCCTTGGCGGACATGCCGACTGAAACGCCGAGTTTCTTGGCCGCCTCATTAACCGCAGAAATCTGCCCCTGCTCATAGGTGCTCATTCCGGAGCCGACTTTGGCCGACATGGCTGCGACAGCGGCGGCCGGGATGCCATGTTCATCGCACATCTTGAGGGCGGCAATACCGGCGTCGTTCTTTCCCATCCCGGCATCGTTGCCTATCATGGCGCCAACGCCGCTGTGAATCGTCATCTCCCCGACGTTTACCCCGCAGTGGGAACCATCGACAAAGACATCGCCCTTGGTACTTTCATCCATCGCTGCCGCAGAATCAGCAACGACGATTTTGCGGTTTCCTGATTGCTTTATTATTATCTGACCAGCCAATGTTTACCCCCTCCCCTTTCTATGTCGCGTTCAAAATTCCTTCCAGTATTTTATCAGCCGCTTCTTTGGCAGTCATGCCCACCGTAACGCCCATCTTTTTGGCCACTTCGTTGACTGTCGATATGACACCTTCATTGTAGGTGGACTGGCCAACGCCGATTTCGGCAGACATGGCCGCGACAGCTGCGGCCGGGATGCCATGCTCTTCCAGGGTCTTCAGGCTGGCTATCCCCGCATTTTCCAGACCAATGCCGGCATCATTGCCAATCGCCCCGCGGGCACCACTTGGGAGTATGTAGTCGGGAGCGATATTGGCACCGCAGTGTGAACCGTTAACAACGATATCGTTTTTATTATCCTCGGTGACTGAGGTTGCAGAATCGGCAATGACAATACGCAGTCCGCCGGACTCCCTCACCACTTTATGGACTTCATGCGTCATAAATCCTACCTCCCCGTCTCTAAATTAAGGTATCTGATACTGGTTACTAACGTATCATCTGACCAGGTAACCAGGTAATTATCTCAGGAACAAGTGTGAAAATGATAAGTCCGACAATAATCAGCGCCACATGTGGTAGTACGCCTTTGACGATATCCCCCATGGTTATGCCCAGTTTAGGGTCGGCTGCGCCGCGGCAGATGAAAATTCCAGAGGCAAACGGTGGGGTCATGAAGGCCATCTGCAGGTTCACACAGACCATAATGGAGAACCAGAGGAGGGGGAAACCGGCTGCCTCAGCAATGGGGGTGATAATCGGTACCATAATATAGACGATGGCGATCCATTCGATGAACATGCCCATGATGAAGATGATGAACATGATGATGGCGAAAATACCCCACTTGCCACCGGGTGCACTCAAAATGATATTGGACATAACCTCGCGGCCACCACCACCGAGAAAGACGGCGCTAAAGGCCACGGCCATGGTAACGATGACGAAAATAAAGCCGCAGGCTCGCATGGTGATGAGCGAAGCCTCTTTCAGTGTTGTCAAGCTGAAACGCCGGTAGGCAATGGCAAGTATGGTAGCCATGAAAGCGCCGACACCAGCTGCCTCGGTGGGGGGTGCGACGCCAAAAAAGATTACGCCCAGTACCGACAGGATGAGAATAGCGACAGGTAAAATAGAGGTAAGCAGCATGGTAGTTTTTTTAAGGAAAGGCACTTTCCTGTCTTCAGAGGGAACAGATGGTGCAATTTGCGGCTGGAGATAACACCGTATAGCGATATAGGTAATATACAGGGCAGACAGGGTAAATCCGGGTAAAAAGGCACCGAAGAAGAGCTGGCCCACGGAGATTCCAGCCATCGGCCCATAAAGCACGAGCATGATGCTTGGGGGAATAAGTATTCCCAGGCAGCCGCCGGCGGTTACGGCACCGGTGGCCAGGGGCTTGCTGTAGCCGCGCTTGAGCATCGATGGAAGAACCGCCAGCGCCAGCATGGTGATGGAGGCGGCGATGATGCCCACGGTGGCGGCGATGATGGTGCCCATGAGCACGGTGACGATGGCCAGACCGCCTCTCAGGCCGCCGAGCCACAGGTACAGAGCATCATATAAGCGTTCCGCTATACCGGAGCGTTCCAGCATTACCCCCATGAAAACGAACAGGGGTACTGCGATGATGACGTAGTTGGTCATGATGCCATAGATATTGGTATAAATGACGTCAGCTACTTGTACTATGCCACCAAAAACAAAAAGGCCGACAAATAAAGCTAAAGCTCCGACGATAAATCCAAGAGGGTAACCGGTTAAGACTCCAATAAAAACACCGCCCAGCATGATGGCGGTAACCATTTCGGGACTTAAATCAATCATATGGCTTGCCTCTTATCAGTAGATATGTGTCCCGGAAGAAATGGGCTATGGCCTGAAGTGCAAACAGGCAGAGTCCATAGAATATAACTGTTCTCAATGGTCCCGCCGGCGGGTACCAGCCGGTAATGGGCATCTTCTCACCGGTTGCCCAGGCATCAAACATCCAGCTCCAGGCGGCAAAGGAGATCATAAATATAAACGGGAAGAAGAGGAGCAACGTGCCAAGGAAATCAATGAGAGCCTGAGCTCTAAGGGGAAGGTGCGAATATATCATATCGACCCTGACATGAGCCCTGTGCCGGTGTGTGTAGGCAAAGGCGAGGATGTAGGAACTGGCGGCGAGCATGACGTGGAGCTCGTATCCCCACAGGGTCGGCTTGGTGAAAACATAGCGGAGCATGACCTCAAGGGTCACCAACACCACCAGTGCTACGATAAACCACCGCCCTGTTTTTGCCGTCCACTCACTGATGGTGTCAACGGTATGTATAAATTTTCTCATAATTGTTCTTTTCTAGTTATTGAACTTCCCCGCCCCGAAAGACTCTCCGGGGCGGGGAATTGGCTCTAGAAATTACAGGCTCGGATAGGTCATTCCGTAAGCGTCTCGCCAGTTCTGGAGGGATTTCATCAGTTTGTCGTAGAACGGGTCTTCAGCCATTCGCTTCGCGTAGAAGTCATTGGAAGCATTAACTATTGCGGCTTCCAGTGACTTGGGTGCCGGTACAACCTGTACACCTGCAGCAATCCAGTCGGCGGTGGCGGTAGTGTTCTTGTAGGTCCACTCGGCGTAGTGCCGCGTGCCCTCGGCCCACACCAGTTCGGTGAATATCCACTTCAGGTCGTTGGGCAGGTCAGCCCATGACTGCTCGTTGACGATGTAGACATACATGTCGGTGGGCTGGCGGAGTGGGGATACGTAGGCGTAATCAACGATTTCGTGGAAGCCCATGGGCCAGTCAACAGCGAGGCTCGAGTGCTGGAAGCCGTCAATGACACCGCGCTGCATGGACTCGTAAATTTCGGGGCTGGGAGTGGAAACGGCGGCAACGTCCAGCTGGCCGAAAATCACCGCCTCGTCACCGAGGAGCCTCATCTTCTTGCCGGCCAGGTCCTCCGGACCATTGACCGGGAAGCTGGTGTAAAGGAAGGTCTCCGGCTCGCGGCAGATGGTGGCTATTGGTTTGACATTCTCAAATCCGCCGGCATCGAACATCTCCTTCATCAGGACGAGGCCCTCACCCCACAGGTACCACATCTGGTACTGCATTGCGGTGGGACCACCGACCATCATGGAGAATGGGGGTGATTGTGGGAGGTCACCAACCCACAGGATGGGGCCATTGGAAGCGCCATCAAGAATCCCCCTCTGAACGGCTTCAATCTCGGTGTCGGCGGGGACGATGGCACCGCCCTCGTTGGCCTGAATAACGAAGCGCCCGCCACTGGCTGCCTTAATCGCCTTGCTGACCCTGTCCAGGGACATGTAGGTGGAGGTGGTGGTCGGGTTATCATCCTGAATAATCCACTTGACAATTTCCACGGGCTGTGCCGGTGCTGGAGCGGGTGCCGGTGCTGGAGCGGGTGCTGGTGCCGGCGCTGGCTGAGCGCAGGCCGCCGCCAGACTGCTTAGCAGTATCACCGCTAATACCAACGTGAATACTAATCTTTTGCTCAATTTATCCTCCTTAGTCAAATATTGACAGTCAAACTGTAGAACAATGGTGCTTTGTGAAAACTGTCACCCCCTTTCATACCAATTGGTCAATATACCCTGTAATATCGGAACATATAGTATGGCTATTGCTTTGAGGATATAGATGCACATCTGATATGCCATAATATCGAAGTCTGCTCAATTTGTCAAGATTTTCAGAAATCGGAGTTAACTCATGGTCAGGTGGTCCGCAGTGCCGTCAGGCCGCTCTCGGGGTCTACGTCGCGCTCGAGCTGATAACTGAGCTCGCCTATGTAAATCTCGACCGTTGCCCAGACGATACCTTCCTCAAGATGACCGCCGATTAGCTGGCCCGGCTTCAATGGGTCGATGGCGCACATGTGGATGTGGAATATTTTTTCACCTTCATATACGGAAAGCGACCCCTGACCGGAGAGGATAGAAAGATGGCCCTCAAATTCGTCAAAGTCCCATCCCCACTTACCGTCCTTGGGCGCGGTTCCGAACTTGACCTTTTCCAGGGAGCCAATGATGCCGAGGATTATGCCCGAGGTTATGCCTTTCTTTTCGCAATATCTGGCAAGTTCGCTTAATATTTCCTGGCCGCGATTCAGCCGGAGAAGATTGACCGATTTAAACACGTAGATACCTCCTTATCAATATATTGTCTTGGCATTATATGGTGAATTGTGAGGACGGATTCACCCCAGTGACCATTGATAATTATGTTGTAAAACTATCAGCAGCCAGCGTTTCAGCTGATATTAAGTTAATATTACAATATTTCCGTAGCGAATGACAAAAACAGGGGAATTCATAATCGGTGTATATTTGACAAAAATCCGGTGAGAGATAAAAATGTGGTTAATGCGCCTTACTTTCGGAAAAATCCGCAATGGGTGGATATTCACCATACCATAATAAAAGTTAAGGAGGAAACAGGCATGGGTCGTAAAGCCAGAGTCGGCTTCACGCGGGATTACTATGACAAGGACGGCAATTTCATTCTGGACTGCCCGGGATTCAAGTCGCTGGAGAAGATGCCGGATATTGAACGCGAGGTCTTCGCCGAAATGCTGCCCGAGGTGGCTCCGCATCAGATAGAAGATTACGATATCGTGGTTACCCGCACCTTCTCCAGATGGGTGGAGGGCAGTTTTGTCGGCAATGACCGACTTCTTTCCCTGCACCGCAACGGCGTTGGCTATGACCGGATTGACGTTCCGTCGCTTACCAAGGCCGGAGTAATTTTGTGTATCACGCCGGCGGCAGTACGCCGCCCGGTCGCGGTGGCCATCATTACGTTCATCCTTGCCCTCAGTACCCGTCTTTTCATCAAGCACCAGCTCACCAGCGAGGGACGATGGAGCGATGTGCCCAAGCACAACGGCTATGGCCTGATCGGCAAGACATTGGGGTCGTTCGGGGTGGGTAACATAGGCCACGAGATGTTTAAACTGGCCAAGCCCTTCGGCATGAGGCATATCGCCTATGACCCCTATCTAAAACCGGAGGACGTCAGGGATGTTGATGTTCAACTGGTGGATATGGATACCGTGCTCTCCGAATCTGACTACCTCAACATCAGTTGTCCGCTGAATGAAAAGACCCGTCACATCATCGGGGAGAAGGAGCTGAAAAAAATGAAGCCGACCGCCTTCCTGATAAATACCGCTCGCGGGCCTATTATTGATGAGGTTGTGCTCCACAAGGCCCTGCAGGAAAGATGGATACGGGGAGCAGCGCTGGATGTCTTTGACCAGGAGCCAACGCCGCCGGACAACCCGCTGTTAAAACTGGACAACGTCATCGTTACCGCCCATGCTATGGCTTTCACCGATGAATTTCTCAACGCGGTATGGGAAATCATCGCCAAGCAGATAACGCAGCTTATGAACGGGGAAATGCCCGACGGCGTGGTGAATCGGGAGGTCTGGGACCAGCCGAAATTTCAGTCCAAACTTAAGCGGTTCCTGGAACAAGTAAAAAGCTGAAAAAAGGAAGGAGAATAATATTGAAGAAAAACCGTGTGAAGGAACTCTGGCGTGAAGGGAAGGCAGCCGTCGGTGTCTGGATGGTGCTGGGGAGTCCCATCACCGCCGAAATCATCGCCAACATGGGATATGACTGGGTAGTCGTTGACACCGAGCACGGTTCCATTGATATCGGCACAACGCAGTCCATCATACAGGCTGTCTCATATACAAGCACCGTGCCGATGGTCAGGGTACCCTGGAACCACCCGATGCCTATCAAGCGTGCTCTGGACGCCGGCGCATACGGACTGGTCATCCCCATGGTGAACAGCCGTGAAGAGGCGGTGCAGGCAGTACAGGCTGCACGCTATCCGCCACTTGGCGCACGGAGCTACGGTGGCCCGCGGGCGCGTCTCTACGGTGGGGTCGATTACTTTGAGCACGCCAACGAAGAGATTGCCGTCATCGTACAGATAGAGCATATTGATGCAGTAAACCGTGTTGATGAAATACTCTCAGTGGAGGGCGTTGATGCCTTCTTCATCGGGCCGTCTGACCTCGCCATCTCCATGGGGCTGAAGCCGGGGCTTGACCAGACTGACCCACGGCACGGGGACGCCATAAGCAAGGTGCTGGCGGCGGGGAAAAAGCATGGTGTTGCCGGAGGCATTCACGTTGGCAGTGCCGAAGCGGCCAATGAACGTATTGCCCAGGGTTTTCAGTTTGTCGGCTTGAGCAGTGACGAGGGTTTTATAAGAAGCGCCGCGGCATCCGCGCTGAACAAGGTCGCTAAATAGAAAAATCGCTTGTATCAGCTCTTTACCAGGGGGATGGTTACCCCCTCTTTCGCAACTCCCGGAGTAGCGAAATAATTAAGGTACCGCCGAATATCACCACGACGATGCCAAATAAAATTGGTATCTTGTAGTCTGTTTCTTCTGTTGGTGTCAGTGGGATCGGGGCCGGACTTGCTGGCTGTTGCTGGGGTTGTGTGCTGGAGGCGGGTACCTGCTCCGATGGTGGCGTGACGTTTTCCGTAGAGAAGTTCACCGTTTTTTCATTGTTTGCTTCGTTGCTTTCCAGGACCTGATTAACCTCATCGATAATCACCTTGATAGTGTGCGGCCCAACCTGAGAAATCCAGGTGCTGAAGGTCTCTTCTGTATTCTCATCGGGCTCTATTGAATTGACCTGTCCTGAGGCCAGGTACTCGCCATCGACATAGTAATTCACGGATGCATATCCGGCCCTGGCATCACCCTGATTCCTGATGGTCACTGCAAAGGTCACGTTGTCACTGGTAGAAGGTTCTCCAGAGGGCCAGGTAATGGACTCAATTATCAGGTCAGGGGCGAGAATGGAGAAGATGACCGTTTCTGTATTGTTGTCTTCCGCTCCCTCGGTAATGGTATTGGCACCGTCAGCGAATACGGCAAGGACATGCGGGCCAGCGGCGACATCCCATTCAAATGTCTTAATCACGCGTGTGCCAGCGTCGAGCTGCGGAATCTCCTGCTGATTTACGACTTTATCATCGACGTAGAAGTATACCTGGAAACCTTCTGCCCTGCGGCTGCCCTTATTCTTGACGTATGCGGTCAGGGTAACTTTATCGCCCATTGATGGCTCAATCGGGCTCCATGTCACCGCTTCAAAGGCAAGGTCAGGCATGGGGTAGCCAATCAGCGTCTCGTTGTTTGCCTCGTTGCTCTCGGCCACCTGGTTCGAATCATCGACAACGGTGCGGATGATATGCGGTCCCGCGGCCACTTTCCAGCTGAAGGTTCTGGTGACTGTTGCGCCTGGATCCAGCTCTGGAATGTCCTGAAAGCCCCCAGGGTTGTTATCAATGTAGAGATGGACCAGTGAAGTGCCGGCCCTGCTGCCTCCGTTATTTTTAATGGTTAGAGTAAAGGTAACCATTTCTCCTACCGGAGGGTCATTGTGTGACCAGTCAATACTTTCGATTATGAGGTCGGGGCCAAGGGGGGTCAGGGTGGTCACCTTTTCATTATTGGTCTCATCGCTTTCGGCAACTCTCTTGGTGAAATCAACAAAAGCTTTGATAGTATGTTCGCCGGCGGTGGCTGTCCAGGTAAAGGTCTGATTATCGGTTGCGTTAATCGATATTGGATTTACTCGGTCAGAAGTCATCTGGATATTATCAATATGGTAGGAAATAAAGGAGTAATCGGCGTTGGCCTCTCCCTGATTTTTAACGGTAACGGTAAATGTCACTGTGTCACCTATAACCGGCGCTGACGGTGACCAGGTTATCTGCTCGACGATGAGATCAGGTGGCATAGGTACGAAGATAATCATTTTTTCATTGTTCGACTCTTCGCTCTCGGACACTTTGTCCTGTGGGTCGACAATCGCCCGTATCTTATGCACTCCACCTTTGGCTATCCAGCTAAAGGACGCCGTTTTAGTGTCGTTGGCATTTATCGGCACCAGCCCCCGGTAGCCTACTTTTTCATTATCGATAAAGAGGTCGACTCTGGATTCAATAGAGTCCCCGCTCCCCTGGTTCTTCACGGTCACGGTAAAGGTAACGCTATCACCTATGGCTGGATTAGTCGGTGACCAGGTGATACTGTGGACAATGAGGTCAGAAAGAAGTGGTGAGATGATGACGGTTTTCTCATTGTTGGTCTCATCGCTCTCGACAATAACGCCTCCTGTGACAATAACGGCTTTTATATCGTGCATGCCCCGTACAGCAATCCAGGAAAAGGTAACGTTTTCAGAAGCACCGGCTTCCAGTTTACCGGTTCGTTCTGTATCCCGGTAGGTATCATTAACGTAAAAATTGATGGTGGCGTTGCCTGATACGCCGCTGCCCTGATTTGTAACAGTTACGGTGAAGCTAACATTATCGCTTAGCGATGGTTCCGTGGGGGACCACGATATATCATCTATAATCAGGTCGGGAAGGAGAGCGGAGAAAAGCACCGTCATTTCATTATTGCCCTCATCAGATTCCGGCACGGCATCGTTTTTATCAACGATGGCCTTAATAGCGTGTTCACCTGCCTTGGCGAACCAGGAAAAGGTTTTGGTCAGTGTTTCCTCCGGATTTATTCTCTCGACATCCTTGTAGCCCCGTGAAATGCCGTCGATGTAAAAATCTACGCGGTTTGAGTTGGCGGCAACCGCGCCCTGGTTCCTGATGGTTACGGTGAAAATAACAGTACTGCCAACAGTAGGTTCTGAAGGCGACCAGGTTATAGAATCGATTATGAGGTCCGCGCCCAGTGTGGACAGCGTGTAGGTTTTTTGATTGTTGCTCTCATTGCTTTCATTGACCTGCTCCCTGTAATCGGCCATTGCAGTGATGACATGTATGCCGGTTTCAGCAGTCCAGGTGAAAGTGTGTTCGGTACTGGCGCCAGGGTCGATTGGTTGCACGTAATCATTGGTGAGATAATTATCATCGATATAGTAAGCAACGTAGCACTGACCTGAAGTGACTGTGCCCTGGTTACTGATGGTAACGGTGAAGGTTACACTATCCCCGATGGCAGGTGTTTCCGGAGAAGGGGTTATCGCCTCAACGGTCAGGTCAGGACCAGATTGCGCTTGCGCTACCCTATCCGCATAGTTAACCGGAAAGTACAGGGGGTGGCCAAAGACCACTATCGCAACCAGGAGTATGATGACAGTGAAAATTCTTTTCGGCATCGCTGATTTATACGGGTATTGCCAGAATGAGACTGGTTTGCACGGTTAATTACTACCCGACCTCCCACGCTGATTGATGTAAGCCATAATTATAATACTCTGTTTACATAATACATATTACAATCACAAAAAACAACGGAATAGCTATAGTAAATTAGTACTACCTTTGGAACAAGTACTTTAGGGTAGGCCATGCTTGCAAAGGTTGTTGATGAAGAAGAAAAGAAAAGCGGGGTATTGACAATTACATATAGAGGACTATATAGTGAGTATTAACTTCGTGCATTCACTCTGATTCATTTAGTATTTTCTTTTTCTTCTCTTCAAATTCTTCCTGTGTTAATATGCCTTTATCTCTTAATGCCGCCAACTCTTTTATTATCTCAATATAACCTGTGTCTTTTCCTCTAACTTGGCTAGTTTCCGGTTCTGTTAAATGCTTTTGCCTAACAAAGTGCAACAAAGAATCTAAGGATTCTCTGTTCCCAGTGTATTTCACAAGGCGATTCAGACCAATAACATTAAGTTCTACCCATTCTGGTTTATGAAAAATACCGATTAAAATGAATATTAATGAAACACCAAACGCTCCGTATGCTATTTCTTTTGTGTTCATTTCATTACTAATCCAAAGACCAGCGATGAATATAATCACACCGAGAACGAGTAGCCAATAGTACCGCTTTGATGAATAAGAAATACTTGATATATGGCTATAATCATAGTCCCTTATCGTTCTGCCAGACCGTTCCAGTAGACGCTTATTTGTTGCATATACCTCATAATTGAGATTGTAGATTGCCTCTATGGTTTCTCCATCTGTTAGGATATTGTCAATCCATTTGTGTGATTTACCACTCATGATACATTGCCTCAACTTGTTTAGTGGGTTTATTATAGCACAGTGGAAAGAACTGTGAAGTAGTAAGGGCTGTTTTTGCCTCCTCTTTAACCTACTCAACCGCACGCTCAAGTAACCTCAGGCCGGTTACCTCCGGCCCAGCCACAGGAGGGTGGAGCAGACGATAAGTGTGGCCACAATGGCAACGCTGCTGAATGCGAAGCTCGTGTGGAAACTGAAATGGTCTATCAGGTAACCCAGCACCGGAGTCAGTATTCCGGCGCCTTCCATATTGGCGAAGAAGTAGAAACCGAGCACCGTGGAGCGACGCTTGATTGGGGTCTCGTCGACAATGTATGCCTGCGCCACGGTGGTGTTGAAATACAGGGCTATGCCGGTAAAAACCAGCACGGCACCGATACCGAATCCGTAAGGTACCACATTAAGCAGGTAAACCATAGCGCTGGCCATAACACCCATGGCTATGATTATCGTTATGCGGCCGAACCGGTCCGAGAGATAGCCGCCGAATGGTGCTGCCCAGAGACCCATGAAGTAAATGAGCGATATTGAAGCTGCCGCCGTCTCCTTGCTTGTATTGTAAGTATCTACCAGGAAGAGCGGGATGAAGGAAATGATTGAGATAACCATTGCCTGCGTAAACGAGCTCATGGCGATTACGGTTATCACACGTCGTAAATTGCCGGGGGCGGGTGGGGTTTCGGTGGAGACGCTGGTGCCAGGAGTCGCTGCCTTCTGAAGCGGCAGGCGTTTTTTAAGTACGACATGGAGAAAAATGCCGAAGCCGATGCCGAAGATGGCCAGCACGATAAATGGACTGCGCCAGCCCCAGGCACCGGCAACGCCGGCGGCGATAAGCGGTGCTAAAAAATAGCTCGTACTGCCACCGACCATGTGATAGCCGAGTGCCTGGCCGCGACTTTCTGGCGCCACCGCGGCTGATATCATGGTCGTGGCGGCGGGGTGATAGCCGCCACCAAGTATGCCCATCAGCACCAGGCCGGCTATCAGGACAAGATAGTTTGGCGACATGCCAACCAATAGACCGGTAATTGATACACCCACAATACCTACGGTGAGCAGGATACGCGGCCCAAAGCGGTCGGCAAGCCATCCTCCCGGTAGTTGGCAGAGACCGTAGACCACGCCGAAAGCTGACATGATGAATCCGGCACGGGTGTAATCAAGGGCGAATTCATCGCGGATATAAGGCAGGAGCGGGCCCGGGAGGGCGGTTACCAGGTGGTGCGATAGATGTGCCAGCACAAATAGAGGCAGCAGTCCACTGAAGAGAGCACGCAACCTGTTTCTTTTATTGATGACGATTTCCTTTCTGCGGTAAAAGGCCGTGTTCTGACCGGTTGTTACTGAGGTGTATCATACCACGAAAGGAAAAAATAATTCTCGCCGAGGTGCCTGTCCTATCGGGTGGTCGGTTTAACCGACGGGAACGGCGGCTTTTTCAATCCTGACCGCGCAGACTTTGAACTCCGGTATCTTGGCTACGGGGTCCAGTGCCCGTATGGTCAGCTGGTTGGTGGGACTCTCGGCGAAATGGAAGGTCATGAAGACCACGCCGACCGGGGAAGCCTCGGTGATTTTGGCCCTGGCGGTGACTGCGCCGCGTCGCGAAATCACCCTCACGGTCTCACCTTCAGCAATGCCGAGTGCCGAGCCATCCTGCGGGTTTATCTCCACAAGCTCTTCGCTGTGAAAAACGTTGAGCCCTTTGACCTTCCGGCTCATGGTGCCGGTATGAAAATGAAACAGGCTGCGCCCTGTGGTGAGCACCAGTGGGTAATCTTCATCTGGAGGTTCCGCTGACGGCTTATACTCCAGCGGTATAAATTGCCCCTTGCCCCGGGTGAAGATTTCGGTGTGGAGGATGGACGTTCCCGGGTGCTCCCTGGTGGGGCAGGGCCACTGCAAGCCCCCCCTTTCCAGGCGACGATAAGATATGCCTCCATAGCTCGGTGTCAGCCCGGCAATCTCGTCCATAATCTGGGACGGATTGCTGAACTTGAAACCATCGCTTCCCATTCGCTGCCCGACCTGCCCGATAATCCACCAGTCCGGCTTGGCATTGCCTACCGGTTCAATCGCCTTCCTTACTCGCTGCACCCTTCGCTCCGTGTTGGTGAACGTGCCATCCTTCTCGGCATAGGTGGTGCTGGGCAGGATAATATGCGCCAGTTGGGCTGTCTCGGTTAAGAAGCAGTCCTGCACTATGAGTAATTCCAGTCGCTGCAGGGCTTCGATGGCATGCTTGGCTTCCGGCTCGCTCAGCACCGGGTTCTCGCCCATGATATACATCGCCTTTATCTGGCCGTTATGGGCGGTCTCAAACATTTCGGTAACGGTGAGCCCCGGCCTGGCCGGAGGCAGTGAGCAGCCCCACCCCGCCTCGAATTTCTCCTTCACCGATTCGTTAGTCACGGCCTGGTATCCGGGATAGACATCGGGCAGCGCACCCATATCGCAGGCACCCTGAACGTTGTTTTGACCGCGCAGCGGATTAACCCCGCTCCCCGGCTTGCCTATGTTTCCGGTGAGCATGGCCAGGTTGGCGACGGCGATTACGTTATCCGTGCCGTGGGAGTGCTGGGTGATGCCCATCGCGTAAAATATGGCTGCGGGGCTGCTGGTGGCGAAAATCCTGGCCGCCTGGATTATCCTGTCCTTTGGCACGCCGGTGATTTTTTCCACAATATCAAGGTCGAAATTCGATAATGACTCCTTGAAAGCATCGAGGTTCTCGCAGCGTTCACCGATAAAATCTTTGTCCAGCAGGTCTTCATCGACGATAACCCGGCACATACCCATGAGCAGGGCAACGTCACTGCCGGGACGGTGCTGCAGGTAAATATCGGCGTGGCGAACAAGCTCGATCTCCCTTGGGTTGGCCACGATTAGCTTTGTGCCGCGGCGGACGGCGCGCTTCATTTCAAAGCCGATTACAGGATGGGCTTCGGTGGTGTTGGCGCCGATGACGAAAATGCAGGCGCTATCCTTGATATCGCCGATGGAGTTGGTCATCGCCCCGCTCCCGAATGTGGTGACCAGACCGGCCACCGTGGGGGAATGTCAGAGGCGGGCACAGTGGTCGATATTGTGCGTGCCGATGACCGCTCGACCCAGTTTCTGGAGGAGGTAGTTTTCCTCGTTGGTACACTTGGCCGAGGAGATAATGGCGACCTCTTCCGGCCTGTACTTTCCCAGCCCTGCCGCCACCTCGTCGAGCGCTTCCTCCCAGGTAGCTCCACTGAATTTGCCGGTTCGCCTGACCAGCGGGTTGTTCAGGCGGTCAGGGTGGTGGACAAACTCGGTAGCACCAAAGCGGCCCTTGACGCAGAGTTGGCCGCGATTGACATCATTCTCCCTGTCCCCGCGGACACACATAACCTGACCATCTTTCACCCCGAGGTACATCTGGCAGCCGACGCCGCAGTAAGGGCAGGTGGTCTTCACCTCGTAGTCTGGCCGGACGGCCACTTTGGGCATCATGGCGCCCACCGGGCAGCGCACCATG
>Ga0180009_10004470_pt1 | contig 15407 bp, 13 predicted proteins | sample OS_PC_MetaG_FD_123537 | JGI IMG/M metagenome (GOLD analysis project Ga0180009, IMG submission 123537) | Groundwater microbial communities from the Aspo Hard Rock Laboratory (HRL) deep subsurface site, Sweden - OS_PC_MetaG | ecosystem: Environmental > Aquatic > Deep subsurface > Groundwater...
AAGCATGCATTTAAATGCTATAAATTACAAACAAAAGCAAGGAGAACCGGTATTAACTAAACAATAAAAACAGGACATTTCTAATTTGGTAAAAACCGGACATTTCTAAATTGGCTTGACACCTCTTAAGTTTCCCCTTGTCAGAATGTATTTCGAATGATATAATTAATTTTCTATAGGGCCCATGGTTCAACGCGACCGCCTTAAGCAGCCTTGTCGAACCATTGGGTTTTCAAAAAATAAAGTAATAGGGCCCATAGCTCAGTTGGTTAGAGCACCTGACTCATAATCAGGTGGTCCAAGGTTCAAGTCCTTGTGGGCCCACCACCGCGCGGGCGATTAGCTCAGCTGGTTAGAGTGCTGCCCTCACATGGCAGAGGTCACTGGTTCGAGCCCAGTATCGCCCACCAAATTCGCCGAAGGCGAATTTGATCCTGAAGCGCTGTAAACAATCCGATGAATAAGAGGATTGTAGCCGTTGAAGGACCTCAAACAACTTTACATTTTAACAATGTTAGTTTGTAAAGTTGTTTATGATAAACGATAAGGAGAAACATTGGAACAAAAATCAATCAAGGAACAAATAGGGTTGTTAATAGGACTTCAGGCTATAGATGCTCAGATATATGTTTTGAGCAAAGAAAAGGCATCTATGCCAGGCCATCTAAGATCAATCGACGAGATGCTAGAATTAAAAAAAACAGACATAAAACAAGCGGAAGATAATTTAAAAAATACCCAGTTAAAATTAAAAGAAAAGGAAGGGAGCCTTCAACAGAAAGAAGAGCAGATAAAAAAACTGCAGGGCCAGCTTTATACATTAAAGACAAATAAAGAATATTCCACTATGCTTACAGAGATAGAGGGTATTAAGGTAGATAATTCTTTGACAGAAGAAGATATTCTTAAGTTTATGGACGAAATAGAGTTTGCTAAGAAAAAGATATCAGAGGAAAAAGAACTTTTTAAGGTAGAAGAAGCAAATGCTCAGAAGGAAAGAGATAACATTAATTTAAAGGCCAAAGAGATAGACTCAAGGCTTTCAGAGCTTAATGAAAAGAGAAATAACATAGCCCCTAGTATAGAAAAGCATGTCATTTCCAGATATGAAAAGATCCTGAAAAATAAAGACGGATTAGCAATGGTGCATATTGAAGATGGCTCCTGCGGTGGGTGCCATCTGAATCTTCCGCCTCAGGTTATAAGCGAAGTGAAACTAAGAGAAGATGTAATTGTTTGTGGCAGCTGTTTAAGGATACTTTATATAGATGACAATGTCGAAATCAGTTAATATATTTATAGACGGTGCGTCAAGAGGAAATCCCGGGCCTTCCGGCATAGGCATAGTGTTTTGCGACGATCAGAATAACATCGTTAAAAAGTTATTTAAATTTATAGGAAATGCCACTAATAACGTTGCAGAATACTCCGCGCTTATATACGCTATGCAGGAAGCGCTGATAGACAGGTATGATGATGTGAAGGTAAAGTCTGACAGCGAGCTTTTGACAAAGCAACTGACAGGAGAATATAAAGTAAAGAATGATAATCTCAGGCCTTATTACGATATGTTTCAGCATATTGCAAGAGGCTTTGATAAAGTTGAAGTCATTTCTGTAGACAGGGAAAATAATTCTATTGCGGACAAACTTGCGAATAAAGCAATAGATTCCAGATTTGACAGTTCTTTAAAAATAGAATAGGCGCAGGCTGGATGGTCGCGTCCGCTTATGGCGGATGAGGAAAGTCCGGGCTCCAAAGGGCAGCGTAGCGGGTAACGCCCGTCCGAAGAGCATTTTGCTTTTCGAGGATTAGAGCAACAGAGACGAGCTTGGGGAACGCGATAGTAACATACGAAGCTTAAGCATGTGTTACTGTTTCTCAAGGTGAAACGCGGCAATCTCTACGCGGAGCAAGACCAAATAGGTTCAGCTTAAAGAGCTGCCCGCTTGCAATAGCTGGACGGGTAGGTTGCATGATTCTGGCAGTGATGCCAGAACACAGATAGATGATCATCATCCTTTTTTAAGGGGACAGAACCCGGCTTACAGGTCTGCGCCTATGTATTTTTCAGAGGAGAGTATACATTTGTATAAAATAATAATTTTTATAGCACTGATATTAACAGCTACAACTTTATATGCCGATACTGTTATTTTGAAAAACAGGACAAAGGTAAAAGGGCTTGTGGTGGATGAGTATGTTGATAGGATTGCCTTGAGTACCATTGATGGGGAAAAGCATATTTTGCGTAAAGATATAGATAAGATTGAATACGATGCTCCTGAGCAGAATTTTATGCAGCTAGGGAGGGCTTATGACGAGAAAGGCTGGTATGACAAAGCTGCGTTCTATTATAAAAAGGCGATGGACATAAATCCTGATTATAAAGAAGCCATGGACGCTTATGTTGCCAGTCACGCAAAGATGTGGCGCGAGGAAGAAAAAAGAACCAAGAAGGATATAGAACTTCATAACATGGCTATAGAGTGGCGAACGAGGAAAAATAAAAAAATAGAGAATGTTGTAAAAAGTAAAGAAAGCTTGGTCAAAGAAAGTATAGGGATAAGTATCGTAGAACATGAGGGTGTTTTCAGGATAAATGAGGTAATTCCTGGTTCAAGCGCATACAAGTCAGGCATTAAAAAAGACGATTTCCTTATAGGCATATGGGGCAGGCTTGTGCGTTACAGCAAGCTAGAAGATGTCCTAAAAGAATTAATTGGCCCTAAGTATTCGGAAGTAAAAATCCTGGTTGGGAAAGATATCTCTGTTCCTGCAGAAGCCGGGATGAATATGTATAAGGAATTAGGTATGTCCCTTAGTTTTGAGTACGAAGGGCTTATGGTAAAAGATATTATATCAGACAAAAAAGGCGGATTGGCAGGCCTTAAGAAAGGGGATTTTGTAATAGCTATAGATAATAATATTACAAGGTATCTGCCTATGGACAGCGTTATTGCACTAATAAATAACCCTAAAAATAATAAAATAGTTTTTACAGTAAGAAGAAATATAAATTTAAGAAGAGAGGGGGAGTAATGCCAAGGCCTATTTTAAGAAGAAGAAAATATATAATAGAAAAGGGTTTGCAGTTTCGTTATATAGGGCTTGTTTTCGCTTTGGCGCTTATAGCTTCAATTGTTACAGGGTGGACAGTCTTTGCAACTGGCTGGTATTATCTTGGAGAAAAACTTGCCAGCGTTTATCCTCAAGGAAGGCTTATATATGTTTTGAGGGCTACAAATCTGGCGCTTGTACGAAATCTTCTTCTAATTTCGCCGTTAATTTTCATATTAGGGCTTTTGTTTTCTCACAGGATAGCAGGCCCTGTTTACAGGATTAGTAAGACAGTGGGAGATATTTCGAAAGGAAATCTTGGCCTTAGAATAAGACTAAGAGAAGGCGATGAACTTGTAGATCTTGCAGATATGATAAATAATCTTACAGATAATTTCAATAAGACTGTAATCTCAGATAAAGATATAGCGATAAAAATAGAAAAAGATCTGGAAGAAATAAAGAAACTTGTTTCCAGTCAGCCGTGCGATTGTGCAAAAGTAGAATCTCTTATAAACTCTCTTCAGCAAAAGTCAAAAGAACTTTCCTCGTCATTCAACAAGTGGACTGTAGCATAAATAGCGCCATGTATCTGCGATACTTTATGTTAAGTAACATTTTATCTTGTTGCGTCTGCCAGCCTAGCAGGTCTCGAGGACGCAAAATTTTCCCAGCGTGAAAATTTTGCTCCGTTTTGACCCTCGCTCGTCTGCTGAAGCAGGCTGAGGTCTGAGGCACATTAGAATTGTTTCGGCATTATTGATAGTCAGCATAATAGGTGCACAAGGTTTTACAGCGAGTTTCGGTCGGTTGACAAAACGATAGTCGGCAGAGAAACGAGCTGTAAACCGTAGTGCACGGCGAAACAATTCAGTGCCGAATGGTCTCAGCCTGCTTCAGCAGACACCGTGCCCGCTCGTGTCAAAAAGGCCTCTCGACCTGCTAGGCTGGCAGACTAAGAACTACGCTAAAGTGTAGCGCAACTCTTCAAATATTATAGCAAGGCCATGCACCAATATTGACAACAGGGCATTTTTTTGCTACACTAACAGATACTTATGCGGATATGCCATGTTATTACTAAACCTGAACTTGGCGGGGCACAGCTCTCTACTCTAAATCTTATCTCAATCCTTCCAAAAGACAAATATCAGGTATCTATAGTAACTTCTTCTGCGGGTTTATTGAAGCAGAAATTTAAAAGCCTTGAAAATGTTACTGCTTATTTTTCTCCATTTTTAACAAGACCTGTAAATCCCATAGCAGATATATTAGCATTAATACATATATTTTTTATATATAGATGTAATGGGTTTAAAATAATTCATACTCATAGTTCAAAGGCAGGAATCATAGGGAGATGGGCTGCCCTATTTGCAAGGGCGCCTGTTATTTTACATACAGTCCATGGCTGGTCTTTTAATGATTATCAATGGTTTTTAGTGAAAAGATTCTATATTTTTCTTGAGAGAATTACGGCACCTTTTACTACAAAAATTATATGCGTTTCAAAAAAAGACATAGAAACTGGCTTAAAATATAAAATAGCGCCAGTAGGTAAGTTTGTTCTGGTAAAGTACGGGATACCGTTTTATCAGTTTAAAAATTCAAACTGCAATAAAGCCGATAAGAAAAGAGAGCTTGGAATTAATAATAATGACCCTGTTATTGGAATGATTTCCTGCCTTAAGCCTCAGAAGTCTCCCCTGGATTATATCAAGGCGTGCGCAGGTGTTCATAATAAAATACCAAGCATTAATTTTTTATTAATAGGAGACGGTGTTTTAAAAAAGAGGTGTAAATCAGAGCTTAATAAATCTTCGCTAAATGGACGGTTTATTTTTACAGGCTGGAGAAGAGATATTTCTGATATCCTGAACATAATTGACATAGTGGTTTTGACAAGCAAATGGGAAGGCCTTCCTATTGCAATAATAGAGGCTCTCAGTAAAGGAAAGCCAGTTGTCGCAACTGATGCTGGAGGCGTCCGGGAAGTGATAAAAGATGGGGTTACGGGCTATATTACAAGACCAGGGCAATACAGAGATATTGCTGACAGGTTATTGAGCATTCTCAAAAACAAAGATTCTCTTTTAAGGATGAGCCAAGAAGCGGCTAAATCAATAGATGATTCGTTTGATATTAAGGCCATGGCTCATAATATAGATAATCTATACAGGAGTTTGACGTGATTTTATTTTATATAACCCTATGCTCTTTTATTTTAAGTCTTTTATTGACGCCAGTTACCATTAAGATAAGTAAGAGGTTTAGTATATTGAAGCCTACGAGAAGCGGGCATGGCAAACCTTGCATAGGGGGGATAAGCATTTATATAGCATTTCTTGTGGCAGTTTTATTCAGCCTGTTTTTTATTAAATTACCAGCTATGAAATTATCAGGGGTTATATTGTCTTCTTTCATAATATTACTACTTGGCCTGATAGATGATATAAAAGATCTAAGACCCCTGTTAAAAATAGTAGGAGAATTGTTAGGCATATTTCTCTTAATATTCTTGGGATTTTTCACCAAAATAGCATTTATCCCCGGCTGGGCAAATATCTTTATCACAACAGCATGGCTTTTATTTATAACAAACGCATTTAACCTGCTTGATATAATGGACGGTTTAACGTCAGGCCTTGTCATTATCATATCTTTAAGTTTACTGGCAATTGCATTTATGAATAAGGATATTTTTTCCTGCGTTACTCTGACAGCTCTTATAGGCGCTCACGCAGGATTTTTAAGATATAATTATCCTCCTGCGAGGGTTTATATGGGAGATACAGGCAGCCTCTTTTCAGGATTTTTGCTAGCTATAATTGCTATAAATATCAGCTATGCTCCCATGGAAAGAAAGATCGCGCTTTTGACGCCTATTTTAGCTATGAGTCTGCCTATTTATGACACATTATTTCTGATAGTCATGCGTATTAAAAAGAAAAAGCCTATTTTTAATAAAACAGGAGACCATTTTGCATTGAGGCTGGTAGCCATGGGGTGCAGTATAAAAAAAAGCATCTGGATAATGTATTTTTTCAGTATGTTTCTAGCATTTTCAGTAATAATGGTAGCATTTAGTAAAAATTTAATAAGCTTGATTGTCCTTGCTGTTGTGGGGCTGGTATTTATCTTAATGGGTAAAAGAATGGGGATGGTAAATATAGATGAATAGAGAAGAAATTATAATATTAGGCGCTGGCCTTGCAGGCTTGAGCGCAGCGTATCATTTGAAAAGCGGTTATGCCTTATTTGAAAAAGATAGCGAAATAGGCGGCATGGCCAGGTCAATACATAAAGATGGGTATATATTTGATTACGATGGCCATCTTTTGCATTTCAGAAATAAATATACATTCAATCTGGCTTCAGAACTTTTAAATGGAAATCTGGCCCCGCATAAGCGTAATTCTTGGGTATATTCAAAAGGTATTTTCACGCGTTATCCCTTTCAGGCAAATTTCTATGGCCTTCCGAATCCTGTTGTCAAGGATTGTCTAATGGGCCTTATCAAGGCCAGGCTATTAAATATATCGCCTGCAAATTCAAGCGGAAATTTTGAAAATTGGATAATGAAAACCTTTGGCGAAGGCATAGCAAATCATTTTATGCTGCCTTATAATAGGAAATTCTGGACAATAGAGCCAAAGGAATTGACATGTGAGTGGCTGGATGGGTTTGTTCCGGTCCCGGAACTGGAAGATACGGTGACTGGCGCTATTTCAGATAATACAAAACCATACGGCTATAATTCCAGATTCTGGTATCCTGTAAAAGGAGGGATATCTGAGCTTGCGAAAGGATTCTCAGAGAGGATCAGGAATATACATGTCAGTAAAAAGGCTGTTACTATAGACCAACATAGAAAAGAAGTTGTTTTTGAAGATGCTACTATAAAGAAATTTAAAAATATGATAACTACTATGCCGCTGCCAGAACTTTCTAATCTGCTGGTAGATATGCCGCTAGATATAAGGCATGCTTTTTCAATGTTGAGATGGACATCTATATTTGTATTAAATATCGGCGTAAAGAGCGATAATTTAGCAGAGAAACATTGGGTGTATTATCCTGAAGAAAACGTAATTTTTTACAGAATAGGATTTCCTACGAGTTTTTCAATGGATGTTGCGCCTGAGCGAAAGATTTCGATTTACGCAGAGATAGCATATTCAGATACAAAGAAAATAGATAAAAACGAAGCTGCCTCTAAGGCTATAAGCGATCTTAGAAGGTGCGGCATTATTTCAGATGAGTCTAGCGTAGAAATTTGTTTGCCAATGGATATAAAATACGGTTACGCGCTGTACGATTCTAATAGAAAACATGCGGTTGGGGTTATAAAAGATTATCTGGAAAAATTTGGAATCTATACTATTGGTAGATATGGGAGTTGGAGATATATGTCAATGGAGGATGTGATTTTGGAAGGAAAGAAAATAGCAGAGCAAATAAAAGGGTAAGGTAGAAAACGGTCTAACCCGTTTCCTGCAGATAAGTTATGGCGATTTATATATTGGGGATTTCTTGTTTTTATCATGATTCAGCAGCTGCGCTGGTAAAAGACGGCGAGATCATAGCTGCAGCGCAGGAGGAGCGTTTCACCCGCAAGAAGCATGATTTTAGTTTTCCTGAGAATGCCGTTAAATATTGTTTGAATGAAGCTGGCATAGTTAGCAAGGATTTATCTTTAGTAGCTTTTTACGATAAGCCTCTTTTAAAATTTGAAAGAATACTTTTGACTTATCTTTCTTATGCCCCCACAGGCTTCAGGTCTTTTAATAGAGCGATGCCGCTATGGTTGAAAGACAGACTTTGGATGTCCAACCTTATTTCTGAAAAACTCAATTATGACGGCAAGATTCTTTTTACAGAACATCATGAATCTCACGCATCATCCGCTTTTTATCCGTCTCCTTTTAAAGAAGCCGCTATACTTACAATGGATGGCGTGGGTGAGTGGGCAACTACGAGTTTCGGGGTGGGTAAAGATAATGATATTGAGTTGCTCTATGAGATAAAATTTCCGCATTCCTTAGGACTTTTATATTCTGCTTTTACTTATTATACAGGCTTTAAAGTGAATTCAGCTGAGTATAAAATTATGGGCCTTGCGCCCTACGGAAAGCCAAAATATGCGGATTTAATTTTAAAAGAGCTCATAGATTTAAAAGAAGATGGTTCTTTTAAGCTTAATATGAAGTATTTTAACTACTGTGCAGGACTAACAATGACAAACAAAAATTTTGACAAACTATTTAATAGGCATCCTAGGAAACCAGAGACTCAGATTACCCAGATGGATATGGATCTGGCCAGATCCGTCCAGGCAGTTACGGAAGAGGTGATGTTAAAAGTTTCAAGGCATATATATAAATTAACCGGTCAGAAAAATCTATGTCTTGCAGGAGGCGTTGCCTTAAACTGCGTGGCAAATGGAAGAATTTTAAAGGAAGGGCCTTTTGAAAATATTTGGATTCAACCTTCCAGCGGAGACGCAGGAGGGGCGCTCGGAGCAGCGCTAAGAATCTGGTATAAATATCTTGGTAATAAAAGAACAGCAGACAATGTAAAAGATTTTCAGAAAGGGTCATATCTCGGGCCTGAATATTCAGATAGTTACATAGAAAGTTATCTTAAAACTAGCAATATCCCATATGCTAAGTTTACAAAAGAGGCGTTGCTAAAAACAGCAAGTCAATATATAAACGATGAAAAGGTTATAGGCTGGTTTCAGGGAAGAATGGAGTTTGGGCCAAGGGCTCTTGGAGCCCGCAGTATAATAGGAGATGCAAGGTCTCCGGCTATGCAATCCAGAATGAATCTCAAGATAAAGTTCAGGGAATCATTCAGGCCATTTGCGCCAAGCGTCCTGGCTGAAAAAGCAAAAGATTATTTTAATATAAACTCCGAAAGCCCTTACATGCTTTTAACAGCGAATGTGAACAGCGGTCATTTGAAAAAGGATAATGCAAAAGAGCCAGAAGGTTTTGATAGGCTGAAGATTGTACGATCTGACATACCAGCGGTTACTCATGTGGATGATTCAGCAAGGCTGCAGACTGTGTCAAAAGATACGCCTAATAGAATTTACTATGAACTTATGAATGAGTTTTATAAAAATACAGGCTGCCCTGCGATAATAAATACATCTTTCAATATAAGAGGAGAGCCTATAGTCGCTAGCCCTGAGGATGCCTATAGGTGTTTTATGCGTACTGATATGGATTATCTTGTGATGGGAGATTTTGTACTGGACAAAAAACTGCAGCCTAAACAAAAAATAGAAACAAAACAATATTTCGAATTAGATTAATTATGAATAAAGAACTTAGAAAATTTGGGTTTAGTTTAGGCCTAGGTTTAAATATCCTTGGATGCATAATGTTTTACAGACATAAGGAGCATTTTGCATGGTTTTCAAGTATTGGCTCAGTAACGATTATATTAGCTATTCTATGTCCGGTAGCGCTGGCCACTCTGAAAAAAATATTAGATAAGCTGATATTTATTATTGGCTGGCTTACAAGTATAATTAGTCTATTAACAACTTTTTATCTGATATTTACGCCAATAGCTATCTTGTTTAGATTTTTTGGGAAAGACTTACTTAACAAAAAGATAGATAAAAAAGCCGCTTCTTATTGGATTAAGAGAAAGGCAACCGTTTTTTCCGAAAAGTCTTATGAACAGATGGGTTAAAAAATTGTTATGGCAATAGAAGATGCCTTGTTGGATGGCAAAAAAAACCTCTGGAGAGATATCTTTTGCACTGATATTTATAAAGAAATATTTTTGAAAAGGAATTTAATACAGGAATTGATACTTAAAGAATTGAAAATTCGATATTCTAGGCCGTTTCTTGGATTTCTTTGGACTTTTCTTTCCCCGTTTTTTATTGTTATAATTTTCTATGTGATTTTTTCTTTATTTTTAAAAGTAAAAATAGAGGAAGCGCCCTTTCTTTTATATTTAATGACCGCAGTATTTCCTTGGCGGTTTTTTCAGGATTCAATCACTGCTTCTACGACTAGCCTTGTGGATAATAAAAATTTGATAAGAGAATCTAATTTTCCGCACTACTTAATTCCTATTTCTATTTCTATGTCCAATTTTATTAATTTTCTACCGTCGTTAGTTATTTTAATTATTACATCATTATTGATTTCAAAAGGACTTCCAGTATTTATATTATTTTTGCCTTTAATTTTATTAATTCATTTATTAATTGTAATAGGGCTATCAATTATATTTTCAGTTTTATATGTAAAATGGCGTGATATAAAATATATACTGGAGCCATTATTATTAATGTTGTTTTATTTAATACCTGGATTTTATTCTCTTAGGTTAGTTAAAGATTCATTGCCTCCCCCTTTATTTGATGTATATACATATAATCCACTGGTTGGTTTGTTAAGTTTGTATAGAATTTCAGTTTTAAAGGGATTTTATTCAAAGATGGCCTGGGATATCAAGATATCAACGCTTATTTTTATCACACTATCTTTCGCAATTATTATTTTTTTACTTGGAGCTTATGTTTATAAGAAAAACAGATACAAAATCAATGATTATCTCTCTTACTAATACAAAAGAAAAAAAATCTGGAATGCCTATTCATAATGCAGTTGAGTTGTGTTCAGTGGGCAGGCAATGCCGATTTCTTAAAAAATCAGAACAAAATTCTAAGGATAGCGCCGAATATTTTTGGGCATTAAATGATGTGTCTTTTAATGTTTATAAAGGTCAGATTTTAGGAGTTATTGGAAGAAATGGAGCTGGCAAGACTACGCTTTTAAACATTGTTGCAGGCATATTAACACCAACACAGGGTAAAATTAAAATTAATGGTAGGGTTTTTGGGCTTTTTAATTTGGGCGTAGGTTTTCAGGATGAGTTAACGGGTAAGGAGAACATCTTTCTTAATGGGTCAATACTAGGCGCAACAAAAAAAGAGCTTAACAGCAAACTAAGATGCATAATAGAATTTTCCGAATTAGGGGAATTTATAAACATGCCATTAGGCACTTATTCTCAAGGGATGCGGTTGCGCTTAGGATTTAGTATTATAGTTAATTTGGATTGTGATACCCTGGTCATAGATGAAATTTTAGCAGTAGGCGACTTGCTTTTTCAAAACAAATGCTTTGAGAGGTTAATGGAATTCAAGCGTTTAGGCAAGACTCTTATTATTTCCAGTCAAAGCATGGAACTAATAGAAAGATTGTGCGATAGCGTTATTTTATTAGATCATGGACAATCATTATTTCTTGGGGATCCGGTTGAAGCAACAAACAGATATCGCGCGCTACTTAATACAGAGAAATTTTTTGTTGGACCAGTTAAAAAGAATATAAATTTAGTGGAAAATACAAAAAAATGGACAGACGATATCTCCAATTGGGGCAAGGAATTAGGCACCAAAGAAGTCGTTATAAAAAAGGTTGAATTCATAAATAAATTTGGCTGGAAAAGTTTTAAGATAAGAAGCGGAGAGTCCTTGAGAATCAAGACTCATTTTACCGTAAGGAGCAAAATAAAAGAGCCGCATTTTGGTGTTGCGATATTTAGAAATGACGGAGTTTATTGTTATGGGCCAAATACTAAATTTGAGGGTTACCATATCTCTGAATTAGAAATAGGCAATGGCTACTTTATATTAGACTATTATAAGTTATTTTTGGCCCCAGGTGAATATAAAATATCTATAGCTATATGGGATAAAAACGAAACTATTGCATTCGCTTACAACCATGGTTACTACAGATTAATTGTTGAAGGGGATTACAATGTTGGAAATCAGCTTATTAAGATACCATTTATCTGTTTTCCGAGGAAATTTATAATCAAAGATATGCCTCATCCAGATTTAAACATTTTGAAAGATAAATGGGGCAGCAAGGTCAATTCCGAAGGAATTGAAATGCAATTTGTAAAACTTTTGAACTGTAATGACGAAGAGTGCAGTATTTTAACAACAGATGATCCTGCAAAACTTGCGATTAATTTTTGTAAATTTACTTTCAATAAGGATAGTTATTTATGGGTAGGCCTTTATCGCGAAGATGGCGTTTATTGCCAAGGAATAATGCAACCGTTTAATAGCGGGAATAGCTATATGGCATTATTCTCTAAATTATCATTATTGCCAGGCGGATATACTTTTTCTGTCGGGGTTTGGGATAATTCAGCGCGTAAGTTTATTATGAGTCATCATGCCGTATATCCATTCCGGGTTGTTTTTGATCAAGAAGATCATGGCACAATTTATTTAAAGCATAAATGGAGTTGGAGATTGCCGTGAAATCTCTTAATGAGCCATTCGTTTCTATTGTTATTCCTATATATAATGCAAGAAATGTAATTGAGGATTGTTTAAACTCCGTTTTTGATATAGTATATAAGAATTTCGAAGTTATCATTGTTGATGATTGTTCAAGAAATGAAAGTGTGGATTTTATTCAAAAGAATTATCCTCAAGTTAAGGCATTGACAACAAAAAAGAACAGCGGATTCGCAGCATCTATTAATCTAGGCATAAAGAATTCTTGCGGTGATATAGTCGCGCTGCTTAATATGGACACAATTGTTGATAAAGGTTGGCTTGATCCCATGGTAAGGCTTCTTGCAGGTGACACATCTATAGGGATCGTGGGGTCAAAGATATTTTTTTCTGATGGAAAAACTATTCAGCATGCAGGAGGATTGTTGAGAGAAAACGCAGTCAGCCTACACATAGGTCGCGGCGAGCCAGATCAGGGTCAGTTTGAATTCACGAGAGAAGTGGATTACATATGCGGGGCTTCTCTGGCATTCAGAAAAGCATTGCTGGATAAGATAGGAATGTTTGACGAAAAATACAAGCCTTTATATTACGAGGATGTAGATTTTGCATTCAGGACAAAGTTGGTAGGGAAGAAAATAGTATATGTTCCGGATTCAGTCATTATTCATAAAGAGAATATTTCTGTCGGTGGTCTATCTAAAGCTTATTATTATTATTATCATAAGAGCCGGCTGCGATTTTTATTTAAAAATTATTCTTTAAGAACTATATTTTCTGAATCATTAAAGGAAGAGATGAGGTGGTTTTCTTGCGAATTACCGGTAGAAATAAGAGGTACGCTGAGAAAGGTTTATGCGGCCTCTTTTTTAACAATATTTTCTTTGCTGATAAAGCGCATTGGCACGTATATACATGATAGATTATTTCTTGGGATAGAAAAGAGGTATAAAAAATGAGCAGAGTGCTAGTTTTTGGTTCTTCCCCACTTCCGTTTGAGAACGAGAAAAGAATATCAGGTCCGGGCATAAGGACTTGGCAATTTGTTAAACCGCTTGTTGAGGATAATCATAATGTATGTCTTATTGCCATGCGTGATAGGGGGTCGTATTTTAAGGATAAAAAAAGCCTGTTATTTAAAAAGAAGAAATTTTCCTATTATTCTTTTGATGAAAAGAAATTCATGGATATGAGATTAATCCAGCGTTTGCACGATGTATTCCATCCGGACTGTATAGTAAGTATTAGTTCTTTTCTGCCATCATTAGCTGCGATTAAAGTTAAAAATGCCTGTCCTTTATGGTTTGACCGCGGGGACATAATGGCTGAAGCCCAGCTGAAATCGTTTAATGACATGGATGACACGATTCCTAAGGACTTTTATTTCTTGGAAAAAGCTGTTTTGTCCCGGGGAGATAAATTTTCCACAGTTTCTTCCCCTCAAAAGTATTCTACTATAGGCAGGTTGGGTGCAATGTCGCGTTTGTCTAGGCGTACTTTAGGATATGAATTTGTGTCTGTTATTCCCTGTGGTATTGACAATGACCCTGTTGTCAAGAAAGGTGCTTTTTTAAGAGATAAGCATATTAAGAGGGATGATTTCGTAGTGCTCTGGTCAGGAGGCTATAATACATGGGTGGATATAGATACGCTTTTTAAAGGCATTAGCTATGCGATGAAGAAAAACAGATCGATAAAATTTGTATCTACAGGAGGTTCTATAGACAGCCAGGACGATCTGACTTACAATCGTTTTCTATCACTTATCAATAAATCTGAATTTAAGAGTAGATTTATTATGCTCGGTTGGGTTGCTGCTAAAAAACTGCCGGTCATATATGCGGAAAGCAACCTTGGGATAAACGTAGATAAGAATTGTTATGAGACTTTACTTGGTAGCCGACATAGATTGATGGATTGGATGAAGTCAGGTCTGCCGTTTATTACTACCACTCCCTCGGAGATAACCAGGTTGCTTTGCGATAACAATCTAGCATTTACTTTTACTGCTGGAGATAGTAAATCTCTGGCTTCAAAGATTTTGGATCTATCGATGAACGCAGGCGCATTGAAATCGTGCTCCCGTAAAATAAAGGATTTTGTGGTTAATAACTATTCTTTTATGCAAACTACTATGTCGCTGCGCGAGTGGGTAAAGAAACCTGAATTCGCCCCAGATAAATTCTATGGGAAACTTGACCAGAAATCCAGATCGAAGATATGTGTTAGTAGTTTTGAAGAGGATGAACGCGCTATTCTTAATAAGGATATTGATAATCTCAAAGCACAACTGAAGACATTGAAGGATGACCGCAATAACCTCAGGAGGCACGCGGATAATCTTGAAGGCATGCGTTCTGCTTTGACGCAACAGGTAGATAGTCAGGCACAGGTAATTTCTGGGTTGCAAGCGGAAAGTAAACGGTTAACTGACCATCTGAAGACATTGGAGGATGACCGCAATAACCTCAGGAGGCACGCGGATAATCTTGAAGGCATACGCTCTGCTTTGACGCAACAGGTAGATAGCCAGGCACAGGTAATTTCTGGGTTGCAAGCGGAAAGTAAACGGTTAACTGGCCAGCTTGGAGCGGCTGCAGCAGAAATAAAAGGCCTGAAGTCAGACATTACCAATATAGAGCAAGAGAAGCAGGGCTTAAAGATAGACATTGATAATCTCAAAGCACATCTTGATAAGATAAAAGGGACATTCTCTTATAAGGTTTACAGCAAAATAAAAAGTATAATTAATCGTAAAGTACTTTTAAAATAGGAATATAAATACCCGTTTTGAAATGAAAATGCAATATACTAGGTTTAAAGATAATGTTATTTCTGCAGCTAATAAAACATGTGAATATTTTAGAAAGATTTTAAATATAGATAACGAAATTTCTGGGTTTACTGTAACCAAAGAGATGAATAGGAATACTATCCCCTTGCTTTCTGATGCCAAAACAGCTAATAGAGATACTGTTTTCGTAAATGTTAAAGATTTAATATATAGATCTAAGGTATGGGAAGCAATAAGTATATCTAATGACCCGCAAATTTA
>Ga0180009_10004471_pt1 | contig 15401 bp, 12 predicted proteins | sample OS_PC_MetaG_FD_123537 | JGI IMG/M metagenome (GOLD analysis project Ga0180009, IMG submission 123537) | Groundwater microbial communities from the Aspo Hard Rock Laboratory (HRL) deep subsurface site, Sweden - OS_PC_MetaG | ecosystem: Environmental > Aquatic > Deep subsurface > Groundwater...
CCTCCAACCGGCCCAGGAACTACGGGGAACAGGACCTGCGCCTGGTGACCACCCTCGCCGCCGTGGCCGCCCCGGCCATCCACACGGCCCGAACCTTCCGGACCCCGGTGATCATGCCCCCGGAACTGGGGGGGCTGGACCCGGCACCGGCTCCGGCCGCGCCCCCGGCAAAGGCGGAGCCCGGCAAGCTTTTCCGGGAAAGCATGGGCGTTCTCTGCGTGGGAATTCGCGGGTTTTCCGAGCACGCCCGGACCCTGGGCCTCCAGGAGGTCCTGGGGCTCCTGGAGGAGTTTTTCGGCTTGGTGCAGGCCCAGGCCTAGGCCCACGGAGGGTATATGGGGCCCTGCTCCGGCGACACGGCTGTGGCCCTTTTCCCCGAAACGGACGAGGCGTCGGGGGCTCGGGGCCTTTACGCGGCCCTGGACCTTTCCCGGGAAGTCCAGAAGTGGTCCGAGGCGCGCAAAAAGAAGACGGGGCTGGCGGTGGACGTGGGCATGGGCCTGGACATGGGGCCTGTTTTCGGGGGCCCCCTGGCCGGGAGGAACGGCCTCGGACCAACGTACCTGGGGGAAGCCATCGCCGGCGCGGCCCGCCTGGAGCGCCTGGGCAAGGTTTACGGCATCAACATCGCCCTTTCCGAGGCCATCTACCGCGATATAGGGACCGGGGCTCCGGAGATCCGGGAAGTGGACACGGTCCAGGCTCCTGGGCTTTCCCGGGAACTCACCTTTTACGATGCCTTTGCCACGGACCCCGAAACCAGGCGCAACGCCAAGGAAAGAAACACCGAGGATTTCGAGAGGGCGCTCCACCTTTACCGCAACCGGGCCTTCACCGAGGCTGCGGGCATCTTTTCCCTCCTGCACAAGAAGATGCCCTTTGACGCCGCCACCACCCTCCTGTTGAGGCGCTGCCTGGCTTTCCAGAAAATGCCGCCCCCCGACTCCTGGGTTGGGGTCACGGTGCTCCCGGGCCGGTGAGGCCGGAAAGAGGACGGTTCATGGCCACAGGCTTCCGGGGCGCTTCGGCCGGGGACATCCCCGCAACCTTCCCCCTGGTCTTCTCCGACCGGGTGAATGATGCGTCGGCGTCCGGGGTCTATGTTCCGGAAATCCACTTGATCCTGGATTTTCAAGGCCCCCTGGACCGGCCGCGCCTGGGGAGGGCCCTCCGGCTCCTTCTTGACGCCGAGCCTGTCCTTGGGTGCCGCCTGGAGGACCGCCCCTTCCGGCCCCGCTGGCTGCGCCTGGGGGATGAGGACCTGGATGCCGCTGAATTGATGGCCGAAGCCCCGGGTGGGGAGGACGGCCGGGAGGAAGCCCTCCAGGCCTTTTTCGGGGATTTCCTGGACAGCGCCCAGGGGCCCCAGATCCGGGCGCTCCTCCTGCCGGGACCCGGGAGCGACCGCCTGGCTGTGAAGATCAACCACCGCGTCTGCGACGCGGGAGGATTCAAGGAGGTCCTCTACCGGCTGGCCGGGATTTACCGCAGCCTGGCATCGGACCCGGACCATCTCCCGGAACCCCGGGCGGGCTCCCGGAGCCTGGGCCAGGTCTACGGCCGGTTCTCCCTTGGGGGGCTTTGGAAAATCCTCTGGAGGGGCCTGGCCGAGATCTGGGCCATGATGCGGCCCTTCAGAAGCCTCCAGGTTCCTTCCGGAAGAACGGACGGGGAGGGAGGACCGCGCCTGATCCTCCGGCACCTCTCCCCGGAGCGGGTGATGCGGATGCGAGACTGGGCCGCTGCCCGGGGGGCCACGGTGAACGATGTCCTGGTCACGGCCACGCTCCGGGCCCTGGCCCGGCAGACCGGCTGGGAAGGGGAAACCGCCCTGCGCCTGGTGGGCACCGTGGATCTCCGGAGGCACCTGCCCGGCCGCCGGGCCGGGGCCCTGTGCCAGTTGACGGGCATGTACGGGGTGAGCCTGGGCCGGGAGTTCCCCAGGGATTTTGAGGCCACGCTCCGGCGGGTCAAGGGCCAGGTGGACGCCCAGAAAACCGGGCACTTCGGCCTGGGGATCTTCCTGGTCATGGCGGCCCTGTACAAGCCCTATCCCTGGTTCCTGGTGAAGCGGATGATGCCCGGCTTCTGGAAGGTGGGCCTGTGGGACGGAAACCTGCCCCCGGGCTTCACCAACCTGGGGGCCGTGGACCCGGCGGAGGCGGACTTCGGGGCCCCGGAGCTGGAATCGGCGGCCATGGTCATCCCCGCCACTCACGCCCCCTGGTTCGGGGTGGGAGTTTCCGGGCACAAGGGGGCGCTGACCCTGTCGGCCGGGGTGTGGCCCGGGGCCATCGCGCCGGAATGGGTGGAGGAGCTGTTTTTCCTGGTGGAGGAGGAGCTTCCCAGGGCCTGACCCGCCGGACTCAGGAAGGGGCGGGGCCGAGGATCTCCACGGCGTCGCCCTCCCGGATGACCCCGCCTTCGATCACCCGGGCGAAAACCCCCTCGGTGGGCATGATGCAGCTTCCGGCCCGGTGATACACGGCGCAGCGGGTGTGGCATTCCTTGCCGATCTGGGTGATCTCCAGGAGCACCGACCCCCCCAGCCTGGCCCGGGTTCCCACGGGCAGGGCCTTCCAGTCCACCCCCTCGGTGGCCACGTTCTCGGCGAAATCCCCGAAATCCACGGAAAGGCCCTGGGCCTGGGCCTCACGGATGGCCTCGGCGGCCAAAAGGCTCACCTGGCGGTGCCAGTCCCCGGCATGGGCGTCCCCGGCCAGGCCATGGCCTGGAAGAACCTCCGCCTCTTCCCTCCGGGTCTTGGGCGTGCCCTTGTGCTTGCTGACGGCGATGGAAACGATGCGCATGAGGTTGGTCCCTGATTGCGTAATCTGCGGTTTCTTTTCAAGCAAAAGAGTCAGTCTTCCCGCTCCAGCACGGCCTTGCGGATGCCTCGCACCGAGTTTATGCAGTACAGGGCGTCGGCGGTCTTCACGTTCTCCACGAAGAGGGTCTTTTCCTCGATCTCGCCCTGGTCCAGGAGAAGCTGGCGGAGGGTGCCGGCCAGGAGACCCGAGGACACGGGCGGCGTGGTCTTGCGGCCGTTCTTTTCCACCACCAGGTTGGCGATGGTGGTCTCCGTGACCTCGCCCCGCTCGTTCACCAGGATCACGTCGTCCGCCTCCGGGGCGTTGGCCCGGGCAGCCTCGTACACCCCTCGCCGGGTGGTCTTGTGGAACAGGAACACGTCGGCCGAATCCACGGAACCAGGGGCGATGGCCAGGCGCACGGGGCCGGGGTCCGGCTCCGGGAGGGGCGCGTCCTCCAGGGAGATCCCGCCCTTCTCATCCACCAGGACCCTCACCCGCCGGGGCCCCGAAAATCCCCGGGATTTCTTTGCCAGGTCTCCGGTCAGGGCGTCCTCGTCCAGGGGAAAGCCGAAATAGGCGGCCGAGGACCTCAGGCGCTCCAGGTGGTATTCCAGGAGGAAGAACCCCTCGTCCGGGGTCCACCGGAGGGTTTCCAGGAGCGAGAAGACCCGTTGGGGCGCGGTGAGGACCCGGGCCTTGATGCGGCACTCCTCGAACTCCTCGGAGAAGTCCGAATCCCAGACGATGCCGCCGCCCACGCCGTACTCGGCCGTCTGTTTCTCCCGGTCCGCCACCACGGTGCGGATGGCCACGTTGAACTGGGCGCGCCGCCCCGGGGCCGCGAAGCCGATGCTCCCGCAGTACACCCCCCGGGGGGTGGTCTCCAGTTGGGAGATGATGCGCATGGTCTCGCACTTGGGCGCGCCGGTGATGGAGGCGCAGGGGAACAGGGCGGAAAACACGCTGGAAAGGGAGGCCGTGGTCCGGGCCGTCACCGTGGTGGTCATCTGCCAGACCGTGGGGTAGCGCTCCACCTCGAAGAGCCGGGGCACCTCCACCGAGCCGGTTTCCGCCACCCGGCCCATGTCGTTTCTTATCATGTCCACGATCATGACGTTCTCGGCCCGGTTCTTGACCGAGCGGTGGAGCCAACGGGCCCGGCCCTGGTCCTCTGGCAGGGTCCTGCCCCTGCCTGCCGTGCCCTTCATGGGTTTGGACGTGAGGCGGCCGTCCGAAAGGACAAAGAACAGCTCCGGCGAGGCGGAGCAGACCGCGAACCGGCCCGTGTCGCACCAGGCCGCGTACCGGGCCTTCTGGGCGTGGGCCAGGCGGAGGAAAAGCGCCCAGGGGTCCCCGGAAAAGGGCGAACGCAGGCGCAGGGTGTAGTTGACCTGGTAGGTGTTCCCAGCGGCGATGTGGTCCTTGATCCGGGCCAGGGCGTTGTCGTAGCCGGCCCGGTCCGCCGTGGGGGTCCAGGAGGCCGGGGCAACGGATTCGTGTTCCAGGGGGGCCGGGAGGTCAAAGGGTTCCGGCGGCTCGAACAGCCCGAACCACAGGAGGGGCAGATCCGGGTCCGGCTCCCGGACGGCCAGGGCCGGGTCAAAGGCCGGAGCGGCCTCGTAGGCCAGGAAACCCGCGGCCCACAGCCCGGAGCCCTCCACGGCCCGCTCCACTTCCTCCAGGGCCGGAATCACCCCAGCCAGGTCCCAGACCTCCTTCACCCGGCGCAGCCGGGAAAACCTCAGCCACTGGTTGGCGGAAGCGTCGTGGAGGATGACCTCGGGGGGCATGGCAGCCTCATGGGGAAAAGAAAAGAGCCCCGGTAGGCCGGGGCATTGGGCCAGCCTCTACCACAGGCCGGGACGTTCGTAAACGCCCGGGGGGCGTAACCCGCCGGAAACGCGGGGCGGGAGGGGCGAATCCCCCGGCCCTCTTTGGGAAGCTAAAACCCCCCTTTGGAAAAGGGGGGCAGGGGGATTTCTTTTCGCTTTCAGGTTGTTATTGTTTTTTATCCGGTTTTTCGGGAACCTGGCCAAATTTGCCTAAGGTCCGGGCAAGGGCTTGAAGCAGGAGGGGAGGCAGGTTGCCTGTCACCGGGTTTTTCAAGCAGGCGCGGCCTTCTCACCCTGGCTCCGGGCAACGGGAGGATGAGCCAAGAAGATAAAAAGCCAAACAAAAAAAAGAAATCCCCCCTAGCCCCCCTTTTTCAAAGGGGGGAACCGCTTAGGACGGGTAGCCCGTGATCTCCCGGATGCGCCGGTACAGGGGCTTCAGCCTTGGGTACATCTTGCTGTACACGCCCGAGTAGATTTCGTCGTAGATCTTTACGGCCTCATCCTTGGGCTCGAAAATCTTGCCCGGCCGGGTCATGGCGGAAATGGCGGTGGTGAAGTCCGGGTGGATGCCCAGGCCCACGGCCAGGTCGATGGCCGCGCCCAGGCCTGAGGTTTCAAACAGGTGGGGCCGCACAGCCGGGAGATTGAACACGTCGGCGGTGATCTGCATGGCGTGGTCGCTCTGGGAGCCGCCGCCGGAAACCACCAGCCGGGTCATGGGGATCCTGCTCTTTTTCTCGATACGCTCCCGGCCTTCCCGCAGGGCGTAGGCCAGGCCTTCCAGAATGGCCCGGTACACGTGGGCCTTGGTGTGCACGTCCCCGAACCCGATGATGGCGCCCTTGCCCTCGGGGCCGGGATTCCTGAGGCCCGGGGTCCAATAGGGCTGGAGTACGAGTCCCATGGAGCCGGGCGGCACCCCGGCCACCAGTTTCTCGAACAGGACCTCGGCCTCCAGGCCCTTTTCCTCGGCCTCCAGGCGTTCCTCGTACCCGAATTGTTCCTTGAACCAGGACACCATCCAGAACCCCCGGTACACCTGAATCTCGGCCGCGTAGCCCCCGGGGATGGCCGAGGGGAAGGGCGGGAGCAGGGGGATGGCGGAGAAGAACTTTTTGGTGGCCACGTTGATGGTGGCCGTGGTGCCGAAGGAAACGGCGCCCGTGGAGGGGTCCAGGGCTCCGGAGCCGATGACCTCGCAGGCCTTGTCCGCCGCCCCCGCGATGACAGGGAGCCCCTTGGGAAGCCCGGTCTGTTCAGCGGCCCAGGCGGTGATCTCCCCCAGGGGTTCGCCGGGATTCACGATGTCGGTCATCTGGTCCCGGGTGATCTGGAGGGCTTTCCAGCGCCATTCCCAGGACGGGGCCCAGTCGAGCTTCTTGTAGTCAAAGGGGATGTAGCCCACCTGGCAGCCCACCGAGTCCTTGAACTGGCCGATCAAGCGGTGGGTGAGAAAGCCCGAGAGGAGCAGGTACTTTTTGGTCCGCTTCCAGATGTCGGGCTGGTGGGTGGCGATCCAGGAACTTTCCGCCTCGGACCGGAGATATTCTATGGTTCCCGAGAGGCCGGTGGCCTTGAACATGGCGCCCCAGGCCCCCCCCAGGGGTTTCAGCTCCGGGGTTTTTCTCTGGTCCAGCCACACGATAGCCGGGCGCAGGGGGTTTCCGTCGCCATCCACGCACACCATGGTGGCCCGCTGGGTGGTGAGCACCGCGCCGGCGATCCGTTCCTTGGGCACAGCGGGGTTTTTCAGGAGGCGCTGGCAGGCCGTGCACAGGGCGTCCCAGTACATCTCCGGGTCCTGCTCCGCCCAGCCGGGCTGTTCGGAATAGTAGGGCGTAAAGGTGACGCGCTCCTTGGCCAGGAGGTTTCCCGCCGGGTCAAAGGCCAGAACCCGCAGGCTCTGGGTGCCGTTGTCGATTGCCAGGAGGATGTTTTTTTCGCTCATGGTTGCACTTCCGGCTCCATTGTTTATGGCAGGGAATAGGCTTTCTTCCAAAGGGCCAGGTAATCGGCCTCCTCCTTGTCCCAGCGCTCGTCGTCCCAGCCCAGGGGGTCCTGGCACAGGGCCCGGATGCGGGGCAGGAACTCCTCGCCGCCCTTCGGGGTGAGGATGCCCAGGCGGGTGCGTCTCAGGAGCAGGTCGGCCAGGTGCCGCACGGACTCGTTCCCGGCGGCGTGGGGAAGTTCGGCGAACAGGGTGTGAGTGCCGGGCACGGGTTCCAGGTCCCCGGCGGCCGCCCCGGCGGCCAGGGCCTCGGCGGCCTTGCCGTACCGTCCGTAGAGCCGCCTCCAAACCTCGGGCGAAAGCCCCCGGTTTTCCCTGGGCGGCGCGTGGGGCACCACCTCGAAGGCCGGGGCGTGGGGGGTCAGGCGCAGGCTCTGGGTCAGGAACGGGGCCACGGCGGTCAGGGCGTCTCTGGCCAGGAGGCGGAAGGTGGTGAGCTTGCCGCCGGTCACGGTCACCAGGCCCTTGTTCACCCACACCACGTGCTCCCGGGACTCCTTGGAGGGGTCCTTCTTGCCGCTGGAGAGCACGGGCCGCACCCCGGCGAGGCTGGCGATGCAGTCGGAATGAGTGATGTCCAGGGAGGGGAACACGGCCCGGACCGCCTCCATGAGGTAGTCCCGCTCCTCCCGGTTTATGGAGGGCACGGTGTACACGTCCTCCCGGTGATCCACGTCCGTGGTGCCCAGGAGCACCGCCCCCTCCCAGGGGATGGCGAACACGGGGCGGCCGTCGGCCGGATGGATGAAGGACACGGCCTGGGCCACGGGAAGCTTGTGGTAGGGGAAAATCAGGTGGCTGCCCCGTAGGGGCCGGAGGTGCCGCTTGGGGTTGGGGGAGGGCTGGATGGTCTCGGCCCACCAGCCTGTGGCGTTGATGACCGCCCGGCAGTCCAGGGTCCGGGACTCGTGGGTCTCGGCGTCCTCGATCTCCAGGCCCACCACCTCCTTGCCGGAGCGTCCCCCCCGGCGTTTGACCTGGACCGCGGCCGTGTAGTTGATGGCCGAGCCCCCGGCGGCCACGGCCTCCAGGATGAGGCGCACGACCATGCGGGCGTCGTCCACCTGGGCGTCCTGGAACCGGAAGCCGCCCTTCAACCCCTCCTGGCGGATGTGGGGGGCCATGAGGGCGAACCGAGCCTGGTCGTAATAAGCGTGCTGTCGCTCACCGGCCAGGACGTCGTACATGGCGAGCCCCAGGCCCAGGGCGGCCTTGCTCGGGGACTGACCCTTGTACAGGGGCCAGAGGAACCCCAGGGGCTCCACCAGGCCCGGAGCCTCGGCCAGGAGGCGGCAGCGTTCCTTGACCGAATCCCGGGTGAGGAAGACCTTGCCCTGCTTCAGATACCGCAGGCCTCCGTGGACCAGCTTGGAGGACCGGCTGGAGGTGCCTGAGGCGAAGTCTCCCTTTTCCACCAGCAGCGTCTTCAAGCCCCCCCGGACCGCCTCCCGGAGGATGCCCGCGCCGGTGATGCCCCCGCCGATGACCACCAGATCCCATTTTTCCGGCAGATCGCTGATATGCATGGTCTTTGCCCTAGTCCAGTAGCTTGCCCGGGTTCATGCGCCCATCCGGATCGGCCCATTTGAAGGATTGGCGCATGAGTTCCATACCCACTTCCCCCTTTTCGGCCGGGAGATAGGGCTTGTGGTCCTCGCCCACGCCGTGCTGGTGGCTGATGGTGCCGCCTGCCTCCACGATGGCCTTGCTGGCTGCGCTTTTGAGCGCCCTCCACCGGGCCAGCGTGCCCTCCGGCGTGTCCGCCGGCCGGAACACGAAGCTGGTGTACACGGACGAGCCCGAGGGGTACACGTGGGACAGGTGGGTGAAGATGTGGACCTTTTCCTGCTGCTTGGCCAGCGACCCGGCCACGGCCCGCTCCATGGCCTGCATGGTGGGGATCACCTTGTCCCAGGTGATGCAGGTTTCCAGGGTGTCCACCATGTAGCCCTCGTCCCACAGGGTGTTTCTGAGATAGGGCACCAGGAAACGCTTCTTCTCCCAGGTCTTGCCCATGGTCTTGCCCACGAACACGCCCCGGTGCTTGCGGATGATGGAAAGGGCACGGCTTTTGCCCGCGCCCGCGTAACCGCTTTCTCCGATGACCCCGAAGAGCAGCATGCAGCTCTCGGCCTCGGGAAGGCCCCGGATGCCCAGGTAGCGCCTCAGGAGCGCGCTCTGGGTCTCGTGGCCGGAAAGGGTCAGGTTGGTCATGGTTTCCACCGCGTTGGACAGGCGGATCATGGAAAGGGGCAGCTTGGTGCAGGCCATTTCCCGCATGGCTTCCACCGCGTGGCCGAAGGAGGGAAAGAAAGCGCCGTAAAAGTCGTCCTTTTCCGGGATCCGGGAGACCCGGCAGATGACCTTGGTGAGCAGGCCCAGGCGTCCCTCGGACCCGCACACCAGCTGGCGAAGGTCCGGCCCGGCGGCCGATCCCGGGAAGGGCGGCATGAACATCCGGCCCCGGGGGGTGATCAGTTCGCCTCCGGCAAAAAGGCCGTCCATGCGGGAATAGTGCATGGATTGCTGGCCGCTGGACCGGGTCACCACCCATCCCCCCAGGGAGGCGTATTCAAAGGACTGGGGATAGTGGCCCAGGGTGAACCCGTGGCCGCGCAGCTGGGCCTCGATGTCCGGGCCGATGACCCCTGCCTCGAAGGTGGCCAGGCTGTTCTCCCGGTCCATGGACAGGAGGCGGTTCAGCCGGTCCAGGGAAAGGGAGATCACTGGACGGTCCCCCTTGGGCACGGCGAGGTGCCCCACCACCGAGGTGCCGCCGCCGTAGGGGATGACCACGGCCTGGTTCTTCTCGGCAAATTCCAGGACTTCCTCCACCTCCTCGGCGCTGGCAGGGTGGGCCACGAGATCCGGAAAGCTGTCCAGGGTTCCTTCCCGCATGGCCACCCAGTCCGGAAAACTCTGGCCGTGGGCGTGGTCCAGGCGGTCCTTGGCATCGGCCGAACAGAGGGGATGGCCGGGCAGGCGGGACTCGGGGACCTTCTCCAGGAATTTGGGCAGGGGAAAATCGGGCTTGGGCTTGCCCTCCCCCACGAACTGCCGGAGCATCACCTTGCCCGCAGGGGGCAGTTCCATGTGTACGCTGGTGTCACCCCAACCGTTCCATCTGCGCATGATTTCCTCCGTTTCATTCTCTTGTTTGCGTTCCTGTATCAGCTGTCGGAGACCTGCTTCCAGATCTTGATGCTTTCCTCCATCACGTTCCGCACCACCTTTTCCACCGCCTCCTCGCCCTTGGGCAGGGCGGCAAGGAGGTTGGCGTAGTAGGTCCGGGAGGACTCCCGGCCCCGCTCCCCGTCAAAGTAGAACGCGGCCAGGCCTTTGAACAGATAGGCGAAATCGTTCAACATGAGGGGGAAGATGCGGTTTTCCGAAATCCGGGCCATGAGTTCCTGGAGCCCCCAGTCATACTCGGCGAACGAGATGGGGTCGTCTTCCAGGCCCTCGGCCCGGGACAGGTATTTTTTCAGGGCTTCCGGGTCCTTGCGGCTCGCGATGCGGGCAAAGGCCGGGATCATGACCACCCTCAGTTCCAGAAGCTGGGTCACGAATCCTGCGGGCAGGTACTCGGCGTATTTGGCCATGGTGGACAGGAGCGAAAGCCCCCCCTGGGCCCAGTAGTCGTTCACCATGGTGGGCCGGCCGTGGGAGATGGTGATCCACCCCTCCCGGGCCAGGGACTGTAGGTTCTCCCGCAGGGTGGGCCGGGTGACGCCGATCTTTTCCGCCAGGACCCGTTCGGCGGGCAGGGTAGAACCCGGCGGGCACTCGCCCCCCAGAATGGAGGTAAGGATTTGCTCCCGGGCGTGCTGGGTGGGCCTGAGCAGTTTGTGTCTGGAGCTGTTCATGTTTCCCTCACTGGTAAGAGGTCTTACCACTCCGAACCCTTCTTGTCAAATCAAAACTCGGATGGGGAAGGACGAGGTCCTGGAATGGTTCCGAGACCATGGGATGGGAAAGAGCCATACTTTTCATAATCGGGTTTTTATCAGGGCACAACCCTTTTTGAGGGTGAAGCCAGAGGGATTGGGTCCGGATTGCCAGGAGTGATTGGCCACAGGTTGCCGGGCTGGTGGAAGAGCGGCAACAAGACCGGCCAGGTTTACGGCACTCCCTCCTGAAACCAACTCCCCGGCAGCCGGAAGGAATCCCCCCACCCCGCCCCTTTGGTAAAGGGGGGCTTTCCCCGGCGGCCTCCTGCCCTCCATTGCCCCGGACCCCGTGGCGTGGTAAGAATTATCCAGGCCTTAAGGGGCGGGCCTTTTCCTCTTTTTTCCTCCTGCCCCACCCTGTTTCCCATGACGACTCCGGTTTTTGCCACCGATCAGATCCTGTGCTTTGATGAAACCGGCCCGGCCCCATGCCCTGACCTGGGCCAGGATGGCGAGGTCCGGGCCGGGCCCCCCTGGCCCTTGCCACGGTTTGAACTGCGGGACCTCGTGGCAAGGGACCTCCTCACGGGCCTGTCCTGGCCGAAGGACGCCTCGTTCTTCGAGTTCCCCGCAAGCTTTCCCGAAGCCCTGGACCTGGTGGAGGGCATGAACCGCCAGGGGGGGCTGGGCCATTCGGACTGGCGGCTGCCCGCCCGGCGGGAGCTTTTCTCCCTGGTGAGCCATGCCCGGATCAACCCCTGCCTGCCCCGGGGCCACCCCTTCACCAGCGTGTTTTCCAGCTACCATTGGACCTCGGAAAGCGTGGCCCGCCTCCCGGACCAGGCCTGGTATGTGCATCTGGGCGGGGCCCGGGTGTTCAAGGGCATGAAACAGGCCTCGTATATGGTCTGGCCCGTGCGGGGGCAGAGCGCCGTGATCCCGGCGGGGACGGGCGCGGGAGGACCCGGCGCTCTCTGGCCCGAGCCCCGGTTCGAGGCCCGGGGAAACGAGGTGGCCGACCGTCTTACGGGCCTCGCATGGACCGCCTGCGCGGACCTCGCCCAGGGCCCGGTTTCCTGGACAGAGGCCCTGGCCCTGTGCCGTGGCCTGGACCCCCCGGGCGCGTGGCGGCTGCCCAACATCCGGGAGTTGGAGAGCCTCACGGACCTCTCCGCCCATACCCCGGCGCTGGCCTTGGGCCATCCTTTCATCAACCCGGGCAAAGGATACTGGTCCTCCACCACCAGCGCCTATGACCCGGCCTATGCCTGGACCCTGTACACGGACGACGGCATCATGGGCGTGGGGTACAAGAAGAACCCCGAGTTTCTGGCCTGGGCCGTGCGCGGCAACGAAAACCGGCCCGGAGGGCAAGGATGAGTTTTTTTCCCAACAGGAGAGACACCCGGCGCGGGATTCCCGGGGCAGCCCGGGGTCGGGGCCTGGGAAGCGGCGGGTGGTTTCTCGGGGCCTCGGTCCTGGTGCTCCTGGCGGTCCTGGCGGCGGCCTTTTTTTCCTGGCAAAGGGAGGCCCCCGTCCCGCAGCCGGTTCCCGTTCCCCCGCCCCCATCGGACCGGGTCCTGGAAAAGGTTCCCTGGGACGCCCTGCCGCCCCTGGCCGATGACCTGGACGCCGCATCCCTCCTCGCGGCCCTGGACCAGAGTCTTGCCTATCTGGACGGCCTGGACCCCGGGAGCACCCTGATCTTTGGGAGCAACACGATCCCCGCCTCCCGGCTGGCGGACTCCCTCCGGGCCTTTGCCCGCCTGGCCAGGGAAAACCCGGGCAACTGGGAGCCGGAACTCCGGCAACGCTTTGAAGCCTATCGCTGCGCCGGGGCGGACGGGACCGGGCGCATGCTCTTCACGGGCTATTACGTGCCTGTCCTGGACGGGAGCCTCTCCCCAAACCCGGAGTTTCCCACCCCCCTGTATGGCCGGCCCCCGGACCTGGTGACCGTGGACCTGGGGCTGTTCAAATCGGACCTCGCCGGGGAGGCCATCATCGGCCGATGGACCGGCAAGGCCCTGGTGCCCTATCCCGACCGCCGAAAGATCGAATCCGGCCAATGCCTGGCCGGGCGCGGTTTGGAGAAGGCCTGGGTGAAGAGCCCGGTGGACTCCTTCTTCCTCCAAATCCAAGGCTCGGGCCGCCTCCGCCTGCCGGACGGGTCCACGGTATCCGTGCTCTACGACGGCAAGAACGGCCGGGCCTACACCGCCATCGGCCGGGTCCTCATCCGGGAGGGCAAGGTGCCCCGGGAGGAGATGTCCATGCAGGCCATCCGCCGTTACCTGGAGACCCACCCCCGGGAAGCGGAGCGGATTCTGAACGAAAACGAGAGCTATGTGTTTTTCCGGGTTTCCCGGGAACCGGTCCAGGGCTGCACCGGCTCGGCGCTCACCCCGGGCCGGAGCGTGGCCGTGGACCGCCGCCTGTTCCCCATGGGGGCCCTGGCCTGGATCGCCAGCGAAAAACCCGCCATTGCCCCGGACGGCCAAATCACCTCCTGGCAACCCTTTTCCCGCTTCGTCCTCCTCCAGGACACCGGCGGAGCCATCCGGGGCCCCGGCCGCCTGGACCTGTTCTGGGGCTCCGGCCCCTACGCCGAAACCGCCGCCGGCCACATGCAACACGATGGGGAAATGGTTTTGATTTTGTTGAAGGAATGAAAAGCGTGGGGGAGCCCTTTCTTTTAGGAAAAAGAAGGGTTCCCCCACACCCCCTCCCAAGAAAACCTGCATCATGGCTGCTCGGCAAAACGGGTGCCCGGGCCGCTCCCGTTGGTCGCGGGAAGACGGTATCTACTCTTTGTGGGTTGCCTGATAGATATTTAATGGGAAATGAATGCGTTACAGCCGGATGCCCCTGACAGCCCGGGAGTACAAAGCGGGGGTGGCCCAAGCGGGGGTGGCCCTTGACCTGTGACAGGTGAAGACATAGGGTGGATTTATCCCATCCGTCCGGAAACCCTATCGATGGAACCCATGTTGGATCGCCCGTTGCCTGGCCCTGCCCACCGGGCCGTCACCTATAAGGTAAGGGATTTAACTCTTCCAAAGAGGGGCAATAATGAACGATCATCTGGGATTTAAGCTGGTGCGTCATGGCGTGATATTGTTGTTCCTGGGCTTCCTGACCGGTATTGCGGTCATGCATGTCAAGAACCCCCATATGGGCTTGTCCGCGCATCTGGAAGGCGTTATGGCCGGGATGATGCTCCTTTTGATTGGCGGAGTGGTGTGGGAGCGCTTAAGCCTCCCGTCCGGAATGATGGTGGTCGTTTATGGGTTGATTTTGTATGCTTCCTACACCACCTGGGCTTACACTCTGCTTGGGGCTGCTCTGGGAACCAGCAGGATGACGCCCCTGGCGGGTGCCGGGTTCTCGGCCCCGGCCTGGCAGGAAACGCTGGTTTCCGTGCTGCTGATCACCGAAGTTCTCTCCATCCTGTTGGCATTCCCCATTTTGATCTACGGACTATGCAGAAAATCATCCCCGGGCGCCACCGGCAAGCCGTGAGGCCGGGGTGGCCCGTGACCATCGGCTTGAGCTACCCTGTTTGGTTATTGGGAGTTTTGCATAAAGCGGCATAATTCGGGCTCAAATTTGATGAGTTCGTAAAAAGTCGTCATCCCGGCGAAGGCCGGGATCCAGGCTTTTTGTAACACCTTGAAATCGCTGGATTCCGGCCTTCGCCGGAATGACGGTTCGGATGGTTTTTGGGCTTTTTACGAACTCATCGAATCTCAGCCCGGCCAGAAGGAATCCGGCGCGCAACTCTGGAGATTGCCCATGATGCCAGAGAAACCGGGACGGCAAGCGGTCTTCGCCTTTCTTTTTCTTATGACCTCCATTGCCGCCATTGCTGCCCTGGGAGACCAACCCCTGGTGCTCCTGGGCGTTTGTGCCGGGTATCTGGCGCTGGGATTGTATTTCTGGCATACCCGGGTTGAAATCATCCGGGTTATCATCACTGCGGTGATCATGACGATTGCCGAAAACGTCATGTGCCTTCATGGAGTCTATGCGTATTCAACACCCCAACTGTTCCAGATTCCTTGTTGGCTGCCAGTGGGATGGGCCTTCTTTTCGCTGGCCATTTTCAGGATAATCGAGGGACTCGCCTCCGTGCTGGACATCGGATACGCGCCCCCAAAAAAGCCGTGGGGCCTGTGGATTGCCGGTGAACTGGCGTTCATCACCCTCCTGTTTTACGTATGCACCCTTTTCTGGGAGAACACAGCCCTGAGCCTGTTCGCCACCGTGGCCACCCTGTTTCTGGCCGCGTTTCTCTACCGCGGCCGGATGCTTCTTCTGATTGTACTGGTCAGCATTATCGTGGCAACCATTCTGGAGTACACCGGTATCGTCTACGGTGTGTGGCATTGGAACGCCCCTGATTTGTGGGGCCTGCCTCTGTGGGTCCCCTTGGCTTATGCCATCGTCAACCTGCTGACCTACCGGGTATCGAGCGGACTTTGTTATCGAGGCCAAAGCGGTTGTGAAAAAAAGGGTTAACAGTCTGTTGAAAAACAGGCTGGCAACAGGCAGTTCAAAAACGATGAGATGAAAGTCACCCCACCCGGCCTACGGCCGTGCGGGGACCCCGACGGCGCGCGAATCCTGAGGAATGAGGCGTACTTCATGTACGCCGCAGTGACGAAGGATGAAGCGCAACGCCGCAGATCGCGTTTTTCAACAGCCTGCCAAGATTGTCCGCAATTAGCGACACCCGGGAGCGCCAGGCCCTCATTTATCCCTGGAGCCGGGTGCCAAGCGGATCAGCACCTCAACATCCGGCCAGCGCTTGTCCGGAGGCTGAGTGCCCGGAGGGGCGATGATTTTGCAGTAC
>Ga0180009_10004472_pt1 | contig 15400 bp, 22 predicted proteins | sample OS_PC_MetaG_FD_123537 | JGI IMG/M metagenome (GOLD analysis project Ga0180009, IMG submission 123537) | Groundwater microbial communities from the Aspo Hard Rock Laboratory (HRL) deep subsurface site, Sweden - OS_PC_MetaG | ecosystem: Environmental > Aquatic > Deep subsurface > Groundwater...
AAAAGTTTTCATTGACACTGAAAACTTTTGGTGATTTGTTTTCAGCGGGGGTGAAAGGTTTTTAGATTTTTTGGAATTTGGTTAGGGATTGAAGCTTGTTTAAAATGTATTTGTTGATTTTTTTGGAGGCAATGAGGGATTTCTGAGCGTGAATTTTGTTTGGCAAACCCTGTTCTATTGTACCAGCAATTATGTCTGGGTAGCGGGTTGGAAGATAAAATTGACTGAGGTAGCTGGCGGCGGTTGTTATATTTTTGGGAGGTGAAGGTTTTATTTTTTTGATTAAAGTTTTTAAATCATGGATTTTGGGGGCAGGTTTTTTGGTTTGGCTGACAATTAAGGCCTTTATAAGTTTTTCTGCTTGTTGTTGAGTGTGAAAGCAAACAGCTGAATAGATTTTAGCTTTCCAAGCTACTTGTGATATTTTGGCGTCTTCTTGAGCAAAAACAAGCCAAACCTGAATGTTTTTATTATTGACTATCATAAACTATTTGACCTTTTTTGAGAACTTCTTGTTGAATGAAGTAACTCCATCTGGAAATGTTTTTGAATTCTTTTGGAGTGTAGACAACGATGTCGGTTGGAATTGATGGAGTGAAGGTTTTGTTGATAGACTGGATGCGGTCGTAGAAGTTTTTTTTGGTATTTTTTATAACAATGAGGTCTAGGTCACTGTTTGATTTGGCTTTGTTTTGAGCAACAGAACCGTAGGCGATGATTTGCTGTGGCTGGTATTTTTTGGCGATTGAATGAATGATTTGATGGTGTTTTTTGAGCATGGATTTATTTTAGCATTAAATCTTTTGGGATTTTACTAGGGATTCGAAGAATGTTTTGATTTGGGGCCAGGGAACTGGCTTAATTACCTTGAGAGGTGGGTTATCTTCAGCATCGGTGAAGTAAGTTAGGGCCTTAAGAAGGTGGTAGCGATTGTTGGGTTGATTGAATTTTTGGTCGTGAAAGGAAAAAACTTGTTTAAGTGAGAATTCTTGCATAATAAAATATAGATCGAAAAAATCTCTTTTAGTACCTCTGTCTGCTATGGCTAGTAATTTCATGGCGGCGATATCTTTAATTGAAGCAATGTTTATATTGTGAAATTTGGTAGACGGAGAAATGAGGGGATGGGAATATAAAAATAGGCTAAATTTAGTGGAGTCTATTTTACCTAGCAAGGTGTCTGGGGCTAGTTGCTCGCGAGTAAAGTTTATTTTATTTAGTCTGTTTTCGATAATTTGGGGGTTGAATGAGCTGGGGGTGAAAAAATCTAGATCGAAAGAGTAGCGGTGACCAATGTGTAAGGCTAGAGCAGTACCGCCAGCTAAATGGGTTTTGGGAGGTAAAGAGTTGGCTTGGCCAACTTTGATTAATGCTTCCAGAGTGGCTGGGTTGAGGGCTTGTTTAAACATAATACTTGGGTTGGATTTAATTCTAGCTGTTTGGTCCAAAAGTTGGCGGTGAGGTGAGAAAGGTCTCTAGTGGAGGTGAGAAGATTCTTGATGTCTTGTTTGGAGTAGTGTTTTAGCGACCAGCGGACGGCGGGGGTGTTGCCGTGGTCAAGTAGGCGTTTTAGAACAAATTGAGGGTGTTTTTGTGGATTAAGAGCTTCAAAATCGGTGTCCCAGAAGTAGGTTTTGAACTTGGTGGGGAGCTTGGTTGGGAGTTTTTTGAGCATGGGGTTATTTTACAACAAAAATCACACAGTCTGAACAGATCCTTTCAGGCTCAGTTCCGATGAGTGATTTTTTATGGACAGGTTATTCCCACTAGTGAACAATAACTTTGAGTGCAGTTGTCTGGTAGGGTTTGTCCAGAATTGCAGTAAAGCTCTACGTTGTCACAGTAACTTTTACCTGCTCCCCAACGACACTGGGTGTAGTTGCTGGGGATACAACCATTGGCATTACCCTCGTAGTAACCAACTGGATCGTATTCGTCTGGTTGGATGGCATATTTGTCTATAAATTCTGGTTGCCAGGTAAAAGAATTGCATTTGCCGGCGGCAACACACTTGGTTACTAAGAGCATACGGGCGGCTAATTCCCAAGCTCCGGGGGTGGTACATAGACATGTTTCGTTTGATGCGGGACAAGAGCTTAATGGATCGCCATTAATAAGACTTTGTAATCTGCCACCAGCGATCTGCATTGGTCCACAGATACCACTAGCACTACAGCATGGACCACTTAGTTCGTTGCTTTGACCTGATTCTGTCATCCAGATACCACCAAGATGACAACAGGGTATGTTATAGGCGGTGGCAATAGCACAGATGTCGCCTGTAGATGTTGGAGGAGTTGGGGTGGGTTCGGGTGAGCAGTCTGTGTTGCGCTGGAGACCAGCGGGGATGAGCCACATGTTTTGTAGCTGGCAGAGAGAGTCTTTGATGAGGGCGGTTTTTCTGTAGATAGGCATATCGCTTGAGCCGTTGCTGGTGGTTACCGAGACGGAACTGTTGGGATAAGGGCTGGAAGCAGTGAAGGTGGATTTGGGAGCGTCTATGGTTCTTTCTTCTGGAATTTGGGCGAAGTTGGGAAGAAGCATTTTGAATAGTGATGTATTGCCAGAGACGATGCTGTTTTCTATATTTTTGACAAATGGGTGGTTAAAAATAACAACGGGGTCTCCTTCACCTTGACCTGTAATGGTGTATTGGTATTTGGGTTTGCTAATCCAAGTGCAGGCTGAGTAGCTATTGCAAGTAGTCTGGTTTAGGCCGATGCAATAGTTGGCACCTTTACATTCTGATTCGGTGCCGGTTTGTTCTTTGGTTACGGTTAGGTCTTTAAAAGTGACTTGTTGGGTGAGATAGGTAGGAGTGGGGAAGGTTTTGGGTGCGGGGAGGTGGGTGAGTTTGTCTTTTGGGATGGCGGGACAATTAAAATTATCAGCTTTGTCTATTAGTAATTGTTGATTTTCTCCTTTGTTGTTGATTAGGATGATGTTGTTGGTAATGTCTGTTTGTGTCCATGACGGTGATAGGGTGTAGATGAGGCCGGTGTTTGGATCGTTTACTCCGGTATTTATGGCGTTTAAAAAGGGAATGTTTTCGGTGATGACGCTATTGTCTAAGACAAGAAAGGTTTTTAGATTGTCGAAGTTAAAGGGCATGAGGGCGTCGTAGGCTTCTTGGGTATCTGTGTTTAGATTTTGGTATTTTTCTAGAAAGTCTGAGCAAACAGGGGACTTTCTTAGGCAGTTTGGAAGTTTGTTGTATAGTTTTTTTATTTCCCACTGTTTAAGTTTGTCTTGGGAGTTGTAGAATTCATAAGTAATATTGTTGATTTTGTTCTGATCAGCTTGGGTTAGGTATATGGCTTTGGCGTTGGCTTGTTGTAAGCTAGAAAGCAGTCGCCACCAAGTGCGAAATGATTCTCTAGAGTTGAATGGAGAGGTGTTTGGTGGTTTATCAAACAAGGCGTTGAAGGGGTATTTTTGAGAGAGTATGTCTGGGGAAGTTGTGGAGATGGTGTTAGAGTCTGGGCCAAAACCGCCTAGCTCTGCGTTGGTTAAGTCCACGTTTAAAGTGACGGTGACTTGACTGGGAATTTGATTGGGGTCGTTGGTGGTTTGGGTATATGTGAGATTGGAGGAGGGAATGCAGGATAGGGGGTAGTCGTTTATTTTGCTGTGGGCTGGTTGGGGGGATTCTTTTTCGCAGTTGCCACCTGGACGGTAGCGGTTTTCGCCTGGTGGGCAGGTTTCGACGGCGAAGATGGTGGAAGGGAGAATTAGATTCTGGACAAGCCAGAATGACGAAATAAGCAAGGATAGTAGTTTGAGAGTCATGATGAATTTGATTATATATTGAAAAATCAACTGCAGGCCGCTGAAAGTTCGGAACCATCCTACGCTAAAGCTGCGGACCGCCGAAGGTTCCGAACTGCCTTTCGTTGATTTTTATAAAAAGCCGAACTCGGTGACTTGGGCGCCGGTAAAGTTTTCTATAGCTACCAGAATAAGCCAGGCAACTGCCAGAAGAACAATGCCAACAACGGCCCAGGTAAATGTTTGCCAGGCGGCGGCGGTGGCTTTGGGGTCTGAACCGGCTAGGGTTAAGCGAATACCAGAGATGATAAGCATGATAAGGGCGGCGAGGGCAATTAATGAAGGAAGGGGATTAAGAAGATTTTTAACAACACACTCTAGTCCACGGATGGTGGCGATCTTTTCACCTGATGGAGTTGTATAGACACAATCGCCTAACCAAATTGCCATGAGGATATTGTATCAGTTAGATTCTGGACAAGCCAGAATGACGTAGGAGGGATTAATAGGGCTTGGGAATATCTATTGTGCCATCGAAGATATCGCCGACCCCGAAGAAGTAGGAGATGATCTTGATTAAAGCCCAAGAAGCAGCTACTATGGCTAAACCGACCAGAGCGGCGGTGATTCTGTTTCTGGCTTCTTCGGTTTTGGTTTTATCACCACCAGAAGTAATCCAGGCAATGCCACCCCAGACGAGGAAAGCGAAGACTAGAACACCAGCGAGAATAATAGCTAGAGAAACACCAGATGAGAGCAGTTTACCAATGTCTGTGATTTTGGCCTGATCTGGTTTGGGGACGCCGATACTGTTAGCTGCAAGGGCTGTTGGAATAAAGGATAATGCGTAAGAGAGTTTGTTTTTCATATATAAAAAAATTTTAATAATTAACTTTAAGTTTTATTATAACTGATTTTTAATGTTGTTTGTCAAGCATTAGTTTCCTAGAGGGTTTACAGGGTTGCAAACATCACCACTTATACCGAAGAAGTAGAGAAGTATTTTCCAAATAGCCCAAGAGGCGACGACTATAGCTAAACCAGTGACGGCACCGGTAAGGCGTTTTTGAGCTAACTCTGTTTTGGCTTTATCACCTCCGGCAGTAATCCATTCTATGCCGCCCCAAACAAGGAAAACAAAAACTGCTAGGCTGGCAACGATGATACCCAAACTAACCATGTTGCTTACAAATTCACCAATGCAAGTGTAGCCGAAGTAAGTATTGACTTGGGAGTTTATGTCTACGGTGTTCATGTGGTGGGAAATTCTGGTTTTAATATGTTTATTTTAAAGACGGCTTGAATGAAAAGGATAATGGCGTAAGAGATAACTAAGATTGCCAGTCCAATTATGGCGTTGGTGATTTTATTTTGAGCTGATTCTAGTTTGGTTTTGTCACCAGCAGACATAAGCCACTCTACACCGCCCAAGATTAGATAGAGTAAGAAGGCTAAGGAACCGACTACTACCATGGTTTTCCAAAGTTGACCAATGTAGAAGGCTAAGCCTGCACCAGGGGTTTTACTTAAGATGTTGGCTGGTAGGGCGTTGTTGACTATAGGCATGTTATAAACCTAGAACTGCGGCTGGATCTAGAATATTTAGACCCAAGACGTTACTAATAATGCCGATTATAAAATAAGAGACGACTATAACAATGAGACCAATGGCGGCTTGGGTCATTTGGGTACTGGCGTCTGATGCCTTGGTTTTGTCACCGCCTGAGGTAATCCATTTTAGGCCACCAATAATAAAGTATATGGCAAAGGCAAGACTGCCAACCACGGTTAGGGTGGTGATGATGGAGGAGAGAAACTCTGTGAGTAGGGTGCCTGTTTGTAGGTCTGCACCTTGTTGATACTTGCCAATGCCCCAGATAGGTTGACCTAGGTCAACTGGAGCTGCGTATATGGGTTTTATAATCATATTAAGGGTGTACGGTTTCTATTTTTGGATTTAAGATGAAACTGGGGTTGTCAAAGAGAATTTTACCAGCGATGGCGGAGATAATAAAACTAGCGGCGATGATAACAAGGCCAATTAGAGCATGGTTAATTTTTTGCTGGGCTACTTCTACTTTGGCTTTGTCACCACCTGCTGTAATGTAACTAAAACCTGCCATAAGGATTTGCCAAAAAGAAAAGATACCAGCTAGGACGATGATGAAAACGATGATGGCTCTTAAGAAACCGGTGGTGGCAACAGGGGAACTGGGAATGTTGGCGGGGGGGATGATGTTACCAACAATGGGATTAGCGTAGACTGTTTTTGAAAAAAGATCTAGTATTTTTGTCATGATTATGGATTAAATAAGTCTATGTCTACTATACTACCTACTATTCTGGTAATAAGGTAGGCACTAGCTATGATGGCTAGACCCAATAAAGCATAGTTTAACATACGGGCAGATTGTTCTACTTTGGCTTTGTCACCGCTGGCGGTAATGTAGTTAAAGCCAGAAATAATAATGGTAAGAAAGGCGGCGAGGGCGCTGATTATTAGAATGTTTACGATTAAGGGGTTTAGAAGGGTGGCGAAGGTGGCGGAGGTGCCGCCGAGTTTTTCACCTGGTTTATAGATATCTGCTAGGGACATAAAGGTATTATAGCAACTAGATTCTGGACAAGCCAGAATGACGGAGGAGGGAGATGTTGAGATGGTTTGCCAGTAGTGGGGAGGTAGGATGATGGAATGGGAATGGAAGGATCAAGACCAGCTTGGGTAAGGAGATATCATGAGCATAATTTGGGAGGACTAGGAATGAGGTTTGGAGTGGAAGATGGACATTTGGTGGTAGAGAAATTTGGAATAAGGAGGTTTGCTAGTTTGGAAGATGAAGCTGGGGTGTGGAAGATTTTGACGAATGATATGGAGTTGAATGAGGAAACGGCTGAAGAAGTTTTGTCTTTGGTCATCCTGAACTCCGGTGAAGGATCTAGCGAAGCGTAAAGGATGTGGCATCAGAATGCCTAGATTCTTCGTTCCTCAGAATGACCGGAGTTGTTTGTATCTTGCTTAAAATCAGTTTCCCCCGAAGCGGCGATTACGAGTGGAGAAGTTTTTTAGGGCTTTTTTGAGTTTGTCTGGGGTAAAGTCTGGGAATAGAGTTTTGGTAAAGTAAAGTTCGGAGTAGACGGATTGCCAAGGTAGGTAGCCAGAAAGGCGTTTGTCACCGCCGGTTCTAATAATAAGGTCGGGGTCGGGAATGCCGATGGTATCCAGACATGAAGCAAAGGTTTCCTCGGTGATTTGATTGACTGGGATTTTTTGTTTGATGATTTTTTTAACGGCTCTTAAGATTTCGTCTCTGCCACCGTAGTTTAAGGCAAAAGTAACGGTGATTTGAGTATTCTTTTTTGACTTTTGGATCATTTCTAGGGATTTTTGGGCGATGTCTTTGGGGAAGCGGTTAATGTCTCCTAAAATTCTTAGTTTAGCGCCTTGCTTGATGAACTTGGTGGCCAGTTTGCCAAGGGCGAAACGAAAGACTTTGAAAAGTTCGGCGAGCTCTTTTTTATCTCTTTTCCAATTTTCTGTAGAGAAAGCCCAAAAAGTGACAAAGGGGATTTTTTGCTTAACGCATTCTGCTATTATAGGTTCTATGATTTTATTGGCGGCTTGTTCGTGACCTTTAACTGGGTCTAAACCTTTTTTCTTGGCCCAGCGACGGTTGCCGTCCATGATTATGGCTACGTGGTTTAAGGGTGCTTGCATGAGAGGTATTATATCAAACGGTCGACTGAGTTAAAGCCGATGATGGTAGAGACTAGTCTGACTATAAGGAAACTGGCGATGACAATGACTAGACCAACAAAACCGTTTAATAGTCGGGTGGAGGCGGCGGCGGCTTTTTTTGGATCTCCGCTAGAAAACATGTAGTTCCAACCGGCAATGATGGTGTTTACAAAAAATGCTACACCGGCTGCGAAAATAAGTAGGTTGATGATGGAGAAGCTGGTACCTGTTTTGTTGGTAAGAAGGTCTGAGAGGGTACCGTCCACGTCAATGTTTGTAGCGGGATTTATGTTGTTGGTTATTAAGGTTTCAATTATGCTCATGGGTGTATTATAGCAATTGGATTCTGGACAAGCCAGAATGACGATCGTTTGTCATTCTGGGGATGAAGCGAAGCGGAAGACTCCAGAATCAAAAACCTGGGATGGTTAGTATTTTAACACCGATTAAGTTTAAAAGGACGATGGAGAGGATGATAAATAAAAGGCCAGAGACGGCAGAGCTGATGATTTCTTTGCCTTGGGTTAGTTTGTCTGGGTTGCCGGCAGAGGTGGTGATAATAAAGGTACCGTAGAGAATAAGGAGCAAGGCAATACCGCCACCTAGGCCTATGGCTAGTTCTAAAAGACTACCCACAAAGCCACCGGATTCTACGTTGGTAGAGATGCAACCTATGGCGGTGTTGATGCCTTCTTCGCCATTAGGGCAAGTAATTTGGAGACCAGTTTGATTTGGGTTTCCTGGTTGATTGGGACAACATTTGAATCCGATAAAAGTACAATTTGAGGAATTAAGTGGTCCACCATGAACGCAAGTGCCAGTGAAGACACAGTGACCGTCTAATGCTGAACAGGAAGTGGCGTAGGAAGATGAAGGATTGATTAGAAAAAGAAAGATAGTTGTAACCAAGACTATGAATTTAAGGAGAAAAGACTTCATGGAAGTTATTATACAAGCAATAGGTTAAAATTGGTGGTGCATATGAAGAGAGTATTTTTGATTATATTGTTTGTTGTGTCAACGGTGGGGGTTGTTAGGGCGGTTAATTGTAATGGGAATGATGATTGTAATAAGCTGCAGGATGAGATAAATGAGTTGTCACGGGAGGTGTCGATTAGATCAGAGGCGAATGAGAAAAATGCAGATGAGATGCGAAGTTTGCAGGCTAAGGTTAAGAGTTTGCAGGCTCAGATAAGTGCGGCAGAGAAAGAATTGAATGAACTGGAGGATGATTTGGTAATAAGAGAGGAGATGGCAGTAGTTCAGTATAAGGTGTTATCGGTGAAGACCAGAGAGTTTTATAAAAGCTTAAGGGGTAAATCAATATTGTCGTTTTTGTTTTCTTCACTAGAAGCTGGAGAAATTAGTAGGAATTTGGCGTATAGATCGCAGACACAAGATCAAGATAGACAGATAATTTTGCAGATGTCTAAGGAGATAATAGAGATAGAAAGTGATAAGGTAGATTTGGAAAAGAGGAAGGGTTATTTGTCTAGTTTATCTAGTCAGCTTGATAAGGATGCTAAGTTTTTGGAAGGGGAGGTGGCAGGGGTGAGTGAGTATATTGGTAGTTTAGAGGGGAAGATTGTGGCCTTGTCTACCAAACAGCAGTCGATTTTGTCTGAAAAAGCCGGTACATTTCAAACAACGGTAGGAGACGTGCCTTTGGCGGATGATCCTAATTCTAGACCTGATTACAATCCTGGGTTTTCACCGGCGTTTGCAGCTTTTTCTTTTGGCGCGCCGCATTACAAGGGGATGAGTCAGTATGGGGCTTTTGGAAGGGCCAAGTCTGGTCAAAGTGCGGAAGATATATTGAGAGCATATTATGGTGGAGGAATTGAAATTAAGAAAGACTATTCTACTGGTATTAACATTACGGTTTCTGGATATGGAACAGTGGATATTGAAACATATACTAAGAGAATTTATGAAATGCCTGGATCTTGGGGTGATGAAGGGGGAATGGAGGCTTTGAAGGCTCAGGCAGTGGCGGCCAGAAGTTATGCTTTGGCTAGGACCAATAATGGAGCTTTACCAATTTGTGCAACCGAGGCTTGTCAAGTATATAAACCTAGTAATAAGGGAGGAAATTGGGATGCGGCGGTGGATGCCACCAGAGGATGGGTGTTGCAAGCTGGAGGTCAGCCATTTAGTGCTTGGTATGCGTCAACAAGCGGAGGATATCAAGAGTCGTATTCACATAATGGTCATAGCACACCAGGTTTTTGGGATACAGCCAATAGTGGAAATAATGGTAGGGATGGATGGACGAGTCAGGCGTATGAGAAAATTGGAGAAAGTCCATGGTTTTACAAGGGCTGGTACAAAACAAGGTCTGGAGATGGTTGTGGCTTATCTCATCCTTGGCTGACAAGTGAAGAAATGGCAGATATATTGAATGCTTGGGTGGTGCTTTATCAAGGTGGTGGAGATAGTTCAAGGGTGACACCAGAGTCTTCTTGTTGGGGGGGAAATCCATATTCTAAGGGGGATTTGCAGGCTTTGGGTGGATATTCTAGTATAAGCGGGGTAAGTGTTCAGTATGCAAATAACGGGGTGACGGCCAATGTAACTTTTCAAACGAACAAAGGTCCAAAAACTATTACTGGAACGGAGTTTAAAAAGGCGTTTAATTTGAGAGCCCCAGGTAGAATTGCTTTGAAATCTGGATTGTTTAATATAGAGCAGAAATAGAAGTAGATTTACCAAACTAGTGACGCGATCGCGTAGGTGGATTGGTAATATTGAAATGAAATAAGTTTGATAGAATATAGGTATGCCTAGAGTGTATTCAGCTGAAATGAAAAAAAAGAAGGAACCCGCCTTCGCCAAGGCTACGGCGAGGCGAGGGAAAGATAACAGAGTGGTGGAGGAAATAGAGAAAATGTGTGAGGAGGGGCTTGATAGGGGTGTGTGGCAAAATCTAATAGTCTGTCCTAAAAAAACTAAGTTTGAATCGCAAAATGGTAAGGAGTTAATTTTAATAATGGCTAGAAAGCATTTAGCTACGAATATTGGTTGGATACTGGCGGTTTTGGTGCTATCGTTTGTCCCTTTGTTTTGGGGAGAGTTTCCTTTGATTGCTTTAGTTAGCAGTGGGGTGAGATTTGGAATTTTTGTTTTGTGGTATTTAGGGCTTTCGCTATTTGCTTTTCAGAAAATGCTTTTGTGGTTTTATAATATTTATATAATAACCGATGAGAGAATAGTTGATGTAGATTTTTTTGGGCTTTTATATAAAAATATTAATGTAACACAGATTAGACAGGTTGAGGATGTTAATTATTCTCAGATTGGTTTGATGTCTAGTATTTTTAATTTTGGAGATGTGGTAATTCAAACGGCTTCGGAACAAATGTCTGATGATATGAGCAAGGAACAATCGGCGTTTACTTTTCAGGCTATTTCTAGGCCAGATAGGGTGGCTAGAGTAGTAATGCAGCTAATGGAGCAAGAAGAAAAAGAAAGCTATGAAGGGAGGGTAAGATAATGGAGTTTGTACCAGGGATTGATATTGGATTGAGTGAGGTAGTAGGGGTAATGGTGAAAGCGTTGTTGGTGTTGATTACTTTGTTGTCTTTGATAATTGTAAGGCAGGTGAGTTTGATGCATAAAGTGGTAAGTGTTCATGTGGGTGGAAATATAAAAATAGTAGCGTTTTCGTTTTTTGTGATTAGTTTGGTTCTGACTGGTATAGTTATATTAGGATGAGTAGTTTTTTTGGAGTAGATTTTTTTAGAATAGTAAATGAAGGGTTGGTGGATGATTGGGCTCAGGTCTATGCCAAGGTTCCTTTTGAAGAGGAAGAGTTAATAAGCAAGGGGTCGTTGTTTGGGGTGTTGAGAATAAAGGGGGGTAAAAAACTGGTAAGCAAGGGGTCGGATATTTTTTTATGGTTGGATGAGTATTTCAACAAAACGGAAGAAAAAGGTGATTTGCGAGGTTTGGTTGAAGGCTTGCTTAAGGTTAGTAGTGAGCTGGAAGCCGCTTGGGTTTGGGTGATGATTGATTCTAGGACTGGAGATAGGGTGGCAAAATCAGTAGCAATGAATGGTGGAAAAGTGATAATTGTGAGGGATGGACGGCAGATGGTATTGTCAAACGGAGATGAAAGAGTAGTAACTGGTGGTTTGAAGGCGGGAGATAGGTTGGGGTTGGGAGTAGGGGGAATGGTGGGTAGACTGCAAGGTTTGGGTGACAAGGGGCTTGAAAAAGCGGTTGCTGATTTGAATGAGCAGGTAGAGAAAGAAACGGAACAGGCGGTGGCGGGGTTGTTGTTGGAGGTGAGACCTGTTTCTGTTAAAGCCTCGGCCACCCCGGGGGAGCCCATGCTGGTCACCCCCGGGGAGACCTCCGATGAGGAACCTCTGGTAGCGGAACGGATAGTAACGGATCGAATGGTGGGTGGGAAGAAATGGATGAGATGGCTCCGCAGGCCAAAAGGCCGGCTTAATATCGGCAGCGGGACGGAAAAAAACGGTAAGGTGTTGTGGTTAGGAGTGGTGTTTTTGATTTTGCTGGTGGTAAGTGTGGTGGGAGGAGTGATAAGGGGTAAAAAGGAAAAAATTGAAACCAGTTGGCAAAGCGAGGTTGGTTCCTGGCAAAAGAGGGAAGATGAGGCAAAGTCGTTGGTGCAGGTTAACCCTATGGGAGCAAGAAAGTTGCTACGGGAGGTTCAGACGGAAGTTGAAAATGCTGAAAATGTATGGGTTGGAACTAAGTACGAGGAAGAATGGGTAGAGTATAAGCAAAAACTTGATAAGAGCTGGGTAGAGGTGTCTGGAGAAAAACAAGTAGAACCAACCCTGTTTTTAGGGTTAAGTTTGATTAGATCAGAGCTTAAAGGTAGCAGGATTGTTGGTTTGGGTGAGGGCGTTGGGGTTTTGGATCTAGAGTTAGGATTAATGGTAAAAGTTAACTTGGAAGATAAAAAAGCAGAGGTGTTGGCTAGTGATAAAGAAAAGAAATGGAAAGCGGTGGGTGGAGATGGTGCAAAAGTAGTGTTTCTAACAGGAAGCGGTTTGGGGTTATCAGGAAAAGAGGAAGCGGGGTTTGATGCAACGGTGGTAGATCCGGTGGAGATAGAAGTATTTGGAGGCGGGATTTATGTTTTAGATGCTGGAGCTGGTGAGGTATGGAAATTCAACTTGGTAGGTAGTGAAATTCAAGACAGAAGAAGGTGGCTTAATCCTGAACAAGAAATTGGTATGGGTGAGTTGGTGGACTTAAGTATTGATGGTGATATTTGGGTGCTTGGTAAAAAAGGTGAGGTAAGTAAGTTAAGAAGAGGAAGTAGAGAAAGATTTGCCTTAGAAGGGAAACCAGAAAACTTGGTTGGAGATAGATTGGCGGTACAGTTTGATGGAGAAAAATTGGCTATTCTTGATAATGCTGGTTCTAGGATAGTGGTTTTTAATAAAGAGTCTGGTGAGTATTTGCATCAACTAATGTGGGACGGTTTTTCTAAGGCTAAGGATATTTTGTATACGGAAGATGGGAGACTTTTGGTGTTGTCTGAGGGTAAGTTGCTCTGGGTAGAGTAACCGCCTACGTTAGGAAACTACGGCGAGACGATGTAAAATAGAGGAATGAGATTGGTAAATAGGAAGGCAAAAAGGGATTATGAGGTGATAGAAGCTATGGAGGCGGGAGTGGTGTTGACGGGTGGTGAGGTAAAAAGTTTAAGAGCGGGTCAGGGTAACTTGTTGGGTTCTAGGATAATGATTAAGAATGGTGAGGTTTGGATTAGTGGGTTGTCTATACCAAGGTATAAGTTTGCTAGTGGTGAGGATGAATATGAGCCTGATAGACTTAAAAAACTGTTGATAAAACAGAAAGAAAGACAGCACTTAGAGACAAAAGCTAAGGGTGGGGGTTTGACCATGATACCCCTGACGGTGTATAATAAGCGTGGATTGATAAAAGTGGAGATAGGTTTGGTAAGAGGTAAGAAGAAATATGAAAAAAGAGAGGTTTTGAAGAAAAGAAAACAAAAAAGGGACCTGGCTAGAAGATTTAAAACTTAATAAAAATAAAAAATGAATATATTTTGGAACAAAGCTATGCCTGTTGCGGTTGCCGATTATGATTGGAATGAGGAGTACTCTAAGATTAGGACTCAGAAAGGTTGGAAGGCTTTTTTACAGCGTAAGATAAAAAAGATGGATAGAGGTGAGTTTGACTTGTTTTTGGCAGCTGTGGTAATGGAGGCGGCAAAGAAACAGATAATGGGGGTAGATTTAACTGAAAAAGTAGAGATGTTTAGGGAGCTTAGGAAGTAGATTTATTTGATTTTAGGGGTATTTTTTGATATAATGCGTGGCTATTGGGGACGAAAGGTTTCGATGAGATAAGTACATTGACAGAAGCAAGCCGAGTATGAATCAAACTCGTAAATACTGATTTAAACAATAACTGTCAACGAAAAGACAGACAGCGTTTTAGCTACTGGTCTAGGCCTCGGCCTTGGCTCAGCTAGAACTGCTCCCGCTTACCTTTTTGCGTAATCGAGTGTTTCTAGATGATTCTGCTTAAAGGGGTCGCTAGAGGCAGGTACAAACTTTAAGATGCTTTATTTTTGTTTAATTTAGGCAAAGATAAAAAAGACTTTCTAAATTGACCTAAAATTTTTCTTGTTTGTGGGTAAATTTTAGGTAACTTCACAAACTAAGCTTGTAGATACTGTTATTTATTTGTTTCAGACGTGGGTTCGAATCCCACCGTCTCCACCGCGTAATAAATTCCTAGGAAGGAATTTAAACGCGGTAGTCACGTTTATTTTTTAATAAAAATATTACGTGACACCACCGTAGGTGATAAAATGTTTCATGTTGGAGGGTTGGCCGAGCGGTTATGGCGCTGGTTTTGAAAACCAGTGAGCGCAAGCTCTCACAGGTTCGAATCCTGTACCCTCCGCCGCGTAATAAATTCCTAGAAAGGAATTTAAACGTTGCAGTCACGTTTATTTTTTAATAAAAATATTACGTGACGCCTTGCTAAAAATGTTCTACTACGTATACATTCTAAAAAGTTTCAAAAACAATAGTTTATACATTGGATATACTTCTAATTTAAAAAAACGGTTTAAATCTCATAATTTGGGGCAAAATAAGGCAACTAGACCATTTATACCTTATCAGCTTATATATTATGAAGCCTTTTTTAATAGGGTAGATGCAAAAAACCGTGAAGTTTATTTGAAAGGTGGTTATGGGAGAAAAACTATTAATAGGCTTCTTAAAACTTTTCTTAATAAATAAGTTTTGAACTTGAGGTAGAATATAAGAAGTTGGAGGCGTGCGAGAGTGGTTAATCGAGCGGCTTGCTAAGCCGTGATCCTTAAAAGATCCGTGGGTTCAAATCCCACCGCCTCCGCCGCGTAATAAATTCCTAGGAAGGAATTTAAACGCGGCTGGGACGTTTAAATTTTATATAAAAATTTATTACGTCTCGCCATCACTTTGTTGCGTAATAAATTTCTTTAGAAGAAATTTAAACGTTGCTGGGATGTATACTTTTAAAGAAAGATATGATGAAAAAAGTTAAATTTGTTTATTTTGATATAGGAGGAGTTTTGGTGGATCATGTTTTGGCGTTGAAAAAGATTGCTAAGCAGCTTGAGATTTCTGAAGAAAGAACAATTGCTTTGTTTCATGAGTATTGTGATAAGTTTGATAGGGGTGTGTTGTCTTGGAGTAGTTTTGAAAAGATTTTTTATGATAAGTTAAACATTTCTAATAAACTGGGAAAAAGCCTGGTGGAATTTTTTGTAGATAATTTTGGAGTAATTCAAGAAACACACGACTTGATAAATGAAATAAAGAGTAGTGTGGATATTGGCATATTGTCAAATGTGGCGGAAGAGACATTTCGATTAAGGAAATAAAGAGTATT
>Ga0180009_10004473_pt1 | contig 15400 bp, 16 predicted proteins | sample OS_PC_MetaG_FD_123537 | JGI IMG/M metagenome (GOLD analysis project Ga0180009, IMG submission 123537) | Groundwater microbial communities from the Aspo Hard Rock Laboratory (HRL) deep subsurface site, Sweden - OS_PC_MetaG | ecosystem: Environmental > Aquatic > Deep subsurface > Groundwater...
GTACATTCTGGAAGAACTGGCCGAGGCAGGAATCCCCGATGATAACATCCGCTTCATTGCCGCCATCGGTGCGCACGGCACGATGAACGGCATAGACTTCAGGAAGAAGCTGGGCGATGATGTCATGTCGCGGTTCCTGGTCTACAACCACAATCCCTATGAGAACTGTACGCCTCTCGGTGTGAGCAAGTACGGAACACCGATAGAGGTTAATAGCGAGTTCGTTGCCTGCGAGCTGAAAATAGGCATCGGCACTATCGTGCCGCACCCCTACGGCTTTGGCGGTGGCTGCAAGGTCATCCTGCCCGGGGTTGCCTCCATGCAGACCATTGCCTCCAACCACAACCGGCTGGTGTTCGACCCTTCAGTAGCCATTGGCAAGCTGCGGGAAAACGTAATCCTTGAGGACATCATTGAGGCCGCCAGGATGGCCCGACTTGATGTCAAGGTGGACGCCATCGTCAATCTGAAAAGGGAAGTCACCGCGCTGTTCGTCGGCGACCCGGTGGAGGAGCACCGGGAGGGGGTGAAGGTGGCCATGGAGCACTACGCCACCGATGTGGTCTGGAATGCCGATATCGTCGTGGCCAACTGCTTTTCCAAGGCGAACGAGATGCTGCTGGCTACGCCGGTGGTCTCCCCGCTGCTGGCTGAGGACGGCGGCGGCGACATGGTGCTGGTGGTGGTGACGCCGGAAGGCCAGATACATCATTACTTCGACCGCAGCTTTGGCAAGAACTATGGCGGGCTTGGGTGGGGTCCGCTGTGCCGCAAGAACGCGCTGCCGAGCAACACAAAGAAGCTGACCATTCTGGCACCGTATTCGGATAAAGTTGGCGCCGACTGGGTAGCGCCTTATGAGATGGTGAACTGGGCGAGGAGCTGGCCAGAGGTCATTCAGGACCTGGAGAAACGCTATGGCAATAAGGCCAAAGTGGCCGTGGTGCCGGATGCCACTATCCAGTACTTTCCGGAAGCGGTGCCGAAGTGTGATGTTTGTTCCGGTTAAATCGATTTAAGGAACAAAAAAGCAGGGTGTCGGTTGATGGTTTCGCCGGCACCCTGCCTTTATTTGAACTTTGATTGTTTAGTCGCCGGGAATGGTGGCACCGCTGGGCAGTCCGCTGTGCGGGAAGTACTGCAGTGTGCCGTCGGGGATGACCACCGCCTTTGCCTTGTTCCCGTTGCCATTTTTCAGCGCATTCAGGATCTCAGCCCAGCTATTGAGGATGGTAATCTTGTCAATCGGGCCGATCCAGTCGAGTCCGGCCTTGTCAATATAAGGGCCGAGGGCGAACATCCGCTTTACCCTGGGCGGCAGTTTCTTGTGGGCCCCATAGAGCTGGCCGCCGATAGTCTTACCGAAGCTGCGGGCAAGGTAATGACAGACCTGCCCCTCGGGGATATTGCCGATGACAACGAAGTCGCCGCCGGATTCCTTGAGCATCTTGCTCCCCAGGCCTGCCACTAAGGCGGCCTCGTTGGCTTTGGCATGGGCATTGGCCACAACGATATCGGCCTCGTTTGGCGCTTCGGTTGCATAGACTTGGCGCGCCATTTTCACGCCCTCACGCTGGGCTTTAACCAGGTCGCCGCAGAAAAGCCCGATGGTATCCCGCTTGATGTTCACCAGGGCATTGATGGAGAAATCAAGCCCCGCCATGCGCGCGATTTCTTCCATGTCCAGTCGCATGGTGTTGTCGTCCACCCTGCCCCAGGTATCCATCACTATGGTTCCGGTATCAGAAATGGTACACAGCCTGCCGTGATTGGCGGCAATGGATTCGGTGCTGGACACGCCGGGAAGTATCATCTTGCCTCCGCCGCCGAAACCGGCGGTGGGGTGAGGTACGAGCGACCCGACGGATACCTTCAAATCGCAGGCCATGAACTCGCTGTTAACCGAAACCGGAATGCCGCGCGAGGTTTCTCCCAGGTAGGTGCAGTTCTCATAAGGATTGTGGTTGAAGACGAGGTACTTCTGGGGTATTTCCTCACCCAGCTTTTTCTGGAAGTCCATGAGCTTCATGGCACCGTGGAGTCCGAGGGCAGCGATAAACCGGATGTTCTCATCCTTGATGCCTCCCTCATGCAGCTCATCCAGAACGTGCGGGATAATCTGGTCGGCCTTGGTTGGTCGGGTGAGGTCGTCGAAGATAATGCACACCTCTTTTTTGCCTCGCGCCATTTCGGCAAGGCGCGGTGTGCCTATGGGTTTACGAAGCGCATCCCTTATCTGTCCACCAGACATTTTGGGGGCATTCTCCCCGGCCATTCTGGGGACAATCACCTCCCAGGAATCGGGAAAATCCAGTTCCAGCTCGGTGTCACCGTACCAGCAGAACTGCGGCACTTTGACAATCATGGTTGTACCTCCTTATCTATGTTCGTATCCCGTGTTATCAGCACATCTTCCAATAAAGGGCCTCGGTGTGTCAAGCGAAATACATCATCACGTTTGCTCTACAATATCGGACCAAGGGTATATAAGACGATTGGTTCGCGGTATCCCTTGCGCATCTCGCGCCTGGTCAGCTTGCCTGAGGCAACTGCGATGACCTCGTCGAAAAAGTGGTCGGCAACTTCGTCAACCGATTCCGTCCCTTCGATTATCGTATCAGCATAGATATCAAAGAAGTCCTTTTCCTGGCTGTCCCGCGGGGTGCTCTGCCGGCTGACCACGGAAATCTGGGGAATGATTGGTATTTCACCGCCCCAACCTGCGGTACAGCGGAAGCTGGAGGTGATGCCGCCGCCGGTGGAGTAAATGTGGATGAGTGCCCCGGACGCCATTTCGCCGCTTATCAATTCGCTGGTCTGAGCCGAGCCGTCCATGAAGTACAGTCCTTTGCCCCCTGGTTTCTCACCATGTTCCAGCGCGCCCTGCAGCGGGGTGGTCCCGGTCTTGGCCAGTGCCCCCAGTGATTTTTCTTCAATTGTGGTCAAGCCCCCGGCAATGTTCCCGCGGGTAGGCTGGGTTCCTCTGATATCCTCGCCGGTGGCTTCAATCATCGCCTCATGCCGGTCGACCATTTCACGGAACTTGCGGGCTACCTCTTCGTTCACTGCCCTTTTTGCCAGCAGATGGTCAGCGCCGATAACCTCGGTGGTTTCCGAGAAAATGGCGGTGCCTCCTTCAGCAACTAACCGGTCAAATACTTTGCCGGTGGCCAGGTTGCCGGCAAGGCCCGATACAGCACTGGAACCGCCGCATTTTACACCGATGGTGAGGTAGCTCAAGGGAAAGGGCTTCCGCTGCATCTCGGATGCCTCAGCAGCCATGCGGCGGGCGATAGTCAAACCCCGGTCAATGAAATCCTGAAAACCGTCGCTCTCCATCACGGTGAGGACCTCAACCGGCCTCTTTGATTTGGCAATCTCCTTACCAATGCTGGACGGGGAAGGGTTCTCGCAGCCGACACCGATAACAATGGCGGCGTAAACATTGGGATTGGTGCCTGCACCGGTAAAGAAGCGAAACGCCTTTTCGTTATCATCTTTAAGGCGGGCGCAGGGATGCGTGGTAATAACGGCCACGGTGCCCGGCACCGCATCGGCGATGGTAGCGGCCATTTCGTTGCTGCAGCGATTGGCTGAAATCACAGCTACGTGGTTGCGTATTCCCGCCGAACCGTCCGGTCTTTCATAACCCAGGAATTCCATTACTTAACCTCCTTGCCGCCGGGGAGGAGTGCACTTATGACATTGTGGGTGTGCACATGCTCTCCGTTGCTAATCTGCTGAGTGGCCAGGCCGATTACCTCTCCGTACTTCAGGACTTTATCGCCCTTTTTGATATCAACAACGGCCAGCTTATGCCCGAACGGCACTGCCTGCTTGGCGGTCATTTCCCCGACTGGCCCCGACTTTGAGACCAGACTGATGGTTTCCCCGGCATCGATATCATTCAGGGCGGTGGCGGTATTATCATCGGGATTAATCCTCATCGCTCTTTTCATCGCGTCAGGTCCTCCAGTGATTCCTTTTTATCTTTTTATCAGCATCAAGTAACTATTACGTTTTGCGGGCGAATTTCTGGATCGCCCTCGGCCCTTTGTCAATTTTGAAGCCGGTGTAGGCAACCTCACCAACGTAGATACTGCCCTGTGAATCAACGGCAATAGCGTGCGGGGCGATGAATAAAGCTTTCTCCCGTTCCGTTCCTTCTGCTGCCCACTCGGACAGCAGCTTACCGTCGATGGTGCATACTCTGACACGGTCTGCCAGGTCAGAGATATACACGGTATCCTCATCATCGATGAATAGGTCGGTAGGGCGGAGCTGGTCGGTCCACATGTCGAGCAGTTTGCCTTCGCTATCGAATATCTGGAAGCGGCTGTTTTCCCGGTCGGGAATCCAGACCCGCTCCTGCCTGTCCACCCAGATGTTGTGTGGGAGGCGGAACTGGCTCGGGCCAGTGCCCGGTCCACCCCATGAGAACAGGTATTTGCCGTCGCCGGTGAATTTATGAACCTGGGCATTCCCGTAGCCATCGGCAATATAGATATTTCCCGAGGGGCCAACGGCGACTCCGGTGGGTCGGTTGAAAGGCCCGCCGCCTCTGGTGATGGTCACCAGACTGGCAAAGAAGTCAAACTCATTAATGTAGCCCGTGTCCGACGGTTTGTCCTCGGTGCCCAGAGTCATAAGCAGCTTACCGTCTGAAGTGAATTTACGTACGGTGTGATTGAAATCATCGGTGCAGTAAATATTTCCTTCAGAATCAATACAGCTGCCGTGCGCCCGCTTGAAGATTCCTTCTCCCCAGGTGGACTGCACGTTTCCCTCGCGGTCGAATATCATCAGGGGATGCGCGCTGCGATTGAAAACATATACCCTGTCCTGCTTGTCGACAGTGATACCGCCAACATCAAGTATCGACCAATCTTTGGGATACTTCGCCCACCCATCAACCAGTTCATACGTGTATTTGCCAGAACCAAATGACATACAATAATCCTCCTTGTACCTAAAATATTTTGTAATTATCGTGTTTGCCGTCACGGACGGCTGGCATCACGAAAGTCCGCCGCATTATATACATTGAAGGTCATGGCCTGTCAAGGACGCTACATCAGTTTCAGCATTTTCTCGGTGGCCTTCAGACCGTGGCCGGTGAAAACGGAGACCACGACTTCACCCGGATTTGAATTGGGGAGGTACTTCTTGATGCCGGCGATGGTGGCCGCCGATGTGGGTTCGATGTAAGAGCCCTTTCGGCAGATTTCCAGAAGCGACCTCTTGATTTCTTCCTCACTCACCGCTAAGAATTCACCCCCGGTCTGCCTGACGGCATCGAATATCTGTCTGCCTCTTACCGGCCGGGCAATGGCGATACCCTCGGCCAGAGTTTCTTTCGTTTCTGCTGGCGGGACTTCTGCCAGGTTATCTTTGTAAGCGCGGTAAAGGGGGGCACAGTTTTCCGCCTGAACGCCTATGATTCGGGGCAGACGGTCGGTAATCCCTGCCCGTAGAAGTTCTTTAAAGCCGGTGTAGGCACCCAGCAGAAGCGTTCCGTTGCCAACGGGCAGGATAACGGTGTCAGGAGATTTCCAGCCAAGCTGCTCGCACACTTCAAAGGCAAAGGTTTTGGTGCCCTGGAAGAAAAACGGGTTCCAGGCGTGGCTGGCGTAGTACATCTTCTCTGCCGCCAGTAAGGCTGCCTGCGCCGTGTCCTCCCGGCTACCCGGTATCTGGTGCAGTACCGCTCCGTAAAGCTGTATCTGGGCGAGCTTTCCTGCGGAGGTATTTTGGGGCACGTAAATGTGGCATTTAACGCTGGCGCGTGCGCAGTAGGCGGCAATTGCGGCACCGGCATTCCCGGAGGAATCCTCAACCACTTCTTTTATGCCCAGTTCCTTCACCTTGCTGATAAGAACGGAGGCTCCTCTATCCTTGTAGGAGCCGGTGGGGAACAGCTGGTCCTGTTTGATGAGCACGGCTTTCCCGTCAATTACGACTTCTGTTAACGGTGTAAATCCCTCATCGAGAGAAATGATATTGTCGTCGTCCCCCAAAGGGATAGCCTCACGGTAGCGCCACATGGTTGGCTTTCTCCCTTTTATCTGGGTCAGGTCAAATACAGGCTGAAAGTCGATATCCAGAGTGCCGCCGCAGTCACATCGCCATCGCGGTTCCTTCAAAGGGTATGATGCCAGGCACTCGGTGCAGGTAAGCTGGTTCATAACAAGCCTCGATTATGCTTTAACGGCGGCAATGGCGTCGATTTCAACCTGGAAGCCAAAGTGTAAATTCGGTGCCGGCACCACAGTACGCGCCGGCCGGTGCTCGCCGAAAAACCGAGCATACACCGCGTTTAATCGCTCCCAGAGCGACATATCAGCGACGTAAACGGTTACCCTCAACACGTGATTCAAATCGCTGCCGGCGGCTTGCAATATCTCGGCCAGGTTTTTCAGTACCTGTTCCGTCTGCTCTTCAATCGGGCCGGTTTTTTTCTCTCCGGATTTTGGCTCAATCGGTAGCTGACCGCATACATATACAGTATCGCCGTGGACGATGGCCTGCGAGTAGTGTCCCGCCGGTCTGGGCGCATTTTCCGTAAATATCACCTTCACTTTCCATCTACCTCCTTCACCGCTATTGGTGCTATTCTGTATTAATGGTCATTCGCTGTCAATGCTCGGCAAAGTAGAAAAAGGCACAGAGATGTCTCTGTGCCTCCTCATTTGAAAACACGTTTAACTGACAGAAATATCATCGATGTGATGGCTCAGGCCATCTTCTACCGTCCTCATCTCTTATAAGGCAGAAAATAAAACTGCAGAACGCTGGCTGGTTCTATTCAGTATAGAAGGCGAACGCCACCACCGCGCCCGTCGCCGATGCCATGACCGGAGTGTAGGGCGTCAAATATACCTCTTTGCAGTCTATCTGCGAGGTAACCATTTCCTGGAGCGTTTCGCCATCAGCAATGCTATCGGTGTAGTGGAACATGGCATGTACCGGTTTCCCCGGTTCAATATGCTCCTTGGCAAGCTCGACGATTTTGGCTAGGGCTTTCTTCTTTCCCCTGGCCCGGCCCAGGTTCTCCACCAGCCCGGTGTTGCTGACCATGCCGATGAGCGGTTTCACCCCAAACACATCACCGAGCATCGCTATCTTCGGGGCACGACCGCTTTTAATGAGGTATTTCAGCGTGTCCATGGCGGTGACGAACTTCACCCGGGGAATCATATCATTGGTTATCTTAACAACTTCATCGAGGCTCTTACCCGCTTTGGCGGCACGAGCGGATTCCAGAACGATGAAACCGAGGGCACCGGTTGATGTCATGCTATCGATAATCTCAATGTTGATTTTGGGATTTTTCTCCTTTACCAGCTCTTTGCCCTTTGTGGCAGCCTCAAAGGTGGCGCTCAGCGCTTTGGAAACGAAGATACAGACGATGCCATCGGTGGACTTGCCCAGCTCTTCAAAGACGCTGGCGAAATCACCCGGGCTGGGAGCGGCTGTGGTGGATGCTCCGTTGGCGGCATAGAAGAGCTGCCAGAATTCCTCGTTGGTCAGGTCTGTGTCCCTGTAATGTTTGCCGCCAATGACCAGACCCACCGGCACGATGCGAATGTCATACTCCTTGACCAGCTCCGGGGGCAGACAGCTTGTGGTGTCAGTAACGATACCTACTTTGGACATGGCAAATCCTCCTTAGTGTATTTATATTACACCGCCATCAATGCAGATAACCTGCGCTGTAATGTAGCTCGCCCGCTCGCTGGCCAGAAAGGCAACGAGCTCGGCGATATCATCCGGTGTGCCGAAACGCTTTAACGGAATACGGGACAGGATGACATCTTTGGTCTCCTGAGGCAGTTTGTCGGTCATCTCGGTGGTAATAAAGCCGGGGGCAATGGCGTTTACCGTTATATTCCTCGAGCCTAGCTCGCGGGCAACGCTCTTGGTGAACGCGATAAGCCCTCCCTTGGCTGCCGAATAATTCGCCTGTCCCGTGTTCCCCACAATACCGGCGAGAGAAGCGATGTTTATGACCCTGCCCCAGAGCTGTTCCATCATGGAGCGCACGGCAAACTTGGTGCAGAGGTAAGCGCCGCGCAGATTGGTGTTTATCACCTCGTCCCACGTCTCATCAGCCATCCTGGGCAGGAGGTCGTCTTTGACTATGCCCGCATTGTTCACCAGGATATCCAGTTTCCCCCACCGGTCCACGATTTTACGAACCATCGTTCTGACTTCTTTTGCGTCGGCAACGTTTGCCTTGGCCAGCATTGCCTCCCCACCGCCCATTTTTATCTCCTTTGACAGGCTGGCTGCCGCCTCATCACTGGTCAGATAGTTGATGGCGACCCTTGAGCCCAGGCTGGCCAGCCTGAGGGCGATGGCCCTGCCCAGGCCTCTCGAAGCGCCGGTAACGAGTGCTACTTTCCCTTCCAGTTCTTTCGGTTCCATCTTTTCCTCTAGGGAAAACGCTTGATTATCACGCTGCAGTTCTGGCCGCCCATCCCGAACGAGTTGGACAGGCAGACATTGACAGTTTGTCGTCTTGCTTTATTGGGCACATAGTCAAGGTCACAGTCAGGGTCAGGCGTTTCATAATGGATTGTGGGCGGAATAATTCCCTCCCTGACCGTCATTACGGCGGCTACCGCCTCTGCCGCGCCGGCAGCGCAGGCGAGATGCCCTATCATCGATTTGTTGGAGCTGACCGGTATCTTATAAGCTCTATCACCGAAGACCATCTTGATTGCCCTGGTCTCGGCGGCGTCATTCAGTCTGGTACTGGTGCCGTGAGCATTGATGTGGTCGACCTCTTCCGGTGTGACACCGGCATCCTGCAGTACCATCCGCATGGCGATGGCCTGGGTCTCCGCATCAGGCGCGGTCTCATTGTAAGCGTCAAAAGACCAGCCGGCGCCAGCCAGTTCGGCCAGAATGGGAGCGCTGCGTTCCTGGGCGTGTTCCAGCGTCTCCAGTACCATTATTCCGGCACCCTCGCCAAAGACAAAGCCATCACGGTTGAGGTCAAAGGGGCGGCTGGCTTTGCCGGGGTCTTTCTCCCGGGACAGGGCTCCTACCCGGGCGGTGCTGGCAATGGCTATCGGGTTGACATTGGCCTCCGCGCCGCCGGCGATAAGAACGTTGGCGTGGCCCAGACGCAGGTGGTTCAAGGCAATGCCCAGCGCATCGCTGCCGCTGGCGCAGGCACTGTTCAGGCTGGTATTGGGCCCTTTGGCGCCAATCTCCAGTCCGACCTGAGCTGTGACCATGCTCGGCGCCGTTTTGGTAATACCCAGGGGGTCAATCCGCATCGGCCCCTTTTTCCTGAGGACTTCGCCCTCGTCGGCTATTATCGACATCATGCCGCTGGTGGCGATAATCACGCCGACCTTTTCCGGCTTCTCACGCGACATATCCAGCCGGGCCGATTCGATGGCCATGTTCGACGCCGCGATGGCGAACTGGATGCAGCGGGATGTCCGGTCGACGCGCTTGAGGGGCATATATTTTTCGGGGTCAAAGTTCTTGACCTCGGCCGCCACACTGACCGGGTAAGCGCTGGCATCAAACAGGGTAATCGGGCCAAATCCCGACCGGCCGTTGACCAGTCCCTGCCAGTACTCCTCCACAGTTAGACCCAATGGCGTAATGGCACCCAGCCCGGTGATGACGATTGTCGGTAAGGTTAACGTTCTCCCCATCATTTTTCCTCGGTTTTTGGATTAATCGGCGTTAGTGAGACGCCGCCGTCGATGACAATAATCTGCCCCCGTATCATATCCGCCCCTTCACTGCAGAGAAAGGCGACCACGTTGGCGATGTCTTCGGGCTGCACCATCCTGCCTGCGGGCGTGGTCTGCCACGCCGGTTGGGGCAGGTTCGGGTCGGCGGTGTACAGTTTCAAAGCCTCTGACTCTACGGCACCGGGGGCAACGCCGTTGACGCAGATTCCCCTGGGAGCCAGCTCCACAGCCAGATAGCGGGTCAGCGCCTCCAGAGCGGCCTTCGATACGCCAACCGCCGCATAGATGGGCAGCACGAGGCGTGAGCCGAGGCTGGAAATGCTCACCATCTTGCCGCCGCTTTTCATCAGCCTGGCGGCCCTCTGGGCACATAATAAAAAGGCACGCGCGTTGATATCCATGGTCCAGTCCCAGCCGCGGTCGTCCAGGTCAAGGGCCGACCGGGCCACACCAGAGGCGGCATTGTTGACCAGTATATCCAGTTTTCCAAACTGCGACTCTATCTCATCGAACATGCTCTCTATCTGCTCCGGCTCGCCGACATTGGCCTTGATGATGTGGGCTTTGACGCCTTTATCGCGCGCTTCCTGTGCGGTACTCTCGGCGGTGCTTTTCTTGCGGAAGAAATTGATGATGACGTCGGCACCTTCCGAGGCCAGTTTCAGCGTAATAACCCGCCCGATGCCCCGGGAACCGCCGGTAATCAACGCTACTTTACCTTTAAGAGGTTTCTCACTGCCCATGGCTATGCCTATTTCCCTTTTTCGCCCACCTTGCGCTCGACATAGGCGATGAAGTCTCCCATGTTCTTGATCTCTTGCAGCTCTTCGTCCTGGATCTCGATATCGTAGGTATCTTCCAGTGCCACCAGTATCTGCACGATATCGAGGGAGTCGGCGTCCAGCTCCTCAAATGTGGCCTCAGGTGAGAAAGCGGCGTCCGGCTTGCGCGTGACCCTGGTTACTATCTTTTTCAGCGTTTCTTCGACTGACATGTAAGACTCCTTTACCTCATTCAGTTTAAGAACTGGAAGATTGCTCGAAACCAACCTCTTTTAATCTTTGACGTGCCGCGGACAGCTCTGCCTTCAGTGTGCCGACCAGGTCCTGCTCCACGGCAAGCTTTGCCTGCTCGATGGTTTTGGCGATTTCCTCATGGCGACTGCGACCGTGGGAGACACAGGCCACGCCGTTGACCGCCCAGAGCGGCCCGCCACCACGGACGTCGGCGGCATTGGTGGCCCGCAGCAGGCCTTCGGTTATTTCTTTAACCTCTTTTTCCGCTAATTTGCCCTGTATGTTTTTCTCAAGCCAGCCGGCGATTATCTTGCCCAGGGATTCACAGAATTTGACCACAATATTCCCCACGAAGCCGTCGCAGATGATAACGTTGGCCTTTCCCGAAGGTATGTCATAGCCTTCAACATTGCCGATGAAGTTCAGCCCGCATTTCTGGAAGAGGGGGTAGCTTTCCTTGACCACTTCATTGCCTTTGCCTTCTTCCGTGCCAACGCTGAGCAGCGCCACGGTCGGGTTGGGGATATTCATCATTTTCTGGGCATAAACCGTGCCCATGATGGCGAAGTCAAGCAACTGGTATGGCTGGCAGTCCACATTGGTGCCCAGGTCCAGCATGAGGGTATCGGGCGCAAACCCGAGGAACGGGCCGCCCGCCACCGGCCGGGACATCTCTGCGATAGTGCCCAGGATATACAGGGCGGCGGCGACCACCCCGCCGGTAGGCCCGGCACTGACCACGGCATCGGCCTTGCCATCCCGAACCAGCTTGGTCGCCACGGCAACCGAGGCATCCCTCTTCTGTCGCAGTGCATAAGCAGGGGGTTCGCCTTCAACCAGGTACTCGCCGGCATGAACGATTTCTATCTCGGCACCGGACAGGTCGTGTTTGGCCAGCTCCTGATTCATCAGGTCAGAGGGGCCGACGAGGGCAATCTGCACGCCGTATTCCCTGGCGGCGATAACGGCACCTTTGACTATCTCTTCGGGGGCGTAATCGCCGCCCATGCCGTCAACCGCGATTCTCATTGTCTCCCACCTTTACCCTGGCATCGCCGGTAATCACCGGCTCATCATTTTGATTGCTACAGAGTACGTCGCAGTCAATCATTTGATAGCCTTCAGCTTTTTCTATCCGGCGTACCGTGCCACTGATGGTAATGACATCGCCGGGGCGAGCCGGCGCGCGAAACCGTACGTTGAGCCTGCCGCCGGAGAGCCAGTCGTGCCCGAAGGCATTGGTCATCATCTGAGAACTGTAGGCGAGAATGAGCATACCGTGGGCAACTGTCCCGCCCAGAGGCGTCTTGCGGGCGTAGTCAGCATCAATGTGAATGGGATTGAAATCGCCGCTCGCCTTTGCGTACCGGTCGATATTGTCCTGAACGATATTCTTTTTAATTGTCGGGAGGCTCGCGCCTTCTTTTAGTTCAACCGACGTTGACATAGCACTTCCTCATTTTCGCGCCATATCGCTACTGCACAGGTAATACAAAACTTGTTTTACCGGCCAGTACCGGTTTCTGCTCCTGGTTAACAACACTGATGTCGACGGTCATCAAATGCAGCTTGCCACGCTCCTGTACTCTGCTGACCTTAGCCTGGCTGGTCAAGGTATCCCGCGTATTAACAGCAGCAATGAATTCAAATTCCTGCGAAACATGTATCGTTCCGGGCGGCATTGAGATGGTATTAATCAGCGCCTTCAACGCCAGGGCCGCCAATGCCATCGGCGGGACAAGTCCAGTATTTCGATATATAACGTTGTCTTCCTCGACTGCCTTCAGGTAATCGGCCACTGTTGCCGTATCTACCTGAAATGCAGCGGAAGGGAACTCCTGACCAGCTTTCAAATCCTGATATTCTATTTTCTCGTGCTCTGCCATACCGTTTTAAATAAGATTTTCGGTGTTCTATATACCTTGAGTGTCGAGGTATTAGTTATTGATATTAATCACAATGGCCTTATTTGTCAAGATGCTCTGGAGCAGAAAAATACCCTGTTGACAACGATATTTCTCAGATTTTACAGATTCTACTACGGGGCGCAGCAGCTTTACCGTTAATGGAATTCTCAAATCGGGGCGGTAAACTGGGCACACGGACTTACAAAAGGATGGTCCTCCAGGTTCCAGCTTCTTTGTTGTATATAGCTGGGCGCAAGACGATTTAAAGGGAAATCCTGGGGGACATCGAATATCGGGCGGAGTTTTCCTTTGTGGCGAGTGCAGGTGAACCTATGAGCGGCAAATCAGTTGCTATCTGGTCATTTTGTTCTTGTTGTAGCACGCACTGCAATATACCGGTCTACCTTCGCGTGGTTCAAATGGCACCTCAGTTTCCTGACCACACTCGGCGCATACCGCAGGGAACATCCGGCGTGCTGGTCGGTCGTTGTAGCTGTCGCCTTGATAACGCTGTGTTCTCCTTGCTTCGCGGCATTTGGGACATCGTTTGGGCTCGTTAGTGTAGCCTTTGGTCTGGAAGAACTCTTGCTCCTCGGCGCTGAAGGTAAAGCTAGACCCGCAATCGGAGCATTCCATTGTCTTGTCTTCAAAACCCATTCAGTAATTTCTCCTCTTCCAAATAGTTGGCCTGAATTTTGGTCATCCAGTACTTGAGCTATCGAGCAATTTGATAATTGCTCTTTCTAAGTACGTTATAACCTAAACCAAAACCACTGTATATATCATACACTGGGATGATGCGTCTGGCAAATGCCTAACAGGGTTATCGGAAAGAAGGTAACAGGGCGACTAAATATTGTATTCGGCTGTGGGGAATCACCTGAGAGGCAGGTCATAAATACGCCATCGCTTGTAATACCGGCCGCCGAAAAGGTCTGTTATCTTAATTATCGGCCCATTATCTTCCAGAATTAGAGAGGCATCGCAGTCCTGGTAATGCCCGGGCAAGATGTAATAGGCGATTTTATCGGCAAGCACTACTGGTATTCCTAAATTTCTGTATTCTGGCTTTAACCCGGGGTCTCCCAGAGGAATTTCGCTTACTTTCAATCTAGGCAAAGACATAATTTATTGAGACTGTAGTAAGCTCAATTGTTCTTGTCAAAGAGTACGAACTACATAAAGTAGCTTTTGTTGACAAAGTGCGTTCTTAAATCTAGACTTACACTTGCTAATATATATACAACCGCAATTTTTACTAGTCTGAAGAGAGATGTTAACTTAAAGTGAGCCGTAAACAAACTTATGAACTTCAATGTGATGTGCTTGTCGTAGGCGCCGGTTTTGCCGGACTGGCAGCGGCTATCGAATCGATGAATTCCGGAGCAAAAGTGATTGTCCTGGGTCGCCGCAATCCTCTTGCCAGTAACTCGGCTCTCGGGGGCGGCACTTTCGCTTTTGTGGATACCCCCTTGCAAAGACAAAAGGGGATTCAGGACTCAGCAGAACTATTAGCCAAAGATATTCTCGAGGCTAACCGCCATACTATCCCTGAAGATATTGTTATCGCGGCAGCCCGGCAAGGCAGCCAGCTGTACGATTGGTTGGTAGAAATCGGTGCCGAGTTCTATGAAGTAATGCACTATCCGGGGCACAGCGTCCCTCGAGTACATTTAGAGAGAGGCTTGGATGGAGCTAATACCGTCAGATTACTTCTCAAAAGGGTTATGAGGGAAGGCGCCGATGTTAGACTTGGTATGATGGCAGAGCATCTAATCTTAAGCGAAAAAAATGAAGTAGAAGGCGTGCAGGCTTCTGACGGAGTGGAAAGGGGGATAATAAAAGCCAAGCGAGCTACGATTCTGGCGGCGGGGGGATTCGGGAAAAATAAGGGTATGATGGCCAAGTACCTGCCCAAATATGCTGAAATGCCGTGTGTCTCCGGTGCCGGAAGCACAGGCGATGGCATACGAATGGGAATGGAGATTGGAGCTGAGGTTCTTAATATGGATGCTGCAGAATTGTACTCGTTGGGTTCTGTCAAAAGGGGACTCCGAATACTGGGAATATCAGAAGCGATGGCAAAGGGAGCCATCCTGGTTAATAAGAATGGGCAGAGATTTACTGATGAGAGTAAAGGCTATGCACTGACCGCACCGCCTGTGATGCAGCAACCGGATGCGATAGCGCTCTTAATCCTGGATGAAAGAATTCTGACAAGCGTGGTGAAGTTACACGGGAATATCGATAAATATTTAGAAATGGGGCTGTTTTATTATGGTGAAAGGGCATTTGAACTTGCTAATAAGACCGGCGTTGACTTCGATAATCTCCAAACAGCGGTTAACAGATATTTTCCCTCCGGGAAGCTATATGGCACATGGGTCCGGACAATAGTAATACAGTCCATGGGTGGGCTTAAAGTCAATTCCAGAGCTCAGGTAATGCACCGCCGGGGGCATCCTATACCCCGTCTTTATGCCGCCGGTGATAGTACACCGAGCCTGGGCGGCGCGGCAACTTCAGGCAATCCGTGCCCCGGTTACCTTACCGGCACCGGCTATCTCTGGGCTCTCGCTTCAGGTCGGATAGCAGGCCAAAATGCAGCCGAAGTTACCAAACAATAGGCGAATTCAATAATCCCTTAAATTATCAAACTCCCGCTTTCTGAATGAGTAAACGATTTGGCTTTCTGTTAAGGTTAACTATAAGACTCCATATCCAGCGATGTCACGTTACTTTGCCGTTCGATTCCAAA
>Ga0180009_10004474_pt1 | contig 15396 bp, 22 predicted proteins | sample OS_PC_MetaG_FD_123537 | JGI IMG/M metagenome (GOLD analysis project Ga0180009, IMG submission 123537) | Groundwater microbial communities from the Aspo Hard Rock Laboratory (HRL) deep subsurface site, Sweden - OS_PC_MetaG | ecosystem: Environmental > Aquatic > Deep subsurface > Groundwater...
GGCAAGGTGTCAGTCACGCCTGTGCGGGAATGACGTGGAAAGCGTCGATGTTGATTTCTCAGTAAAAGGAGAGGTTGCCGATGGAAGATAAAACCTTGAATGCAGCAGGCCATGACCTTTCGGGACGGTACGAACGACTCTACGCCATGCTCCTGGACGCGATTCCCTCGTCCGTCCTGCTGATCGATCAAAATATGTGCATTGTCTCGGCGAATCGCAATTTTCTCGAAAAGGGACGGCGGACCCTTGCCAATACCATCGGCTACCGGCTGGAAGAGGTATTCCCCACCGTCATCCTCGACCAGATGGATATTACCAAGCGCATCCGCCAGGTCATCGAAAAAAATCAGCCGGCCAAGGGGGAGCGGATGACGTACCGCGCCCCGGGGGTGCCCATCCGCACCTATTACTACAGCATCCTGCCCTTCACCTGGCAGGGACAGGTGGAAGGGGCGATCCTCCTCATGGACGATGTGACGGAGCAGGTGCGCCTGAGCGAGGAGGTGCGGCGGGTGGAGCAGCACCTGGCGAGCATCGTGGAGAGTGCCAGCGACATTATCCTGTCCACGGACAGAAAGGGTATGATTTTGACGTGGAACACAGCGGCGGAGAGACTCTCCGGTTATGCAGCGACGGAGGTGATGGAAAGCTATTTTACCGACTTCTGCACCGATGAGGACCGCAAGGATATCCACAATATTCTTTCCCGCATCGATACCCGTAAGTACGCTCAGATGAAGGAATACCCCTTGCGGACCAAGAAGGGGATGTTCATTCCCGTTTCCTGGGTTTTTTCTCCCAGGAAGGACAGTTCCAATCAGACGGTGGGCGTCGTGGCCGTAGGCCGGGATTTGACGGAAAGACAGAAATTTGAGACGGAATTGCATCAATCCCAGAAATTTGCCGCCCTCGGGGTCATGGCGGGCGGCATCGCCCATGAGATCAGGAATCCCCTGGCCATCTGCTCGTCCAGCGCCCAGTTTCTTATGGAAGAGGATGGCACGCCGGAGTTTCGCCGGGAGTGCACGGAAAAGATCCACAAGGGCATCCAGCGGACCTCGGTCATCATCGAGAATCTCCTCAAATATTCCCATCCTTCCACGACGACCCGGACAACCCTGGTCAATCTCGCGTCCCTGATCAAGGAAACCCTGACCCTGGTAACCTATCACGCCAATATCTTCAAAATTGAAATGACTTCATCCTTTCCCGAAGAGCCAATCATGGTGGAAGGGGTAGCCACATTGCTGCAGCAGGTCTTCATGAATCTTTTTTTGAACGCCATCAACGCCATGCCCACCGGTGGGCGCCTGGGAATTGATGTGAAGATGGATCATTCCGAGGTCCGGGTGCAGGTTACGGACACCGGTTGCGGCATCTCCCCCCGGGAAATCGGGAAGATCTTCGATCCTTTCTATACGACTTCCACCGTGGGAAAAGGGACCGGCCTCGGCCTGTCTCTCTGTTATTCCATCGTGAAGCAGCACCAGGGGACCATTGACGCGGAAAGCGTGGAAGGCCAAGGCAGCGTCTTTACCGTAAAATTGCCCGCCCGTTTTGGCGGAGAGGAATCATGAACAAAAAATACGCCCCGATTCTCGTTGTGGATGATGAGCCGGAGATGTGCTGGATTCTGAAGAATATTATCCACAAGATGGGTCTTGACTGTATGACGGCCTTGAGCGCCAGCGAAGCCATGGTCCTGACGGAAAGCAATAAATTCGGCATGGCCTTTTTAGACGCCAAACTTCCGGACATCGATGGTCTCGAGTTGGCCCGGAAGCTCCGTAAAAGCAATGCCCATCTGCCGATCGTCATCGTTTCCGGCTACTTCTACCAGGATGATCCGACCATTGAAGAGGTCCTCCAGTCGGGGCTGATCGGCGCCTTCGTCGGCAAGCCTTTCGATCACAATGAGATTGTGAGTGTCATCACCCGCTATGCCTGCCGGTAGGGAAAGCCTTCCCGTCATCACGGAATGGATTCTATCGTTACGATTACGCTACGATATCCCCGTTCCACAACTCTTCCAGAAACATCCGCCAAGGGATAATCCTGATATCGCCACACAGTCGCGGTTCTTTTTCATTACACACTACGATTGACCTACCTGGTCTGCATTCCTCCTTGAAGGCAACAATCCCCTTCAGGTCCGACGGCTTGACCAGGTCTGTCCCTTTGACTTCAATGCATATCTCATCACCCAGGATAAAATCGACTTCGTGGCCTGCTTTCGTCCGCCAGTAGCGTATGTCCATATCCTTTTCGGAGTAGTGATTATATGCCTGCAACTCCATATGGATGAAGTGTTCAAACGCCCTCCCGAACTGTTTTGGCGTCCACTCCGCAGTCACGGGCAATATTAGTGTATTCCTGATTAGTTTGGTTGACAAGAGGAAACTGGGACCAGACCCCTTTCCGGAATCAGTTGTTGCACCTGGTGCAGGGCTTTATATGCCTCCGATTCATCTCGACACATAATGACAAAATCATCGGCATATCGGATCATTTGAAAACCCGCCGCCTCCATCGCCGCATCGACGGAATGGAGGTAGAGGTTGGCCAACAGGGGACTGATCACTGCTCCTTTGGATGTTAACCCATAATGTTCCCGTACGGTAATAATATTGCCGCTTAGGGTTGTTCACGTGAAAATTATTCCCGTACGGGTACATTATGCTTGACATACTCATAAAAGACGCATAGTGTTCCCGTACGGTAATAATATCGCGTATAGAAGGGAGGCAATCTTGGAAGAGAAAGTAAATTCACCTGCCGATATAGGCATAATCGTGAGGAGAAAAAGAAAAGCAGATGGATTGACACTTGCTGATGCCGCTGCGATGTGTAACGTGGGTTACAGGTTTTTCTCCAATGTGGAGAATGGAAAACCGTCCGCTCATATTGGTAAGATCCTTCAAGTCTTGTCTTGCCTTGGGCTGGAGGTCACTATTCTGCCAAGGGGTTGGAAAAATGAGTAATGCTGTAGCGTCCAATAGGCTTGAGGTCTATTTACACGAAAGACTCGTAGGTTATCTGTGGCTTGACGAACGGCAAAGATTCATATTTCAATATGATTCGGCATGGATGGATCGACCTGGAAGTATTGCACTGTCGTTGGCTCTTCCCCTTCAGAAGGAACCTTACGCGGATGATTTGGCCCGTCCCTTTTTTGCTAATCTTCTCCCGGAAGCAGAGGTACGGAGGGTTATCTCGCAGCGCCTGGAAATTTCTGAGAAGAATGATTTCATTCTTTTAAAGAAGATAGGCGGCGAGTGTGCCGGCGCTGTTTCGGTCTTACCCGAAGGAAATTTTCCTCAAGATAAGCCGGGATATCGTGAACTTGATGAAAGTGGACTTCACAAAATCGTAGCTGAGCTTACGAAGAAGCCATTGATGGCGGGTGAGAGGGGGATTCGCTTGTCCCTGGCGGGAGCGCAGAACAAGCTACCCATATACATTGAAAACGACAGGATATTTCTGGCAACCGGTAACTTGCCGAGCACGCACATTCTGAAGCCCCCCATTCCAGGGCTTGAAGGGACTGTGATGAATGAGGCCTACTGTATGATTCTTGCTGGAAAGATTGGTCTCCAGGCGCCTGAAGTAACGATCCGGAGAGGCCTCGATACATTATTCATCGTCAAACGCTTTGACAGGGAAAGGACACCAGACGGCAAGGTGGTCCGCATTCATCAGGAAGATTTTTGCCAGGCGCTCGGAGTTCTTCCGGAACAGAAATATGAAAGCGAGGGTGGACCGGCGTTGAGCCAATGTTTCGATCTGATCAATAGGTCAAGCATTAGCCCTGCAGCCGATAGGATGGCACTCTTGAAATGGGTCATATTTAATGTGTTGACCGGCAATGCGGATGCCCACGCAAAGAACCTTACTATCCTATTGACCGATCCCGGCCCCCGTCTCGCACCATTTTACGACCTTCTTTGCACGAAGATTTATGGGAGTCTTACAGACAAGCTGGCAATGAAGATAGGCGGCGAGAACCGACCAGACTGGCTCCAAGCCAAGCATTGGAAGAGGTTTGCGGATTCTGTTTCGATCAAGCAGAATCTTGTCTTAAGAATACTGTCTGATATGATTCAGATTATTGTACCGAAAGCTGATGAATTGGCATCGGAGTTTTACGATAATTATGGCGCCGATAGTAATATAGAAAGCATTTGCTCTGTGATACGCAAGAGGGCACATAAAATAGGATCGTAAGAGATCAGGAACAAGAATATTGTTCAGTGTTGAAAAAGGTCCGGTAAAGAGCTGACTTGTGGAAGCGCGCATCATTACCCGCTTCGCCTGCCGGTAGGGAAAGACGTCCCGTTATCACGGGAATGGATTCCATAGTTACGATTCCCTAATCGCCGCCGAGAGCGTGCAGACCTCTCCATTTTTTATACTATTGACGACCCCGTAAAAAGTCTGAAAACCCAATTTTCTATCATTTCCGTTTTCCACATTGTCATTCCCGCGCAGGCGGGAATCCAGTTTATTCAATAGTTTCTGGACACCGGCTTTCGCCGGTGTGACGGGAATGACGACTTTTTTGCGAACCAAGCCTGTCACGACAGATCCTGTTCTCGTACTGCTGGCATAGGTCTTGCTTTATAGCGGGCAGGCATGCCTGCTGAGGGTTTTCGGTAAGATCATAACAACAACACATGAAGGAGGAAATAGCGATGGCAAAGATTCAGAAATCAACGGATTCCTCGAGTTTGGCGGAAGTTGTCGACCGGATCCTCGACAAGGGTATCGTGATCGATGCCTGGATGAAGGTATCGCTGGTCGGCATTGAGCTGCTTTCCATCGAGGCGCGGGTGGTGATTGCATCGGTTGAGACCTATCTCAAGTACGCCGAGGCGATTGGTTTGACAGCCAGTGCGGCTGCTCCGGCATAAGATTGAAGGATGCCCATGGGGCGGGAGCTTTTGATGCGCCCGCTTTCATGGGCGTGCCGGTTTCAGAAGAAGGTGAGGGAGAATCAGCATGGGTAATTTGACCGATGACATGACGCGTTTACGCGGGGAGGTCGACGCCTTGCGGAGTGATCGAGGGGCGCTGATGCAGGAGCTGGCGCGTGGGGCCAAGGATCTGGCCTCTACGGTTTCAGCCATGCAGTCTGACTTTGCCGCCGCCCACGCCACGATGGCCAGAAAAACCGGGAAAGCGCGGGTCTCGTACGTAGTGAGGATCAAGAGGCAGGTCGGCAGGATGAGAAAAGAGAACGCCGCCGATCTTGCGGGCGCTTCTCAGATTTGGTTCGGTAAAGCAAAATAAACGATAACATACGAAAGGGAGGAAATAGCGATGGCCAAGATTCAGAAATCAACAGATTCTTCGAGTTTGGCGGAAGTTGTCGACCGGATCCTCGACAAGGGTATCGTGATCGATGCGTGGGTGAAAGTATCTCTGGTCGGCATTGAGCTGCTTTCCATCGAAGCGAGAGTCGTGATTGCTTCGGTTGAGACCTACCTCAAGTACGCCGAGGCGATTGGTCTGACGGCCAGTGCGGCCGCTCCGGCATAAGACTGATTGTGAAGGATGCCCATGGGGCGGGAGCTGTTGATGCGCCCGCTTTCATGGGTGTGCCGGTTTCAGAAGAAGGTGAAGGAGAATCATTATGGGTAATTTGACCGATGATATGACCCGTTTACGCGGGGAGGTAGACGCCTTGCGGAGTGATCGAGGGGCGCTGATGCAGGATCTGGCGCGCGGGGCCAAGGATCTGGCCTCTTCGGTTTCAGCCATGCAGTCTGGCTTTTCCGCCGCCCACGCCACAATGGCCAAGAAAACCGGGAGAGCGCGGGCCACGTATGTATCAAGGATCAAGAGGCAGGTCGGCCGAATGAGAAAAGAGAACGCCGCCGACCTTGCGGGCGCATCTCAGGTTTGGTTCGGTAAAGCAAAATAAACAATAACATAACAAGAGGGAGGAAATAGCGATGGCAAAAGTACAGAAATCAACGGATTCTTCGAGTTTGGCGGAAGTTGTCGATCGGATCCTGGACAAAGGAATCGTGATCGATGCATGGGTGAAAGTATCTCTGGTCGGTATTGAGCTGCTTTCCATCGAAGCAAGAGTTGTGATTGCTTCGGTTGAGACCTACCTCAAGTACGCCGAGGCGATTGGCCTGACGGCCAGTGCCGCCGCACCGGCTTGAGAGTAAGGTAATGACGCCTGTGGGGCGGGGGCTTTTTTAGCCTCCGCCTTGCACAGTTTTTTCGCGTTCGGAGAAGGCGAGGGAGGATCATCATGGGCAAACTGACCGATGACATGACGCGTTTGCGTGGAGAAATAGAGACCCTGCGGGGTGCGCGAGAGGCGCTGCTGCAAGAGATGGCGCGGGATACCAGGGAGCTGACCACCGCGGTTTCGGCCATGCAGGCTTATTTCGCCGCCGCCCACACCGCGATGGCGAAAAAGACCAGTGAGGAGCGGGAGGCCTTTGTGGCCGCCATGATCGATGAGGTCAACTCCCTGCTGCGTGAATTTTCCAGAGACCGGAATGATAAGGCCCGGAAGGGAAGACATGACCGGGAAGTCTTTCTCTCAGAAATGAGAAGACAGGTTATGGACCTGCGCAAAGAGACGGCGGACGACCTGATGGGGGCCCGGCTTGCCTGGCGCGGCGAGAGTCCCAGAAAGTCACGGCCCGTTCCGATGAAGAAGAAACCGGTCGTCTTAAAATACACACCGCCCCCGGTGGAAGCAGCACAGAAGAAGGCAGTGGCGGCGCCTGAGTTCAAGGCGGCAAAGCCACCGGCCATATTCAAGGAACCGCTGATAAGGGAAGAGGAAAAGAAGACAGTCGTTGCAGCGCCTGAGTTCAAGACAGAAAAGCCCTCGGTCACATTCAAGGAACCACTAAGAAAGGAAAAGAAGATGGTCGTTGCAGCGCCCCAAGCCCCGGCGGTCAAACCCCCCAAGCTCAAAACGCCGGCCCCTGTCTTTGCCGCTCCGGAGGCACCGAAACAGAAGGAGAAGAGTTGGCTGGATGAAAAGCCCGCCAAAACAGCAACCAAGGGGAAACGGGGCAGAAAATAGCGAAATACCCTGCCCGGATTGCAGCGCCCGGGCAGTTCCTGAGAAAGATGTTAATTGAGGGGTTGACATGAAGAAAGCGCGTCCGAGCCGGGATCCGGTGGTATTTGAGGAACTTACTTGCGCCTTTTGCCGCGGCCGGGGGAGGGATCCTTTCGATATCATGTCTTCCCTTTCCACCTGCTGCGTTTGCGGGGGAAGCGGTAAAGTACTGGTCCAGGCTCCGGCCGTCGCCTGCGCCCATTGCCGGGGAACAGGGGCCGTCAAGACCCTTACCTGTACGACCTGCGGCGGCAGGGGCTCTGTCTCCCAGCCGCTGCAGCCAGCTGTCTCTTGCCCTGTGTGTAAAGGTTCGGGCGATGACGCCTCGGCCCCGGCAATGGCCTGTCTCAAGTGCCGGGGAACCGGATGGATTATGGAACAAGCCAGGAAGGAGAAAAGAGTAAATGCGTGAGAAAGCCTTAAGAGTCGTCAGCACATCCACAGTACGCATGTCGGCCGGGGAAGACAGCGTTCAACCCGAGCCCAGCGATAGCTTTGTTTCATCTCCCTATGTGGAGCAGCTCACGGAGCGGGCCCTGGCCTACCTGGTGGCCGGTTATCCCGTCCATTTTTCCGGCGTGGCAGGAACGGGAAAGACGACCCTCGCCTTCCATGTGGCGTCCAAGCTTGGACGCCCCGTCGCCCTGCTCCATGGGGACGATGAATTTGGCACTTCCGATCTCGTAGGCAGGGACGCCGGCTACAGGAAACACAAACTTATCGACAATTATATCCACTCGGTCCTGAAGACGGAGGAAGAAATGAAAACCCTCTGGGTGGACAACCGGTTGACCGCGGCCTGTGAGAACGGGGAGATCCTCATTTATGATGAATTCAACCGCTCCCGGCCGGAAGCGAACAACGCGCTCCTCAGTGTCCTTTCCGAGGGGATTCTGAACCTGCCGAAACTGCGCCGCTCCGGGGAAGGATACATGGCCGTGCATCCCGAGTTCCGGGCGATCTTTACCTCCAACCCCGAAGAATACGCCGGGGTCCACAAGACCCAGGACGCCCTGATAGACCGCCTGATTACCATCCGCTTAGAGCACTATGACCGGGATACGGAAATCATGATCGTCATGAAGAAATCGGGACTCCCCCGGGAAGATTCCGAGCGGATCGTGGATATCGTGAGGGAATTGAGGAGTTTCGGGGTGAATAATAACCGTCCGACCATCCGGGCGGGGATCGCCATCGGCCGGATCCTTGCGTCTCAGAACCGGCGCGCCCGTGGAGATGATGTATTTTTTCAGATGATCTGCCGGGATGTCCTGGCCACGGACACCGCCAAGGTCACCCGGGGAGGCCAGCCGGTCATGATGGAGAAGGTGGAAGAGGTGATCCGCAAGTTCTGCGGGTCCGCAAAGCCGACAAAGGAGAAAGGCAAAGAGGAACGCCGATGACATCGCCAATGACGAAGAGAATCATGAAAGGCGTACAGGACATCAGGACGCTCTCCGGCCGTGTGGATGAAGGCACTATTCCTTACAAGCTCTATATGAAGCTCAGCATGCTCGAGATGGAAAAGTTCCGCCGGGGGAAGGAGAAACAGAGCGCCCTGGAAAGGGTGCGAAAGATTGATCAGCGCTTCCAGGACATCGAGGCGGCAAGGCAGGAGGCCATCCGTACTCTGGAAGCCCAAGGTATCCCGCACCGGCGCCTTCCGGCCGTGGACGGTCCGACGGCGGCGCCACGGACAACGACGGGACCGTTCAAGATCCGATATTGAAAGGACTGGGACTATATGCTGACCATTTGTGATTCACACCACATTCCGACTAACCGGTGCGTGCCGGGTCACCGGGCCTGCTGGACTCATACGAGTTTTTTCCTGGGCGCCGGGGAAGCGCGGCGGGTCCAACACGAGATCATCGCCCTGGTCAACCGGCGGCTGCGCCGGCAGTGGCTGGAGGAAGCCTGGGAAAGTCATTTGAGTCGTTGCGCCCAGAGGAAAGGATGAAATATCCCATGAATGTCCTGGAGACCGGTTCGAGCGAAGTAACCACAGAAAGGCGACGCGATGGCGAACATATTGGATACAGTCAAAATGTCGGAACCGGTGCTCTCCACGGCCGGCCCCGGAGCGGAACCTCCTAAGTTGCCGCCTATTGAGGACGTAAGAGATGCTGTCGCCAACTTCTTGAAGAAGATGGTGGACGCCAAGAAGGTGAGCATCACAAAGCTGGCGCTGATGGACTCCGAAAAGGGAACGTGGGAGGCTGAAGCAGAGGTCTATGTGCCTAATCCGACCATAAAGGCATTAGGATTGCCCGTGCGGAAAGAAGTGCTCGATTGCCAGACGTACTTACTCCGGTTGGACAAGCAACTCAACATTGTTGCCTACGGGCTCAGAGACTCGGTAATGGAAAGGGAGGATATAGAATGAAGATTAACTGTCTATCCTGCGGTCATACCATCGACCTCGATGAGACTTACAGTGACTATGAGGGGCAGGTAAAGTGTTATACGTGCAGCGCCCTGTTGGAGGTAAAGTTGGAGGAAAGCCTTATCAAGTCTGTCAAATTCCTTAAGCTGACACGCAGCGCCGACGATGGAATGTAACACTGAATGTCGTTCCCGCCCGCCGCGTCGTCATTCCCGCGGGGGGCGGGAATCCGGAGATTGATTCCATGATTCCGGGTCATGTCCCTAATGACGCTGAGGAAACAATCGGATACCAGGTTAAGCCCGGAATGACATTTTCGCAGAATGACAGCCAAGAGGAAGCACAAGGGGGGACGGTCATATGGGCGGTAAGGAAACGAAAAATGAGGGGAAATATCTCTATGCCGTCATCCCGGCGGCAGGGGACCGGGAGTACGGCGATATCGGCATCGACGGGGAGTCGGTTTATCTCATTACGGAGAACCAGGTCGGCGCCGTCGTCAGTAACTTCAACAATGGGAAGATTCGCCCCGAACGCCGCCATCTCGCGGCGCACCAGGCCGTTCTGAAACGCCTCATGGAAGAAGAAACGCCTCTGCCCATCACTTTCGGCGTTATCGCGGAAGGGGCAACAGCGATCAAACGAATCCTGTCGCTCAACCGAAAATCCTTTGCCGAACAGCTTCGCCGTGTTCATGGCAAGGTGGAGATGGGATTGCGGGTCGCATGGGATGTGCCGAATATATTTGAGTATTTTGTTAACACCCATGCAGAGATCCGGGTGGCGAGGGACCAGTTCTTAGGGAAAAGTCGTGTCCCCACCCAGGAAGACAAGATTGAAGTCGGACGTCTCTTTGACCGGGTCCTTCAGGAAGACCGGGAGGAACACACGGACAGGGTGGAGGCGATCCTCTCTCCCGCCTGTTTTGAAATCAAGCGGAACGTTCCCCGGACCGGGCGGGACGTCATGAATCTGGCCTGTCTGGTCGGACGGGAGGCGGTGGATAAGGACTTTGAGGCGGCCATATTCGAGGCGGCGCGCGGATTCGACAACAATTTTTCCTTCGATTTCAACGGCCCCTGGGCGCCTCACAATTTTGTGGACGTGGAACTCCGCTCCTGAAGCTCTTACCCGACGGAGTCTCGCATTCACCATCGACCCTGCGGAGGGTAGAAATGTTCCTGGTTGATGACATCCTCCTGGCGCCCGTGCGCGGCCTCTTCTGGATCTTCAAGGAGATCCGTGACGCCGCCGAGGAAGAACAGGCGAACGAGGCGGAGGCCATCACGACCAAGCTCAGCGAACTCTACATGATGCTGGAGACGGGACAGATGACGGAAGCGGAATTTGACGCCAAGGAAAAGGCCCTCCTCGACCGTCTCGACGCCATCAAGGAGAGGGCCGCAGACGGGGAGAATGAGGAAGACGAGGAAGAGGTCGTTGCCCTGAAAAGGCGTCCAAAAAGACGGGTGAAGTCATGAAGTAATGAAATGGCGAATCGTTTAAGATTTTTCAATGATACTCTCCAAGAGGCATGGATCGATGCACGGCGCGTCAGGGGAACCGGGTTTCTTGACCGATGGAAACATGCGGCTCTTGCTGTTCGGTGGCAAGGGCGGTGTGGGAAAGACAACCGCCGCGGCGGCGACGGCGCTGGAGCTCGCCCTCCGTCATCCCGAGAGATCCCTGCTTCTAATTTCCACCGATCCCGCCCATTCCCTTCAAGACAGTTTCTCCGGGGCCCAGCCGCCCCCCAATCTGAAGGTCATGGAATTGGACGCACAGGCCTATCTCCACGCATTCCAGGAGAAAAACCGGCAGCGCCTCATGGAAATCGCCTCCCGGGGGACCTTCCTGGACGAGGAGGACATCAACCGTTTTCTGGAGCTTTCCCTGCCGGGGATGGACGAACTCATGGCCTTCCTGGAGATCAGCCGCTGGGTCAAGGAAGGGGCCTATGACGGGATCATCATGGATACGGCGCCGACGGGGCATACCCTGCGCCTCATGGAAATGCCCGACCTGATCCGGAAGTGGCTGGAGGCCCTCGACGCCCTCCTGGCCAAGCACCGTTACATGAAGAAGCTCTTCCGGGGGTCCTATCAGCGAGACGACCTCGATCACTTCATCGAAGGACTCGCCGCTTCCGTCAAGCAGATGGAAAAACTCCTCAAGGATCATCAGCAGTGCCGGTTTGTCCCGGTCATGTTGGCCGAGGCCTTGAGCATCGAGGAGACGCTGGATCTGATCCGGGAATTGCAGCGCCTCCGCATCGGCGTCGTGGATGTGGTTATCAACCGCCTGTACCCGGAAAGTCCGTGTCTCACCTGCCGTCATATCCGCGCCCGCCAGTTGCAGGAGCTGGCCCGCATCTTCAAGGAGCCGGTTTTTTCCCATCTCCGGCTCTGGGGGGTTCCCATGTATCCCGAGGAAATCAGAGGCATGGAATCGCTTCGGTTCTTCTGGAAAGGTTTGGGGACAGATTTGAAATCTGTCCCCATCTTATCAGAAGAAGCCCCGTTATCCCTGCCTCCGGTGACGCCCCGTGTGGATAACCCCATCCCCCTGCCACCGCCGGAAACGGCAATGCTCGTTTTTGCAGGAAAAGGCGGGGTCGGCAAAACCACCCTGGCCTGCGCCACGGCCCTGCGTCTGGCCCGTGCCTATACAGGGAAACGGATTCTGCTTTTTTCGGCCGATCCCGCCCATTCCCTTGCCGATTGTCTGAACATGCCCCTCGGTCCCGAGCCGGTGCAGGCGGCGCCGGGGCTATGGGCCATGGAAATGGACGCCACCGCCGATTTTGTTGCCCTGAAAAATCAGTACCGGAAGGAGCTTGCGCAATTTCTCTCCCAGTTGATGCCGAACCTCGATCTGACGTTTGATCGTGAAGTCATGGAACGGATCATGGATCTGTCTCCCCCGGGGATCGATGAACTGATGGCCCTGGCGGCGGTGATGGATTTCCTGACCCCGGAGGGCTACGACCTCCTGGTCCTCGACGCGGCGCCGACGGGGCATCTGATCAGGCTGTTGGAATTGCCGGAGATCATCGAGGGATGGTTGAAGGCGTTCTTCAGCCTCTTCCTGAAGTACCGGAAAATCTTCCGATTGCCGGGGATCTCAGAGCGCCTGGTCAGGCTATCCAAGGATCTGAAGCGTTTGCGGGCGATCCTGCGCGACCCGTCCCGGGCGGCCCTCTACGGTGTTAGCATCCTCACGGAGATGTCCTTTGCGGAAACGACGGATCTTGTCGCCGCCTGCGGGCGTCTGGAAATTCCGGTTCCCTGCCTGTTTTTAAACATGGCGACGCCGGACGGCCCCGATCCCCTCTGCCGTTCCCTGTTCCAAAGGGAATCCGCTGTCCGGGAACGATTTGCCCTGGCTTTTCCCGGCATCCGCAAGACGGTTGTGTATTGGCAGAGCGATCCCCGGGGGATCGAAAATCTCGACGCCCTGGGACGGATTCTTTATCAATCCGCCAACAAGGGAGAGCAAAAGAAAAAAAACCAGGAGGCTGTCATGGGACGAACGTCAGGTTTATGGGGACAGATTTCAAATCTGTCCCCATAAACCAAGCCCGGAATGACAAAAAAGAAGGTGCAACATGTCTGATTATGACCTGGATGAAAAGGAACATGTCAGCCTTTGCGAGGCCCTGGACCGGATCCTCAACAAAGGCGCCGTGATTGTCGGCGACGTCATGATCTCCGTCGCCGACATCGATCTCGTTTACCTGGGCCTGCAGGTCATCCTGACCTCCGTGGAAACGGCCCGGCGCGAGGAGGGTCTGGCGCTATGAACATGAACACAGGTTCCGGGGAGAGATTTGAAATCTCTGATGGGGACAGATTTGAAATCTGTCCCCAAAGAGTGGAGTCGCCGGCCATAAGCGATTTTGCAAAAACCATGGCGCCGCGGGGCAATCGGGCCTCGTCCCGCCGTATGAACCTCGATGAGAATAAGAAAAAAAAACGGTCTGGCCCAGCTTGTTCTGACCGTGGTCAAGCTCCTCCACGAACTCCTGGAGAAACAGGCGATCCGCAGGATTGACGGGGGAGGCCTTACGGATGAAGAGATTGAGCGTCTCGGTTTCACCCTGATGCGTCAGTCTGAGGAGATCGCGAGGATCGCCCGCGAATTCGGTCTCGAAAGCGATGATTTGAATCTGGATTTGGGACCTTTGGGGAAACTTTTATAGCAGGAGGCACGAAAATGGCAATCCAACGTGGCGCTCGACATTCTCTGGAAAGTACGAATCTTGCGGATCTTCTCGAAAGGATCCTGGACAAAGGGATTGTGATCGCCGGCGATATCCGGATCAACCTGGTCGACGTCGAGTTGTTGACGATCCAGATCCGCCTTGTCATCTGCTCCGTCGATAAGGCCAAGGAGATGGGCATGGACTGGTGGGCGAACAACCCTGCCTTCTGTTCACGGGCCAAGAGCCAGCAGGCTCTGCCGGAGGTGATGGACAGGCTCGAAGAACGCCTTGCCCGGATCGAGACATCCCTGGCCGCCGGAGTGTAGTCCGCGTGACCCCACGCGGCGCGGAATGACGCCGGGTCAGGTAACCCGGCCTACAACAATTCCGGTTTTGCGCTCAGATTGACGGCAGCGAAGAGCTTGAAGGAGGGGCAAGATGAACACCAAGGATAACAGACAAGATGATTTTGCCGATCCTTCGACAGGCTCAGGGCAGGTCCATACGGCGGATTCGACAGGCTCACCGCAAGCTGGCGGAGGGCAGGCTCTGCGCAGACGGGCGGAGGAGATGGCCCGGGCAAAAGCCGCCCAGGTGCCGGAAGACTTGGAGACGCTGTCGCCCGAGGCAACGCGGCAGTTGCTCCATGAACTGCGGGTGCATCAGATCGAGCTGGAGATGCAGAACAAGGAACTGTGCAGGACGCAGGGGGAACTGGAAGCATCGCGGGCGCGCTATTTCGACCTGTACGACCTGGCGCCGGTGGGCTATGTCACCCTCAGCGAAAAGGGGCTGATCCTGGAGGCCAATCTCACGGCGGCCGGTTTGCTGGGCGTAGCGAGAGGCGCTCTGGTCAAGCAGCCGTTGACGCGCTTTATCCTACCCGAAGACCAGGGCATCTACTACCGGCATCGCGAGCAACTTTTTGAAACGGGCGCGCCGCAGGTGTGCGAAATGCGGCTGGCAAAAAAAACGGCGCTCAATTCTGGGCGCGGCTGGAGGCGACTACGGCGCAGGACGGCGAGAGTGGCGCACCGGTGTGCCGTGCCGTGATGATCGACATCACTGAGCGCAAGCGGGTGGAGAAGGAGCTGCGGGAAAGCCATGAGGAAAAATACCGGAGGCTTTTCGAACTGGAGTCCGACGCGCTGTTTCTGATCGACAATGAACGAGGGACCATATGCGAGGTGAACAGGGCAGCCGAGCACCTTTACGGTTACAGCCGCGAGGAGCTGCTCAGGATGAAAAACACGGATGTTTCAGCGGAAGCTGAGAAGACCGAGCGGGCCACGCAAGACGGATTGAACCTGGTACCGTTGCGCTGGCATCGGAAAAAGGATGGAACCAGATTTCCCGTAGAAATCAGGGCAACACACTTCAACTGGAAGGGGCGCCCGAACCATCTCGCCGCGATTCGTGACATCACGGAGCGCATGCAGGCGGAGGAGGCGCTGAAAGAAGCAGCAGAGAAATACCGTTCCTTAGCGGCTTCTGTCGATTCCATGTATTTGGTGGACAGGGACTGCACATATTTGTTGATGAATGAAGGGTACAGACTGAGATTCGGCCTACCTTTGGAGGAAATCGTCGGCAGGAGATACGGCGAATTCCACTCCGAGAAGAACGCAAGAGAGTTTGCGGAATATGTCAGAGAAGTATGCGAAACCGGCAAACCGAGCATAAAAGAACACAAGAGCGAAAGGGATGGGA
>Ga0180009_10004475_pt1 | contig 15396 bp, 12 predicted proteins | sample OS_PC_MetaG_FD_123537 | JGI IMG/M metagenome (GOLD analysis project Ga0180009, IMG submission 123537) | Groundwater microbial communities from the Aspo Hard Rock Laboratory (HRL) deep subsurface site, Sweden - OS_PC_MetaG | ecosystem: Environmental > Aquatic > Deep subsurface > Groundwater...
ATCTCTGTCCGCAATGGTTGGTTTTTTGCCCAATGACTGTCTCATCGGCTAAAATAAATCACATCTTCATCAAACTTACCATAAGAATTTGATATTATATGTCAAAAATGAAAATTCCTATACTATCAAGTTATCATGAAGGACTTACGCCTGGTCAGTGGCTACGATGTCTTGTACGGAAAGGTGAAATCTTTTATTCAGAATGATTTGTTTGAAAACAGGGTTGATCTGGATAGTTTGAACACCCTGCGTAATTTGTCGGAGCTTGAGGCTAGTAAAACACTGGTAGAGACTTTCAAGAAGCAGATCAATGCCTTAACAATTCAGGATAAAGGTGATACAAAAATAAAAGATTTCATTAAATTGAGGAAAACCCGTCCCTTTGTGGTTAAGGAACAAGGTTACATTGTTCCAAAGAAAAGTATTTTCAACAAGATCATTGGGGACAGTCATCTGGAACTGAAGTTTGCCGCTTTTCTTGAGGAATGTGAAGATATTGTTTCTTATGTAAAGAACTATATGGCCGTACATTTTCAAATTGATGTTAATGCAGATGGCAATATTTCAAATTATTATCCTGATTTTATAGTCAAACACTCTCCAGGTTTAGTCGTTATTGTTGAAACCAAAGGGCTCGAAGACCTTGATGTGCCTCTCAAGATGAAGAGGTTGCGTGAGTGGTGTATTGACATTAACAAAGCACAATCTGATATCCATTACGATTATGTATTTGTTGATGAAGAAAGTTTTAATAAATACAAGCCAAAGAGCTTTGAGGAACTGATGTCTGGATTCCAGGATTTTAAAGATTAAAAATGCTGCTTTCGGCAATTGCAAGATCTGCTCCTTCTACACCTGACATGAAACAATGTTGATCAAATAAATTTATTTATTTTATTTTTCAAAAACTTATCTTCCTGTTCCCTCCAGTTTTGTCCCTGGAATTTCTTGTCATAAAACCCGCCCAGCCTGTCTAACAGCCTTTCCCACGGATTTTTTTTCTTTTCTATTGCCTCAAGTACATCGGCAACAAAAAGTTCTATATCAAGCATCTTCTCTTTGGGGGCAAAGTAGGCAGCGCCGTCTTCGATAGATCTCTTAAGGCTTTCTTCTGTTAAAGCATGGGCTGTGAGCATAAGTGCGGGAATTCCCTGGTTGTTCGCAACCTTAAGCAGATCAAATCCCTGTACCCCCATGATATCCAGGACAGCCATGTCATAATTCTGGTTTTCCAGCATCTTTCTACCCTCTTCAAAAGAGGATGCCGTATCTATTTTACACAAACTTAAAAGTTCAATTAAAGATTCAAGCACATCCGGTTCATCATCCACGATGAGAATTTTTTTCCCTTCAAGTAACTTATTTGATTTCACTGGGTATCTCCTTCTTATACTGAAAAATTATAATTTTATAGTACAAGAAATTTATTCACTATTTAAAAGATTAAAATCATAAATGCACTGGGATTAAAATATTACTCGTGCAACTTTAATCTGCCAGTTTCATCATTAACTCGGGAAGCCACAGTGCAATCTGGGGAAACAACATGAGCAGACCCATGCCGACAACGAGAATCCCAATAAACGGCATAACAGACTTGTAAATGTCTGATGTCGATATCTCCGGCGGCGCAACGGATTTGAGATAAAACAGCTGATATCCGAAAGGTGGAGTAACATACCCCATTTGCATATTGATTACAAAAAGAATTCCAAACCATACCGGATCAAACCCCAGACTCTTGACAATGGGAAAACAGATGGGGGCAAGAATAAAAATGATTGCAAAAGGATCAACAAACATTCCCATTAAAAAGGACAAGCCCATCATTGAAAGAAGGATAAGCCAGCGGTTCATCCCCGCTCCCATCACCAGATCACCCAGGAAGACCGCCCCTCCGGCCCTTGCATATACGGCACTGAAAAACATGGCTCCGTAAAAAATCCACATGGTCAGACCGGTAATCCTGAAAGTCTCCACAGTGACTTCTTTTATCAGTTTCCTGTCAAACCGTTTATGAATTGCTACAGCGATCAGAACCGCCACCACACCAAGCGCACCTGCTTCGGTGGGAGTTGCAATGCCGAAAAAAATTGATCCAAGAACAGATATGACAATCAACAGGGGAAGGATGACCATTTTAAGAGACGTAAGTTTCTCCTTAAGGGTAAATTTCTCGGGGTGGGCCGGGCATAAGTTGGGGTTTATCCATCCCCTTATACCGATATAGGCGATAAAAAGGCCGGCAAGAAGGATCCCCGGTCCGATCCCGGCCATGAACAACTTGCCCACCGATATATTACCCACCATGGCCAGCAAAATACTTATAATACTGGGCGGGATCAATATCCCAAGGGTACCTGGGCCGGCTATGGATCCCAATGCAATTCCCTTGTCATAGCCCCGTTTGAGCATGGCAGGAAGGGCTATAACTCCCATAGTTAATGTCGCAGCAGCACTTACACCTGTCATTGCCGCAAAAAGCACACAGATAACAACCACCCCCATAGCAATACCGCCCCTTAATGAACCCGACCAACGGTGTATGGTCTCAAAAAGGGCTTCAGCAATACCGGACTTCTCCATCAAAAGTCCCATGGCCATAAAAAGAGGGATTGCCACAAGCACAATGCTCCACATGCAGCCAAATGTGTTGTAAACGACCATCATCAAACTGCCGGGGCCCCACAGGATAAAAGAAACCAGGACGGAAACACCCCCTAGGCTCCAGGCAAGAGGTATTCCCAATAACAGACAAACGATCAGACCACCAAACATTATCAAAGTTACTAATTCAATACTCATACTTTTTCCCTGTAATAACGATGTAAAAACTGCGCCATAAATTCGCCAGTTCCTGGAGTATGATCAATAAAGCCCCCAGAGGAATCATCATTTTAATCGGATAAAGGGGGGCACGAAACGGTGTATTACAAGGTTCCAGCCGCATCATGGACGACCAAGCATAACGGGACCCGTACCATAACAATGCGCCGCAGAAAAAAAAGAAAAACACAAACCCGATAATATCCAGCACTGCCTGTTTTCTCAGGGAGAAGCGGGTATAAATTAAATCCATGGCGATATGGTCCCTGTTAAGGCTGACATATGCCCCGCAGATAAAATAATAAATTGCAAAGATACGCTGGGTTGTCCCGTGGGCCCAAATGGTAGGGGCATTAAAAAAGTGTCTTGCCACGATTTCATATACCAGTACCGCAACACCGGGCCATAAAAGGTAAGCAAAAATTACCCCCGACCACTTACTGATGCTATCAATGATTTTAAGCAAGCGTTTCATTATTCCCATCTGCTTTTTTGTTTTTTAAAGACCGGGCAAGGCAGGAACACTATGTCCCTGCCTTTTTGTCCCGGATTGTTATAAAAAAGTATAATCTTTTTGAATAAAAGAACTATTCTAAAAGTCCAAGATCAGCCATATACTTTTTAAGTATTTTTGTGGCTTCTGCAAAATCAGGGTCTTTTGCAGAATACTTGTCAAGAACGGCCAATGAGTGTTTTCTCATTACCAGTTGATCTGCTTCAGACAACTTTGTAAAGGTGAAACCTTTTTTAGCGAGCTGTTCCCGGTACTGAACATCATGCACAAAATAGGAGCCTGTGAATATGTCTGAGGCATAAGAAGTGCTCTGGATGAGAAGCTGCTGCAGATCTTCGGGAAGGGATTTCCAGGCATCCATGTTCACATGCAGGCTCCAGGCATCCACCGGAGTTATAGGAGTTTCCAAAAGATACTTTGTGGGTTCATGAAACCCGGAATCAGCCTGGCTGCTTAAAGGCCCGGCAATGACACCGTCGATCACACCTTTTTCCAATGATCCGTAAATCTCTCCCCAGGGGAAATAGACTGCAGATGCACCCGCCTGTGCTGCCACCTCGGCATAAACGCCTGTAGCTCTCAGTTTCTTACCCTTGAAGTCTGCAGCGGTATTTAGTGGGAACTTGCTTAACAGGACTGCGTTATTTGAAGGAACAGCACCGACGTAGAAAATATTATGCTTTGCATAGGCCTTTCGAACAATATCTTTAAGTCCCAGCTCATGATAAAGGACCTTGAAATTCTCCAGGGTCGGTAAGGTGAAAGGCGGCAGGCCGCTGGCATAAATCGCCATGGGCAGCTTGCCTATCCAATATGGACCATAGCTGAAATCTATCTTCAGCGTTCCTGTGGAAACAGCATCAAATGTTTCCATTACCGGCATGATTTCCCCGCCGGCCATGGGGGTGATGACAAGCCTTCCCCCGCTTGCTGTCTTAAGATCGGCACACCACTTTTCAAGGACCTTCCAATCCCAGGTTCCACGGTAAAGCGGATATGTCATATCCCACTTGTATACCTTGTCTTTGTCACTGGCCTCAACAGTGTTAAATCCTGTAGTTAAGAAGACAACCATTACGGAAAACAATAAAGCAATTGTACAAAATTTCTTCATTTTAAGCTCCCTTTAATTAATATTGATTATGTTTGAACTGCCCCCTGCCCCTAAAGTGTTACAAAAAATATAAAAAACAGATTAAAACAGCTGTTCTCCATTCCATTTCGTAGTTTGGATTAACCATCAGCGTTTTCTACGATTTCCCGGATTTTTCTTTGGACATCCGGTTCAAGAGGCTTTGGCTTGTGTGTTGCCAGAATTTGCTTTAACCTGTCCTTTGCCTTTGCCTGAATATCCTTGGATCCTTCTTGCTCCCATGCTTCTCTTCTTATCCTGGTTCCCAGAGTCGCATCCCATTGTTCACCCTTGAAATGTTTCATGGTATGGGGATGGGTAAGGAATTCTCCGCCTGCACCTACCTGTCTGATAACATCAAGGGCCAGGGTCTCCTTGTTTACCTCGATACCCTTTAACAGCCGATTGATAAAACTGCATATTTCATTACCGATAATTGCTTGTTCAGGATATGAGGTTTCCGTGTTTTCAAGGGCTGAGGAGGTCGCTTCGATAACAATATCAGTGCCGGACAATGCAGAAAACAAGTTTAACATGCCTGTCTCATATCCCACCTGGGCATCCAAAGCATTGGACCGTGTTGTGGATCCATGGACTGCATGGGGAACACCGTATCCTTGAAGCATCTGGGCAAGGGCACTGGCCATTAATGCTGTTTCCGGTGAGGCAAATGTAAAATCACCAGACCTCATATCCGAAGACCCGGCATACCCCATCAGCCTGACAGGTGCACCCGGATTGACGAGCTGGGTTAATACCAGTCCTGATAAAAGCTCTGCCACTGAAAGTGCCAGGGTGCCGGCAAGGGTCACCGGACCTGATGTGCCTGCTCCTGGTATCGTATAGATCTGGAAAGGGATGTTGAACCGACACATTTCCATCAAAGCATCAATTCGAGCAGGTTCAAATACAAAAGGACTTATCATGCCGAAGCTGCAGGTGAACATGGGTCTTGCCTTTAGCGCTTCGCGGCTTCCGGCAATGGCGATTCCCATCTGAATAAGATCCCTTGCGCCGGCGCCATCATAGGCGGTTGCAATAACAGGCTTCAGCGTGTTGCTTAGCAGCGCCTGGGATATATGCCGGTCCAGTGATTTTTCAGGAACATCCTGGGGATAAATTTCAGGGTAAATCATATGGGAGTTCTCAAGGGCATCATGGATTAAAACATTGTTTTCCAGATCCTTTTTTACAGCAGGTCTTCTTTTTCCAGTCTCAATATCCATGATAAAAGTGGCGCCGTGTCCACCGCTGAAATGAACTCCATTGTAAGATTTAAGATCATATTTGGGCTCTCTTCCGCACACCGTCATAAAACGGGGGGCACTATTCAGGGCTTTTTCCACAAGAAACCTAGGGATCTGAACCATCTGTTTCTTAAAGTCCACGTCCGCACCGGCCTGCTGAAATATATTCAATGCTTCCTCATGCTGAACCTTAAGGCCTGGATCTTTCAGAATTTCCATCGCTGTCTCATCCACCATCTGAATATCCTTTTTGCTTAGAACTTTAAGGGTTCTTCCTCCCAATGGTTTTATACCCATAATGTCATCTCCTGTTTGTTTATATTTTAGTCCAACGATAAAACATATTCATATAAATTCGGTTTAACGCTGTTTGTATTGTTTAGGGGAAATTAATTCTAACCGCCCGAACTAAATATATGCAATTCTGATGCCAATATCTTTGGAGATTAAAGCTGCTGTACGATGTAGGGCTTTTCCTTTTTCGCCAAGGTCCGGTATTGAAAATTGTATATATAGTAAACAGTTTTTAATATTAAATTTAATTTTAGTCTAATTATTAAACAAAACTTAAGAAATAGAATTCAAAAGAATAATCAGAAGCCAAGATTATTAAAATATTTTTTTAAGCTGCCATCGCAGATTGCCAATTTTAAAGAAATATCCTGGATCATGCTGCCGATCAATTCAATTTAGGTCAGTTTAGGGCTAAAGCATCGGGGAAATTGGAGGGCACAAATGCCTTCCTTGCTTTAAGCAGATGTCCTGACAATTCACGACCGGCAATCTTTTGTGCCAATTTGGCCGTTTCTGCAATTGCATCAATGTCGATACCGGTATTCACTCCAATTTGGTCGAACATATAAACCAGGTCCTCTGTTGGCACATTCCAGGCACCGATTTCCATGGCAGGTGCCCCGTAAGGCGTGCCGCTTAATCCGCTTATGGCTGTATCGAAAGTACGGATACCTGCTTCATAGGCGGCAAGACAGTTTACTAATCCCAACCCCATGGTGTTATGAAAATGAACCGACAGATTTGTCTCAAGCTTAAGTTCCTGCAATGCAAAAACAGTCTCCTTAACCTGTTTGGGATTGACCCTTCCAGGTGTATCTATAAGAGAAATTTCATTAACTCCCAAAAAGGAAAGCTTGCTGACAAGCTCCACAAGATTATTTATTGCAATTCTTCCTTCATATTGACACCAAAATGCAGAAGTTAGAAATGCTCTGACGGTCTTTTCTCTTTCCTTACAGGCCTGGATAATGGCCGGAATGGTTTTGAAAAGCGTTTTTTTAATAGTCATACCCAGAAGGGCCATATTAAACGATTCGCTTCCGGCAATCATAACCCCGATTTCATCAACATTGGTGTTTAATGCCCGGCGGCAGGCAATTTCATTGGGCGTCATTCCGATAAGGGTAACCCCGGGCCTTTTGTCGATGGAATTGACAACCTTTTCAGCATCTGCATATTCAGGCCTGATACGGGGATGAGTAAAACCGACACAGTCAATCTTAGTCACACCGCTTTCCATAAGGCTGTTTACAAGAGCGACTTTTTCGTGAGTACGTATTTTGGGCAACCCGACAGGTCCGTCCCTGGGACTGGTATCAACAATTGTAACTTCTGCAATTGATTTCAAATTATAACTCCGTTGAAATTAAATTTTTATTAGAATTTTATCTATATATATTTTGACGTCCCTTCTTATATAATTTTCTATCTTTAATACTTCAGTATTAGCATAAATCGTGCCTACCCCTCAATATTTTTTATTCTTTTTTCCTTCCGAACCGGTCCTTAAATTTGATGAGGTAAGCGGTTACTCCATATTGTATAGTTTCAGTTTTGAGTAAAATGTTCTCCGGCTGGTCCCAAGGATTTTAATGGCCTTGGATTTATTTTTTGCATGCTGCAATACATCCTTGATAATTTGTTTTTCCACACATTGAACTGCTTTGGAGAGCAGATCGGAATCATTTTCATCCTTGAAATGAAAGTACCGGGGTCCAGTCTTTTCATGGACAGCATCTTTTTGAGGGAGGAGGAAATCAGGAAAATGGTTCGGGGTTATCACCGTCCCCGATGCCATGGTTACCATATAGTCTATCACGCCTTTCAATTCGCGAACATTTCCGGGCCAATGATAAGATTTAAGTCCTTCAAGGCAATTGCCAGAGAATTCTAAGTTTTGCTCCCCTCTTTTAGAATGTAATCCCAGAAAAAAATTGGATAGCAAAGGGATGTCCCCTGGGCGTTCCCGCAATGAAGGCAGGTTGATCGTAATCGTGTTCAATCGATAAATCAAGTCCTGACGGAAATGATTTTCTTCTATCATTTGTAAAAGATCCTTATTTGTTGCAGAAATAATCCGGACATCAACTTCAATATTTTTCATACTGCCAACCCGTTTGAAATACCCTTCGTTCAATACTCTCAAAAGTTTAGCCTGGGTAGGCAAAGATGCGTCCGCAATTTCATCCAGAAAAAGTGTCCCATGATTTGCTTCCACAAAGAGGCCATGGCGCCCGCCGGGCAATGCCCCTGTAAATGCCCCTTTTTCATAGCCGAACAATTCACTGTCGATGAGCTGGTCCGGAATAGCCGCGCAGTTGATGTCCACAAATTTTTTACTCCTGCGGCGGCTGGCATTGTGAATCGTGCTTGCCAGTATTTCTTTGCCCGTACCACTTTCCCCGTTTATAAGTATGGGATAGTCGCTTTGGGCGGCTTTTTGGGCCTTAAATAGAACTGCTTTAAATTTGAAATCTTCACCAATGAGCCGCGAAAATGCCGATGAGAGTTCCACTTTGGGGGAGTTGTCGAAATCCACGGCCCGCCCGGGATTAAAGTATGGAAAATCTCCGACAGGTTCTTCCTGGTCAGCCACCAGGAGCAAGCTATTCTCCTCAGATCCGGATTTGTTTAATAAGTATACAATAATTATCATTTTTTTATGATTGGGAATCAGCTCTATTTGTTTTTGAATAACCTTTTTGTCTGACCGTATAAGCTCGGAACTCAACCGGGACAATAATTGCCGGACTTTCTTTTTATCTTCTTTTTTTAAAGGGTTATACAGCTTTTCAAAGGCAGTGTTGGCATAGGTGATACTCCCATTGTTGAATATGGCAATGGGACTCTGGTCATTGCAGTTTAAGCTGAAAGGAAGAATATTTTTTTTCATTGTTGACCGTCCCGCTGAAAAATTATCTTTTTTTTGTCTAATAATTAAACATATATAATTGAAAAATTCAAGTGGAAAAATAAAACTTATTGAATTTTATACTGATTTTCATAAAATTCAATAATGGCATAAGATTTGCAGTTTTATTCCTGATTATTAAGTCAGAATTAGTGTTACACTTTAAAAAGGTGAAAAAAGAACTTTTTGTTGAAGGATCAAGAGTGTCGGAACCGGGAAGGTTGGCCCAAATTTATTTTAAAGGTGTTTAAAACAAAAAGTCAATATAATTAGCAAGTTATATGCGAAATGCCCATGTAATCAACAGGTCGGATCCATCAAAACGGAGGGTACCTTATGACATCTGAGTTATCAAAATTATTAGCCCCTGAATCTGTAGCAATTATCGGGGTTTCTGAAAGCCCGACACGAATTGGGGGGCGGTTATTCAAGTATCTGACTAAACATGGATATAAAGGGGAACTGGCCCTGGTGAATCCAAAATATAAAGAGCTCAACAATGTTAAATGCTTTCCGAGCATTTCAGATGTCCCCATGAAAATAGATTGTGCCCTTGTTGCAGTTCCGGGGAAATTTGTTCTATCTGTATTAAATGAATGTGCCGATAACAATGTGGATTCTGCTGTTATTTTCAGCTCCGGGTTTGCCGAAATGGGTAATGATGGAAAAAAAGCCCAGGATAAACTCAAAGAACTGGCCAAAACAAAAAATATGAGAATCTGCGGACCAAACTGCATAGGGCTGGTTAATTTCAATGATAATATTGTGCTTTCTTTTTCCCAATTTTTGGAAGTCGATACCCTTATCCCGGGGAATATCGGATTTATTTCCCAAAGCGGGGCGTTGGGCGGGTCTATGGCTAACCGTGCCCAGGATAACAGCATCGGCTTGAGCTATTTTATTTCCAGCGGTAATGAAGCAGACCTTGAAGTATCCGATTATATAAAGCACCTGGTTCTCCATGATGAAAAAACAACGGTTATTGCTGCAGTCATCGAAGGATTCAAGGATGGTGCAAAATTTATAGAAGCTGCGGATCTTGCCCTTGAGCATGGCAAACCCATCATTGTTTTAAAAATCGGAGAAACCGAAGTCGGTAAAAAGGCTGCTGCTTCCCATACAGGTTCCCTTACGGGTTCTGACTCTGTTATTGATGCTGTGTTGAACCAGAAAGGTGTTATCAGGGTTCGCAATTATGATGAATTATTTCAAACGGCTTCATTATTTTCCAAAGGTAAAATACCAAAAGGAAATAGACTCGGAATCATCAGCAGTTCGGGCGGGGCTGGTATCATTATGGCGGATCATTATACTAAACTGGGTCTGGTCGTTCCAGAACCGTCCCAAAAGACGATTGACCTTGCATCAAAAGAGATGGCCTCTTTTGGTCAGGTGGCAAATCCTCTAGATTTAACCGGTCAGATCTTCAGTGACCCAACGATGTTCAAGCGATGCATGCGCCTTTTTATTGAAGAGGATAATTTTGATATTATTCAAGTAAACATGTCCATGGTTGCCGGGCAGGGAAGCGTTGACAGGGCTCAACAACTGTTGGAATCTGTGAGAGGTAGCTCAAAACCTGTTGTTGCTTGGTGGGCGGCAGGAAGCTTGTCTGACCCGGGAATCAAGATATTAAATAACAGTAGCATTGCATCGTTCAGATCTCCTGACAGGTGTGCCATAGCAGTTAAATCTCTAGTCAAGTATCACCAACTGGCAGAAAGAACTGCCAGAATCATTGACAAAAGTCATACTCCAGATGATTCAATCGATTTAAATCGTGCAAAGGCAATATTAGAGACTAATGATACAAGCTTGAGCGAACATCAAAGCAAAGAGCTATTGAAACTATACGGCATTCCGGTTACAATAGAAAAATTGGTAAATTCACCTCAAGAAGCAATTAGTGTTGCCGAAGAAATTGGGTTCCCTGTAGTATTAAAAATTGATTCTCCCGATATACTCCATAAGTCAGAGGCCGATGTCATCAGACTTGGGGTCAGTTCTATAGAAGAAATAGTCTCATGCTATGAAGAACTAATTGAAAACGCAGTCCGGTATAATTCTCAGGCAAGAATCAACGGTGTTGTTGTTCAGGAAATGATACAAGGAGGAACTGAGGTGATTGCCGGCATGTCCTTAGATCCACAGTTTGGACCGACAATTGCTTTTGGATTGGGTGGTATTTTTGTAGAAGTCCTAAAAGACATATCCTTGCGGGTGACACCTTTATCTGAGTCAGATGCAAAGTCTATGGTGCAAGAAATAAAAGGCTATCCAATACTAAAAGGAATCCGCGGCAGGGCTCGTGCTGACATTGAAGCTGTTGAAGATTTATTATTAAAACTTTCCCAATTAGCCGAAGACTGGAAAGATTATATTGCTGAGATTGATATCAACCCGTTGATTGTTCTTGATGAAGGACAAGGAGTAAAAGCATTGGACGCACTGGTTGTTCTAAAAAATAAAGATAAGGAGTCATTATGCTGATTACAGAGACATTTATAGTTGATATAGCCATTCAGAAATTATATAATTTTTTTTTAGATGCCAAAATGATAGGGCTTTGTATCCCTGGATGTGAAAGTGTGGAAATAGTTGGTGAGAATGAATATGATAGTATCATCCAGACAAAAGTTGGTATTATTTCTGCAAAATTTAAAATCCGGACCCAGATATCTGAGACAGTCCCTTTTAACTTGATCCGTACCATAGGACATGGCAAAGAACTTAGAAATCTGGGGCATTTCAAGCAGAAAACCGAAATAACTCTCAAAGAACTGTCTGAGAACCAAACCGAGGTATCCTACCAGGCCGAGGTGTCCATTGTCGGCCGGCTGGCAACCTTCGGCGATAGAATTATGAAATCAAAAGCAAAAACCATGAGGAAAGAATTCGCCGACTCAGTTAGGGCCAAATTGAATCCCGGACACCCGTCTGATGCGGAGAATACCCAGCACATTGAATTGTCCGAACAGGCAGAAAGTATATGGAGGCAGGTCATCACAACCATCATTGGCAAAATTGGCCAGGCCTTTAAATGGGTCTTTCACCTCTGCAGATGCTCTAAAAAATCAACTTAAAGCATTGGAGAATCGGTAAGGAGAGACGTTACAAAATAAACATTCAAAAAGATAAGCAGTGAACTTTAGATCTGGAATACTATAAACTAAGGATACTTAATTCAGGAGAACTTAAAATTATGGATAACTTTAAATACTTTCCTGCAAAAGATGTAACAGAAGCTTGTGCATTACTTGCTCGGTATGGAGAAGAAGCCAAGGCCCTTTCAGGCGGCCAGTCATTGGTCAGCATGATGAAAGAGAAATTTATCAGTCCGTCTTATATTATTGACATAAAAGGGATTTCAGATCTGGATTATATCCGTTACACAAAAGATGACGGGCTTCGGATTGGAGGGCTTACAACGCACAGATCCGTAGAAAAGTCAGACATTATCAGAGAAAAGTTCTTTATGCTGGCCGAGATGGAGTACACCCTTGCCTCCGTCGCAGTCAGAAACTGGGGAACCGTTGGCGGAAACCTGTGCAGTGCTGATCCTGCCTCTGATCTTGCGCCAACACTCATTGCCCTTGGAGCAGAGGTGACGTTAACCGGAGTTGACACAGAACGGGTGGTAAGACTTGAGGAATTTTTTGTTGATTCGTTTGAAACAATATTAAATGAAGATGAAATACTAACCGAGATACATGTTCCCAATGCTATTATGAGTGGTGGAATCCATACAAAATTTGCTCGCAGAGCAACGGATCTGGCTGTTGTAAGTGTTGCTACATATCTAACTCTTGACGTATCCAACCATGACTTGTGTAAAGATATCCGCATTGTTATGGGATCGGTGGACCCAATTCCTTCTAGATCTAAAAGAGCTGAGGAACTTATAAAGGGACAAAAAATTAATGACGTTCTTATTGAAAAAGCGGCACAGATTGCATCTGAAGATATTCAGCCAACTACCGACTTAAATGGAACAGAAGAATTCAAAAGAGATATTGCCCGGGTTCTGGTACAAAGAACTATTAAAGAAGCTGCGGTTCGTGCTCGCACACTATAACCTTTTTTGTTTTTAGGCAATTGCAGGCAAAACGATACTTTGGTGAACATTTTTGAAATGCAAAATATGGTAGGATAGGAGACTCATTATGGAAAATTTAAGTTTAACGGTCAATGGTGAGCATATTACGGCTGAAATCAATCCAGGAACGACTTTACAGAAGTTTCTGTATGATAACCTGGGGTTAACCGGTACCAAGGAAGGTTGCGGCGAAGGATTGTGCGGATGCTGCACCGTAAGGGTAGATGGAAAAGCAGTTAAGTCATGTATAATTCTTGCCCTTCAAGCAAGAGGGAAGAATGTTCAAACTATTGAAGGCCTGGCCGAGGGAGAGAAGTTGGATCTGATTCAAGAAGCGTTTCTTGATAATGGCGCTTTTCAATGCGGTTATTGTACACCTGGTATGATAATGGCGGGAAAAGCTCATTTGGATGAAAATCCCAACCCATCGGAAAAGGATGTAAGACACGCCCTTTCAGGAAACCTTTGTCGTTGCACTGGATACCATAAGATCGTAAAGGCAATCCTCAGTGTTGATCAAAAAAAAGTAATGGATTTTAAGAAATAGGGGGTCTGCCACATGGAAACAAATAATAAATATGAATATATTGGAAAGTCTGAGCGCAATGTAAACGGGATAGAAAAAGTTACAGGGGCGGCAAAATATTGTTCGGATATGGAACTTTCCAGAATGCTTTATGGTAAAGTTAAAAGAAGCCCGTATCCCCATGCCAGGATTATTTCCATTGATACATCCAAGGCAAAAGAGTTGCCTGGTGTTAAAGTTGTGATAGTGGGTGACGAAAAGACATGCCCGCATCGCTTCGGGGCTGGAGTTGCTGATGAATATGTGCTGGCCCGGGACAAGGTTTTGTATGTTGGAGATGCAATTGCTGCAGTTGCTGCGGAAACCGAGGATATTGCTCAGGATGCTGTGGATCTTATTGAAGTCGAATATGAAGAGCTTGAGCCAGTGTTTGATGGAGACCAAGCATTCAGTAAAAATCCACCTGCCATTCTTCATGAAGACTTGAAAAGCTATAAGACGATTCGATCTGTTCCACCCAGATTTGATGAGAATCGCCCCAATGTTTTCAATTACTTCAGGATCAGAAGAAACAACGCTGAAGAAGCATTTAAAGAAGCAGACATTGTTTTGGAGAACCGGTTTGAGGTGGCAATGATACATCATGTCCAGATGGAGCCACACTGTGGTGTTGCCAAAGTTGATGGTACTGGAAGACTTATAGTCTGGGGTACTACCTCGAAACCTTATGGTATGCATAAGGATATATCAGAATCAAGGGGAATGGCATCATCTGCGGTAAGAGTGATCGTTCCCACCCATGTGGGAGGCGCCTTTGGGGGAAGGGAGCCAAAGGCAGAGCAGATTGCCGCCTCACTCGTCCTGGCCCAGAAGGGCCACCCTAAAAGACCGGTCAAAATGAGATTCACAAGGGAAGAGCAACTGAGCACCACAACAACACGTGCAAGGTATATTGTGGAAATCAAGACAGGTGCAAAAAAAGACGGGACTTTAGTAGCCAATGCGATGAGGACTATTCTTGTGGGAGGCGCTTACGCAGGAACCGGATACTTGACTGCAAGAAACGGTTCTTTTGGACCCGCTGCAAATTATAAGATACCCAACTTTAGTCTGGATGCCTATGGAGTGTATACCAACCAGAGAATGGCTGGCGCATTTCGTGGATTCGGTAACGCTGAAACTCTTTGGGGTATGGAATCTAATATGGATATGTTGGCCGAGGCCTTGAACATTGATCCTTTGGAATTCAGACTCATGAATTGCATAGATGAGGGAGATTTGAACGCTTTCCAGGAAAAGATGCACAGCGTTGGGGCAAAAGAGTGTCTACAGGCTGCGGCCAGGGACATTGAATGGGGAAAGAAACCCGAAAAGCCAAAAGAACCCCACTTGAAAATGGGTAAAGGCATAGCCCTTGGCAACAAATATAGTCTTGTGCCGACAGCCTCGGCTTGCTTTATTAAAGTCCACCCGGACGGTTTGGTTGAATTGAGGACAAGTACGGTAGAACTGGGACAGGGATCAAATACGATTTTTTCTCAGATGATTTCAGAAGAATTCAAGATTCCGGTTTCAATGGTCAGGGTATTGAATCCCGATACCGATATTACCCCGTTTGATCTGGGCACGGCTTCCAGTCGATCAACCTTTAATATGGGCAATGCAATTCGCAAGGCATGCGCAGATGCAAAAAAACAGTTGTTTGAACTTGCAGCCAAGGAGTTAGGAGTTGCTGAAGATGTTCTTGAAACAGCTGATGCCAGAGTTTTTGTAAAAAATTTTCCAGAAAAAAGTCTCCATATCAAAGATCTCTTCATACCCATGGTCATAGGAGGTTATACCCTGAAGGA
>Ga0180009_10004476_pt1 | contig 15395 bp, 11 predicted proteins | sample OS_PC_MetaG_FD_123537 | JGI IMG/M metagenome (GOLD analysis project Ga0180009, IMG submission 123537) | Groundwater microbial communities from the Aspo Hard Rock Laboratory (HRL) deep subsurface site, Sweden - OS_PC_MetaG | ecosystem: Environmental > Aquatic > Deep subsurface > Groundwater...
ACTCATTACCAAAGTCATTGAAGGTGTTAAGTTCGTTGATGGAGAAATAAAGGAAGCTGCATAACTGGAGAACTTGAGGATACTATCAAAACAATCATCCACAACTCTTGACAATATCTCCAGTGGGAGCAGTGGGGAGGTCTAAGGCGAAGCTTACCAAGCGCTATCACGCTGAGTTGCTTTGTAGTCGTTGGAACGTAGCAGATCTGTATCGTAGATTCAAAGCTGCTGCGGATAGAGGAAAGGACTACGGACTCGCAAGTGGGTTCTACTTCAATGAATTCGAGATGCGAAGGCGCTGGCACCATGAGCAGTGTACCAGTGAACACGTAAATCGCGACAATTTGTCCAGGGTGGCAGTCTGTTATCTTCGCTGGTTGACATATTCAACATACAAGTTTCTCGCCGGTTATGGTGAGAAGCCTCTTTGGAGTTTCCTGTGGCTATGTACCTTTGTCGTCATATTCGCCGTGTTGAATCTCTTCGCGGGCATTCAAGTCCCCTCTATGGGTACGATTAACTATGATTTGAGACTGTCATTGCCAGACTTTGGCTGCTTATTTCACCATTTCTGCTATGCAATTCTGATAACACTCCAGCGTTTCATCCCCGTATCCTATGTATCAAGTCAAATCCCTTTATTAAGGCCTGCGGATTCGGGAATTCTGGACATCGGACTGACACTCCTCAATACAGTAATGCTGGTTACCATGATCGTATTCACCGGCATTGGCCTGAAACGCCACTTCCGCAGGTTCTAACAGCGTGCAGGTTCCCCCAGAAACCGATTGACATTTTCGAGCGCAAGAACCATTATGGGCGTCATGATTCTGTGTGATTTCACGCCAAGGAGGTTACGATGGCTCAAACACTTGCATATAAAATCCTGACAAAACACCTTGTCGATGGGGAGCTCATACCGGGCAAGGAAATCGGCATCAAGATCGATCAGACTTTGACACAAGACGCAACCGGTACAATGGCTTACCTTCAGTTCGAGGCGCTCGGCCTCGAGAAGGTCAAGACCGAACTGTCGGTATCCTATGTCGATCACAACACGCTGCAGAGCGGTTTCGAGAATGCCGACGACCATCTCTATCTGCAGACCGTCGCCTCGAAATACGGCATTCACTTCTCACGTCCCGGCAATGGCATCTGCCATCAGGTGCATCTGGAGAGATTCGCGGTTCCGGGTAAGACCCTTCTCGGATCAGATTCTCACACCCCAACCGCAGGCGGACTCGGCATGATCGCCATGGGCGCCGGTGGGCTCGATGTCGCAGTCGCAATGGGTGGCGGACCATTCTATCTCCCCTGCCCGAAAGTCGTGGGAGTTAAACTTACCGGCAAACTCAAGCCGTGGGTATCGGCTAAAGATATAATCCTCAAGGTTTTAGAGATTCTCTCCGTCAAGGGCGGAGTCGGCAATATCATCGAATATCACGGTTCCGGCGTCGCGACTCTTTCTGTTCCGGAAAGAGCGACAATCACGAATATGGGCGCTGAACTCGGCGCAACGACATCACTCTTCCCATCCGACAAAATGACAAAGCAGTTCTTAGAATCGCAGGATCGCGCGAAGGCATTCAAAGAGATGGGTCCGGATGAGGACGCGGTCTACGACAAGCTCGTCGAGATTGATCTGAACAAGCTCGAACCGATGATCGCACAGCCACACTCACCGGACAACGTCGTCCCGGTCAGCAAAGTTGCCGGAACACCGGTGAACCAGGTCTGCATCGGATCGTGCACGAATTCCTCGCTGAAAGACCTCTCTCTCGTTGGTGCGGTTCTGAAAGAGAAAGCTGTATCCCCAAAGGTGTCTCTCACAATCTCGCCCGGATCAAAGCAGGTATTCAGAATGGCTTCCGACAGTGGAGCATTGACAAACATGATTGCTGCGGGCGCGAGAATTCTCGAGTCCGCCTGCGGACCCTGCATCGGCATGGGACAGTCGCCGCCATCGGGGGGCGTCTCTGTGAGGAGCTTTAATCGTAATTTCGTTGGAAGGTCCGGCACGAAGGATGGTCAGGTGTATCTCGCATCACCGGAGACCTGTGTCGCAACCGCGATCAAGGGCAAGATCACCGATCCACGTAAGTTGGGGAAATTTCCAACATTGCGTACTCCGAAGAAATTTATGATCGATGACAGGAGTGTCCTTAAGCCATCAAAGAAGCCTGAGACTGTCGAAGTCAGGCGCGGACCGAACATTGCGCCGCTTCCGACGCGCGGACCGATGCCCAATTCTATAACAAGCAAGGTGCTTCTGGTGCTCGGCGACAATATCACCACGGATCATATCATGCCGGCGGGCGCGAAGATTCTCCCGTTCAGGTCAAATATTCCCAAGATCTCGGAATTTGTCTATTTCTATGTCGATGAAACATTCGCGACACGCGCCAAAGAGGCGAAAGCCTCTGCCGTTATCGGCGGCGACAACTACGGTCAGGGATCATCCCGCGAACACGCAGCTCTCGCACCGATGTATCTCGGATTCCAGTTTGTGCTGGCGAAGTCATTCGCGAGAATTCACAAGACCAACCTTGTCAATTTCGGAATCCTGCCGCTGCAGTTTGCGAACGTAGACGACTACGAGAAGATCAAGCAGGATGACATGCTACGAATCGACAACGTACCGGAGACTTTGAAAAAAGGCGCTGATCTCACGATCAAGAATGAGACTCAGGGGTACGAATTCATGGCGACCTATGATCTCTCGGCACGCCAGGTCGAGATTCTCTGCTCCGGAGGATTGCTGAACCACACGAAGAACCGAGGTTGAGATGGACAGCGACGGGAGCGAATCAAAAAAAACACCATTGTTCGACAAGCATGTCGCGCTGAAAGCTAAGATGGTAGATTTTGCCGGGTTTCGTATGCCGGTCCTCTACAACTCAATCAACGCCGAGCACCTTCTGGTACGAGAGAAAGTCGGCATTTTCGATCTGTCGCACATGGGTGAGTTTTTCGTGTCCGGCAAGGATGCGGAGAGCTTTCTTCAAAAGGTGACCGTCAACGATGTCTCGGCTCTGCTGGAGTGGCAGATTCAGTATAGCTGTATGTGTTACCCTGATGGCGGAATTGTTGACGATCTTCTGGTGTATCGATTGCCGGATCGCTATATGCTGGTGGTCAATGCGGCCTGTCTCGATAAGGATTTCGCATGGCTTAAGCAGAATCTGTCGGGAGACGTGAAACTCGAAAACGACTCCGATGATTACGGACTGATCGCGATCCAGGGTCGCAAAGCCCAGAAAGTTCTGGCGAAGCTGACCGCATTCGATCTCGACTCGCTGCCGTTCTACTGGGCAGCGACAGCCGACATTGGCGGGCATGAGATGCTGTTCTCACGAACCGGATACACTGGCGAGGATGGTTTCGAACTGTATGTTCCCGCGGACAATTGCGCGGATGTGTGGGCTAAAGTGATCGATGCTGGTCGAGAGTTCGAGATGGGACCGATCGGTCTCGGCGCGCGCGACTCGCTCAGACTCGAAATGAAATACATGCTCTACGGCAACGATATCGACAAGACCACCGATCCAATTTCGGCTGGTCTTGGTTGGATTGTCAAGCTGGATAAGGGCGATTTCATTGGGCGCGACAACATTGAATCAGTCAGGACCAACAAGCCGGAATCGAAGCTTGTGGCTTTCGAGATGCTCGAGAAGGCGATTCCCCGCAAGGACTACGTTATAATCGGCGAAGGTTCCGAAATCGGGACCGTAACATCGGGTGGATTCTCGCCCAGCATTCAGAAGGGTATCGGACTCGGCTACGTGACGCGCGAATTTTCGAAGATCGGAAGAGGGCTTGCGATTTTGATTCGAGGAAAAGAAGTCCCCGCGATTGTCGTCAAGCCACCATTCTACAAAGAGGGTTCACACAGGTAATAATATATGAAGGTAGAACTCTATTTCACGCATTCCGGTCTCGCGGAGAGCGATCTTTCCGGCAAGACAGTGGTCATAATCGATGTCCTGCGTGCCTGCACCGTCGTATGCTCGGCATTCGCAGCGGGATGCCGCGAGATCATACCGGTGAAGACGATCGGTGACGCTTCAATGCTGGCTGCCAATCTCGACCGTGAAGTAGTGCTGCTCGCCGGTGAGCGCGACGGCCACAAGATCGACGGTTTCGATCTCGGAAATTCTCCGTTCGAATTTACGGAGGATATCGTAAGAGACAAAATCATCATCCTCGCTTCGACCAATGGGTCCAAAGCCATGGTTCTCGGATCGGGTGGTGATTCGTGCTATGCCGCATCCTTTGTGAACATATCCACCGTAGTGGACCAAATCAAATGCGACGGCATTGACACGGCAATCATATGTTCCGGTAAAGAGTCGAAGTTCTCGCTCGAGGATGCGCTCTGTGGTGGGATGATCCTGTCTAAGCTCGGCGATCAGGCTAATATGGCAAACGATGCCGCCTCGGTGGCTCTGAAACTCTATGAAGCTCATCGGGATAACCTTGCCGGTGCTTTGCGCCAATGTGATCATGGTCGATATTTGGCATCTATCGGATTCGGATCAGATATTGATTTCGCAGCAAGTGTTGACACATGTTGTATTCTGGCGTCATGGGATAATGGCCGACTGATCGCCAGAAATGGCTGCTGAAACAAATAGTCCATTAACGATGTATGATGTGTGATGGGATTATTGAAATGAACAGACTAGCGTATCTGATACTTGCACTTGCAATCGGTATTGTCTTCCCGGCTCACATTGCCCAGGCGGGCAACAGGGTCAGTGTCGAGCTATCACTGCTGCAGAAAGTGGATGACAAGCAGGCGACTCGTGTAGTATCGGATACAGCATTAGTACCTGATGATGGCGCTCTCACCGTACAGTTGGGAAATCTCGTGTTTGATCTCGAACTTCTTTCAGTATCGGATGAGGCGGTGAATCTCAGGATCGAGATGATCACGTCCGGCCCCGGCACGAAGCGGTTCTTCGCATCGTATATTGTTCCCTACGGACTCCCGATCATTATCGACTCTGTGATAGTCAGGAACAAGTCGCTCTATCGCGCATCGGTTACGCCACTCGCTATCTGCGAAATCGAGAGAGAATGTCAGCACGATGTTACCGATACTACGGCGTTCCTCTCAGATCCTGCGCCCCATTTCCAGATATACTACGTGCCGGAGTCGCTCGGCGATTATCACTGGAACGGACTGCGCGCTTACCTTGAAGAGGAAGGCAGGGCGCTTGACAGACTCTGCAGGTTCGATGATCCGCAACCGACCAGTTTCTTCATCCTGCCGTGCAGGCCGACGTCGGTTCATTTCGACAAATATTACGACTTCGCAATCGACCCTGTCAAAGACAACGTGATGGCGATTTACAATCACGATGAGAAGCATGTCTCTTCATTGCCGGTTAACATGTTGAAGTTCTATCGCTACTGGGGATATGCTCCGAGGTTTTTCGCGGAAGGTATCGGTGCTTTCGCAGATTTCAATGACTTCTATCTCAAGGAATACTTGGGCAAGCATTCTCTGCCGGATCTGAGAAAGTACTTCAACTCGGAGGCGTTTCTTGCTTTCCCGGACAGAGAAGTGATGCGGCAGGCAGCAGGATCCTTCTGCAACTATTTGGTCAGCCGATACGGTATCACCAAATTCAAGGAATTCTGGGATATCTCGACTGATTTGACTGCGGCCAGCGATCTTGCAAGTGTCTATGACATATCCGCCGACTGGTTGGTTGGTGAATGGGAGCAATATCTGAACACCTTGAAAATAGATAACCGGTTGTTTCGATATCACGCGCAGCGATTGTCTCACTTGAGAGACTATGAAGAGGCGAACAGGCTGCTGTTGATCCGGTTCAAAGCGACCGGCGGAGACAGAGAGCAGATGCTGGAAATCGGCAATTACTTCTATTTGCTCGGGGATTACGAAAACGCTCAGGAGTACTTCGGCAAGGTTCTTCGGGAGGATAGTGTCAAAGTGACCGATGTTCTCACTTACGCAAACATGCTCCTGATGAACGGCAAGCTCGACTCCGCCCTCACGTGGTATGGCAAAGCTATTCTACAAGATTCGACTGAGGGAGTAGCGTACTATAAGACAGGCAGGATATATCATCATCTTGGCGATCTGGACAAGGCTTTGGAGTACTATCACAAAGCCGCCGCTGAATCCGAAGATCTCGGTGTTGTAATCGATGCACAAATCGGGATTGGTCTCTGCCTGCGCGAGCTCAACGACGAAGATTCTGCAAGTGTCTATTTTGCTTCGGCACTGAATGGATCCAAAGTCATTATGGTAGGAGGCGATCCAAAGCCAGCGGCTATTATGCGAGCCGGTGAGGCATTCCTGCAACTCGGTCAACCTGAAGCTGCTATCGAACATCTCGAATTCGCAATTTTCGTCGAAGAGAGGCTATTCTATATTGGCAGGATGGCATTGGCTCTCGGCGAGGCTTATGACTTGCTGGGAAACAGAACCGCTGCGATTGAGTCTTACAATCTGACAAAATCAGCTCCCGGCGGATATCTGTTCCGTGAGGAAGCCGACAAATACATATCCAAACCGTTCACGTTGAAACGATAGCTGCTTTCGATGGGTTTTCTTAACAGTCTTCTTCTGTTCTTCGGTCTGTTTGCCGCGGTACCTATTCTGATTCATTTGCTAAATCGTCAGCGCGTCAAGCTGGTCTACTTTTCATCTCTCAAGTACCTGAAGAATCTTCAGAAGACCCGTATGAGGAAGCTGAGGATCAGACAGCTTCTGCTTCTTCTGCTCAGGATGCTGATCATATTGGTTATCGTAGCGGCTTTTGCGCGGCCGACGATCCAGGGAGGATTCTCCGCTGGTTTGGGATCTGCAGCCAAGACGTCTGCCGTCATCCTCCTGGACAATTCGCTGTCCATGTCTGCGGAGACTCGGGATGGTTCCCTATTCGAGTCAGGACGTGATTTTGCTGCTGAACTGCTCGGCGCCTTCAGTGAAGGCGATGAAGTTTTGGTGGCTACATTCAATACGGACTTGAGCCCTGTCACTGATGGATTCGCACTGGACTATACCGTAACCGAGAGACTGATTCGGCAGGCAGCTTTGTCTAACCGCGCAACAGACGCACAGAGCACCCTCGCCGATGTTTTCGAACTGATGGAAGGCTCCAGAAACCTCAATCGCGAGATTTACATAATCTCCGACTTTGCAGAGACAGGCTGGGGCGATTTCGCGGGCACAGCATTTCAGACAACTCCGGATGGGACTCGCCTGTATCTCGTTCCAATAGTCGATCCCGAGCCGGACAACTTGAGAGTGACCAGCATCGACTTCGGAAGACAGCTGATTTATCCGAATCGTCCCGTCGAAATTAAGGTCGGATTAGCAAACGATGTTCAGAAAAGGGCTGCAGGTTTGCTGGCCAGTCTCTATGTCGATGGCGCAAGGGTGAGCCAGTCCGACTGCGATATTCCCGCCTTAGCAAAGAATGAGATTGTGTTCGCACACTCGTTTACCAGTGCCGGATTGCATGACGGATATATCGAGCTGCCGGATGACGCAATAATCGCGGACAACAAGCTGTATTTCACTCTAAGCATCCCGGAGCAGCTAAAAGTCCTCGTGGTCGGAGAAAACGAGTCGGACAATCTTTATTTCAAGTTGGCAGTGAAACCCCAATCCGACACACCGACACAGATTGTCCTGAAGTCCATCGGGTTGTCATCGCTCTCCGGTGAAGACCTCTTCTCATATGATTGCATAGTGCTGAATGGCATGAAGTACCTCTCTGAAGCGGGGTTTTCTGCAATAGACAATTTCGCAGCGTCAGGCGGAAGATTGCTGATATTTCTTCCCCCGGAAGGGGATATGAAATTCTATGGTTCGAGAATCGCGAAGAAGTACTTCGGAGTCGATCTGATCGGACCGGAGTTAATCGAAAATCAGACCGGCTATTTTTCTCTGGAACGGCTGGCGCTTTCTCACCCCATCTTCTCGCGATATTCGGAGATTGAGAAGGAGAACCTTCCGAAAATCAAGTTCAAAGACATTGTCAAAATGAAGCCCTCGACATCGACAAAAGTGCTCGGATGGTATTCAACAGGTACTCCCGCAATCGTTGAGTCTGACTGGGGACAGGGTCGTGCAGTGATGTTTGCAAGCGATCTGCGACTGAAATCGAATGAGCTTGTGCAACACCCGCTCTTCGTAACCTTTGTCAACCGGGCAATAGAATATCTTGTGGCCGACATGACCAGAGTTGTGGAGCGGTATCATTCGGGTGATATCGTTGAGCGAAACCTGTCTGATCTCGCACATGATCAGCAGCTTGAGTTGATCGCACCGGATGGCGCTCGCAGCTATGTTACACCGAATTTTTCCGGTAAGTCTGCCTATCTGTCGATAACAGATGCCGATCCACCCGGTATATACACAATTGCGGCTGGTGACAATATCGCAGATCAATTCGCCGTGAACGTGCCTGTTGACGAGACGATCCAGCGGTATATCGATCCCGGTACAGTTTCCGGCGAGCTCGCATTTCTCGATCCGGAAATACTCGAAACGGAAGATGATGGCTTCCTCGAAGTCATCCGGCAGAACCGCTTCGGGCAGGAGATCTGGAGACCGTTTCTGCTGATAGCCCTCGCATTGCTCGCTGCCGAAATGGTCATAGCCCGATCCGGAAATCGGCCGACCGACACCCAGAATTAGTCAATAGAGTTGACAAGTCCCCTATCTGTCGTAAATTCCCCATATTGTGATACTTGCCACTCTACATAAGATCTCGAAGTCATTTGCCGGGATTGATATTTTTACCGGAATAAGCCTGCAGGTGAAGACCGGTGACAAAATCGGCTTGATCGGACGCAATGGCATCGGCAAGACGACGCTCTTTCGGATTCTCCTCGGAGAGCTTTCTGCCGACGCGGGAGAACTTGCCAGAGCAAAGGGAGTACGGATCGGATATCTCCCCCAGGAGGTTCGACTCGACAAGAGCTTGACCCTGCTCGATGAAGTGACCGATGCCTTCAGCCATCTCATCGGCATGAAGAAACGCATCGAAGAACTCGAATTAATCATAGCGTCTGGTGCCGACAAGGCCATCCTTACCGAGTACGGACACCTTCAGGAACGGTTTGAACGTGAAGGCGGGTTCACCTATCAATCTCGAATAGAGGACGTGCTGACCGGCCTCGGATTTCTCGAGGAAGAATTCCAAAAACCGCTCAACCTTTTTTCCGGAGGCGAGAAGAGTCGCGCATATCTCGCAAAACTGCTGCTGTCGCTGCCCGATATCCTGCTTCTCGACGAGCCTACGAATCATCTCGATATCAGTTCAACCGAATGGCTCGAATCATATCTGATAGAGCTCGATGCCGCTGTGATAATCGTCTCGCACGACAGATTATTCCTTAATCGCACGACAAAGCTGACGCTCGATTTCAGACCGGATCGCATCGAAGAATATGCCGGCAATTTCGATTTCTATCTCAAAGAACGTAAGGCAAGGCAGGAACAGCAGTCCAAGCTATATCAGCGACAGAAAGAAGAGATACTGCGGATCGAGGATTTCATTCATCGCAATATCGCAGGGCAGAAGACCAAACAGGCTCAGTCACGGAGAACAATGCTCTCCAAAATCAAGCGACTCACATCTCCGGAAACGGATGGCAAAGCCGCCACGTTGCGAATCGAATCCTCGGGACGCAGCTACAGGAAACTCCTCGAAGTGAATGGACTTTCGAAGTCATTCGTTGGCCGCACGATATTCTCCGACATCTCGTTTGAAATCGAACGCGGTGAGAAAATCGGCCTGATAGGTCCTAACGGCAGCGGCAAATCGACGCTGGTGAAGATCATCACCGGCGAACTGGAGCCGGATGACGGTGAGTTCACGATCGGCGGAAATGTAAAGCCTGCGTACTTCGATCAGGAGCTTTCGATTATTGCTACTGACGACACGGTGCTCGATTCGATCTGGGAGGAGAAACCGCTTGCCGAAGCAGGCGAATTGCGGAGCTATCTCGGACGATATCTCTTCTCCGGCGAAGATGTTTTCAAGAGTGTGTCGGCGCTCTCTGGTGGCGAGAAAAGCAGGCTTGCTCTCGCTAAAATATTCCTGCTGCCTGCAAATTTCCTGATTCTCGATGAGCCAACCAATCATCTCGATATCCCGTCAAGCGAACGGCTTGAAGAGGCACTCGCTGAATATGATGGCGCGGCTCTCATCGTGTCACATGACAGATTCTTTCTCGATAAAACTGTGTCGAAGATCTTCGCGCTCGAAAATGGGTCACTGAGAGTCATCGACGGAAACTACTCCGAGTATGTGAGGCTGAGGGAAGCTCAGGATACGGCTGTCCGTACAGAGACTGACATCGAGGAACGAATGATCGAAAAAGAGGCTCGACTCAACGAATGGAAAGACCTCAAGGAGAAGCGCCGGGTTCGCAAACAATTCGAGAAGCTTGAGGATGACATCCAGAAGAAGGAGCAGAAGATGCTCGCCATCCTCGACATGCTTGAAGATGAGTCGATACAGAGCGATTGGGAAAGACTCGCCGAACTCCAGAAATCCAAGCAACAGATCGAAGCTGAGCTTGACGAGCTATTGAGACAATATGACGAATTCGACCTCGAAGAATAGACTGCTGATCCTGAACGGCTCGCCGATTCGAGGATCGACTACAGATGTGCTCTCTGAGCGAATTGCTGATGGCGCCGCTCAAGATGGATGGTCGCACGAGACTGTCTTCCTGAACGATCTTGTCATCAAGCCGTGCCAGTCATGTGGTGTACGAGAAGACGATGATCTCTGCATTTACCATGACGACCTCTACCCGGTTTACAAAAAGTTTAGTATCTGCGATGCAGTAGTAGCAGCGACGCCAGTGTATTTCGATACTGTCTCGGCCCAACTGAAACTGTTCATCGACCGCTGCAACTGCTATCGACCATTGAGACAATCACCATCCGGAGAGCATTTTCTCGAAAAGAGAGTCTGGAAAGAAAGACGCGGAATAATAGTTCTGGTAGGCGGTCCGAGACAAAAATATGACTGTGCAATGACTGTGATCAAAGGGTTCTTGATTTGGACAGGCGTGAAGTTTTTCGATTCACTCTGCTATTCGCACGAGAGCTGGGCAGCGGGCGCGGCAAAAGATGATCCGGACATCATGCACAAAGCATTCGATCTCGGCAGAAGCCTGACTGTTTAGGACATCTGCTGGTCGCAAAGTGGAGTTGCCGGAATTCAAACGGGTAAGGCGGCGATGAATGGCTGATATCTCGCTGATAAAAGTAGCATTCTGTACTCTTCTCGCGATTGGGTCTGTTTTATTTGCCACGTATGCTAGAGAAAGAAGCTGGGAGCAGAAGGCTCTTCGAGCATCGGTCACTGCAATAATCCCGATCAGATTCGTTCTTTGTCTTGGGATTTACATCTTATGGCCGGAGATGAATGCCCGCTCCGATGCAGTGCAGGTTTATCTGCCGGAGACACTGAAGCTCATCTCCGGGGAACTGCCATACAGGGACTTCGTCACCAGTTACTCTCCGTTGTTTTCGGCATTGCTTGCAATCCCGGTTATGATCTGGCAATCTGTCGGATCGATTGTTCTGACAATGCTCGTCATCGAAACAGCGATGTTAATCCTATATCTGAAGCGAAGCCGTTTATCTGATCCAGTCGACGGCTGGAGAGTCGCTTTTCTCTATCTCTTCTCCCCGATATCATTCTACTGGATCGGGCTTGTGGGCTACAATGGCTCCATAATCGCATTGTTCGCTATGCTCGGTCTCATTCTCGCCGAAAGGGGAAAACACGCGCTGTCAGGAGTCGCCTGCGGGCTTGGCCTGCTGTGTTCAAAACTTCTCGCCGTGCTCTCATGGCCGGCGGTAATACTCTACGACCGCCGCAATTGGCTAATGCGGTCAATACCGGTAGCAATCACACTGATCCTGCTTCTGGCACTCACTGCCGCAGGATTCGATACCTTAATGCCGATTAAGAAAGAATTCGGTAGGTACACCGAAGGGAATCTACTGTTTGTCATCTCACTTGTTCGCCCTGGCCTTGCTGGAAGCACATTCGGCAATATCTTTCCGCTCCTTGCATTTGTCATTCTGTTTAGTTTCTTCGCGTTCAAATTCGTAACAACCCGCGCAGCAGCCAACGTCAACAGATTCAATACATCATCTGCGTTCATTGCATTAATCAGTCTGCTATTCATGACTGTCAGCACAAAGACCTACTCCTTCTATCTTCCGATGATGTTGATATTCTTGATTCACGCTCTTGTGACGCGCTTACGATACTCAGGGCGGTTTCTGGCGCCCCTCGCAATCCTTGGATCGATCACTACGATCGAAACAGGCAGCTATCTCACACAGGCTGCAGATGACACAGGTGGTTCTTTGCAACTACCGAAGACGATCGTATTCGTCTTACTCAATCTGATCACGATCGCATGTTATGTTTATATGATGATTGAAAGTTATCGCGCGGCTACGGATACGGAGGAATGATAATCAGCGAGCGAATTCAGGAATCCTGATCAGAAGGTCTTGAACAGCCTCGACCAGCCGACTCTTGAAGGAAAATTGATAAGATTGTAGAATGGGATTGTCACTATCTTGTCGATGTATGGCGATGACCATTCGGGAGCGTTCGGGTCGTCCTTCCATGAGAAATAGACAATCATCGATTTGCCCTTGATCTTGCTTAGATCGACAAATCCCCAGAAGCGGGAATCTCTGGAATCATCTCGATTGTCGCCCATCACAAAATACTGCCCCGGTGGCACTTGCTTAGGGCCGAAATGATCCCGGGTCGAGAGTTCGCTCGGGATGATCCTGGAATCGATGTGTTTGGCGCCTACCGGATCCGGAACTGGCTGTCCGTCCACAAAAAGCTGCTTGGACTTGATCTCGACTATTTGTCCCTCGACAGCAACCACTCGCTTGATAAAATCCCTGCTCGGATTGAGTGGGTATTCGAAGACGATTACATCGCCGGGAACCGGATTCCGGAAGTGGTAGATGAACTTGTTTACAAACACGAAATCGCCGGTTTCCATGGTGTCTTCCATCGAGCCCGACTCTACTCTGTATGCCTGAACGACAAATACGCGCAGAATAGAAGCTATCACAAGCGCGATCAGAATCGCTTCAACATATTCCTTGACGCGATACCGCGCGCGTCTTTTCATCATGCGAGTCTTGCCGATAGTGGCGACCGCGTCAGATTGAAATTCTGTCATCAATTATGATGTCGGCACGCGGAGAGAATATATGAGTAGGAATCTAGTCCTTTTCGATCTGCAACACCGCGAGGAAGGCTTCCTGAGGAATCTCGACCTGACCAACTTGTTTCATCCGCCGTTTTCCCTCTTTTTGGCGTTCTAGGAGTTTTCTTTTGCGAGTGATATCTCCTCCGTAGCATTTCGCTGTGACGTTCTTGCGCAGAGGCCGGACAGTTTCTCGTGAAATAATCCTGGACCCGAGAGCAGCCTGGATAACGACCTCAAACATTTGGCGCGGAATGAGTTCGCGCAATTTAGAGCAGAGCTTCCGGCCCCAGGTCGCGGCCTTGCTGCGATGGATTATGTATGAGAAAGCATCGACCGGATCACCGTTGATCAAGATGTCGAGTTTTACGAGGTCAGATCGCTCAAAACCGCAGAAATCGTAGTCGAGGGAAGCGTAGCCGCGGGTCGTCGATTTCAGCCTGTCGTAGAAATCGAAGATTATCTCTGCAAGTGGCAGTCTGTAGCTGAGAGTGGCGCGCGTCGGATCAATGTACTCCGTCGTCTTGTATATGCCGCGACGCTCCTGTGTGAGTTTCATCACATTGCCGATGTACTCGGTCGGAGTGATAATCAGTGCGTTCACGTACGGCTCCTCGATGTAGTCGATCTCTGCTCTCGGCGGAAGGAAGGCCGGGTTATCGACGTAGATAAGGTCGCCCGACAGTTTCTTGACGCAGTACTCGACGTTGGGAACGGTGTTTACTATAGAGAGATCATATTCGCGTGTCAGCCGCTCCTGGATAATCTCCATGTGAAGAAGACCAAGGAAACCACACCTGAACCCGAATCCGAGAGCGACCGACGTCTCCGGTTCGAAGAGCAACGAGGCATCATTGAGTTTGAGCTTTTCGATAGATGCCCGCAGTTCCTCGTAGTTCTCCGCAACAGAAGGGTAAATGCCGGCGTAAACCATCGGCTTTATATCTCTGAATCCCGGAAGTGGCTGGATCTCTTTCTTCTTGCCGGTGAAAACCGTGTCGCCGACCTTTGTGTCGGAGATATTCTTGATCGACGCAATAACATACCCAACCTCACCGGCAGACAGTTTCTTCGTCGGTATATTCCGCATACGGAAAAACCCGAGTTCATCGACTTCGAATGTCTTGTTGTTGCTGTAAAACGCTATCTGATCACCGACATTGAGTACGCCATCCACTACCCGGATGTACGGGATCGCGCCTCGATACATATCGAATAGAGAGTCAAAAATCATCGCCCGCATCGGCGCTTCAGGATTTCCTTTCGGATGTGGAACCCTGCTCACAATAGCCTCAAGGACCTCTTCGATACCTATCCCCTGTTTGGCGGAGACAAGCAGAATCTCTTCCTCATCCACTCCGAGAAGATCGACAATCTGTCGTCTGGTCGTTTCGACATCGGCGTGCGGAAGATCGATCTTGTTGATTACGGGGATAATCGTCAGGTCGTGTTCCATCGCAAGATAGAGATTGGAAATAGTCTGAGCCTCTATTCCCTGAGATGCGTCCACAACCAGAAGAGCCCCTTCGCAACCAGCCAGTGATCTGGAAACCTCGTACGTGAAATCGACATGTCCCGGCGTGTCGATCAGGTTGAGCATGTACTGCTTACCGTCCTTCGCGCTATACACTATCCTGATGGCATGCAGCTTGATTGTGATTCCCCGCTCCTGCTCGAGATCCATCGAATCGAGCACCTGGGCATGCATGTCGCGGTTTTCGACCGTGTGCGTCAACTCGAGCATTCGATCGGCCAAAGTCGACTTACCATGGTCAATATGAGCTATTATTGAGAAGTTTCTGATTCTATCCATATTTATTCCACCGTCAGGCCGCCGTAAATACAAGATTTATCGACTCTTGTCAAAGCCTAATTGATGTGCGCTGCAAAGAAAAGGAACACATACAGGAAAACTCTTCCGGCCGAGCTGTCAGGGATTTTTTCCTGGAAGGCGGAGATCCATTGCCAGCTGCGGTAGGCTGTAGGTCAGGATCCCTGACTGCTCAAGCTTCCAGGCTGTATCACAATAAGTGTTTTTGGTTGAGTATGGATTATTAGTCGATATGTTGTGTTTCATTGAATATTCGTAGAGAGGAATTGAAATGGCATATCGATACGGCAAGCGTCATGAACAG
>Ga0180009_10004477_pt1 | contig 15388 bp, 13 predicted proteins | sample OS_PC_MetaG_FD_123537 | JGI IMG/M metagenome (GOLD analysis project Ga0180009, IMG submission 123537) | Groundwater microbial communities from the Aspo Hard Rock Laboratory (HRL) deep subsurface site, Sweden - OS_PC_MetaG | ecosystem: Environmental > Aquatic > Deep subsurface > Groundwater...
ATGACCAAAGGTGGCGACAATCACGCGCCCACCGGGTTTGACACTCTTCAATACTTGCGCGACATAACGCGCACGGTCGGCCGGGTCGGTCAGAAAATGGAATACCGCACGGTCATGCCAGACGTCATAGTACGCGGCAGGCAACACGGTCCGGGTGACGTCGCCGGCGATCCACCGCACCGACTGCGCCCGCGCGCCCAGCCGTGTGCGGCTGGCCGCGAGCGCCGGTTCGGCAAGATCGAGCACGGTCAGGTTGCGGTAGCCCGCGTTGAGCAATCCGTCCACCAGCACCGAGGCGCCGCCGCCGACGTCGATGATGTGCGAGTCCGCATTCGCACCGTCTGCGATCAGGCGCAGCGATGACGCGGCGTGTGGCTGAAACCAACTCACTTGCTCGGCTGATTTTCCGCTGTATATCCCTTCCCAATGCTGCTGACGGTCGACCATGTTATTCGCCCTTCCATTTGATCGAGCAGCCCATGCTGGGAATCTGTTCGGCAGGGCCACGCTGGGTCGCGGCCACTTCCTTCATCGCCTCAAACAGATCGCGGCGAACGCCCTCGGGGGCAGTGTCCTTTCGCGATTCATCAAAACGTCCACGATACTGTAATTCGAAATCCCGGTTGAAACCGAAAAAATCCGGCGTGCATACCGCACCGTAGGCCTTGGCCACCTGCTGGGTTGCATCGATCACATAGGGGAAGGGAAAGCCAAATTCCGCAGCAACGTTTTTCATGTTGTCGAACGAGTCTTCCGCGTACTCGGCCGGGTCGTTCGACATGACGGCAATCGCGTGTATGCCATGCCGTTCAAGCTCGGCCAGATCGCGCACCAGCCGCGGGCGGATGGCCTGTACATACGGACAATGGTTGCAGATGAACATCACCAGCAAGCCGTTCGGTCCCATCGCGTCGCGCAGGGTCCATTGCTTGCCGTCGGTGCCAGGCAAACTGAAGTCGGGGGCCTTCCAGCCAAAATCGCAAACGGGGGTAGTGAGGGAAACCATGACGTGCTCCGCTGAATCTCAAGGTATCCCGGCATAATAGCAAGATGTCTTCGCCACGCTTCTTTCTTGACCAACCGCTTGCTCTGGGCGCCCGCTTCAGCCTGCCCCCCGGCCCGGCGCGACACGCTGCAAAAGCGTTGCGGTTAACCGTTGACGACACGGTCACCCTGTTTAACGGCCAGGGGGGAGAGCATACCGCCCGTATCGAGCGCATCCAGAAAGACGATGTTGCGGTCAGCGTTACCGACTTTACTGACATCGAGCGCGAGTCGCGCTTACGCGTCATGCTGGCGCAAGGCATCTCGAGCGGCGAGCGTATGGATTACACCCTGCAAAAAGCCGTTGAGCTTGGCGTCGTGTCGATCCAGCCGATCGCGGCCAGACGCAGCGTGGTCAAACTAAGCGGTGAACGTGCGGCGCGTCGTGTTGCGCATTGGCAAGGCGTGGTCGCCAGTGCCTGCGAACAATGCGGGCGCAACCGAGTACCGGAAGTCGCCGCGCCGCTAACACTGGCTGAATGGCTCAGTCAGCACACAGCGGGGCGTCTGTTGTTTTTATCGCCGCTGGCCGATACACGGCTGGCCAACTTGCCGCCATCCACAGGGGTAGACTGTCTGGTGGTCGGCCCCGAAGGCGGTTTCGAGGCTGATGAAATCGCAGCATTAGTTGCAACAGGTGCCATACCCGTTTGTCTTGGCCCACGCGTACTGCGTACCGAGACAGCGGCACTGGCCGCGTTGGCTGCAATGCAAACCTTGTGGGGCGATTTCTGATCCAACAACGGACGTAAAAAAACCGGGCCGAAGCCCGGTTTTTTTACGTCCGTCGAAATTAATTACGGGCGAATGTAGGCATACCCATCGGTTTGACGTTCCATGATTTCCACTACGCCCGCTGGAACGTAACCAATATTGGAATTCATGTCTTCCTTGGTCAGCTTCTGACCACGCATGGTGTTGCTACAAGCCACAATCTTGATCCCCGAATCGGCCATTTCGCTGATGCGGTTGGCTACGACGGCGTCCGCTTTCAGCATGCCGATGCCCGGGCCATAGGCCACGATTTCGATTACGGCACCCTTCAGGTCCTTTTGTACGTTCTTGGCGTTGTTCAGCGCCAGGTTCCAGTAAGCCGGGTCACTGTCGCTAACCTGAATGACCACTTTCGGCGTAGCCGCAGCGTCACGTGCAACAGCGGTTGTCGGCAACGCCATCGCACCCAAAACCATAGCACCACCCAATACTGCGCCCATTAGCTTGTTCATGATTCTCATGATTTAAGTCTCTTTCAGAATGGTGGGAAATGGATGAACGACTTACTTTAAGCCGGATAAACAGCCAGTGCTTTAAAGTCGTGCCCAGGATAAATCGAATACCAAGCTGGCAATACAGTAAGGCTTTACTTGTTAGTAGTGAGACGTGCCACCCACTCGACTTATTCCAGGTTTTTATCATTCGTTTTGCGGGCGCCCTGCATAGCAGGGGGGTTTTCGGTATCCTTACAGATTAACAATCCGATAAACTCGCCCCGATCAGGACACCCCTTTGAAAGACAACAACGATTTCGTTCACTGGTTCCGCTCCGCCGCACCTTACATTCATGGCTTTCGTGGCAAAACATTCGTCATTGCCTTCGGCGGGGAACTGGTGGCCGACAATGGCTTTGTGCAACTGGCGCATGATGTCAATCTACTGAACAGCCTGGGTGTCCGCCTGGTCCTGATACACGGCGTGCGGCCGCAAGTGGAAGCGCGACTGACCGAGAATGGCACTGCGATCCGGTACGTAGGTGGCCTTCGCGTAACTGACGATGCCGCGCTTGCCTGTGTCAAGGAAGCTGCCGGAACGGTACGCGTCGAAATTGAAGCCCTGTTGTCGCTGGGGCTGGCCAACACGCCGATGGCCGGTGCCAGCATCCGGGTAGCCTCCGGCAATTTTGTGACGGCGCAGCCTTTGGGCGTACGCGAGGGGGTGGATTTACTGCACACCGGCGAGGTGCGCAAAATCGATGCTGCGGCGATCCGGCGGCGTCTCGACCAGCACGACATCGTGCTGCTATCACCCATCGGCTACTCTCCAACCGGCGAAATATTCAACCTCAGTCTGGAAGATGTAGCGACGCAAGCCGCGGTCGAACTGGCTGCGGACAAGTTGATTTTTCTGATGGACACGGAAGGCGTGCCGGACAAAGGACGCAAGATTCATAACGCCCTCACCGTCAATGAGGCCCGCAAGGTGTTCGAAAAGGCGGGCAAGGGCAAGGCGCGCAAATTGCCTGAAGATGTGACCTATTACCTGCCCTGCGCGATTACTGCCTGCACCCAGGGGGTCAAGCGCGCACATCTCATCAGCCGCCACCGCGATGGTGCCTTGCTGTCCGAACTTTTTACCCGCGAAGGGGTGGGCACACTCATCACCCCGGCGCCACTGGAAACCCTGCGCGCGGCCACCATCAACGATGTGGGTGGCATTCTCGGCCTGATCGAACCCCTCGAACGCGAGGGTATTCTGGTACGGCGTTCGCGCGAGTTGCTGGAAATGGAAGTTGAACGCTTCCTGGTGCTGGAATCCGACGGTGTCATTGCCGGTTGCGCAGCGCTCTACCCTTTTCCAGAAGAGCATGCAGCCGAACTGGCCTGTCTCGCCGTATCAGAAGATTTCCGCGGCCAGGGCTTTGGCGACCTGCTGTTGGAAGAAGCCGAAAGAAATGGCAAAAAGCAGGGGTTCAAACAATTGTTTGTACTGACCACACGCACCGAACACTGGTTCGAAGAACGCGGCTTTGTCGATAGCAGCCTGGGCAATCTGCCCAAGGGCAAACAGGCGCTCTACAACTACAACCGCAAATCCAAAGTGCTGCAAAAATCGCTATAACCGGAGCGAACGGTTTTGCGTTTGGTTCGTTTCCCTTTCCACAAGCTGGCGCTTGTCCTGTTGCTCCTGATAGGGCTGCGTACAGGCTGGGCGGACGACGCCCGCCCACTGGTGCTGGGCGTTTTCCCTTATGTCACCGCCAGACAAATCGTAGAATCCTATCGTCCAGTGGCCAAGGCGCTGGAAGAAAAGCTGCAGCGCCGGGTACTGCTCTACACCGCGCGCGACTTCACCGCCTTTGTCGAACATACCCGCAAGGGCGAATACGACATTCTGCTTACGGCACCGCATCTGGCCTGGCTGGCACAGCAGGAGGTGGGCTACCAGCCCTTGCTGAAGTATGACCTGTCGATTCACGGCCTGCTGGTGGTCAAGTCCGATTCGCCGTTTAATGATTTGGCAGATTTACGCGGCCGCACCCTCGCCACGGCTGATCCCATCGCGCTGGTGGTTTTAGCCGGAAAGGCCGAACTGGCTGCACGTGGCCTCAGCGACAAGATCGATTACCAGTCGAAAGATGCGGTTACCCACATCAACGCTGCGATGCAAGTCATCAATGGGCGTGCCGACGGTGCCCTGCTGGCACAGCAACCCTACAACTTGATGCGGCCCGAGCTGCGCCAGCAATTGCGTGTGCTGGCTGAAACGCCCTTGTTGCCCAGTCTGATGTACCTCACCCACCCCCGTCTTTCCGTTGCCGAGATGCAGGCAATTCGCATGGTGCTGCTGGATTTCTCTGCGTCCCCCGATGCGCAGGCACGCAAACACCATGGCTCCCATGGTGCCATTGTCCCCATCGATGACGCCATGTTGCTTGCCATCCATCCCTACGCATTGCAGGCGCAAGAAATGTTGCGGCAAAAGAAATGAAAGACTGGCTCGACCGGCTCTCGCTTCGTTACAAGCTCACCCTTGCCGCACTCGCGGTTGAGGTGATCATGCTCAGCCTCCTGATTGGTTACGGCATGCAGTTCACCAACCAGGCATTGCAGCAGCAAGCTGATCAGCGCGTGCACGAAATCGCCGAGACGCTGGCTGTCGCGCTGCTGGCTCCCTTGTCACAACAGGATGACGTCAGCGTACGCGACATCATTGAGTCGGTACAACACAACAGCCAATTGGGGAATATCGAGGTCCGCGATAGCAGTCGTCGCATCGTCCACCAGTCGGGTAGCGACATTGCCAGCAAACCCTCCGACTTCCGTATAACCCGCCCGATCGCGCTTGCGGGCCAACAGTACGGTGAAGTCAAGCTGGTCCTGTCAGGCGATTTCATTCAGGCGGCGCGCGCGCATTATCTACAGCAAAGCCTGATGATTGCCGGCGTAGCCTTGGTCCTGACCGCCTTCTTGCTGACACTGCTGGTCGGCAGGCTCACTGGACGCTTTGAAGCCCTTACCCACGCCAGCAAACGCATGGGGCAGGGTGACCTGGACGTGCTCATAGCGGGCGAAGGAAAAGACGAGCTGGGCCAACTGGTCCGAACCTTCAACCGGATGGCCGAATCAGTCCGCTTCAGCGTTGAACGGGCCCACGATAACGAGGCACGCTTTCACGCCATCGCCGACTACACGCATGATCTGGAATTCTGGCTATCACCCGAAGGCAAGCTGTTATGGATCAACCCATCGGTCGAGCGCATGCTGGGATATACCGTTGGCGAATGCATGATGCAACAGAATTTCCCATTGGATCTCATCCACCCGGAAGGCCGGGCCGAAGCTGATTTTATCCTGCGCCAGGCATTACGCGGCTCGTCTGGACAAGGCTATGCCCTCCGTATCTGCCGCAAAGACGGTGGCCATTTCTGGGCCCTGGCAAACTGGCAACCGATTAAAGATCATAACGGGAACTATCAGGGCATCCGTGCCAGCATCCACAACATCGACGACCTGAAGTCCACCGAGGCCAACCTGCGTCAGGCCATCAACGAACTCCGTATTGCGGAAACCCTGCAGGGCAAATACCTGGAGGAAACCGAACAGGAGCGTGCACGTCTGGTCTCGCTGTTGTCGGCGATGAATCTGGGCATTCTATTTGTTGCCGCAGATGGCCTCGTACTCTACAACAACCCCTCGTTCAGCCGCATGTGGATGATTGACGAAAAACAAAACCTGATCGGGCAACCTGCGCGAAAAGTCCTGGCCCAGTCGTCCTCTTCGCTGGCCCGTCCCGACCAGTTTTCCAAGCATTTGATGTCGGTGCTGGAAACCCGGGAGCTGTCCGACAGCTTCGAAATCCAGATGACCGATGGACGCGTCATCACCGAACTCGATTACCCCGTGCGCGACCGCGATGGCCGCTTTACCGGCCATTTGTGGATTTACGAGGACATCACCCGCGAACGCCAAACCGCGGAGCAACTGGTGTATCTGGCCGAACGTGACGCCCTGACCGGCTTGTACAACCGCCATCGATTCCAGCAGGAACTGGCGCGCACCATGCTGGAGTGTGACCGGCATCAAATGAAGTGCGCAGTGATGTTTTTTGATCTCGACGAATTCAAGACCATCAATGACAGCTACGGCCATCGTGCCGGCGATGCGCTGCTGATCCGGGTGGCCGGTGAAGTGGGCGCGCTGGTCCGCCGCAACGAGGTGCTGGCACGCCTGGGGGGCGATGAATTCGCCCTGCTCTTGCCCGGCGTTCACGGCAACGAAGCCGAGGCCTTGGCCGACCGCGTGGTGCGCGCCGTGGCACAGATCCCCTTTCGTTTCGAGGGGCAAAGCCTGCGTGCCACCACCAGCCTGGGCATAGCCTACTATCCGGAGCATGCCATTGATGCCGATGACCTGGTCGCGCGCGCTGACATCGCCATGTATCAGGCCAAGGACTCCGGCAAAAATACCTGGCGCGTTTTCCGCTCGAACCTTGCAGCGGACACTGAAATGCGCAGCCGGCTATCGTGGGGAGAGCGCATCAGCAATGCCCTCGACAGAGGCTTGTTCGAGTTACATTTTCAGGGCGTATACCGGTCGGAAGACAGCGAGCTTTCCCATCTGGAAGCACTGATCCGGATGAGCGACGAACGCAATCCCGCGGAGCTCATCATGCCGGGCCATTTCATTCCGCCCGCTGAAAAAAGCGGACGCATTCTCGATATCGACCGTTGGGTCATTCGTGAAGTGGTCAACATGCTGTCCAAAAATCCGGACATCCCCCCCATCGCAATCAATATATCGGGGCGCTCTCTGTCCGAGCCCAGCCTGCCGCAATACATCAGTGACGCAATACGCGAAGGCGGCGTCAAGCCTAACCGGCTGATCGTTGAAATCACGGAAACGGCGGCCGTTTCAGATCTTCATGATGCGCAGCGCATGATCGAAGCACTCCGCCAACTGGGTTGCGGTATATGCCTTGATGACTTTGGCGTCGGCTTCGCGTCATTCGCTTATCTCAAACACCTGCATGTCGATACGATCAAGATTGATGGCATTTTCATTCATGATCTTGCCAACGATCACGACAACCAGATATTCGTCCAAGCGATGGTCAGTGTTGCGCTCGGATTAGGGAAGTCAGTGGTGGCAGAATATGTCGAAGATGGAAAAACGCTAGCCCTGCTGCGCCGGCTCGGCGTCGACCTGGTGCAGGGCTATTACCTCGACCGTCCGACGCTCAATCATCCAGCGCTGAACCTTGATTAATTTGATGCTTTTCTAGCCATATGCCCCCCGGCGGCATCACTAAAGCGCAAGAACGGGGCGATTTCATTGCCTATCTGAACATTGTGCGCTGAATCCCCGTTTTGCGGCCCGACCTGCAGGCTGACGAGCCTCGAACGTCCCGGGCACCGGCCAAAAACTGTTAAAATCCCCTGTTTTTCACGATTTTTCGGGATTTCTCCGTGCTTACCGCTTCCAGCATCACCCTTCAATTCGCCGCCAAACCGCTGTTCGAAAACGTCAACGTCAAGTTTGGCGATGGCAACCGCTATGGTCTGATTGGCGCCAACGGCTGTGGCAAATCCACTTTCATGAAGATACTCGCCGGCGAACTGGAATCGACCGCCGGCAATGTCTCGCTAGACCCCGGCGAACGCATGGCGTGGTTACGCCAGGACCAGTTTGGTTATGAAGACCAGCGGGTGCTCGACGTGGTGATGCAGGGCCACGCCGACATGTGGAAAGTCATGCAGGAAAAAGACGCGATCTACATGAACCCGGAAGCGAGCGAGGAAGATTACCTGCACGCTGCCGAACTGGAAGCCAAGTTTGGTGAAATGGGCGGCTACGATGCCGAGGCGCGCGCAGGGCAGTTGTTGCTGGGCGTGGGCATTCCCACCGAGCAGCACATGGGCACCATGAGCCAGATCGCACCGGGCTTCAAGCTGCGCGTGCTGCTGACGCAGGCGCTGTTTTCCAATCCCGATATCCTGCTGCTCGACGAACCCACCAACAACCTCGACATCAACACCATTCGCTGGCTGGAAAACGTGCTGAACGAAAGCAAGGCCACCATCATCGTCATCTCGCACGACCGCCACTTTCTGAATCAGGTTTGTACCCACATGGCCGACCTCGATTACGGCACCATCAAGACCTACCCCGGCAACTACGACGATTACATGCTGGCCTCGGCACAGGTCAAGGAACGTCAGGCCTCCACCAACGCCAAGGCCAAGGACAAGGTGGCCGAACTGCAGGAATTCGTGCGTCGCTTCTCGGCCAACAAGTCGAAGGCACGCCAGGCGACCAGCCGGATGAAGATGATCGACAAGATCAAGATCGAGGATTTCAAACCGTCATCGCGGCAGAATCCCTATATCCGGTTCGAGCCTGAGAAAGTTCTGCATCGCCGCGCGCTCGAGATCGAGGATCTCAAGTTCGGTTACGAAGGTACGCCGCTGTTTTCCAATCTCGGCTTCTCGCTCGAGGCCGGTGAAAAACTCGCTGTCATCGGCGGCAACGGGGTCGGTAAATCCACCCTGATGAAACTCCTGATGAGCGAACTCAAACCGGAATACGGTGAGGTGAAATGGAGCGAGAACGCCAATATCGGCTACTTCTCACAGGATCACGTCAGCGATTTCGACATGGACCTGAACCTCACCGACTGGATGCACCAGTGGACCCAGGCGGGCGACGACGAGCAAATATTGCGCGGCATACTCGGGCGGCTGCTGTTTTCGGGCGACGACGTGAAGAAATCGGTACGCGTGCTGTCCGGCGGCGAAAAAGGCCGCATGCTCTACGGCAAGCTGATGCTCGGCCGCCACAACGTGCTGGTGATGGACGAGCCCACCAACCACATGGACATGGAGTCGATCGAGTCGCTCAACATCGCGCTTGAGCAGTTCAAGGGCACGCTGATTTTCGTTTCGCACGACCGCCAGTTCGTCAGCAGTCTCGCCACCCGCATTCTTGAAGTCACACCGGAAGGCGTCGAGTTCTACATGGGCAACTACGACGAATATCTGCATTCCAAGGGTCTGGAATAAGGTATGCGGCCATGAACGAAGTCGTCGTCATCGGTCTCGGCCAGCTCGGGCGCATTTTTGCCGGCGGCCTGCTGCGCGCGGGCTGCACCGTCGTCCCGGTCAACCGCGGCGACGACATGGCTGCTGTGGCGCAGCGCCGCCCCACCCCTGAATTGGTATTGGTGGCGGTGGCTGAAAACGATCTGCATACGGTGCTGGCAGCCATGCCGGAAAACTGGAAATCGCGCGTCGCGTTGATTCAGAACGAACTGCTGCCACGCGACTGGCTAACGCACGGCATGATCGATCCCACCGTCATCTCGGTGTGGTTTGAAAAGAAAAAAGGCATCGACGCCAAACCGTTGATCGCCTCGCCCGCAGCCGGACCGGGCGCTGCCCTGCTGTGCCGCGCGCTGACTTCGATCGACCTGCAATGCCGCGAAGTGACGCTGGGGGATGGACTGCTGTTCGAACTGGTGCGCAAGAACGTCTACATCCTCACCACCAATATTGCGGGACTCAAGACCGGCGGCACCGTGGCCGAGCTATGGGCACAGCATGAGACGTTTGCGCGGCAGGTCGCCCACGAAGTGATGGATATCCAGGATGCGCTGACTGGCACCCAACTTGACCGTGACGCGCTGCTTGCCGGCATGCTGGAAGCCTTCAACGGCGATCCCGCGCACGGCTGTACCGGGCGCTCGGCACCGGCACGATTGACACGGGCCCTCAGGCACGCGGATGAACTCCAGTTAGCGGTTCCTACCCTAAGGACGCTTGCGAGCTGAGCATAAACTGCGGGTCGCGATCAGATGACCTTGCCCCTGGCAGGCCTGTCTTCCCGGCCAACCATGCCCTGCTGATCAAAGGGTAGCCATCTGGATGACTGGTCGGTTTTGACACGGCCGCTGATGCGATAGGGTACCCCTGCTTTCAGCATGTCGGTCGGTAGCGTCTTGATCTGCTGAATCAGGTTTCGAGACTGCGTGACGGCATCCATCCGTATCACCGTGCTCGATATTGCCGGAATCAACACAGAGACCCGCGACAGTCCCTTGGCAAAAGCCCGCCCGTTCAGCTCCAGCTCGAACTCCAGCGCCTCGATATTCAGATCGAAATCGTTTGGATTGCTCACCCGCAGACCCACATCAAAGTGCTGCTCAAAAATGCCGAGGCTTTTGATGTCGACATCGGCCACGCTCACCTTGGGTGGTTTGGCGTGATACGGCAGACCGCTACAAGCAGCGAGACCGAATGCCAGTAACAAAACTAACCAACGCTGCAATGGAACCCCCTATCGAATATGCGCCCGCAATTGGGCGACCATGCGCCCAGCTTGCGCCACATAGCTGCCGCCGAAAAGATTGGCGTGGTTGAGCACATGATAAAGATTGTAGAGCGTTTTACGCACCGCATAACCGGCGTCGAGCGGCCAGGCTTCACGATAGGCCGCATAAAAATCCGGTGCAAATCCGCCAAACAGTTCGGTCATCGCGAGATCACATTCGCGGTCGCCAAAATACACCGCCGGATCGAATATCACCGGTGATCCGTCGGGCAGATAACCGTGATTGCCGCCCCACAAATCACCATGCAGCAGCGAAGAGGCGGGGACGTATCCGTCAAACAAAGCGTCAAGCTGGGTCAGCAGGGCTTCGCCATCTGCTTGCAGCGCACCGCCATAGCCATGCTCGGCTGCCAGGCGCAGTTGAAACCCCAGTCGTTGATCACGCCAGAAGGTGAGCCAGTTTTCTTGCCAGAGATTCGGCTGCGGCGTGGCGCCGATCCAGTTGTCGCGCGGCCCGCCAAACTGCGGCGCACTGATGCGGTGTTGCCGGGCAAGCAAGCGGCCGAGTTGGGCGGCGTCGCCGTGCGACTGCAGCGACAGCTGCTCGAGCACCAGATACGCCTGTCCGTCTGCCACGCCATGACACACCACCTGCGGCACCCGCACTGCGTTTGCATGGGCTAATTCAGCCAACCCGGCCGCTTCCGCTTCGAACCATTCAAGTCGAATGGCGGCACTCGCAGGGAGTACGCCGCCAGACACTCGCCCTGCGGGCGGTCTTGGCGCAGGCTGGATTTTGACAAAAAAACTGCGCGAGTCGTCACTCAACGTGAAGGCCTGGCTGATATCACCGCCATGGACCGCTTGCGTGCGCTGAATGGCGAAGGATGCACCACTGGCACGGCTGATTGCGGCGGCGATTTCGCTGAGGAAAGCGCTCACGGCTCGACCAGCGGCTGGATGCGGATACTCAGCGCTGCATGGGCGGCGCGCAAGGCCGCTTCAGCCGCCGCCGGCGTTGCTGCGCGACTGAAGATAAAGCCCAGATAAGCCGCGCCTTCGGGCGGTGGCGCCATCAACTGGCCGGGCTGGGCGGTAATCTCAATGCCGGTGATGTGCTGCACTTCCAGTGCAGCGGACACGCCATCCACGCTTCGCAAAATCCCCTTGACGGGAATCGGTATCATCATCACGCCGGCTGCATCCGCATTCGTCTGTGTAGGGAGCGGCAAGCCCACGGCGTGGCGCAGCACGATTTCAGCCGACCCCATACCGAGCGTGGCCGTGAGCATGCGCCCGCACAGACCGCCTATCCCGCGCGGCGCAATTTCGAGCAACCACACGCCGGCATCGTTGATGCGCGCCTCGGCGTGGATCACCCCCTCGCTGATCCCGGCCGCTTCGCAGGCACATTGCACTGCGGCGGCCAGTTCAGCCTGGGTTGCGTCCGGCAGGCGCGAGGGGGTGACGTACAGCGTTTCTTCAAAATAAGGACCGTTGAGCGGATCGGGCTTGTCGAATACGGCCAGCACCTGCAATTCACCGTGGATGAGCACGGCGTCCAGCGCAACCTCGATGCCGGGAATAAACGTCTCAATCAGCAGGCCCAAGGCATCGGCATCACGTTGAACGCGAGACTGAATGCGCTGCACCTGCTTGATCGCGCGCGACAGTTGCACCGCGTCGTCGACCCGGATGACCCCGCGGCTGGCATTCAGTCGGCGCGCTTTCACCACCAGCGGAAATCCCAGTGCTTCAGCGGCCTTGGTATCTTGCTCCTGGATCGCGACAAACGCGGGATGCAACAGACCCGCAGTCTGCTGCAACTGGCGGAAATGGAGTTTGTCGGTGAGCTGCGCCACCGCCTCGGGCGGATTGCCCGGCAGCTTCAACGCTACCCGCAGTTGCGCGGCCAGCGCCACGCCATGATCATCTGCCGCCAGCACCGCATCAACCGGCTGTTTCAATCCCTGCAACACCTGTGGCAACGACGCTTCAGGCTGGTCGAAAGGCACGCTCATCAAGGGGGGCAATCCCCAGCCGGGGGCAAGCCGGTGACAATAATCCGCGCAGGTCACCAGATCGACCCCGAGCCGGGAAGCGGCCTCGATGAAATCCTGATTGGCATAGCCTGCAGAAGGAAGCAGCAACAGGAGACGGGGCATGATTGACTAGAAGCTGGCGAGCTGGGTTTCGGTGGGTTCGGCGCAGCAATACCAAGGTTCGGAGTGATGCGGTATCACCGCACCGAACTGCGCGGGATCAAGCGCCGGGGCCGTTTCACCCAATGCGGCATGGGTGCGATTCCAGATACCGGCAAACACGTCGGTGCGCGGCAACTCGGCTTTTTCCGCCGCCATCACCCAGGCCATGATCTCGGCCTGCAACGTGTCGGCGCGCGCATCATCTGCCTGCCAGGGATAGCCCAGCATGGCGTCGTCGAAAGCGCCCACTTGCGCGGCAAAATCCGGCAGGTGCAGCAAATAGGAGCCTTGCGGCACCAGCAAGCGGATTGCCAATTGAATCGGCGGCACCGCTTCGACCAGATTCAACCGCAGCAAGGCGGCCAGCAGATCGCGATAGCCTTCCAGCGTCGTCCACGGCGTGAACGGCACGAAGGTGGGGGCAAGCGCAATGTCGAGCTCACGAACCAACGCCAGCGCTTCTTCAAACCCGGCCTGGGTATGGCCTTTGTCCAGCCGTTCGAGAATCGCGTCATCGATTGATTCGACTGCGGCGACGATGAACAGCAAACCACATGCCTTTAAACGCGGCAGCAGTTCGGCATGATTGAGCAGATGCTCGATCTTGATCGTCGCATCCCAACTCAGGTCGGGAAAACGCGCATGCAGTGCCTCGGCCACTTTCAACGCATGGGTCGGGCCATTGAGAAAATCGGGATCGCCAAAGCTGATGTGCTGCGCACCAACTTCAACCTGTTGCGCGATATCGGCCAGCACAATGTCCACCGGCACTGCGCGGAATTTTCCTTCGTACACCGGCACTACCGGGCAGTGTCGACACAGATGTTTGCAACCGCGCGTGGCTTCGGCAAAGCCGGTTATTTTCTGCGTGCCGTCGGCCAGAATCAATTTGGCATAGCGCTGCAGTTCGGGCAGGCCGCGGCGATCGGGCAGCAGGAACTCAATCTTGTCGCGCCGCACCACGGTGTCGGCTGGCGACACCCCGGTTTGCACCCAGGCCAGCAGATCGGGTTCGGATTCGCCTCCGAACACCGCTTCCACACCCAACTCGCGCAACCAGGCCGCATTCATCGGCGCATACAGTCCAAACGCGGCGATGCGCGCGCGCGGCGCCAGCTCACGAATTTTCGGCAGGGCGGCGGCGGCAATCCGCGTGGCAGTGTGCATGCCCAGATAAATCGCCACGTATTCGGCGTCTTTAAACACAGCGGGGTCGAGTTTTTGCTGCGACAGATCGAGACAGGCTAGAGGAATGTCGGCGCGCGCAAACCAGGCCGCAGGCTGTGCCAGGTTGAAAGGCTGCCGCCCCAACTCGTAGGGACTGACCAAAACAACGCGCGCCCCGGAGGGCGCGCAGGTGCTGACGGTACAAGCTGTCATCGAAACCCCTTTACTTACCCTTGGGACGCTGCTCGAACATTTTCGAGATACCGGGCTCACGCGAAGCACCCGCAGCCTCCATGCGCTTGAGGTATTCATCCCACATCGCGGTTTGATTCACCCCGATGTCGTGGAGGTACTCCCAGGAATAAATCCCGGTGTCATGGCCGTCCGAAAAAACGAAATTGATACCGTACAAGCCAACCGGTTCGGCGGCATTGATCAGGATTTCTCGCTTGCCGACCTGGAGCACCTCCTGCCCGGGGCCGTGGCCACGCACTTCGGCAGAAGGGGAATAAACGCGCAGAAATTCGAACGGGATCTCGAAATGCGTTCCGTCATTGAACGCGATTTCCAGTTTGTGCGAAGCCTGGTGAAGCTTGATGTCGGTAGGGGTAGGGATAGCCATGGTTGAAACACTCGAAATGAACGCTGCCCCAAGTGTAAACCCGCAGCGACAAGAAGAAACCCCGGCGGAACAAGGGACTGAAACCGGTTTGATTTGAATTTGGTGCGTCCGGCGCGATTCGAACGCGCGACCCCTGCCTTCGGAGGGCAGTACTCTATCCAGCTGAGCTACGGGCGCTATGAGCCGCGAAGCATAGCGGGTTTGGCGGATCGAGTCTATCCACGGAAGGATGCATGACCCTTTCCTGACGGGCCGGGTTTCCTTATAATCCGTGGTTTTGATGCCTCCCCCCCAAGGATAATTACATGGCCGACTCGAACGCCAAGATGACTCAAGCCACTCCGCAAGAAGTCATTATTTCTGTTGTCGCCGGGCTGTTAGCGCCCCTGTTGGCAATCTTCCTGATCGTTCAACTAGTGCTCGGCATCCAGCAAGAACACAAGCCCGACACCACGGGTGAGGCCGCACAAAAAGCGACCCTCGCGCGCATCAAGCCGGTTGCCCAGCTGGCAGCGCTCGACGCGAATACCCCCAAGGTCGAGAAATCCGGCCAGGAAGTTTATGACGCGGTGTGTTTCTTGTGCCACACCCCCGGCGCGCTGGACGCACCCAAGTTTGACAACAAAGGAGACTGGACGGGCCGACTCGGCCAAGGCTACGACACACTGATCAAGCACGCCATCGAGGGCATCCGCCAGATGCCTGCACGCGGTGGCGACGGCGATCTGTCAGACACCGAAGTGGCACGCGCAGTGGCTTACATGGCCAACTCTGCAGGCGCCAGCTTCAAGGCACCGGAAGCGGAAGCG
>Ga0180009_10004478_pt1 | contig 15386 bp, 10 predicted proteins | sample OS_PC_MetaG_FD_123537 | JGI IMG/M metagenome (GOLD analysis project Ga0180009, IMG submission 123537) | Groundwater microbial communities from the Aspo Hard Rock Laboratory (HRL) deep subsurface site, Sweden - OS_PC_MetaG | ecosystem: Environmental > Aquatic > Deep subsurface > Groundwater...
AATGCAGTGACCGGCTGGGATTACGATCCCAACAAACTGCTGGAAGCCGGGAATCGTTCGATGAGTCTCAAGCGCGCCATCAGCAATAAATTTGGCGTGACCCAGGCCCACGACTGTCTGCCGGACGTCTGCATGGCCGTTCTCGATGACGGCGCCACCGCCGGCGTGCAGATCGACATGGACCTGATGCTCAAGGACTACTATGGGTATCGTGGCTGGAACCCTGAAACAGGCAGACCCACCCGGGAGACACTGGAAGCGCTGGACCTGGCCAACGTGGCCGCGGATCTCTATCCCTAGATCCGGTGGCTGTAGCCTGAACCGGCCGAATCCGGGCAACCCGCTTTTCTTCTGGCGGCTGCCCGGAACCCCGCTTTCAGAAGCATGCCATGGATCTTCGCCCCCATCGCCCTGGTCTTGAAATCGTGTACCAGGGACTCGTACGGGGCTGCGGCGGGTTGAGACCGGCGCGGGTGCCGCTCAGTCCTGGAATTTCTGCAGGATCCGGACTTCAATCCGGCCTTCCAGGGCGTCTCTGAACGCCGTCGCATCCTCCTCCGAGCCGACGATACTGCCATAGTGCATGGGAATCGCCAGTTTCGGGTTGAGGGCCAGGGCCGCTTTGACCGCCTGGGGGGCATCCATCACATAGGTTCCGGATACGGGCAGGAGCGCGATATCCGTATTGATATCCGCCATCTCGGGGATAAAATCGGCATCACCGGTGTGATAAATCCGCACCCCTTCCACTTCCACAATAAAACCCAGCCAGTTGTTGGCCTGGGGATGAAAATCCTTGTCCGTATTGTAGGATGGGACCGTTTCGATGCGGACCCCGGCGATGTTCAGGGTCTGGTTGGGGAGGACGTCACGGACATCCCCGCTCAGTTTCAGGGCCGATTTTTTTTCCGTCACGATCACCGTGTCCGGTTTTTGAATCTTTGCAACATCCTCCGGAGAACAGTGATCGAAGTGTTCATGGGAAATGAGGATGATATCCGCCTTGGGTCCGTTGTCTCCAATCTGGAAGGGATCAAAATAGATCACCGGGTCGGTCTCAATGCGGAATCCATCGTGTCCGAGCCAGACAATTTTATCAGCGATTGCATCAATCATGGGGTCACTCCGTTTGTCGGTTAGCCAGCCTGAATTGAAGAGAGTTTTAGTGTCCACAATCTCAGGCCAAAAAGCAAGACCTCTCCTGCATCTTTTATGCAGCCATTTTTGACAAACCAATATGCCCCCGAGGGCACAGCGAAACATGAGAATGATATCTCGATGCTGACCCGCGACTGATATGAACCCCTTTCAGTTGGGAGACTTATTTCAAGATGATCTAAGGCTCATGTCACTGAAACCCCAGCCTCGCTTCGCTCAGACAGGCGGGGTTTCTATCGTTCCATTTCGCCAGGATCATCTAGAAACGCGTCTAATCAACTGAAACGGCTTAACACCAGTCGCTTCCGTGTTGCTATTCTCCAACAAACCCGTAAAAAATCCCAGAATCGTCACCTGTGTTGCAGAACTCGCAGCAGCGAACTGAACGACGGAATGACACAACAGGGCCATTTTCGGGTTTTTACGGTTTCATCATTTTTAAAAATATGCAATCATGCATAAAAAAGGGGCCGGCCGATAGGGACGGCTTGTTGAACACGGGCAACCGAAGAACAGGATCAAACACAGTGAAAGATGACGATATCGTGATTGACAGCGGGACCGGGGTACTGCATGAGATGCTCCTGAAGATCAATGACACGCTTCCCCTGGGGATCATTCTGATGGATGGCCGGGGAGAGATCTGCTACGTCAACGAAAAGCTGGAGAAACTCGTGAGGCACAAGCGGGACAAGCTGCTCCGGCTGAACGCCCTGGAGCTGTTCCCGGCCATTTCGGAATACCTGGAGCAGACACTCCGGGAGACGGTCTTCTACTATGATCTTGAGCTGACCGAGTTCAGGGAGCCGCTGTGGGCTGATCTCATCCCTTTCAGTTCCGGTTCCCGGGAGCGGTTTGCCGCGGCCGTTGTGCGCACATCGCCCTTTGGACTGAAATCCCACGGGCAGCTTGGCCTGGAAACCAAAATCAGCCGCGAGATGGCCATGATCCTGGACGCCTCCTTTGACGGGTTCTGGATCTGTGATGCGGAGGGGACGGTCTGCTGGATCAACCGGGCCTCGGCGGATTTGAACAATATCAGTGCCAGTGCCGTGGTCGGCCGCAAGATGGAGGACCTGGTGGCCCAGGGGGTCATCGATCGGTCGGTGACCCTGGAGGTTTACAAAAAAAGGAAACCCGTCACCTTTGTGCAGTCCATGCCCAGCGAGAAGAAAATCCTGGCCACGGGGAGCCCGGTCCTGGATGAGAGCGGCAACCTGGCCCTGGTCATTGTCAACGAACGGGACATCACGGAGCTGGGGGAACTCCGCCAGGAGCTGGAAAAATCCCGCAAACTGATCAAGGGGTATCGCAGCGAGTTGAACCAGCTCTCGTCCCAGAGAGGGCTGTCCCCGGCGCTGGTCTACAAGAGCGAGAAGATGAGAACCGTGATGACCATGGCCTCCCGGGCGGCACTGGCGGATGTCTCGGTTCTGCTGCAGGGGGAGGCCGGTGTCGGCCGGCTCGATATCGCCCGTTCCATCCATGTCAATTCGAGTCGCCGCAAAGGGCTCTTTTCCCATTTTGACTGCAGCGCTAGAATCGGGGTGCTGGCCGAGCGGGAGCTGTTCGGCACCGGTCTGTCCGATACCGGCAGCGGGGAGCCAGCCGGTGTCGGGCTGATCGAGATGGCGGACGGCGGAACCCTCTACCTGGAAAACGTCGAGGCGCTGTCGCCCGGTATCCAGGAAAAGCTGTTGCACTACCTGGAGGGGGACCGCTCCGACTGGCCGGCAGGCCAGGAAACCGATTTCCCCGATGTGCGGATCATCGCTTCCGGCAGGCAGCCCCTGGGTGAGGCGGTGGCCCGGGAGCGATTCCGGCGGGACCTCGCCATCCGCTTGAGCACGGTAACCATTGATATTCCCACCCTGCGGGAACGCATTGACGATATCCCCGTGCTGGTCGGGTATTACCTGCAGCGGTACAACCGGAAGAACCATGCCCACAAAACCATCGAGCGCCGGGCGGTTGATCTGCTGCGGCAGTATGCATTTCCGGAGAATGTGCGGGAGCTGTCCATCCTGGTCGATCAACTGGCGGTCTTGAGTCCCTCATCCAGAATTACGGTGGCGGATCTGCCCGCCCATATTTTTCCGAAGCAGCCCTGGCTGGAGCAGGGGGAGAGGGACGGCCGCCTGTCCCTGTCTGAAGCGGTGGAACGAGTGGAGATCCAGATGATCACAGACGCTTTCCGGCTGTTTTCCAGCCAGGTGCAGGTCGCCGAATACCTGGGGATCAACCAGTCGACCCTCTCCCGGAAACTGAGCCGGTACCGACTGAAAATGGCGGATCTGCAGACCCGGTAGGTCGGATTAATCAAAGCGGATTATGCAAACTTGCATATCTTGACACAATAATCCGTTTTTGGCTTTTCCCCCCGGACAGGTTTTGTAGAATTGAACAGAATGACTGGAAAAAAACGGACTGAAAACACAAAAGGGTCTTATTAAGACCGGCGTTGGATGCTGAACTGGGTTTCCCACAATCGAAGGAGGTGACACATGTTACGATCGGAAGAGTTAAAGAAGTTACGGGACCTGGCCATTCCCCAGGCGGTATTTCAGGTTTCCCCCTGTATTATTGACCATGCGAAGGGAGCCACCATGGTTGACGTGGATGGCAATGAGTGGATCGACTTTGCGGGCGGTATCGGGGTCCTGAATGCCGGTCACTGTCCGGAGACGGTGGTGGCCGCGGTCAAGGCCCAGGCCGATAAATTCCTGCACGCCTGCTTTCATGTGTCGATGTACGAAAGCTATATTCGACTGGCGGACAAGATGAACCGGATTACACCGGGAACGTTTGCCAAAAAGACGTTCTTTGCCAATTCGGGAGCGGAAGCGGTTGAAAACGGGGTCAAGGTGGCCAAGAAATACACCGGGCGGACCGCCCTGCTCTGTTTCCAGGATGCTTTTCACGGCAGGACGCTGATGGGGATGTCCCTGACCAGCAAGGTCATGCCCTATAAATCCGGCTACGGGCCCTTCGCACCGGAGGTGTACCGGGTTCCCTTTCCTTATGCCTACCGCATGAGTGGCGGCGATCAGAAAAAGGCCAACCGCATGGTGCTGGACGAGATCAAAACGGCGTTCAAAACCCTGGTGGACCCGCAGACCATCGCCGCGATCGTTTTTGAACCGGTGCTGGGGGAGGGCGGGTTTGTCACCGCCGATGCGGATTTTTTCAAGGCCCTGAGGGAACTGACCCAGCAGCACGGGATCCTGACGGTCTGTGACGAAATCCAGTCCGGTTTTGGCCGGACAGGGACCCTGTTTGCGTCTGAACAGCTGGGGATCGACTACGATATCATCCTGACCGCCAAGTCCCTGGCATCCGGTATGCCGCTCAGCGGGATTACGGGTCGGGCTGAGATCATGGATGCATCCCAGGTAGGCGGCCTGGGGGGGACCTACGGAGGGAATCCGCTGGCCTGTGCGGCTGCACTGGCAACCATCGATCTGTTCGAAAACGGGAACCTGCTGCAGCAGGCCGTGGAAACCGGGCGGATTGTCACCGAACGCTTCAAGGCCTTCCAGAAGACCTACCCGGTGATCGGGGATGTCCGCAGCCTCGGTGCCATGGCGGCCATGGAACTGGTTCTGGACCACACTACCCTGGAACCGGCCACGGATAAGGTCAAGCAGCTGATGGCCTACTGTTCGTCCAAACGGCTGTCCCTGATCTCAGCCGGCACTTATGGCAATGTCATCCGCATCCTGTCGCCCCTGGGCATCGAACGGGACAAACTGGAAGCGGGTCTGGCCATCATGGAAGCGGGACTCAAGTCCCTCGGCAGCTGAAAACCGGTTCTGACGGACCGTTGTGGCGCATTTTTGTTTCCGGGTTCTCACCCCTTGTGTTCAGGCTGGACATGACTCATGGTCAGCGTGTTAATCTTTGACGGAAGATATCATGAAAGGATTTTTCAATAAGCTGCTCAGAATCAATCTGACGGACCGGACCCACGCCTACGAGTCCATTCCGGACAGCCTGCTGGCGAAAACCCTGGGTGGAAAGGGATTGGGCATTCACTACCTTTACGGGGAGAATCCCCGGAGGGTTGATCCGTTCGCACCGGAGGCGATGGTGATCATCGCCGTGGGCCCGGTGACGGGCACCAGGATCTGGGGGCAGTCCCGTTTCGGTGTTTACGCAAAGAGCCCGGCGACCGGGGGGTTTGCGGAATCCTATTGCGGCGGGAGTCTGCCGCCCAAGATCAAGGGGTGCGGCATCGATGCGATCATTCTCACGGGATCCTGCAGCGATCTGGCCTATCTCCGGATTGACGAGGAAGGCGTCTTTTTTGAGGATGCCGCAGCCCTGCGGGGCAAGGATACGGTTGAAACCGAGACCTTCATCCTCGAACACTCCGCCCCGAAAGCCGGTGCCATGGTCATCGGTCCGGCCGGTGAAAACAGGGTGCGGTTAGCCTGCCTCAAGTCGGACCGCTGGCGGAGTGTCGGCCGCTGCGGGCTGGGAGCGGTGTTTGGCGCCAAGAACCTGAAGGGGATCAGTTTTGCAGGCACCCTCAAGCCCGAGGTGAGCGATGCGGAGCTGGTCAAACAGGTCAACAAGATCGTGGCCCGGAAGGGCAAGGAGTCTCCGGCCACCGCCCTCTACCGGGAAAAGGGAACCCCGATGATGGTGGCGACCCTGAACGCGGCGGGGTGTTTCCCGACCGAGTACTGGAAATCGGGCCGGTTTTCCGAGAGCCACCAGATCGATGCGGACTACATGCTGGAAAACTGCGAGGTGAAAAACGATGCCTGCCCCACCTGCTTTTTGCGCTGTGCCAAGAAAACCCGTGTCCTGAAGGGCCGTCACAAGGGTCTGTACCTGGAAGGGCCGGAGTATGAGAATGTCTACGCCCTGGGTGGGTTGAACAAGATCGATGCCTTCGAGGAGATCCTCTACCTGAACGATCTCTGCGACAGGCTGGGGCTCGATACCATGAGTGCCGGCAACATGTCGGCATTCGCGGTGGAGGCCTTTCGGCGGGGGAAATCGGATTTTGCCATCGACTACAATCAGCCGGACCGGATCGCGGAACTGTTCCAGATGGTGGCCAGCAACAGCGGCTTCGGCGCCATTCTGGCGCTGGGGATCAAGGAGGCCTCGAAACAGCTCGAGCTGGAGGACATCGCCATTCACGTCAAGGGACTGGAACCGGCCGGGTACGATCCGCGGACCCTGAAAGGCATGGCCCTCTCCTATGCCACGTCGGCCCGGGGGGCCTGCCATCTGCGGGGTACCTTTTACAAGGCGGAGCTTTCCGGTCAGATCGACCGCAACCAGATCGCCGGCAAGGCGGTGCTGCATATCGATTACGAGGACCGGTCGGCGATCTATGACTGCCTGATCCTGTGCCGGTTTTTCAGGGACCTGGTGCAGTGGGACGAGCTCTCGCTGATCATCGAAGCGGTAACCGGGCTGAAAATGAACAAGACCGACCTGGAGATTTTCGCCAACCATGTCACCCAGAAAACCCGGGCCTACAACCTGAACGAGGGGCTGGACGAGTCGACGGATACCCTCCCGAAACGGTTGCTGACCGAACCGAACGCCGAGGGGGAGTCGATCTCCGAGGCGGACCTCAACATCATGCTGGCGGAGTATAACCAGATCCGCGAGGAGCGCTCCAGCCTGCAGATGGCGGATGAGGCCAACGGCCGCGGGTGAGGGGCCGCGACCCGGCGAGACGGTCTCTCAATCCGGGTCGGCTTACTCTGACAGCCGCTCGATCAGGGGCAGTTTCCAGCGGCCCTCCAGAAATTCCGGTTTGGGCATGTAGAGCCGCAGGGTGACCGCAAAATTGCGGGCTGGCGCCGGCAGCCAGTTGGTCATGGTTTCCGCCGGCTGCGCCTGCTGGATCAGGATGTCCAGGGAACCGTCCGGATTGAATGCCAGGGGATCCCGGTCCCCGATGGCATAGCGGCGGATGGGATTGTCGATCAGAAACCCCTGCTGGTCATAGAGGGTCAGCGACCAGAAGGCATTGACCGGTGGGGTCTTTCCCGCCTCAAAATGGATCCGGTACCGGTTCGAACCCGCCAGGGCCCGGCCGGTATGATCCTTCTCCGAATTCGGATAGGCCGCTTCCTCCGGCGGCAGCGCACCCAGGCCGAGCAGTGCCACCAGCGCCCGCACTTTGTAGTTGGTACCGTAATTGCCGATGTCCTGCCGTATCACCGCCCAGCCGTTTTCCGATGACCGGTCGGATTCGGCCACTTCAGCGATCTTTTGTCGTGCGATAACCAGGGACTTTTCCAGCACCAGTCGCCGGATGAAGCCCAGCCGGTTCAGCTCAAACGACGCTCCCGGTACGATCCCGAATGGGGCCAGTCTTTCCAGCATCGGTGCGTCTTCTGCAGCGGGTGGCTGGTCTGCCATCAGGCGGCACAGGGTGCCATAAAAGGTTGCGGCGGACATCCCCGCCACGGTGGCCGAGGGATTGTCAGACAAACCGCCGGGGATGTCTTTCCGGAAGGTATAGGCCTCGTTGGCGGGCCCCCCGGGCCAGCGGCTCAGTGGCGTCAGCAGGAATTGGGCCTGCAGCCGGAACACGTTCTCAAAATCCCCCTGTCCATTGGTCTGGATGCGGCCGATCAGCCAGGTCATCCGCGTGGGAGAGCGGATCAGGCGTGTCCCGGACGGGACCTCCCCCTGCCAGTCCGGACCGGCGATCAGGAAGTGACCGGGACCCGTGCCGGTGGTGCGCTTGCCCACCATGGCAAAGACGTTGGTCCAGGCATCCATGAAGGGCATGACGTAATAGCGTCCCCCGCTGTCCGGCACGCTCAGAACCATCGGTTCCCGATCCAGGTCGATCCAGGCGGTGGAGTAGAGGGTGTCGTTGTTGGGGCGGACCACCTTGCGGAACTGGTGGTCGGGGAAATACTGGACATGCCTGAAATGGTTCAGCGGGGCATTCTCCCCGGGGGAGCGGGTCATGACCTGGCGGCTGGTCTCCATCAGGACCAGCGGGTAGCCGAAGATATAGGCTTCGGCACCATCCTGCACCATCTGCAGCCCCTGGCGCACCATTACGCCAACTACGACGGTCAACAGTACGGCAACAATCAATATTTTCCGAATAGGGTTCATTCTTTTGTCCGGTGTGTGTTAAGTCAAAGCGTCCTGTTCAAGCAGACGAAAACAACCTAGCAGACAAAACGGATTGACGTACAGCGGAAATGTGCCGGCGATCCGAATCAGACCCCAAACGAACCGGTTTTTTTATCCGACGCGAAAAGCCGGCTGATCTTTAAACCGTCTGTCGTACCAACGATTCGGGTGTTTTTTTCAAGTGCGAATTTTTTCGCCACAGGGTTCGTGTGTCCGCAATCCGAGCACCATTTTTTTAACAATGCCTTTTAATCCGGGAAAACCACATAACTGGTCCATAATACTGCCTTTTGCAGGTGCTTTTTTCAAGCGCCTGCTGTCTTGACTCCAGAAAAATCTTGCCTGATTCCCCTGAAAGCGCTTAGGATTCTCATAACAAAATCAACTATCAAACCTGAGGGTTAAACCCGTTCAACAGGGCTTTATCCGGATTGGCCGCAGGAACAACAAACTGTTCAAGCAGAATAGAGAATGACGTTCTGTATATCGCTCAAATCCTGTGAGCCAATTCGTATAAAACCTATACGTTGGGAATCTAAAATAAAGGATAATTAATGGGAAAACTATGGACATGTCCATATTGTGTTCACGATTGCACATTAGGTACTGAAGATATAATTAGATTTAGTAGTAGGAACCAAGTGTCCAAGGAATATGGGTATTATCAGGTCGAACTTACAATTATTGTCTGTCCCAATCCAGAATGTAGAAAACAGATTATTTCATTGGCAATCCATGAAGCAAATATTGTAACTGGAACCACTGGGAAAAGGCTTTACTCTTGGCAATTGGAACCGGAATCTAACCAAAAACCTTGGCCTGACTATATACCACTACAACTTCGAAATGATTATTCTGAAGCTTGTTTGATCCAAACAAAAAGTCCAAAAGCATCAGCAACTTTATCAAGACGATGTATTCAGGGAATGATCCGTGATTTTTGGGGAATCCAAAAGGGTCGGCTTGTGGATGAAGTAAATGAATTACATACTCGTGTCGATTCAGCAACATGGGAAGCTATCGATTCAGTAAGAAAAGTTGGGAATATCGGAGCTCACATGGAAAAGGATGTAAATCTCATAATTGACGTTGAGCCTGAAGAAGCAGGGTTATTAATTTGGTTAATTGAAACATTGTTTAAAGATTGGTATGTTGCCAGAGACGAAAAGCAAAAAAGAATGAGTAAATTAAAAGAGTTAGCCCAATCAAAGACTTCGTTAAAATCAAATTCCCAACAAAAAACTTGAGCTGACGGCATATCGCCCTCGATTGCCTCCAGTTCGTCCTGTATGGCAGTATTCTTCATAAACTCCACGTTTGTCGTGGCCGCAGCTCAGTTAACCGTTAGTGAAACATAGAATATAGAAATGAAATGGAATGAGTTAAAAATAGCGAGTGAAGGTTTTGAAAAGCAATTCACTGTTAAAGGTCAAATTCAAAGGGATGTGTTATTGCGCCCAAACCAAATTAGTCCACTTGAAGCTTATCTTTCACTGAAAGAATTATTTGGACCGCCAGATATGGAAGGTTATGATGAATCTAAAATACAGTGGGAGTACTCCTTAGAAAGTTCTGATGCTTATTTCAATGTTCATGATTGGAAATTGACCACTTTAAGTATTGAAGTATATTTAAAGAAAGACTCAAAACAAGATGCTGAGAAAGTAGCAAATGAATTTTTAAATCAGCTAATAGCCAACTCAAAAAAGATAAAAATCAAATTTGCAAACCTTGTAAGATCAGCAAATGAAGTTGTAATCCAAAATCCATATATTATTTACAAAGAATCAGCTGACTCTACAATGCAACTGATAGAGACATTAATAAATCCAGAAACATACAGGTTAAAAAAATTAGAAATATCAAATGTCTCAAAGCAATTCGATTTATGTAGATCAGCATTTATTCTTTATCTATCTTCTGTAGAAGGTTTTGTTAATCTGATTTACGAATTATATCTACGCAAAGATCTTAAAGAACAGAGAATTATAGACCGATTGAACAGAGAGCAAATTGATTTAAAGCTCCGCTTAGCTCCTGTTTATTGCGAGTGTTTTTCAAGTTTAGTTCTTGATCCAAATAATTCTGAAATCAGGAAGTTTTTTTCATTAGTCGATCTCAGGAATGACTTTGTTCATGCAAATCTTACGAAACCAATGATCAGCCCAATTGTTTATGAAGATGATTTTGAGTTTTTCGTTGAGGTAAAATCAGAAAATAAACTTGGTATTTCTAAAAATATTAGTGAATTAAACTTTGAGAATTTAATTGAAACACGAAAAACGGTAGAAGGTTTAGTTGAATATATCATTAATTGTATGAGTCTTCGTTACAAACGAGAATTTGAGTCAATCATCGATATCGATTATTTCAAAGTTCAACACGAAGATGGGCAGGTCTTTATTATATAATTCACTAACAAATGCATAACCTGCTTTTATCGCGCCGTTCCATTCGCTACGCCCACTGCACACCGCGATAAAAGCAGGTTATGCAGGCGTTCGTTGCTACTAATTTTCAAAATTTCTTGTTGTTGTTTGAGTGTTTAAAAAAGAATATTCCTTATAAAAACCTTTTAATTCAAAAAAGGAGGAGTTTATGGAAAATGAACCATCAAGCAATAATGCCAATTCCACAGAATTAAAATCGAATAGCAAAAAAAGAACAAAATATATTCTCCTCTATTTTGCATCGGGAATTATCCTTATAATTGTTGCAATTGTCAGTGTTATACCAGAGTTATTAGGTGGGGCTGAGTATCTTTATAATGAAGCGTCATTAACGGTATTATATGCTGCTGTCAGTCTTGCCACTGCCATTATTACTTTTGGAATACTGGGAGATTCAGGGGCGTTAGTGAAGCTGACACCTCAAAAAGGATTTTTCATCCAAATTAGTGGTTCAGCAGCTGGATTTGTTATATTTTTCTATATTCTTTCTTCAGGATTAAATCCGTATAAAACAATTAATGTCTATCTTTATAAATCAAAAAGTGAAATTATGCAGCCGTCAGATGGTTCATTTGAAGTAACATTGTCCTCAAGAATCTCACAATTGGGTGAAACATCTAATGGTCAAATTAAATTTGAAATAATGCGTTCAGAGGCAAATTCTCGTTTATTTATAAAAAATGTGTCCGGTCAACTATGGGAGATAGAATCACTAGCGCCTGAAAAGTGTGTTGAAGAAGGAAATGTAATTTCAAATCAATGCAATGAAATTGTGGCCTATATTCAAAAGGCAGATCGTTGTATATCAGATTTTTCAATTAGCTCACATGAGGAAAAACCGATAAATACAACTCTAGAAATAGTTATCGATACACTTAAGGAAAATCTTCAAAACATCAGTGTAGATCTCCCAGTTAATATTAGGTTTTCAGATAAGCTGATAGAAAAGGGATATCACTTAATTGAATTTGAACTTGAAAGAAAAAACGAATCTGCTAGGTCAGTCTGTGAGCACTTGGCGGCTATTGAGAACAGGTTTAACTGGTCTCAAAAAAAACGTCTTGTTAAGACGTTTTTAAGTTGTAAAACCATGCTTGTAGCTCTTCCAAATGAAACAATCAAAAAGGAGTTTAAACCATGTCTTTAAAAAAGATTTTCCTTAGAGCAGTGTTTTCAGCTTCTATCGTTTCACTGTTAGCTGTGTACAATAATGGCGTACAGGCTGCTTCTTGTCAGACAAGTTCAGGTAGCAAATGTGAAGTAACATGCTCTCAAGGAACTGCATCAGCTGTATGTAGCAGTAACTCAAAAAATTGCTCTACAAGTTGTAGTGATAGCTCTGGGAATATGGAAAGGAATTTAATACGAAGCCTACAAATAGTTACTGAAGGTAGGATTTCAGAGTGGGAAGCTCAAAGATTTATTCAGCGAAATTTAGATGAGCTCCGATGGCGTTTGCCGACTCAGAAGCAGATTTATAGAGATGGTATTATAATCAACATTGATTAAAATTTTTGGCAATCAAACCGAACATCTATATGGCCGTACCTTGTCAATAGGTAAAATTATCCCGAGACGAAAAAAGACAAATCTTTTTCGCAAACAAATATTGCTGAGAAACCAAAATTATTTCATTCTGACTTATATTCCAAATTGAGTATCAGCAGGGGGTGAACCTGTCTGTACCAAACATCTATTGGGGATCCATCATCGCTTCAAATAAAAGCCATGGTGTGGTAAATCGTTTTACCACCTCCCAGAAACACATGGGTTCCCTCAACCTGTCCTTTTCAAATGAAGAGAATTATAGCTCATGGCAATATCCCAGTTAGTATGCCGGCTCAGGTAAGGGGCAGAACAGGAATAATTTTGTATCAACCAGCAACTATTTATTTTTCAACGGGCCCGGGACCTATGTCTAATCAAAAGTAGAAAATCAAGGATAATTGTCTCTGCCCACTTTTCGTATTCAAAGATACACATTGTTAATGCTCAGCAGGCCTTGTTCAGACTGACCTATATTGTATCAGTTAGGCTTTTGGCTCATAAGTCCCGGCCCTGGTATCAGGTGTTTAGGAATTTATCCATATCGAATGGTTTTCCGGTTTTTAGTATATAATATGCCGTTCGCCCCAGTTTGTGAGCGAGTATACTGAGCGCTTTGGCCTTTCCATGTTTGCTTTCAATCCGTTTGAAGTATTTTTGTCTTTTCTCGCTTCCCCGAAGAAACAAACATGCGGCTTCGGAGAAGGCCCACTTCAGATGATGGTTGCCCATTTTTGAGTTGGAGGAACCGACTTTTTTCCCGTTTGATTCCTTGGCTGGTCTGATTAGCCTGGCATAGGAACTGAACTGCTGAACTTTTTCAAACCGGCTGATGGTGTGAATCTCATATAAGATGGTCAAGGTCAGTATTTTGCCTATTCCCGGAATTGATCTGAGCAGGTAGTAAGTGCTCAGATCATCGATTTTCGCATGTTTATTGATGAAGTATTCAACTTTCGTAAGTTCTTGATCGTAGGTATCGAGCAATGCCAGATCCAGTTGTATATTTTTCCGAAAGCTGGGATCTTCAAAGTGTTCTTCAACACCGATCCGGTTGGTCTTGTACGCCAGCTTCTTGCCAAAGTCGGGAAGGTTATACTGGCTATTGGTATTTTGAATATGGGATAAAAGTTCCGATCGTTTTCTCATCAAATGGGTTCGTCTACGAAGTAGATCCCGGGTAGCTCTCATCTCCTGCGGGTAAACATATGACATGGGAATCATCCCTCCCCGGAGCAGCACCGCGATCTTTTGAGAATCGATTTTGTCGTTCTTGGTTTTGGTACCGTGGATAGCTTTCATGTACAAAGCATGTCCGAGCACGAAGGCGATCTTTTCTTTGTGACACAAATCTGCTATCCAGTACCAAGTGAATATGCATTCGACGGCGACGACCAGATCATCCAGGTATGGCTCTAACGTTTTGAGCATGATTTCAGGCTGGGTTCTGATGTTCTTATGCAACAAGATATCACCATCCTGATTCATGATGCACAGGTACATGAAGCGGGCGTGTAGATCGATACCACAATAGAATTTGTGTTTCTTATTATAAAATCTCATTATGGTCTCCTGTATTATTGGATTGAGTGCTATTTGGGGAAATACCACAAAAATTCAGTAACATAGTTTTGCGACTATGTGGAGGCCATAATGAGTATCAAAAATATACAGCTGACGGCTACTCGCGCGTTTTAATTCTCGCTATTCCCGGTGGCTGGCGAAGTGTTACCGCTCCGAACCAAGTGCGGTAAACACCGCAGCTGATATACGTGTTCGACATATAAAATAGGATCAATTTTGTTACGGCTAACTAACAATTTTAACTATAAGATCTGTGAAAAAGGTCATTTAATATATAGTCATAGCGGCCCAGTATCAGATAAATTTTGTAATATTTGCGGAAAATCCTTTGTAACTGAATGTGCCGGCTGCGCAACCCCTTTAAAATCTACTTTTGAATCTCCAGTTAATGCTATAAATGGAGAACCAACAATTTATCCCAATATCCCTGGTGCATGTACTAATTGCGGTTTTGTTTTTCCTTGGACAAATAAGCCCACTGAAGGTTCAACCATGTCATATGACGAAGCTTTGGGAAAAATTAAAAAAATCTGCAGTCGCTTTCATAATGTTGTTAAACAACTTAGACAGCGTTATAACGATCGAGAAACAATTGAAATAGAAGACGAATATGATGTTCAGGATGTTTTGCACTCTCTTTTAAAAATTGAATTTGATGATATAAGGACAGAAGAATGGGCACCAAGTTATGCAGGTGGCGCTGCACGTGTAGACTTTCTTGTTAAGCCCCACATGATACTAATAGAAGTAAAGAAAACAAGAAAAGGTTTAACTTCAAAAAAACTTGGAGACCAATTAATAGAGGACATAGCAAGGTATAAGCAAATTGATGGTGTCCAATCATTGGTTTGTTTTATATACGATCCTGAAGAACGAATACAAAATTCATCTGGTTTAATCACAGATCTTGAGTCATTGGACAAAGAAATGGATATTAGTGTTATCATTACACCAAATACTTAACTGTCGAACGAATTTATAAAGCCGACGGCATCCTGCGTTTTGTGCCCTGTACTTTCCCCATCGTTTCACAACGCATTACCGCTTCGGCTAAGCGACAAGTATGCCGAGGCTTATAACGGTGTTAGTGCGCCGCGCAAGCGCGGGGCATCTGGTCGGGTGAAAGTCCCGACATGGTAAGGGGTTAACCACCCCACCATTACCGAGTGTTGCGCCCCTGGCGGAGCGGTGACTGCGGTAAAGACTGCAGTCGCAGGCGAACAAGAGGGGTGAAGCGTACACAGGGAATGTTATAGGCCGTTTGGGGTTGCAGCCCCTTAGAGTTGGTATCGCTCCGATATGCCGTTCCGGACTGGTGAGTGTTGTAACGCGCGCGAAGCCGAAATGAGCCGGGTGCTTTGGTGAGCCCGGGGAGAGCCGGCGGAGTTATCAAGCTATGGCATGTAACAAGAGATGCATCGTGAACGCGGGAGGCCCCTTTGGTTCCTGAATGAAGACACACTCATCCATGACATACTGATATTGAGGCACAAAATGGGAAACCAGGACACAGATCCAGGC